>Ga0105240_10001901_pt1 | contig 34675 bp, 33 predicted proteins | sample KBSC54metaG_FD_80426 | JGI IMG/M metagenome (GOLD analysis project Ga0105240, IMG submission 80426) | Corn rhizosphere microbial communities from Kellogg Biological Station, Michigan, USA - KBS C5-4 metaG | ecosystem: Host-associated > Plants > Roots > Rhizosphere > Soil | place: Michigan, USA... | reverse complement strand
GCGTACGCGGCCGGGTATTACGGTCTTCGTGGACTTTGGCGAGGCGGGCGCCGAGGTATACGCCCGCACCCCGAAACGCCCCGGCCAAGACGGTGACGAGGCGCCGGTGGCCGATCCGTGATATGTAGCGGCAATGGTGTGAGAGCAATCGAGGGCCAACCGAAGAGAGAACGGCCGCCGAAACCGTTGTACCCGCGTGCTAAAGACTGGACGGGATTTACAGGATTCACAGGATTTTCAGGGTGCCGTTCTCACAGCAGTTGCGGTGATTCAGCGAACGGATCAAAACCTGGGGATTTTGCTCCCCACAATCCTGTTCATCCTGTGAATCCCGTAAATCCTCTCTCCCACCGTACGCGAGGACAGCCGTCGCGCTGATTCCGCGAACATCCCTACAGGAACTTCGCCAGGATGTAGATCAGCAGTCCCGCCAGGCCGCCCACGAGCGTCCCGTTGATCCGAATGAACTGCAGGTCGCGCCCAACCGCCAGCTCGATGCGGCGCGAGGTGACCTCGGCGTCCCATGCACTCACCGTGTTGGCGATCAGTTCGCCCATTTCGTGCCGGTGCTGCTCGATCACCCCCGTGACGGCAGTCGTGATGAACTCGTTCACCTCGGCCATCAACGCCGGATTGCCGAGCAGCGCATCGGCAAACGACACCAGCCCGCGCTCGAGCGCGCCGGGCGCGCCGGTTTCCTCAGTGGCGGCATACTTCACCAGCCCCGTGCGGGCGCCGCGCCAGATTGACGTGGAGAGCTCTTCCATCAGCGGTGCATCGAGCAATTCGTCCTTGAGCAATTCCGCCTTGGCGATCATTTCGGGTGAGTGCTGCAGCCGGTCGATGAACCGGACGAGCGCGTCGTCGAATCTCGCTCGCAGTTGATGATGCGGATCGGCGTGCACCTCATGCAGCAGATTCTCGATCGCGGCGATGATCTTGTGGTAGATGCGATCGTCCAGAACGCCAGGCACCCACCAGGGACTCTCCTCCGACACTTTCGTACGAATGAGCTCGCGATTGTCGTCCACGGCCTGCTCGATGAGCCGCAACGCATCGTCCAGCAGATCCTGGTGACGGCTGTCCGCCGTCATCAGCGACAGCACGTTGCCAAGGATGGGCGCCACGCGCGTGGCGCGCAGCCGCGTGGTGAGACTCTCGCCGATCAGCCGCGCAGCGGCGTCATCGGGCACGGCCTCGGCCGTGCGCGCGAGGCCCGTGGCTACCTGTCGCGCGATCTTGTGCGCGTTCTCCCGGCTGGCCAGCCAGCGCGCACCGCGTTCCGCCACCCGCATGTCGACGAGCTTGCGCGACACGACTTCGCGCGAGAGAAAATTATTCTGCACGAAGTTCCCCAGCGTGCGCCCGATCCGATCCTTGCGACTGGCGACGATGGCGGTATGCGGAATGGGCAGCCCCAGCGGATGCTTGAACAGCGCGGTGACGGCGAACCAGTCGGCCAGTCCGCCCACCATCGCCGCTTCCGCCGTCGCGCGGATGTAGGCTACCCACGGAAAGTTGTGCTCGAAGATTCGCGCAACGACAAAGACCACGGTCGCCACCACGAGCAAACCGGTGGCCCGGCGCTTCATCCGATCGAGTTTGAGCTGCCGCTCGGCGTCGTCCGGACGCGCGAGCGGCATGAGCGTGACGGTCGTGTTCATCCAGCGAACGGAGAATGAGCTGGAAGCGCAGCGTCCGGTCCCGTGTTGCCGGCCGGCACTCGCGGATGGACCGCCAGTGGCGAGATTCAGTCGCGGGACTGCCCTTCCCTGTCAGCGCAGCTTGTACCCTGCGCCAAAGCGGAAGGTAGTCACGTCGGCAGGCACCGAATAGATCTGGACGGAGAGATCCACGGCGCGCGTCACGTGCGCGGTGACGCCACCGAACGCCGCGCCGCGCGTGAGGTTCACCTCTACCTTCGTGGTATCGAGGCCGCCAAACCCGTCGGTGAAGTGCACCTGGAAGCGCGGCGTGAGCCGCGTGATGCCGCCACCGGCGTAGAACGACCAGTGCCCGCCGCGCGATGCCAGCGCCAGAGCGCCCTCGCCGCCCACCATGTACGGATGGAAGGAGTCGTTCGACGGCATCGTGCCGTAACAGGGCTGGTCCGGCTCCGTCGTCAACGATTTCGTCGGGCAGGTGATCGGACCCTTCACCCGTCCGATCGTGCCATGCACGCGCAGCATCAGGCTGAATGCGCCGAGGGACGATGCGAAGGGAAGATGCTGGACGTTGGAGACCGCGAAGCTCGCGAGATTCGGGTCCGCATCCCACACCTTGATCGGCGGCACGTAGCTGGCCTCGACGGCGAATCCCGCCGGCAGGCCCACGGTGACGCGCGGGCGAGCGAGGAGCGGCGCCAGTCTCGTGTTTTCCTGCTTGCTGAGGTAGCACAGACTGGTGTGGGAGATGTCCGCGCCAGGCTCGGGGATCGGCACGACCTCGGCATCCACGCGTACACTCCACGGTGCTACCGGCGCGGGCGCGGCAGCCGGTGAGAACGCGACAGGCGCTTCGTAGAACGCCAGCAGCCGTGCCTCGTTGCTGTCGGTTGGCGGATGGCAGACCTGCGCGATCGCGCCGGTTGCGAGCGTGAGCGAGCCGAGCAGGCCGGGCAGCAGAACGGCACACAGTCGCGCAGGCGACATGACGTGATCCTCACATGAGAAGCGGAGAAAGGCGAGCGGGGCCAGCAGGTGCAGCCAGGCGCCGTTCCGAGGCAACCGAATCCGTTCAGGGCATGCGAAGTTCCCGTGGCGCGCCCGGTGCCGGAGCGACCGTCCGGCGCTGAATCCCGCACTGCGTGCTCGAATTGCACGCAACATGATCGAGCGTTTCTGTACGCAACGGGTCCGCTCGATCAGCCGACCTCCCTGAGCTCGATGCGCACCACGGTTCCCTCGCCGTCGGTACTCGCAATGGCCATGGCGCCGCCCCAACCATCCACGAGCTGGCGGCTGATCGCCAGGCCAAGCCCACTCCCGGACGTGCGCGTCGAAAAATGCGGCTCGAAGATGCGCGGCAGCACATCGCGCGAAATGCCGTGCCCATTGTCCGCGATCTCCACGATCACGCGCCCGTCTCCCCGCGCACAGCGCAGCTCGACACGCGTGGCCCTGGCCAGTCGCGCGTTTTCCATCACGTTCAGCAGCACTTCGCGCAACTCCTCACTACTGGCCAGAGCGTGGGCCGGCTCGGCACACTCTGTCAGAATCCACTCCACGTCGTCGCGGCCCAACCGCTCGAGCTCCATCACATCGCGGGCAATGGCCATCACATCCACCGGCTCCGCCGCCGCACGCTCCGCGGGCGCCGTACCGTAGCGACTGAAGCCCCGCGCGATCTCATCGAGACGGTCGATTTCCGCGAGGATTCGCGTCACGTTCCGATCGAGAATCAACTCGAAGTCAAGGCGTGCATCCCCATACGCACGCTTGAGATGCTGCACGCCCAGGCGAATCGGTGTGAGGGGGTTCTTGATTTCGTGCGCCACCTGCCGCGCCATCTCGCCCCATGCCAGGACGCGTTGTGCGCGCGCCAGGTCGGTGACGTCGTCCAGCGTGAGCACGACGGCCGCGCCTGACCCGCTGAGGTGCGTAAAGCGCGCCTGCACCTGGCGCTCGTTGACGGTGAGCTCGAACGCCTCATCGCTCTCGGCGCGCGCCAGAAATTCGCGCGCCCGCTGCGCAATCGCATCGCTCGCCGTCATCATGTCCGATCCCGCCGGGAGCGGGTGGCCGAGCAGCGTTTCGGCCTGCGGATTGGCGAGGACGACCCTGCCGTCGGCGGAGAGCGCCACCACGCCGCTCGCGACATTTCGCAGCACATCCGCCGTGCGGCGCTGCGCTGACTCGAGCGCCGTGCGACTCGCGCCGAGATCCGTCGCCATGCGGCGGAACGCCGAGAACACCGGCGCGAACTCAATGGGCGGACGCCCCGCGAGCGGCGGCTCACGCTCCCCGGCCGCGATCTTGAGCGCCGCGGTGCGAAGACTGGCGATCGGCTCCGCGAGGGTGCTCGAGGCCACCCGGCTCAACCAGAGGGCGCCCATGGCCCCCAGCACCGTGACGAACAGCACGAGAATGCCGAGATCGCGGCGACGCTGGTCGAGCGCGTCACCGGCGCCGTGCGCGGCGGCGGCGTACACCACCTCCTGGCCGGGCGGCGACATGGCCGCGAGATACCCGAACAACACGGACGCCCCGCCGATGTGCTGCACGCGACTGGTGGAGACCTCGCGGCCGCTCCCCAGCGTCTGGTATACGCTGGGACTCATGAACCGTCCAATGGGTGCCAGCGCCTTGAACAGCGGGTCGCTCGCCTCGCGCAGCTCGCCGCTGCGAAACACGAGCAGCGGCATTCCGATTTCGCTCGCCGCGACCGTGAGCGGCTCCAGCGTGTCGCCCGTCACGTACGATCGCAGCGCCTCGCGCACCAGCAGCGCGCGCGACTGCGCGTCCTCCGACTGGAGCCGCTGGTAGCTCCAGAGCGCGAACGCCATCGCCGGCAGCACGAAGAAGCCGAACAGCACGAGGGTGAGTCGCCCGCGGAAGCTGCGCGACCAGCGGCGCGTTCGCGTCCGCGTCCAGCGCAGGAACACACCCGCCGGGAAGGCGCTGAGCGCCCAGAGCATCGCGATCACCAGCAGGTCGAGCAGCACCACCAGCGTACCGCGCTGCACCAGCGTGGCCGGTGCGCCCAGCGTGATGTCGATGTGCACCCTCGTGGCCCCGCGTGCGGTGTGCACGAGACGGTCGCCATGCAGTTCGCCCGCGTTTCGATACCAGCGTGTCCGATCGGCGCTGATCGGTGTCGCCGGATCCACGTCCGCGAGCGACAGCAGATAGGGCGGCGGACCGCTCTCCCGTGGCTCGATGCCCAGCAGCGCGTTATACGGGTTGTCCGGAATGAGTCGGGTGCGCGGCGCCACGATGACCGTCGTCACATCGCCCTGCAGACTGGGAATCGCGAGCACGACGAACACGCCCGGTTCCCCGAGCACCGTCTGGATGACGCGGTCGCACGTACGGCGCGCCAGCGCCACGATCTGCTCCACCTGGTCGGGTGGCAGCGTGATGGGATCCAGGGCCACGCGCGCGCCGGTGGTGGAGTCGTGTGGCCAGGTGCGCAACTGAACCGGATATCCGGTGCCCACGAGATCCGACTGCATGTACAGTCGCACGAGATCCGACGTGCTCATGGGCGGATGGTCTTCGGGCACGGCATCGGCCAGCCGGTTGAGCACGGCGTTCACTTCGGGTTCCACCACGCCCAGCCCGGACACATCGCGGTTGGCGAGTGCGGCGCGCCCGCGAATGCCCGCGTTCCAGGTGAGTGTGGCGGCCCCGAGCGCGGCGATCATGGCGGCGCACAGCATGCGCCACCGATTGGGCCGCGAGAGGGCAAGCGTGCATACCGCCGCGATCCAGAGCAACGCATACCAGTGCGGCCATTCTCCGGGCGCGGTAAGCACGATGGGTCCGAGCACCGCCAGCAGTGCCGCCAGCAGCGGCGCCATCCAGGGAGGGAGCCCGCGCCCGCGTCCCGGCAGCGCGGGCCCGGCGGCCACTGCGCCAATGAGTAGCGCGGCTGCCACCAGGAAGAGTGCGAGCTCCCATGCCAACCAGAGCGGTGTGGACACGCCGCCTGGCGGAGGAGCCACACCCCGCGCGAGTTCGCGCAGCAGCAGCACGCCGCCTCCCAGGATCACCACGACGAGCAGCGGCGCCATGCGCCACGACGGAATACGCGCACGGGACCGCACCGTGAGCATGAGTCCCAGGAGCACGAGCGCCGCCGCAATGATGAGCGCCGCCGCGTTGGCCGTGAGCGGTCCGCCAATTGTGGCGTAGTACACCGTGGGATCAAAGAACGCGGAGGCGCTCGAGAAGGTCGTCAGCGGCATCAGGGCGACCGCCGCCAGCGCGACGCCGAGCGGCGCGAGGCGCCACACCAGCGTCTCCTCCTGCCGCCAGGCGGCAATGAGAAAGAGCAGCAGGGTAACGCCGAGAATCACCGCGCCATCGTTGCGGATGTCCTCGAGCACGAGCAGCCGCGCCTCGTCCTGTCCCGGTGCGACGGCGCGCGCCAGCAGGACGGTGTCCGTGCCGGGCGCGTAGGCGAAGACCGCGGCGTCGCGCGGTGCGGCACCGGGCGGGTACAGCTCGAAACTATCCAGCCCGACGTGCGTGGCGATGCGCGTACCAATGGACGAGGTGAGGCCGTCACCCGGCGGCAGCGCGTTCAGCACCGCCGTCGCGACGGCCCGGCTCTCGCCACGCACCGCCGCCGCGTACAGTGTGACGTAGAACGGACCGAAATGAGCGCCGATCGGCGCCACGAAGGTGTCCGGCATCGTCACGATGCGACCGCTCCAGATCGCCGGCTGTCCGCGCTGGAAGAGAACGAGCCCGCGCTCGGGGTGCTCTCCCCTGATTCGCGCAAGTGCGCGAAAGCCCGGCGTTCCGCCGGTGGGGACGTCGAGCGCCGCCGTGGCCGCGCTGCGCAGGGCAATGGTGGTCGCAGCCAGTTCGGTCTGGAATTGCGTCGCACCCCGCGTCATCAGCGCGGCGCGATAGGCGGGCCAGTGCAGATCAATGCGATCGAGCCGCCCGCGTGCCATGAAGCCCACCATGCAGAAGAGCAGCAGACCCGCGACGGCGGCGAGCGCCCAGCGGCGCGCGCGCACGGACCCCTGCACCGCCACAATCGCGGCGAGCGCGGTGGCGGCCAGCGCGACGACGAGGTAGCGTACGCTCGGCGTCCGGAGCCAGCCGGAGCCCGCGATCAGCGCGACAGCCGCCGTCAGCGTCCAGAGGTGACTCCGCGTCAGGAGCGCGCTCACCGTCGGCGCGGCCGGCGCCTTTTCATCGTAATGCGAAATGACCTTTCCTCCCCGTCCCGATGATGCGGCGCCGCGGTGCCTCAAGGAGATGAATCCGGCCCAGGTGGCCACCGTCATTGCCGCCGACCCCCGACTGATTATCCCCGTGGGCACCTGCGAACAACACGGGCCGCACCTGCCCATGGGCTGCGCCACGATCATCGCGGAACGGCTGGCCTACGACCTCTCGGCGACCACCGGCGTGATCTGCGCGCCGAGCGTCGAATACGGTGTGAACTTCGCCGCCGAACGCGACTTCGCCGGCAACGCGTCCATGCGCAAGAAGACGCTGCACCGGATGCTCAACGACCTCCTCGCATCCTGGGAAGAATCCGGCTTCCGGGAATTTATCCTCATTTCGGCGCACGATCATGACCCGCATCAGGAAGCGATGGAGACCGTGATCACAAAAGTCGCCCGCGTGCGGGTGGTAGATATTCATGCCGTGAACATCCATGATTTGCTGGAGGGACAGCCGGAGCACATGCACGGCGGCGAGGTGGACACCTCGCTCATGCTGTACCTGGCGCCGGAGCTCGTGCACATGGACCGGGCGCAGGACTACATGATCGCGCGCCGGAAGCTGCGCCGCTACCGCCGCGGCAATCTCAAGGTGCCGGCGACGAGCGCCGGATCGATCGGACGGCCCACGCTGGCCAGCGCGGAAAAGGGACGCGCGATCTATGAGCGCGTGCGCCAGCGCGTCGGCGAACGCATCTTCCTGGTTCCGGCACCCGATGCCTGAACCTTCTCACCGCCGGGGGGTATCACGGTCATCCATGCGCTATCTGACATTGTTCTCCGCCACGCTCCTCGCGGCGCCACTGCCAGCGCTCGCGCAGGCGGTCGTGGTTGACGAAGGCACCTTCTCCATCTCCCGTGGGGGCGCCCGGATCGGTCGTGAGTCGTTCACGATCCGGCGCTCACCCGGACCCGGCGGCGACGTGTACGTGGCCAATGCCACCGTGGACTTCGACGCCCAGCGGCTTTCCCCGGCACTGCGCGCAGACAATGCCTTCTCTCCACTGGCGTACCAGCTCGAGGTGCGCTCCGGCGGCACGGTGCAGGAGCAGCTCAAGGGACTCGTGGGGCGCGGCCGCTTCAGCGCGCAGATGCGCACGCCCAAGGGCGAATCCACCAAGGAATACATCGTCTCGGACGGCGCGCTCATTCTGGACGACGATGTCTTTCACCAGTACTACTTCGTCGCGCAACGCGCCGCGCAGATGGGCGCCGCTGGTGGCACGATTCCCGTCGTGATTCCGCGGCGGAACATGCAGATGATCATGCGCGTCAAGCCGGCGGGCTCCGAGAAGGTGACCATTGGCGGCACGGCGATGGACGCACGCCAGTATGTGCTCACCGAGCCAAGTGGCGCGACGCGGCATGTCTGGGTAGACTCCGCCGGCCGGGTCCTCAAGGTCTCGCTCGACGCCCAGGGAATCGTCGCCGTCCGGGACGAGCCACCGACCTGACGTCCGGAGCCGTCGCTCCATCCATCATACGCCCCCGCGCGGGGTCGTCCGCGTGTGCGCGGGTGCTGAAACCGGCACCCGCCCCGGCCCGTAGGGCAGCCAGACACCACGAGAGGATTCTTCACGATGCGACCAACGATGTTCGTCGCCGCCATGCTGTGTGCGCCCTTGCTGGCGCTTCCCTGGAGCGCCGTCCGTGCCCAGACTGGTGATACGACGAGCGGGCCCACCCTGACCATGGATGAGGCCATTCGCCTGGCAATTCAGAACAACCCGGGCCACCTGTCGGTGGTGGACGCCCGGCGCAACGCAACGGCGGCCAAACGCACCGCGTGGGGCGCCTTCCTGCCGACAGCGAACGCCAGCTTCGGCACGTCCTATCAGCAGTCCGGTAACATTCCGCTGAGCGGCAATCTGTTCAACGTCGGCTCGGACATCTATCAGTCGTCGTACTGGCTGGGCCTCACGTACACGCTCAACGCGGCGACCTTCATCAATCCGCGCATGCAGTCCGCGAATGTACGGGCGGCCGATGCCGACATCGCCGGGTCCGCCGAGACGGTGCGCTCGCTGGTGGCGCAGGACTATCTCACGGTGCTCCAGGACCGGGCGAAGGCGGTGCTGCAGGACACGCTCGTGTCCCAGGCGGATATTCAACTTCAGCTTGCCCAGGCCAAGCTTGCCGTGGGCTCCGGCACGCAGCTCGACGTCACCAAGGCCCAGGTGAACCTGGGACAGGCCAGGGTCGCGCTGCTGCAGGCGAAGAACCAGGTCGAGATCGACAAGCTCAAGCTCTTTCAGGAAATGGGGGTGCCGGAGCCGGCCAATGTGGACCTCACGTCCACGTTCGAGGTGAAGGCGCCCACGTTCACGGTGGACTCGGTGCTCGCCATCGCGCGGGATGACAACCCGGCACTGCGGGCACTGGAATCGCGGGACAAGGTGGCATCGCTCGGCGTGAGCCAGGCGCGGGGGTCGTATCTCCCGACCTTGCAGCTCTCCACCGGACTGGGCGGCTACACATACGAGTATTCGAATGCCAACGTGCTCGTCCAGGGCGCGCAGTTCCAGGCGCAGGCCGGACTCGCGCAGTGTGCCACGACGGATTCGGTCCGCCTGCGGGTCGGCATGCCGCTGCTCGGCACCTCCTGTACGTCGAACTATCAGTTCAACAATTCGATCGCCAATCAGATTCGCGCGCAGAACAACCAGTTCCCGTTCAACTTCACGAGGCAGCCGCTGCAGATCAACGCGTCGCTGTCGGTGCCCCTCTTTGACGGATTTCAGCGCGAGCAGCGCATTGAGCAGGCGGAAGCCACGCGCAATGATGCCCGATACAAGGTCAAGGCGCAGCAGTTGCAGCTCACCGCCGACGTCACCGGCGCCTATCTGAATCTCACGACGGCGGCGCGCACGGTCACGCTGCAGGAGCAGAATGCCACGCAGGCGCGGCAGGAGCTGGCGCTGGCGCAGGAGAAGTATCGCGTGGGGGCCGCCACGTTCCTGGATCTGAGCGATGCCCAGGCCACGTTCCAGACCGCGGAGAACGACCGCATCAATGCCATCTACGCCTTTCACAAGGCCTTCGCCGCGCTCGAGAGCGCGGTCGGACGTCCACTGCGCTAACCGGGGAAAACGATGAGTCAACGGACGAAGTGGAGCGTCGCCGCGGTGCTGGCGGCGCTCGTGATCACGGTGCTGGTGCTGGGTGCCGCGAAGCGCGGGAACAAGGCGGTGGACGTGCGCGAGGAGAAGGTGCAGCGGCGCGATCTGGTCGCGTCCGTCACCGCCAGCGGCTCGGTGGAGCCACGGACCAAGGTGGACGTCGCCTCGGACATCAGTGGGCGCATCATCAAGCTCGCGGTGCAGGAAGGCGACATGGTCAAGAAGGGACAGTTCCTGCTCGAGATCGATCCGGCCACGTACAAGGCCGCGGTGCAGCAGCAGGAAGCGCTCGTCGCCAGCTCGCGCGCCGATCTGGCGCGCGCCAATGCCAACCTGCAGCAGTCCCAGAGTGCCCTGCGCCGCTCCGACGAAATCCGGAAGACCAACGCCACGCTCGTTTCGGATGAGCAGATGGAGCAGTTGCGCACCACGGTGGACGTGAATCAGGCGCTGGCAAATGCCGCGAAGCACAACGTGGACCAGGCGCAGGCGGGACTGGAGACCGCGCGCTCCAATCTGGCCAAAACGACGATTCTGGCGCCCATGAGCGGTCAGGTCACCCGGCTCAACGTCGAGCAGGGCGAGACGGCAGTTCCGGGCACGTTCAACAAGGACGCGGCCGTGCTGCTCACGGTGAGCGACATGAGCGTGCTGGAAACCAAGATCAAGGTGGACGAGACGGATGTGGCGCGCATCTCGGTGGGCGACTCCGCCGCGGTGGACATCGACGCGTTCCCGGATACGACCTTCGTGGGTCGCGTCGTGGAGATCGCGAACAGCTCGCTGCAGAACCCGCTCTCCACGACCGGAGCCAGCAACTCGACGGACCAGGCCGTAGACTATTTTGTAAAGGTCCAGTTGCTGAATCCACCACGGGATACGCGGCCGGACTTCTCGGCGACAGCCAAGATTGTCACGGACACGCGCAAGAACGTGCTGGCCATTCCGATCATTGCGCTGACGGTGCGTGAGCATCAGAACACGCCCAACACCGATTCCGCACAGCTGGCGCTCGGAAAGCAGCCGCAGAAGCAGGTCGGACAGCGGGAGACGGAAGGCGTGTTCATCGTCGGAAAGGACAACCGCGTCACGTTCCGGCCGGTAAAGATCGGCATCGCGGGCGAGGAATACTTCGAGGTGCTCAGCGGGCTCGAGGCGGGAGAAAACATCGTCTCGGGGAGTTACCAGGCGATTCACGATCTCAAGGACAGCACGCTGGTGCGCGAAATGAAAGTGGACGACAAAACCAAGACGGGGAGCAAGACGTGAGCACGAACATACCTGAAGTCGGGTTGAGTACGACGGCGGAACGCCAGGCCGTTACCGGGCGGGCGGGGATCGCGCCGGGCGAGGATTGGGTGATCGTGACGCGTGGCATCAAGCGCGACTACGACATGGGCGGCGAAGTCGTTCACGCGCTGCGCGGCGTGGATCTCGCCGTGCGGCGCAACGAATACGTGGCGATCATGGGGCCGTCCGGCTCCGGCAAGTCCACGCTCATGAACGTGATTGGCTGCCTGGATACACCCAATGCGGGGGAGTACTGGCTGAACGGTGAGCTGGTTTCCACGAAGAAGGACGATGAGCTCGCGCGCGTGCGCAACCGCGAAATCGGATTCGTCTTCCAGACGTTCAACCTGCTGCCGCGCGCCACGGCACTGCACAATGTCGAACTGCCCCTGGTCTACGCAGGCGTCAGCTCGGCGGAGCGCCGCCAGCGCGCCATCGAGGCCCTGGAGCGCGTGCAACTGGCGGATCGCATGGACCACCGGCCCAACGAGCTCTCCGGCGGCCAGCGCCAGCGCGTGGCCATCGCACGGGCACTGGTGAACCGCCCCGCCATCCTGCTCGCCGACGAGCCCACCGGGAATCTCGACTCGCAGACGTCCGAAGAGATCATGCGGGTGTTCGAGGAGCTGGCCAACAGCGGCCAGACGGTGATCATGGTGACGCACGAGTCCGACATCGCCGCGCACGCGCGCCGGGTGGTGGTGCTGCGCGACGGCCGCATTGCGTCCGATGAGCGGCGCGATGCGTTCGTCGAGAAGGTCGGCGCCGGGGCCATCTAGCCCTCCGCAACCAGCTACCAGCTACCAGCTACCAGCGACCAGCAACTAGCTACCAGCGACCACCCCGTGTCCCTTTTCGAGTCCATTCGCCTCGCCATCGCGCAGATCCGCGCGCAGAAGCTCAAGAGCTTCTTCACGCTGTTGGGCGTCACCCTCGGGGTGATGTTCCTCATTGCGGTGGTGTCCATCGTGCAGGGAATGGGCAACTACATGGAGGACGCGTTCGCCGGAAAGTTCCTCGGCGTCAATACGTTCACCGTGCGACGCTTCCCCGACTTTAACATGGGCGATGTGACGGAGGCGGAATGGCGCTCCTGGCAACGCCGTCCCTACATCACGGTCGCCGACGGCGATGCCATTCGCGCCGTGATCCCGGACAGCACGCAATGGTCGCTGCTGGACATGGACTGGACCACCCCGCAGTCCCGCTACGTGAATGGCGGGCCGCAGGTGCTGACCGAGGCCGCGTCCCCGGCGTTCTTCGCCATCAAGAACCTCACCGTCACCGAGGGACGCGCGTTCACCGAACTGGAGGACCAGTTGGGGTCGCCCGTGGTCGTCATCGGTACGGACGTGGCTGACCACTACTTCCCCAATCTCGACCCGATCGGCAAGGAGCTTCGCATCGAGGGCATGCCCTTCCGGGTCATTGGCCTCCTTGAAAAACAGGGCAGCGCGTTCGGACTGTCGCTCGATCGGCAGATGATCGCGCCGTTCCACTCACCCATGAGCCGCTTCATCGGCCATCACGATCGCCTGTATGGGGTGATGGTGAAGGCACAGAATCCGGCGGCGATGACCGACCTGCAGGGCACGGTGAGCGAGCTGATGCGGCGCCGGCACAAGCTGCGTCCCGAGCAGCCGAATGATTTCGTGCTCGAGAGCTCGGCGAGCGCGCTCACCCAGTGGGAGGTCATCAAGGGCATCCTGGTGAAAGCGGGCGTCGTGCTTCCCGCCATCGGCCTCGTCGTGGGCGCCATCGTGATCATGAACATCATGCTGGTGGCCGTGGCGGAGCGCACGCGCGAGATCGGCATCCGGAAGTCGCTGGGCGCGCGGCGCCGCGACATTCTTTCGCAGTTTCTCGTGGAGGCTGCCACGCTGAGTACCGCAGGCGCCGCCCTCGGCATTGGGCTGGGCTTCGGCCTCTCGCGGGCCATTGCCGCACTGTCCCCGCTGCCCACCAGTGTGGCGCTCTGGTCGGTGATCGTGTCCGTGGTGCTCGGCGCCGGCGTGGGCATCGCGGCCGGACTGTACCCCGCGAGCCGCGCGTCGCGCCTCGATCCCATCGCCGCGCTGAGAGCCGAATAGCATGACCGTCGGCGACCGGCTGCGCATCATGAGCGAGGGCGTTTTCATCGCCTTCGACGCGATCCGCTCCAACAAGGTGCGCGCGGCGCTCACCATCCTGGGCGTCGCCGTCGGCGTGTTCGTCGTCACGGCCATGTCCGCCGCGGTGCACGGCATCAACTCCGGCGTGGAGAAGAGTCTGGCGGCGGCGGGGCCGACGACGTTCTTCATCACGAAGTGGCCCATCGCCATCAATAGCTGCAACGGGTCCGACGACAGTTGTCCGTGGCGCCACAACGCGCCGCTCACGGTGGAAGACGCGCAGCGCATCGCGCGACAGCCCTCGGTGGAGGGCGTCATCGCGCATGCCGGCGGCTCGGCGGCGTTCAAGTACAAGGATCAGGAGTTGCCGGGCGCCAGCTACGACGCCTACTCTCCCGGCTGGACGAACGTGGATGGTGGCACGATCGACCCGGGGCGCAGCTTCACCGACGCCGAGAACACCGACGCGGCGCAGGTCGTGATCATCAACCAGGCCATGCAGGAGAAGTTTTTCCCGCAGGGCAGCGCGCTGGGCAAGTCGATCCAGGTGAACGGCATCCCCTTCCGCGTCATTGCCGTGTATCACCCGCTGGCCAACATCTTCAGCGGCGCCAACAAGCCCGGGGCCATCTTTCCGTTCGAAACCGCGCGCCGCAAGCTGAACATGGGCGTGCGCTGGATGGACATTACCGTGAAACCGCGCGACGGCGTCGCACAGGACGTCGCCATTGATGACGCCATCGCGACGCTCCGCAGCCGCCGCCTGCTCAAGCCCTCACAGGACAACACCTTCTTCGTGAGCACGCAGGAGAAGGTGATGGAGCTCTACAACAAGATCGTCGGCATGTTCTTCGCCGTCATGCTCGGGCTCTCCTCCATCGGCTTGCTGGTGGGCGGCGTGGGCGTGATCGCCATCATGATGATCAGCGTGACGGAGCGGACACGCGAGATCGGCGTGCGCAAGGCGCTGGGCGCCACTCGCGGGACGATCCTCTGGCAGTTTCTCGTGGAGGCCGCCACGCTCACGCTCATTGGCGCCGTCATCGGACTCATCGTGGGTGGGCTGATCACCTATGGCATCCGGCGGATTTCCTCCATTGATGCCTCCATCCCGTCGCTCGCGATCGTCGCGGCCCTCGCCGCCAGCGCATTCACGGGCGTCGTGTTCGGTCTGCTCCCCGCCGTGCGCGCGGCGAAGATGGATCCGGTGGAGGCGTTGAGGTATGAGTAGCGGTCGCTGGTAGCTGGTTTAGAGACAGTCGCTGGTCGCTGGTCGCTGGTAAGTTGAGTCGACGCCGGAGATCCCTCCCCAGCGACCAGCGACCAGCGACCGTCTTTAAACCAGCAACCGCCCCAGTCCAGTGTCCCTTACCGATGTGCTCGTGCTCGCGCTCGGGCAGATCCGCGCGAACAAGCTCCGGTCATTCTTCACGCTCCTCGGGATCATTGTCGCGGTCGCCTTCCTGGTGGCCGTCGTCGCGATCATCCAGGGAATGAACGCCTACGTGAAAGAGAACATCGCCGACGCGGTCGTCGGCGTGAACACCTTTCAGGTGCGGCGCATTCCCATCAGGATCGGTCTGTTCGACGACGAGGAATGGCGCGAGCTGCAGAAGCGACCCAGGCTCACGCGGGACGACGCCGCCGCGGTCATCGCGGCGCTTCCCAATGCGGTCGCGGTGAGTGTGCAGTCCGGCTTCCCCACCCCGCTGGCCGAGCTCACGTGGCGCGACCGCACGTTGGACAACGTATCGGTCATCGGCGCCACGGCGCCCTACCAGGTCGTGCAGGACTACCACTTCACGAGCGGGCGCCCGCTCACGGATACCGACGCGCGCGAGCGGCGGCCCGTCGTCGCCATCGGCGCGGACGTCGCCGACAAGCTGTTCAGCGGCGCGGATCCCATCGGGAAGCATCTGCGCATCATGGGCGAGCGCTTCACCGTGGCGGGGGTGATTGCGGCCAAGGGGCGCGTGCTCGGGCAGTCGTTCGACACGTTCGTCCTCATGCCGATTACGAGCTTCGAGACGGTGTACGGGCGGCGCGGCAGCTCCACCATTTCGGTGAAGATGCCGAATGCCGCCTCCATTCCCGGCGCCATGGCCACGGCGGAGGAGGCCATGCGAATCGCGCACCGGCTGCGTCCCGTGCAGTCGGACGACTTCAGCGTGGAGACGGCCGCGGCGCTCGTGGACTTCTGGCGCAATCTCACCAGAGTGCTCTTTCAGGTCATCCCGGCCGTGGTCGCGATTGGTGTCCTGGTGGGCGGCATCGTGATCATGAACATCATGCTCATGGCCGTCACGGAGCGCACCCACGAGATCGGCATTCGCAAGTCGGTTGGCGCCACGCAGCGCGACATTCGGCGGCAGTTCCTCACGGAAGCGGTCATGCTGGCCACACTCGGCGGGGCACTGGGCGTGGCGACAGGCTGGGGACTCGCGCTCACCGTGGCAGCCGCGTCGCCGTTGCCGGCGCGTGTCACCGCGTGGTCCATTGGCGTGGCGCTCGCGCTCGGCGCGGGCGTCGGCGTCCTCTTTGGCGTCTATCCGGCCTCGCGGGCATCGCGGCTCGATCCCATCACTGCGCTCCGGGCGGAATGAGACTCGGCGAACATCTCGGCGAGAACATTCGCATCGCGCTCGACACCATGCGCACGAGCAAGATGCGCTCGGCGCTCACCATTCTCGGCGTGGTGATCGGTGTCGCCACCGTGATGGCCATGGCGGCCATCGTCCAGGGGGTGCGCGACCAGATTCTGCACACGCTGGAAATCGCGGGTCCCACGACGTTTTACGTCGTCAAGACCTCCACGCCGACGAACCCGAATCAGCTCCCGCCCGGGATTCGCGATCGTCCCGACGTCGCGCCGCGCGAGGCCAGCGCCATCGCGTCGTTGCCGCGCCTTCAATACGCGGCCATCTGGGGCCAGACCATGGGGCGCGTGGAATATCGCGGCATCCGGACGCAGCAGGTGGCCGTGTTCGGCGCGGACAACGGGTTTCCGGAAGTCCAGGGCGGCGACCTGGTGTCAGGACGCTGGTTCACCCGCGCGGAGCTGGCGGGCGGCGCCGCGGTGGCGGTGCTCGACCAGGATGTCGCGCAGCATCTCTTCGGTCGCGAGGATCCGCTCGACCGGATCGTGCGCGTGGGGGGTTGGCCTGCTCGCGTGATCGGCGTGTACGAACAGCCCGCGAACATCTTCAGTCCACCGGGACAGGCGACCGGCGCGATTCTCCCGTACGTCATGCTCGACCATGACTTCCAGTTCGATCGCACCAACGCGCTCTGGATCGTCGTCAAGCCGCGTCCGGGCGTGACGGTCGAGCAGGCGCAGGAGGACGTGCTCACCGTGCTGCGGCGCATGCGGCATCTGCGACCGTCGCAGTCGAACAGCTTCGATCTCATGACGCAGGATCAGATCCTCGACACCTTCAACAAGATCACGGGCGTGTTCTTTCTCGTCATGATCGTCCTGTCCGGGGTCGCGCTCATGGTGGGCGGCATCGGCGTCATGGCCATCATGATGGTCTCCGTGACGGATCGCACGCGCGAAATCGGCGTGCGCAAGGCGCTGGGCGCCACGCACCGGGACATCATGCTCCAGTTTCTGACCGAGGCCGCGACGCTCACCGGAATTGGCGGTGCCATTGGGATCATTCTCGGACTCGGCATGGGACGGCTCGCCACGATGGTAATGAAGATCGAGGCGACGACGCCCATCCTCTATACGCTCATCGCGGTGGCGGTGTCCGTGAGCATCGGGCTCGTGTTCGGCCTGCTTCCGGCGAACCGCGCGGCGAGAATGGACCCGGTGGAGGCACTCCGCTACGAGTGAGGCGAACGACGGCCGCAGGTCAGCCGCTGCCCTCCCTCCGGCGTCCGGCGCCACGACCGTCCGCTTCCCATATATTCCTGCCCATGTCCTCCATTGACGTTCTCGCCATAGCGGCGCATCGCGACGATGTAGAGCTCACCTGCGGAGGCACACTGCTGCGCGCCGCCGCACTCGGGCGCGAGACCGCGATCATTGATCTCACCGAAGGGGAGACCGGCACGCGCGGCTCCGCGGCATTGCGCGCCGCCGAAGCCAGCCGGGCCGCCGAGATCCTCGGCGTGAGTGCGCGCATCAACATGGGCTTCCCCGACGCGGGTGTGGTGAACACGCCGGCTACGCGCGCCGAGCTCGCCAAGGCCATTCGGCGCTTCGCGCCGCGCGTCGTCATTGCGCCCGCACAGCACGGCCGACACCCCGATCACCGCGTCACGGCGCAACTGGTGCGGGACGCATGCTTCGTGGCCGGACTCGGCAAGATCGAACCCTCCGTCCCGAAACACCGCCCCCACAAGGTCATTCACTGTCTCTCCTTCCGGGAAGACTACATCAAGCCGACGTTCGTCGTGGACATTTCAACGGTGTTCGAGCAGAAGCTCGACGCGGTGCGCGCGTATGCCTCGCAATTCGAAGGTGTGACGCAGGCGGGCGAGGTGTATCCCAACGGCGATCCGCTGCTCGACATGGTGCGTCACCACGCGGCGCACTGCGGGTCGCTCGTGCGCGTGCGCTACGGCGAGCCATTCTTCACCACCGAAACGATGCGCGTCGATGACGTGGCCGCGCTCGAGGTCTCCACATTTTGACGGACGACAACCCGCACGCGCACGACCGGAGCGACATCAGCTACCCGGGCTATCTGGCGCTCGACGCGCTGCTCGCGCTGCAACATCCGGTTTCGCGCCCGGAGCATCCGGACGAACTGCTGTTCATCGTCGTGCACCAGGCCAGTGAGCTCTGGTTCAAGGTGATCCTCCATGAGCTCGAGTCGCTCGTGCGCGCCATGGAGGCGAACGACGTCATTGGGGCCGTCTTCGAAGTGAAGCGGCTGAACGCCCTGGTGCGTATCGTGACCGACCAGCTCTCCGCGCTCGACACGCTGCCGCCGCAGCGCTTCGCGGAGTTTCGCGGCTATCTCGGCACATCCAGCGGGTCGCAGAGCGCGCAGTTCCGGGCCATCGAAGCAGCGTCGGGGCTGCGCGAAGCGCACTTCATGGCGGTCCTCAACGAACACGGGGCGCCACCCGCAATCGTCACGCGCTGGCTCGAGCGTCCCACGCTGCAGGCGCAGCTCACCAGGCTGCTGCAGGCGAATCACACGACGCTCGAGGCGGTTTACTCGGCGCCGACGCCATCACCCCTGCTGATGCTCGCCGAAGAGCTGCTCGAGTACGAACAGGGATTTGCCCGCTGGCGCTTCCTGCACGTGCAGCTCGTGGAGCGCATCATCGGGCCGGCCACGCAAGGCACGGGAGGCACGCTCGGATCGCGCTACCTCGCGCGCACCGTGTCACAGCGCTTCTTCCCGGAGCTCTGGAGCGTGCGGTCGAAATTCTTCGGTGGCAGCAGTGCGTCGGGCGGAACGTCACCGTGATGCTGCACGATATCAGCGTGACGGTGCGGCCCGGCACGCCGGAATGGCCCGGCGACACGCCGTACACGTGCGGATGGACCTGGCAGCTCGCGCGCGGCGACAGTGCCAACGTGTCGACCATCACGATGAGCCCGCACGTCGGAACGCACGCCGACGCACCGCTGCACGTGGACGACGGGTGGCCTGCGTCCGACCGCCTGCCGCTCGACGCGTTCATGGGATCCGCACTGGTGTGCACCGTCGCCGCAACGCCGCGACTGCTCACGCTGCACGACCTGCCGGTCATGCCGGTCGGCGGCGTGACGCGCCTGCTCCTGCGCACCGGACAGAGCATAGCGGGTGGCGTGTTTCCCGATGCCTGGCCCGCGCTCTCGCCAGACACGGTCCGTGAGCTGATCGCCAGCGGCCTGCGGCTCCTTGGCGTCGATGCACCGTCCGTCGACCTGCGCGACAGCCGGACGCTGGAGACCCACCGGGCGCTCTTTGCCGGCGGCGCATGGAATCTGGAGAATCTCGACCTTCGCGCGGTGGCGGACGGAGCGTACGAGCTCACCGCCCTCCCGCTCAAACTCTCCGGTCTCGATGCAGCGCCCGTCCGCGCCCTGCTGCGCGCGGTGGGGTCGGCAGGGGCAGCCCATGGGGCGGCCCCTGGGGCGATCCACGGGGCTGCCCCTGCCTGAACCGGACCACGCCACTGTCCCACACGCCGGCCAGCCATGTACGAGCACATTCTCGTGTCCATCTCCAATCCGCGCGATGCACAGCCCGCTGTGCAGACAGCGCTTGGGCTCGCGAGGCAGTCCGAAGCGACGATCGAGCTGGTCGGCCTCGGCAGGCACACACGCGGACCCCTCGCGCAGGTCGCGCAGGATGCGGCCGCGGACACGCCAGTTCCGGTCGCGGTCGCCTTTCCGGATCCGCCCTACGCTCCCGCACTCGAGCACCTCATCCGGTCGCACGGAATCGATCTGGTGGTCATCTCCGCGCGTGAGGCCAGCGCCCGGCAGGGTCCGCTCTCGAGCCGCATGCAGGCCGTGATCGGGGCTGCGCCCGTCCCCGTACTGTTCATTCCCGGTCCCGGTCGCCCATGGCGCGAGCTGCCGCATCCGGTCTTTCGCCGGGTGGTCGTCACGCTGGACGGATCGTCGCTCGCGGAATCGGTGATTCCCCATGTGCTGAGGCTGGATCAGCCGGCCGACCTCGAGATCACCCTGCTCGCCGTCGCGCCGCTCGGGCAGAACGGCGACGAGCCCTATCTGGCGCGGGTGGCCGACGAGCTGCGCGGTCGCGGGGCACGTGTGCACACGCACGTGGCGCACGACGAGCACGCCGCCGGCGGCATCGTGCTCTACGCCTACATGAACAACATGGAACTGATCGCCATGTCCACGCATGGGCGTGGCGGCCTGTCGCGCATCCTGCTCGGCAGCGTCGCGGAGCGCGTCATGCGACTCACGGCACTTCCCGTCCTGCTCTGGCGCCCGGGCGATGCCGAACCGCTCGCTGGAACGCCTGCCGGTACCGTCGCCTGAGTCGCCTCCCCGACGCGCCGCCGTACTGGTTTGCCGCACCGCGCATTCGTTAACTTGCATCCATGCCCCAGCCCATTTACATGGACCACGCCGCGACCACGCCGGTGCGCAGCGAAGTCCATGCCGCCATGGAACCGTTCTACGGCCCGCGATTCGGCAATCCGTCGAGCACGCATCGCTGGGGGCGGGATGCACGCGCCGCACTGGACGAGGCGCGCGAGCGACTGGCGCGCTGCCTGGGCGCAACGCCGGGCGAAGTCTTCTTCACGTCCGGCGGGACGGAGGGCGACAACCTCGCCATCCTCGGCGCGTATCACGCTTTGCGCGCCAGCGGACGCACGGCGGTAGTGACTACACCCATCGAGCACAAGGCCATACTGGCGGCCGCGCACCACGCCGCGCACGAGGGCGCCACGGAGCGAGTGCTGGCCGTCACGCGCGATGGCATCGTCGAGCGGCCGTCGTTCGACACGCTCGTCCGGAGCGATGTCGCCGTCTGCTCGATCATGTGGGTCAACAATGAAATCGGGGTCGTGCAGGCGATCCCCGAGCTGGCAACGGAAGCGAAGGCGCGCGGCGTGCTCTTTCACACCGATGCGGTCCAGGCCTTCGGCAAGATCGCCATCGATGCGCAGCACCAGCCGTTCGACATGCTCACGATGTCCGGGCACAAGATCGGCGCCCCCAAGGGCATCGGCGCGATCTTCATTCGGCGCGGCACGCCATACGAGCCCTTGCTGCACGGCGGCTCGCAGAACTTCGGCGTGCGCCCTGGTACGGAGAACGTCGCGGCGGCCGTGGGACTGGCGTGCGCCGCGGAGCTCGCCGTGGCCGAGCGGGATGAGGAGATGCGCCGCCTGGGCGAGTTGCGCGACCGTCTCCAGGCGGAGCTTCTCGCGCGCATCCCCGATGCGGTGGTGCATGGAGCCGGTGCACCGCGCGCACCGCACGTGCTCAACATCTCCGTACCGGGCACGGACAGCGAGTCCATGCTCATGGCGCTCGATCTCGCCGGTATTGCGTGTTCCTCGGGCTCGGCCTGTCAGAGTGGAAGCGTGGATCCATCGCACGTGCTGACGGCCATTGGCGTGCCGCGCGAGCTGGCCATCGCCGCCGTGCGCATGAGCCTCGGCGCGCTCACCACGCCGGACGGAGTGGAACGCGTGGCACACGTCTTCCCCGCTCTCGTCGCCAAGTCGCGCCGGCTCGCCGGCGCGCTCACGTGAGCGCCGTGCCGGAGCGCGTCGTGGTCGCCATGTCCGGCGGCGTGGATTCCTCGGTCGCCGCGGCCATGCTCGTGCGGCAGGGCTATGACGTCATTGGCGTCACGATGAAGCTGTTCTGCTATGGCGCCGATGTGCCCGACCGCCCCTGCTGCTCGCTCGACTCCATCAACGATGCGCGTCGCGTGTGCGAATCGCTCGGGGTGCCGCACTACGTGCTCAATCTGGAAAGCGCCTTCGGCCGCGACGTCGTGCAGAACTTCGTGAACGAGTATGCCGCGGGCCGCACGCCGATTCCGTGCGTGCGCTGCAACACGTTCACGAAGTTCCGTGACCTGCTGCACCGGGCGCACGCGCTCGACGCCCGCTGGATCGCCACGGGGCACTATGCCCGGGTGATCAACGGCGAGCTGTATCGGGGACACGATCACAACAAGGACCAGAGCTACTTCCTCTGGGGCATTGACCGTTCGGTGGTGCGGCAGATGCTGCTCCCTGTTGGCGAGCACACCAAGGCCGAGACGCGGCACGTCGCGCACGAGCTCGGTCTCGATGTGGTTGCCGAGAAGGTCGAAAGCCAGGACATCTGCTTCGTGCCTGATGGCGACCACGCGAAGGTGATCGCCAGGCATCTCGGCGCGGACGCGCCGGCGCTCGCGCGGGGTGCGTTCGTGGATTCAAGCGGGCGCGTGGCGGGCATGCACAACGGCTACGCCCGATTCACGATCGGCCAGCGGCGCGGACTGCCGGGCGGCTACGCGCATCCCATGTACGTCATCGCCATTCGACCGGATGCGCGCGAGGTGGTCATTGGGCCGCGCGAGGAGCTGCTCGGCCGCGGCGTCATGGCGCGCGAGGTGAACTGGCTGGTGGATGTTCCACCCACGGTGGGTACGCACGTGCAGGTGCAGGTGCGGCATCGCGCCAGTGCGGCGCCCGCGGAGGTTGTTCGCCTCCACGACGACCGCATTGAGCTTGCACTCGACCAGCCGGTGAGCGCGATCACGCCGGGGCAGTCGCTCGTGTTCTACGACGGCGATCGCGTGCTGGGTGGTGCGCTGATTGATGCGTCACGGGCCGCGCGAACGGCACTGCCGGTTCTCGCGGCATAGCAACCTCGCGACAGAGAGGTCACATGGGCGACATCGGGCCGGAAAAACTTCTGCTTCTGCTGCTGGTGGTCCTGCTGCTGTTCGGCGCGAAGCGGCTGCCGGAGATCGGACACTCGCTCGGCAAGGGCATTCGGGAATTCAAGCGCAGCGTCTCGGACCTCGGCACTTCAGTACGCGAGGAGATCCCGCCCGCCCCCGTTGTCGAACCGCGGCACGACGCGTCTGCGCCGCCTGTGGGTCAGGCTCAGCGCGACGCCGAGCGTCAGGCTGAACGCGAACCCAAACGGCTGTTGCCCTGAGGGTTCTCGAATTCCTCGCGCAGAATGCCGTACACCTTCACATCCTCGAACTCGCCCCACTTGCAGACGTGCTGCCGCAGTGTGCCTTCATGCGACATGCCGATCTTCTCCATCACGCGACCGCTCGCCGGATTCCGGCAAAAGTGCGTCGCGTGGACCCGCCGCAGTCCGCGGTCGCGGAAACCATAGTCCAGCACCGCTCGCGCCGCTTCCGTGCAGTAGCCCCGTCCCCAGAAGGGTAATCCGATCCAGTAGCCCAGCTCCGCGCGCGAGTCGTCACTCTCGATCTTTAGTCCCATCGCGCCAATGACGGTGTCGTCCTCACGGCGCACGATGGCAAACACCGCGGCGGCACCGTTGTCGAACTGCTCGGCGTGCGTGCCGATCCACCCTTCAGCCATGTCCAGCGTGTAGGGGTGCGGTACGTGCAGCGTCATCTCGGCAATGGCCCGGTCACCCGCGAGATGCTGTACGGCCGGAGCATCCGCCGCCGCGAACGCTCGGAGCCGCAACCGCTCCGTCTCGAGCGTCGGCTGCTCGCTCATCGCGGTGCTTCTCTCCGGTACGACGCGCGCGCCACGACCCGCATCAATACTTGATGCCGCCCGCCGCGGCAAAGTTGCGCATCATCTCCTCCTGCTCCGGCGTCAGCGACTCGGGCACCGTGATGCTCACTTCGACAATGAGATCGCCGGTTTCACTGCCGGTCGCCACGCCCTGGCCACGCACACGGAAGCGCTTGCCGGACGGTGTACCCGCTGGAATCCGGATGGCGATCTTCTTGCCGTTGATCGAGCGCACGCTCACGCGGGAACCGAGCGTGGCCTGCGCGATGTTGAGCGGAACGTGCGCCACGAGGTCGTTGCCCTCGCGCGAGAAGAAGCGATCGGGCTGCACCTGAAAGGTGATGATCAGATCGCCGGGCGGTCCACCGTTCGCGCCCTTGCCCCCCTGACCAGACAGGCGCACGCGCGTGCCGGTATCGGTTCCCGGCGCCACGGTAATGTTCACCGTCCGATGCACGCGCGTCTCCCCACTCCCCTGACAGGTCGGACAGCGTTCGCTGGGCACCTGCCCGCGCCCGAGACACACGGGACACGGGCGGTTCACGGCGAATCCGCCCTGCCCGAAGGAGATCATGCCACGTCCGCCGCACTCGGTGCATGTCGAAAACTTCGCACCGGGCGCCGCACCGGTTCCCTTGCACGTGGGGCATTCCTCATTGACCTCGAGTTCAATGGGGATTTTTCCGCCGAGCACGGCCACCCGAAAGGGAATGGCGAGCGTGGACTCCACGGCCTGACCGCGCTCCGGGCCATGTGAACGCGCGCCACCCTGGCGCCCGCCTCCGAACATGGAGGAGAAGAGGTCGCCGAGCCCCCCCAGACCCCCAATGTCGAAGTCCTCGAAGCGGACATTCGGCCCACCGGCGGCGCCGCCGGCGGCCCCGCCGGTGCGGCTCCCCGCACCGGGACGCGCTCCGCCCGGACGCGCGCCGCCGAAGCCGCCGAAGCCCTCGAACGCGCCCAGCCGCCGCATTTCGTCGTACTGCTTTCGCTTGTCCGCGTCACCAAGCACCGTGTACGCTTCAGAAATTTCCTTGAAGCGTTCGGACGCCTTTGCGTCGCCCTGATTCGCGTCGGGATGATATCGCTTGGCCAGTTTTCGGTATTGCTTCTTGATCTCGTCCGGACTCGCAGACGCCGACACTCCGAGCACAGCGTAGAAATCCTTGTTCTGCGCCATAGGTCGTTACGCGCTCCTCAGTCGGTCCATTGCTTTACGACGACGCGGGCGGGGCGCAGCAGTTGTCCCTGAAAGCGGTAGCCGGGCTGATAGACCTGCGACACGACATGGTCATCTTCCGGCGAGAGTGCCGGTTCGGTTGCCACCGCCTCCTGCAGCTCGGGATCGAACGGCTCGTCCACCGGCGAAATTACCTCGAGTCCGATCGCGCCGAGCACGTCCATCAGCTTTTTTCTGATCGCCTCCACGCCGGTCACCACCGCGTACGCATCCGGCACCGGACCCTGTCCGGCGGTGACGCGACCGAGATCGTCCAGCGGGTCGAGCAGTTTCCTGAGCAGATCGGCCTGCGCGCGAGCGCCGGTTTCCTGCCGCTCGCGCATCGTGCGCTTGCGATAATTGTCGAATTCCGCGGCGAGCCGCAGATAGCGATCCTTCTGTTCGTCAATCTGGCGCTGCGCATCGCCCGCGGGGTCCACGGCGCGCTGCTGGCCCAGCTCCGACTGCGCGGCTTGAGCCACGTTGTTGTCCGTCACGTCGCCGGCGGGAACCGGCAGATCGTCGCCGTGACGTCCGCGAGAGTCCTGTGGCACAATGGGCTTCCCTGTTCTGGTTGAAGGGCGTGCGCCGACGAATGTGCCGGCGCACGCCCGTAGTGGTCCCGTGATGTAATCTCAGTACCCGGTGAGACACGTGCAACCGGCGTGCCCGGGTACGCTGCCGAAGCGGCAGTCCCGGTCGCCTATCCTGCGGCCCGCCGCACGAGGTCCAGCGCCGCCTGCGCCGCGCGCTGCCTGATCTCCGTCCGGTCCCCCAGATATGTGCGTCCCCATACGTGCGTGACCCCTTTCACCACGACGGCAATCCAGACGGTCCCCACCGGTTTCTCCGGCGTGCCGCCGTCCGGACCGGCGATGCCGGTGATGGCGATGCCGACATCGGCACCCACCGCCTCGCACGCACCGCGCGCCATGAGCGCCGCCACGGGTTCGCTCACCGCGCCCCAGGCATGCATCACGGCGCCGGGAACACCCAGCAGCCCGGTCTTCACCGAATTGTCATAGGCCACCACGCCGCCCACGAAGACATCACTGGCGCCAGGAATTGCCGTGAGTCGTGCGCCCAACAGCCCGCCCGTGCAACTCTCGGCCGTGCCGATGCGGAGCGACCGGGCCCGGCACCGCTCGAGCACCACGCCGGCCAGGTCGGCGCCGTCCTGACCGTACACGTAGCGCGACGCCCGCGCACTGACTGCCGCGGTCGCCGTCTCGAGCGCGCGCTCGGCGTCCTCGGGTGAGCAATCCCGCGAAGTGAGTCGCAGATCCACCCCTTCCCACCCGGGCAGATATGCCAGCGGCAGGCCATGCACCGTGGCGCCGCCCAGATCTCCCAGATGTTCGGCGAGCGCCGATTCGCCGATACCCGTGGTGCGGATCGTGCGCGATCGGACGACTGTCCGTGCCCGGCCGGCGCGCTCGACGAGAATGGGCAGGATCGTTTCGCGGATCATGGCGCGCATTTCCGAGGGCACGCCGGGCAGCATCGCGACCCAGCGGCCACGCTCGTCTTCCAGCCAGAGTCCCGGCGCAGTGCCGTGGTGATTCACGAGCACGCGCGCGCCCTCGGGAACCATGGCCTGCACGACGTTGCTTGCCGGCATTGGGCGCTGAATGCCGAATGCACGAAAGCGCGCCTCGATGCCAGCAAGCACGGCGTCGTCGCGCTGCAGCGCCCTGCCGAACAGCGCACCAATCGCGGGGCGCGTCCGGTCGTCCGCCGTCGGCCCGAGGCCACCCGTCGTGAGCACGGCGCCTGTCCGCTCGAGGGCGTCGCGCACCGCATCGGCAATGGCTGGTGCCGCGTCGCCCACCGTAGTGCGGCGCACCACGTCCACGCCGATTTCCGCGAGCGTGCGCGCAATGAACGCGGCGTTCGTGTCCACCGTGTATCCCAGCAGCAACTCGTCGCCAACCGTAATGAGCTCGAGCTGCATCAGGAGGTGAGCCGCATCAGGATGTGCGCTGCGTCAGGACGTGACCAGCGCGCCATGATAGCGCCTGAGATAGAGCCAGAACGAATAGAGCGTGAGCAGCACTGCCACATACATCGTGATCACGCCGACCAGTCCGTTGAACCACGCGAAACCCTGCCACCACGGGCCGCCCCATGCGTGAAAGAACGCCGCCTCCTTTGCCGCGAACCAGAAGTACGCGGCGCCGACCCAGGTGGACTGGAACCCCAGTTTCCACTTGGCCGGCCCGATGGCCGCGATGATGGTGCCGCGCGCGGCGGCGACCTGGCGGAAGATCGTCATGAACAGCTCACGCCCGAGGACCACGATCAGCACCCAGAGCGGCAGGCCCATCATCCCGAAGGGCGTGTCGAACTGCATCGAGATGGGCGTACCATGTCCGGCCTGCAGCAGGTAGATGGGGACGAGCGTCGCCACGAGCAGGAGCTTGTCCGCGAGCGGATCGAGCAGCTTGCCCAGGTCGGTCACGAGGTTGCGATTGCGCGCCAGCACGCCGTCGTAGTAATCCGTGATGGCGGCGGCAATGAACAGCACGAAACCCGCCAGCTTGAGCTGCCAGGTCGGCGCAAAGGGGAGCAGCGCGATGAAGGGCGCCGCGACGATCCGCCCGAGCGAAAGGGCGTTGGGAAGGTTCACCGCGCCCTCCGGGTCCTATGCCAGTGTTCGCAGCACGAGCTTGCTCACGGCCTTGAGCGTATCGAACACGCCGTCTCCCGTCACCGCCACCGCCTCGAACCAGGGCGCGCGCTCCACCCACTCGCCCGTCGGAATCCGCGAGACGAGATTCTCCCCCGCATGATACGGGTCCGGCGCAACCCGGTGCTTCGTGGTGTCGCGCACTTCCCAGCCGGGATTGAGCAGCGCCTGCAGCTCACTCACCGGAGCGGCGTTGGGCAGATCGCGCTTGTTGTATTGCATCACGAACGGGATCGCGGTCACGTCGTACCCGTACTCCTGCATGTTGTCATACAGATTCTGCATCGCTTCCTGATTGGCTTCCATGCGATCCATTTGCGAGTCGGCCACGAACACCACGCCGTCCACGTTCTTGAGGATGAGCTTGCGACTGGCGTTGTAATACACCTGTCCGGGCACGGTGTACAGATGGAAACGCGTCTTGAAGCCGCGGATGGTGCCGAGGTCCACGGGCAGGAAATCAAAGAACAGCGTGCGCTCGGTCTCGGTGGCGAGGGAGATAAGCTTGCCGCGGGTGTTCGGCTGCACGCGTCCGTAGACGTGCTCGAGATTCGTCGTCTTACCGCCCAGCCCGGGGCCGTAGTACACGATCTTGCAGTTGATCTCGCGCGACGCGTAGTTGATCATCGACATGAACGACTCGCTCGCTTACTGGAACAACTGGTCAATCTCATCCTCGGCGCCGGCCAGAACGCCGGGCGCGGCCGACGGCTCGCGCTCGCGCTGAAACATGCCGGTGAACAATCGGTTGAGCTCCTCCACAGTCGGTTTCACCTTGAGGCGCACCAGTCCCAGCGTGGTGCGCGTGTCGAACAGTACGACGAGGATGATGCGGCGCGCCACATCGGCCAGATACATCGACTCCTGTTCGCCCTGATGGAAGAGCGAGCTGAACTCCGTTTCACCGATGAGCCGCGCCAGTTGGTCGTTGGCGCTGAAGTCGGCGGCGGTCAGCGTCGCGAACGCCACCGGGTCGAAATGCGGCTGCTCGCCGAGTGTGGCCACGAGCTGCCCCGACCGATCCACGAGCAACGCCGACCGCGCGTGTGACTCGAACAGAAAGTGCTGAAGCGACTGGACGATTGCTCCGTAATCATCCTGTGTGAATGACCAACTCGCGGCGCCGACGGGCATGTGCGTGTCTATTCGAGGGATTGCTCCATGCGGCGCAATACGGCCTTGCCGCGCCGACGGAGCCCGGGATGGCGCTCCCATGCAACGTAGTCGCGAAGCAGGCGGACGTTTCGAACGCTGTCCTGGCTACGCAAATACCCCAGGGCCGCCATCCGCCGCCACGGACGATCGCTGAACAGGTCGCGCCGGGAGCGCTGTGTCTGCTGAGTCCAGACGATCAACCCCAGCGCAAAGCCACCAGCCAGCCCGGCGGTCAGCGCCGCCACATGCCTCGATCGCGGCATCACATCTCCCTCCGCGCACTGATTGCCTGGGCGATCGTGACCCCATCCGCGTACTCCAGGTCGCCACCCACGGGAAGCCCGCGCGCGATGCGTGTGACGCGCAGACCCTGCCCGGCCAGTTGCCGCTGCACGTACAGCGCGGTCGCTTCGCCCTCGAGGCTGGGATTCGTCGCCAGGATCACCTCGCGAACCTCCCCGGCCGCCACCCGCTCCATGAGCGGCTCGATCGCGAGATCATCGGGCCCGACGCCGTCCAGCGGCGAAAGCCGTCCGCCCAGGACATGATACAGACCGTGGAACTCGCCAGCGCGTTCGACCGCGCCGATGTCCGACGCTTCCTCCACGACACAGAGCACCGACCTGTCACGGCGCGGATCGCGACAGAACACGCAGGGGTCCTCCTCTGTGAGATTGCCGCATACCGAACAGCGCCGCACGCGTGTGACCAGGCCTTCGAGCGCCGCCGCCAGTCGCCGGCTCTGGTCCGGTGACTGCTTGAGCAGATGGAAGGTGAGCCGCGTCGCGGTTTTCCGGCCAATCCCCGGAAGCCTCGCCAGCTCCGCGGCGAGGTCGTCAATCGCGGACATGGCCGCCTCAGAAGGGAAGCTTGAAGGGAAGCGAGAGTCCGCCGGTGAGCTTCTGCATTTCCTCCTGCGCCAGCTCCGCTGCCTTCTTCTGCGCCTCACCCACCGCCACGAGCACCAGGTCCTCCAGCATTTCCACGTCCGTTGGATTCACCACCGTTGGGTCGATCTTCACGGTGCGCACCTGCCCCTTTCCATCGGCGGTCACCGTCACCATTCCTCCACCGCTCGTGGCCGTCACGGTGCGGGCCTCGAGCTCCTGCTGCATTTGCTGGAGCTTGCCCTGCATCTGCTGGGCCTGCTGCAGCATCTTCATGAAATCAGCCATCGCGGCGTTTCGGCGTTCGGGTGGGCAGTGAACGTGCAAGCTATCGGGCTGCGCTGTCCGACCGCAAGCACACTATTCAGTCGAGCAATTCCAGGTCCAGCGCATCCACCGCGATGTCGAGCGAGGGGTCGCGCTTGCGCAGCATCGCCAGGCGCTCGCTGCGCACGCTCTCCTCCGTGACGCGGCGCGGCGCCTGATCGGGAGCGGGAGACGGCGCCACGCGAACCTGCAGTCGCGTGGCTCCGGTGAAGAGCGCATTCACCGCAGCGAGCGCATCGGCCGCACCGGTGGCGATGGGATGTTCGTACGCCGCGTCGGCGGCCTCCAGCTCCACCGTGATTTCGCCGCGACCGGAAACAGCGATCGGTATCGCCCGCTGCAGCGCGGCCGCCAGTACGGCGCGCCCCTCGGAGCGCACGTGCGACACGACTTCTCCCCAGCGCTCGGCGAGCACATTAACGGAGAGGGTACCGGGAACTGGTGGCGCGGGTGGCGCGGGTGGATCGGGTGGCGCGACGGGCGCACGCGCGGGTGGCGCGGGTGGATCAGGTGGCGCGACGGGCGCACGCGCGTGTGGCGCGGATTGCCTCGGCGCCGCGTTCGCGGCGGCACCCATCTCGCGCAGCACGGCCTCCAGTTCCACCGTCCGGTCCATGAGCGCGAAGCGCACGAGCAGAGATTCGAGCAGCAACTGCTGCTGTCCACTCTTGCGAAAGCGCGGCTCGAGCTCGGTGATCAGCGTCAGCATGCGCAGCAGATCGCCGGGCGAAAATCGTCCCACGCGAGCCGCGAGCGCCTGTCGTGCCGTGTCCGACAGATCAGGCGCCGTTCCGCCGAGCGCCAGCGCCAGTTCCGCGCGCAGCATCGCGGCGAGTCCCACGAGGAAGCCGCCCAGATCGACGCCCGCGTCCACGAGACGGTCGAGCGCCGTGAAGACCTCGGCGGCGCGACGCTCAGCCAGTATGTCCACGAGCGCGAGGTATTCGTCTTCGGCCACGAGGCCCAGCGCTTCGCGAACGCGCTGCGCGGTGAGCGTGCCATCGCCGAGGGAGAGCGACTGATCGGTAAGACTGAGCGCATCGCGCATGGAGCCGTCGGCGGCACGCGCGAGCATCGCGAGCGCATCGGCTTCCGCGGTGATCTGCTCCTGAGCGAGGACCGTGGCGAGGCGTGCGCGGATGTCGGCGGCGCCCATGCGCTTGAAATCGAAGCGCTGCAGCCGGCTCAGCACGGGCGCTGCCGTCTGGGCGATTTTTTCCGGCTCGGTCGTGGCAAAGACGAATACGACGCGGGGCGGCGGCTCCTCGAGAATCTTGAGGAGCGCATTCCACGCTTCACGCGTCAGCATGTGCGCTTCGTCCACGATGTAGACCTTGTAGCGCGAGTCGCTGGTGGGGGCGTACATGGCGCGCTCGCGCAGGTCCCGCGCATCGTCCACACCGCGATTCGAGGCTGCGTCGATTTCTACGACGTCGAGGCTCGCGCCGCCGCTCCAGATGCGTGTGCAGGAGATGCACGAACCACACGGTTCGCCGTCGTCGCCGCGATGCTCGCAGTTGAGCGCCATGGCGAGCACGCGGGCGAGCGTCGTCTTGCCGACGCCGCGCGGCCCGCAGAGCAGATACCCGTGCGCCACGCGGCCGTGCGCAATGGCGCCTCGCAGGGTGTTCGAGACGTGCGACTGGACGGCGACTTCCGCGAAGGTTCTGGGACGGTACTTCCTGGCGAGCGCGAGGTACATGATTCCCCTCAAGAGCCGAGAGCCTGAGGGTGGATACACCCATCAGGCTCTCGTGCGATTCCCGGATTGCCGTTGTCGCGCGAGGCCGCCGCGCCGTGCGGCGCTCGGCGCCCGCGCGATATCCCAGGCCTGGCGAAGCAATATTCGACACCACATGCCGCTGCTACCTTTCGGTCCTGACGGAGTTAGCGGGCGGACATTCTTCGGGACCTGGGACGAGGGAAATATAGCCGTGAGGGGCCGCACCTCACCACCCCGCCCCGCCTATGCCCCCATAAGTGCTCCACGCAGCACCGTGCCGGCGCGCTGCGCCATGTCGGCCGTGGCATCCAGATGGAAGACGGCACGGACCCGGGTGCGCGACCAGGGCGCAATCAGCACCCCCGCGTCCCCCACCGCCGCGACGAGCGCCGAAGTCTCGAGGCCGGCCGGCAGATCGATCATCACGATGTTGGTGTCTGGCGGAACCACCGTCGCGCCGCCCGCCCCGTCGACTACCTCGGCGAAGGCACGCGCGTTCGCGTGATCTTCGGGCAGTCGCGCAAGATGGTTGTCGAGCGCATGCAGCGCGGCGGCCGCCAGAATTCCCGACTGGCGCATGCCGCCGCCAAATCGTTTGCGCACCAGCCAACCCTCGTCCATGACTCGCCGCGTTCCGGCGAGCGCGGCACCCACGGGAGCCCCCAGGCCTTTCGAGAACGAGACCATCACGGTGTCGGCGCAGGCGGCGAATTCGCGCAGCGCCGTGCCGCTCGCCGCGGACGCATTCCAGAGCCGAGCGCCATCCATGTGGATGCCAAGCCCGGCCTCACGTGCAACATCACGTATCGCCTGTAATTCTCTTAATGGCAACACCTTGCCACCTGCGCCATTATGTGTGTTCTCAACAGCGATTGCGCTGGCCTGAAGCACGTGAGGGGAACTGGGCCGCATGGCCGCCTTGAGCGCCGCGGCATCCATTACGGGACCACTGCCCTGTACCGGACGCACCTGTACGCCGCTCAACGCCGCCGCGCCAGCGCCCTCATAATTCACGACATGCGATCCTGCATCGAGCAGGATCTCCGTGCCAGGACGCGTCAACAACCACACCGCCGTCTGATTGGCCATGGTGCCGCTCGGAAAGAAGAGCGCCGCCTCCTTGCCGAGCAGTTCGGCGACGCGGGCCTCGAGGCGCCGCACGGTTGGATCGCCGTCAAGGACGTCGTCTCCCACTTCGGCCTCGGCCATGGCGCGACGCATGGCCGCCGTGGGTCGCGTGACGGTATCAGATCGCAGATCGATCGAAGTCATATGTATCGGGAATCGAGAGGTTGGAGGAGGCACGGGGCAGCCCATGAGCTGCCCATGGGCTGCCTATGGGGCTACCCTATTCCTCGAGGATTTCACGCTGACGCTGGCGAACGCGACGCAGCTCGTAGATCTGGCCGACTTCGCCGCCCAGAATGAAGATGACTGCCGCGTAGTATACCCAGGACACGATGATCACCAGTCCGTACAACGTTCCCGTGTACAGGCTGCCCGGATTGAAGCGTCCCACATAGGACGTGAACAGGATTTTCGCCAGCTCGAACAGCACGCTGGTCACCGCGGACGCAACCAGCGCCGACTGCCAGCGGATGCGGCGGTTGGGCAGAAACTTGTACAGCGCGAAGAACATGACCAGAATCGTCGCCAGCGCCACCGCCGTCCCAAGGATGTACTCGAGCTGGCTCATCACGGTCGGCGCCAGCCCGTAACGCTCCAGAAACGTCCGGCCGTGCGTCGTCGCCAGTTTGAGGTAGGCGTTCAGCACCGAGTAGATCACGAACAGCACCGTGCCCACGACGGTGATCTGGATGTCGAACAGCTTGCCCTTGATGATGCTCATGCCCTGTTCGATGTCGAACACCTCGCCGAGCACGGTCCGCAGGGTGCCGAAGAGGCGCGTCGAAAACCAGATGAAGCCAATGAGGCCGACGAGTCCCACCGAGCCGCGCGTGCTGATCACGTCATTGATCAGCTTGTGCACGGGCGCATCCGGCGTCTCGGAATGCGGCGGGAGCAGCTGATCGATGAAGAGCCAGATGTTGGCGGAGGACTGGGACGCCGTCTGATTGAGCAGGTAGCCCAGCCCGGAGAGCAGCAGCAGGACGAAGGGGACGGCCGCGAGCAGAAAATTGAACGCGATCGCCCCCGCCATGAAAAAAAGTTCGTCGTCGCCCGAATTGTCCCAGAGGCGCTTGAAATAGTCCTGAGTCGTCCACCACGCACGGCGGCGGAGCGAGAGGGCTTGCATCGTGGCGCGCTGTGGGACAGTCGGCTATTCCGTGTCGCCCTCGTCCTGCAGTGGCGATGGTGCAACGTCCGACTCCGCGGCCTTCCGGCCCGGGCGGGCGCCGTCGGCGGTACGCGGCGACGTCTTGGACTCGGCGATCCGATCCTCCAGATCCTGCCGTGCCTGCTGCGCCGCATCACGTCCCGCGCGGAACGCCTCACGCGCCTGATGGCGGCGTACGTGGATGGACTGCCGCGCCGCATCCAGACGGTCCTCCACCACGCGTCTCGCCTGGTCGTACTGGTCGACGACCGAGTCCGACAGATCACCGGCGGCATCACGCGCCACTTCGGACACGCGCCGCGCGCGCTGCTTGAGGTCGCGCCGGGTTTCCTCGCCGGTACGGGGCGCGAACAGCAGTGCCACGCCCGCGCCGAGCGCCATTCCGATCAGGAAGGAGCCGATGCCGGCATCCCGCTTCTCGATGACCACGTAGGGTTCATCGCTCATTTCCTCGTCTCGCCGCCGCATGACAGTTCTCCTTGGGGTTCGCTCAGTGCCGCCCTTTCGCTCGCACGGCGGCCTTGTCTGCTCCATGTACTCTCGCCTTCACGTTTCGCGCCACCGCCGAGCCGTTGCCTTCGGTCTCGCCGTTCTGGCCGACGAGTGCCGCCAGTTCCGCGCGGACCTCGCCGGAACTCATCCCGAGCATTTTCGCCGTACGTTCCGTGTCCCCTCCGGTCATCGACAGGGTACGCAGCACCAGCTGGCGCCGTGCCTCCGCGAGCGTCGAGCCGACCTGCAGGGTGACGACAGACGGCGTTTCGCCTGACGCCCGCAGATGGCGCGGC
>Ga0105240_10001900_pt1 | contig 34677 bp, 36 predicted proteins | sample KBSC54metaG_FD_80426 | JGI IMG/M metagenome (GOLD analysis project Ga0105240, IMG submission 80426) | Corn rhizosphere microbial communities from Kellogg Biological Station, Michigan, USA - KBS C5-4 metaG | ecosystem: Host-associated > Plants > Roots > Rhizosphere > Soil | place: Michigan, USA... | reverse complement strand
GGCCAGGGCGTTCAGACCTTCGCGGCTGGCCTCGGGCTTATCGTTGACGATGGCTGGCTTGGACCAGGTGCGCCCGGAATCGGTGGATCGCCAGGCGTAGAGGTCGCCGGAGATGGCGGTGACGACGATGGTGCTTCCAATGATGGCGACGCGTGGACCGCGATGGCGGCCGATCAGGACTTTGGGGAGATCGGCGATTTTAGCGGCCGGGCTAAAGTTAGCGCCGTTATCTGTCGATCTAGAGAACCAGATGGAATCGCCGCTGCCGAATACCAGGGCGACGGTGCCGTTTGCCGCCGCAAGTTGCGGTTGGCGATTGGGAGCAGTCGGCGAGACGGGTTGCAGATGGAGTGCAAGTAGGACAGCAAGGTGCAGCATTGCTTCCAGTTTATCGCTCGAAGACTATTCCGGCGCTGGGCAGGATCGGGAAGAGTTTGTCGGTCGTGATGGAGATCTGTCCGGTCTTGGTGTTGTAGCCGTTGAGGCTGTCGAAGACGTAATTGGTACGGTTGGTCAGGTTGACGACTTCGCCATACAGCGTGAGCTTCCACTTGTCGCGCGTCCAGACCTTGTTGATACGGAGGTCCGTCCGCTCGTACGAGGGCAGGCGCAACTGGTTGCGCGATGCGGAGAGGAAGTAGACGCCATTGATGACCGACAGGTAACCGGGAATGGGAAATGCGCTGCCGTAGCTCCAGCGGAGGCTCATGTTGACGGTGGGCTTGAGCCGGTAGCCGCCATAGGCGTTGATGGTGTGGCGCTGGTCGTAATCGGAAGGGAACCAGTTGCCGACGACGGCGTCGTGGTAATTGGTGCGGCCGTAGGCGTATGAGACCCAACCGGTGAAGCCGTTGGCGCTGCTGCGCTGCAGAAAGAACTGGCCGCCGCGCGAATAGCCGCGGAGCGACGCGGTATAGCCGGGATTGAGCGGCGGTGTGAAGTACTTGCCCGGGGCGAGCATGCGAGGAATGGCAAGCGGCTGCAAAATGAGGTCGCGGTCGGCGCGATCGTACCACTCGGCCCGGAGCCGGGTACGGAGTCCGATGCGCTGTTCGATGGCTCCGATCGTTTGATTGGAGCGGTTGGGCGGCAGATGGCGATTGCCCAAAATGGAGGTGAGCACGGAGACTTCCGGATATTGCAGGTATTGGCCCCAGCCTAGTTGAACGCGCGTGGACGGGGTGAGCATCAGGGACACGGACGTTTGCGGAGAAACGGCGGCGATGCCGTCGATGTTTTCGTGGTCCCAACGCGCTCCGGCGCTGAAGTGGAGGCGGCCTTTCCAGGCGAGAAAGGACTGCTGCGCGTAGCCGCCCTCGCGCGTGGCGTTGCCGCGGGCGCGATCAAGAATGCGGGTCGCGGTGGAACTCAGGTATTGCGTGCCGTCGCCTTCGTCGCGCAGGCGACGGATGCTGACGCCGAAATCGAGAGGCGCGCGCGAATTCCAGATCCAGGTTGCGTTGGTGTTGCCGGTCCACTCGCCGTAATAGCCGGCGCCGAGGGGAAGGTTGGTCGGATTCTCGTTGTCCCACTTTTCGCGCATCCAGGCGGCGTGCGTGTTGATTAGAAACGTGTCGCTCGCAGCATAACGCCAGCCGAGGTTGGCCAGGGTGTAGTGGTAGCCTCCCGTCACGAGGGAGTTGATGCCGAGCGTGGCGCGGGAATCGCTGCGGTCAATGTTGGAGAAACTTTCCAGGAGGTAGAGAGTGAGTTTGCTTTTGGGTGTGAGGTCGTAGGTGAAACGGCCCTGGACGTCTTCGAGCCCGAAGATGAACGAATTATTGGGGAAGGTGCGCGCCAGGATGTACTGGAGGTAGCTCTTGCGAGTCGCGACCAGCCAGGATCCGCGCTTCTTCTTCCCGATGGGGCCTTCGGCCATAATGCCGGCATTGGAGGCACTGGCGGCTACCCGCAAAGTCGTGCGTGTGCGGCTGCCTTCGCGCGTTTCGACGTCGAGCGCTCCGGCGCTGCGGTCTTCGAAGCGGACCGGGTAGGCGCCCTCGTGCAACTCCATGGAATCGACCATGTCGCCGTTGAAGGCGGTACCGGAGCCTGAGACATTCTGGCCCTGCAGCATGTGGAAGGGCTGGTGGAGGAGGACGTTATCGAGGTAGAGGCCGATGCGGTTGTAATCGGCGCCGCGGACGGAGAAGCGGGCATCGAAGTCGTTGTTCGAGGTGACGCCGGGGAGGCTTTGGACGGCGCGTAGGGGGTCGTCTGCCAGTACGCTGCCGAGATTCTTGACGTCGTTGCCGGCCATCACGAGGGTGGAAGGGCTATCGGCGCGGGAGGTTTCGAAGGGGTCGGTTTTGGCTTCCACGGTGTCGGTCTGGCGGAAGGAATCGGGAGTGAGAACCACTTCGAATACCTTGGTCTCGCCGGCCGCGAGGTGAAACGGCTGGTTGGCGAGGTGGTAGCCGACGGTCGAGACGTTCAGGACATAGTCGCCGGGCGAGATATTGGGAATCTGGAAGGCGCCTTTCGAATCGGACACCGCGCGGTAGGCGCCGCCGGTGAGTTGCACCTGGACGTTGGCGAGAGCTTCACCGCCTCGGGCATCGACAACGGAGCCGCGGATCGTGGCGGTACCCTGCGGGAAGGCCGGCAACGCGGCCAGGGCTGACCAGAGCAACAGCCGGAGCATGAATAGGGCAATGATAGCGCGTATGATAGCGCGTAGTGCGAGCGGAGATCGTGCTTGCTAGAATCGAAGGCGTCAATCCCCATGGTTAACGATAAAGAAAGCATTTTCTCGTTGAACGGCTTGAACCTGAGGTTCACGTTCATCCTGGTCTGTTCGCTGTTCCTGCTGTGGGCGGTGTGCAACGGCATGATCGACGTGATGGACCGGCACTTCCAGGAAGAGTTGCACCTGACTAAATCGCAATCGGCGTGGGTGCAGTTCGCGCACTACCTGGGCTACTTTCTGATGTCCATGCCGGCGGGCATCCTGGCCAGCAAACTGGGATATAAGCGCGGCATCATTATGGGGCTGTGCATTGTGGCGCTGGGAGGCTTCTGGTTCGTTCCCGCCACCCACATCAATTCCCTGGTGCACGAAGGGGCGGTGTCGGAGACCACGGCATTCGTGGGATTTCTGGCCGGGGTTTGCGTGATCGCCACGGGACTGACATTCCTGGAGACGATCGCGAATCCGTACACGACGGTGCTCGGTCCGAAGCGCTTCGCCGCGACGCGCATCAATTTGGCGCAATCGTGCAATGGGGCGGGTTGGATTATCGGGCCGCCCATCGGCGGGCTGTTTTTTTACGGGAAGGACGCGGCGGGCCGGAGCACGGGGAGCGAGACGCTGTACATTCCTTATGTCACGGTGGCGATCATTTCGCTCATAATTGCAGCGGTCTTCTATTTTGCGCATGTGCCGGATATCAAGATGGAGGACGAATTCCATCTGGACGATAAAGCGCCGGGGGTGTCGCACTCGCTTTGGTCGCACCGGCATTTTACGTTCGCGGTGGCGGCGCAATTCTTCTACGTGGCGGCGCAGGCGGGAATTTTCAGCTTCTTTATCAATTACATGATCAGCGAATTGCCGCCGATTCCTCCTTCGTGGGCGTCGGCGGGATTCGTGCACGATTGGGTGGAGACGGGCAAGACGGGAGTCCTGGCGCTGACGGATAAAGGGGCGGCAAATCTGGCCTCGCTGGCGTTCGGGTGCTTCCTGCTGGGGCGCATCAGCGGCTCGGCACTTTTGCGCAAGTATTCGGCACATAAGATTTTAGGGCTGTACGGCGCGATGAATGTGCTGATGACTCTGGTGGTCTTCCTGAAACTGGGCTGGGTCAGCGTGGCGTGCGTGTTCCTGAGCTACTTCTTCATGTCGATCATGTTCCCTACGATCTTCGCGCTGGGGATTTACGGATTGGGGGCGCGGGCGAAGAAGGCCTCGGCTTTCATCGTGATGGCGATTATGGGCGGCGCGATCCTGCCGAAATTGATGGGATACGTGGCCGATCAATATGATATGTCGCGCGGGTTTATCGTGCCGATGTTTTGCTTCGCGTTTGTGGCGTACTACGGCTGGAACTGGTCGAAGTTCAGTAAAGCCGAGTCGCTACAAGGGATGAAGATGACCGGCCATTAGGCCGCGGTGAGGCGCGCCTGTTGGGCTGGGTAGTGTTCCGCGAGGTGATCAAGCAGATAGGCGCCCGCGGCTTGGGCATTGCCGTCCGGTTGTCGATCGAGCGCGTCCCGAAGGCTTTCGCGCAGTTCGCGGCATTCCTCTTCCAGGGTAGTTTCGAATAGCAGCATAACGTCCTCAGTCTTCCTTATCGTTCCCTCCACAAAAAGTATTAATGTTTTTTTGAGATTCAGCCGATAACCGGGTAGGAGCCACATGATCCGGTTAACGCGGTTGAACCGTGTACCTTTGGTGCTGAATTGCGACCTGATTGAACACATCGAGGTGACGCCGGATACCGTCATCACGCTGACTACGGGGCAGATTCTGCGTGTCCGGGAAAGCGCAGACCAGGTGATTGACCGTATTGTCGATTTTCGCCGCAGAATCTTCGGCCCCGGTACACCGCAGGTGGGCCACGAGCAGGAGCAGGCGCAGGAGCCGTGGCTGGCCTCCAGCAGCGTCCAGGAAGAAGCCGGGAGTGCCGGGTAGGACATGGCCGAACCAGCACAGGCAATAGCGAACGAACCCGCGGCAGTTTCGAAGAAGCCGGCCAAAGCCAAAGGCGCGGGAGTGCGGCCGGATCTGGCCACGATTGGCGGTCTGGCGCTGGCGCTCGCCGGAATCATCGGCGGGTTGGTGCTCGAAAATGGCCGCATCCAGGATATCTCGCAGGCGACGGCGGCGATGATCGTGTTGGGCGGGACCTTCGGCGCGGTGATGGTGACGACGCCGCTCTCGGTGATCCTGCGCGCTTTGCGGAATCTGAAGAATGTATTCTTCGAGCCGGCGAACTCCGCCTCGGGGATTGTCGAGCAGTTGGTCCTTTTCGCGACGAAAGCCAGAAAGAACGGAATCGTCAGCCTGGAAACGGACACGGCTGCGATTGGCGACCCGTTCTTTAAGAAGGCGCTGAACCTGGCGGTGGATGGCACCGATCTGCAGGAATTGCGCAAGATGATGGAGATCGATATTGCATTGAGCGAGCAAGCCGGGGAGGCCGAGGCGAAAGTCTGGGAAGCCGCCGGCGGCTACTCGCCCACAATTGGCATTATCGGAGCGGTCATGGGCCTGATCCAGGTGATGAAGCATCTGGAGGATATCGCCGCGGTGGGGCACGGAATCGCGGTGGCGTTTGTAGCTACGGTGTACGGGGTCGGCGTCGCGAATTTGTTTTTTCTGCCGGCGGCGAGCAAGCTCAAGGCGCGGTTGCGGGAAGCCATGGTGGTCAAGGAGATGACGCTGGAAGGCGTGATCGGAATCGTCGAGGGTCTGAACCCCACGCTGATCCGCATGAAACTCGAGGCTTTCGACCCACAGCCGAAAAAGCCGGCGAAGGTGAAAGCCGCCAAGCCGGCCAAACCGGAAAAGGGTCCACAGCCGGTGGCGGGTGGGGGTAAAGCATGACGCGACACAAGCAGGCTGCCCATGAGAACCACGAGCGCTGGCTGGTATCGTACGCGGATTTCATCACGCTGCTTTTTGCCTTCTTCGTAGTGATGTTCGCGACCAATCAGAATGACCGGCATCGGGCAAAAATGGTATCGGACTCCGTGCGCGACGCCCTGGAGCACGGGCAGGTTTCGAGCAGGCTGTCGAACGTGTTGGGTCGAGGCAAGCGCGACGGCACGGCGGCAGATCACGCCGCGGCCGCGGCGGGCATACAGATGGGCGAGAACGCCAAGCGCCCCGCGGACCTGACCAAGTCGCTGGAGATCTTGCAGAAGGAACTCAGCACGGAGACGCAGTCCGGCAAGGTGCAGATGCAATTGGAAGCGCGCGGCCTGGTGATTAACCTGCGCGAAGCGGGCTTCTTCGGGTCGGGTGACGACGGAGTGGCGCCGGCCAGCTATCCAGTGCTGGCGAAGATCGCGGCGGTGATACAGGATCTGCCGAACCAGGTACGGCTGGAGGGACACACGGACGCGATCCCGATTCACAACTCGCGCTTCCGGAGCAATTGGGAGTTGTCGTCAGCCCGCGCGATCGCCATGCTGGAAGTGCTGGCTACAAGGTATAACGTCGATCGGGCCCGCATCGCGGTAGCCGGATATGCGGAGAATGCGCCGGCCGACGATGACGATACGGAAGAAGGGCGGTCGCATAACCGGCGGGTGGCGGTCGTGCTGTTGACGCAAGAAGGGCAAAACGCCGAACCGTCGGCGGCGCCAAGGAAGAAACCATGACGTTTTCGAGCGCCCATTTTGGGCCGATTGTTGTCGATGAAGAGTCGGTAATCGAATTCCCGGAGGGACTGCCGGGCTTTGAAGAGCGGCGGCGATTTCTGCCACTGCAAGCGCCTGACCAGAGCGGTCTGGTGTTTCTGCAGAGCCTGGAATGCGGCGAGCTCTGCTTCCTGGCGCTGCCGGTTCAGGCCGTGCGGCCGGATTACCAGGTGACGATGACACCGGAAGACCGACAGATCCTGGCGCTACCGGCGATGGGAGCGCCAGCCATCGGGCGGGATGTTGTCGCGCTGGCGATCTTGTCGGTGACGGAAGGACAGGAGCCGACGGTGAACCTGCGCTCGCCGGTAGTCATTCATATAGGTAGCCGCGTGGCGGTGCAGGCCATCCGTCCGGATGAATCGTACCAGTGCCGGGAGCCGCTGACGGTGCACACGTGCGAGGCCGCATGCTCGTAATCCGCAGACATCCCGGGGAAGCCATCCAGATCGGCGAGGACGTGGAGATTCGCGTGATCGAATGCGGCAACGGCCGGGTGAAACTGGGGGTTACGGCGCCGCAACGAGTGCCGGTCATGCGGAGCGAAGTGAAGTCGACTCGAGAGCAGAATCTGATGGCGGCACGGGCGCTGCGGGACGGAAAGTATTTGAGACAGGAAATCAACTTTCAAAACCTGGCGATTCAAGGTTCCAGCGGAGAGGCCGATACGTAATTTGTAGCCGGAAGGTGAGCGCAAATGGCCGCCACCCGGTGACGGCAGGATGCCGAAACTTCAAAAACAGGATGTAAGAAAATGTCGCTTTCTATTCAAACTAACGTCAACTCCCTGGTCGCCCAGGAGAACCTGAGCGTCAACAGCAAATTTCAGAGCCAGACCATTCAGCGCCTGACTTCGGGCTATCGCATCAACTCCTCGGCCGACGATGCCGCCGGTTTGGGCGTAGCGAATAAGTTCCGGTCAGACATCGCCGAACTGTCGCAGGGCGTCCGCAACGCCAACGACGGCATCAGCCAACTGCAGATCATCGACGGCGGCTTGACCAACATCTCTCAGATGCTCGACCGGCTCAAGACTCTGGCCACGCAGTCTTCCTCGACGACGTTCACCGGCGACCGCAGCACGCTGAATAACGAGTTCCAGTCGCTCCTGGGAGAAATCAATCGACAGGCAGCCGACATCAAGCTGGATTCCACCGGTACGTTCAAATCGAAAATGAGCGTGTACATCGGCGGCGGCAATGCCAGTAATTCGACGAACTCAAACGCTCTGGTGAGCGTCGACCTGTCTTCCAGCGCGGTAGACGCGCAATCGTTGGGGATCGACAAAGCCTCGGTTTTAGGCGGCGGCGTGGAATTCACCGCCAACACAGCTAAAAAGTTGAGCGACCCGGGTTCGGTTTACGCGAACGCCCAGACCTTCACGGTCAACTACATCGACAGCAATGGCGTGGCACAGGCTCGAACGACATCGACCACCGCCGGAGACAACGGCGCGGATGCGGTGAAGCACTTGAACGAGGGCCTGGACAAAGCGGCCGGCGTGACGGCGCAAATCGGCAGCGATGGACAGTTGCAGTTTGTGGGCAGCGGTGCGTTCACGGTAAGCGTAACGGCCGATGCCGCCGGCGTGGCGAACAAAGCGGGTGGCGGCACGATGACCGTCGTGAACACCGGCAATCATTACATCAACACGGATACCGCTTTCGTCGACTACGACGCGGGGACCACGTCTTCCACCAGCGACGTACTCACGTTCACCGATGCCAAGGCCAACAAGACCATGAGCATCACTCTGGACGATACCAACGCAGATAGCATCGACAACGCAGTCGCCGCCCTGAATACCCAGTTCAAGTCGCAAGGGATGTCAATTACAGCTCTGAAGAATGACACCAAGATTTCCTTCCAGTCCACCGGTGACTTCACCATCTCGGAAGCACACACGGCGGCGGGAGCGGACGGGGCTGGTGCAATCTTCTCGGCAGCGGGCGCACAGGCTGCGACCCAGTACGATTCCAATACGACAGCGACCGGGTCGGCGCTTGCCGCGGTAGACGCGATCGCCAACGCCAACAAGACCCTGGGCCTGGTTCAGGGCCGTGTCGGAACGGGCGAAAACCAGTTGAGCTACGCCATCAATCTGGCACAGTCGCAGATCACGAACTTTTCGGCCGCTCAATCGCAGATTCGCGACGCGGATGTGGCGACGGAGGCTGCTAACCTGAGCAAGGCGCAGGTGTTGCAGCAGGCGTCGATCGCCGCGATGGCGCAGGCGAATTCGGCCCCGCAGGCTGTTCTTTCGCTCCTGCGCGGGTAATGGAACCTTCGTAGTTAATCCGGGGCAGGCGGAAGCGCCTGCCCTGCTTTTGTTTCGAAAATATTATGGCCAGCAGCACTAGTGGAATCTTCACCGGCAGCAGTCAGTTCTCAAATGATTTCCAGCAAGTCATCACGCGAGCTGTCGCCATCGCCTCGCTGCCTATTCAGCAAGTGCAGACGACGGTGGCGAACCTGCAATCGCAGTCCTCGGAACTCAGCACGCTGAACACCAGCTTCACGGCCCTCCAGACTGCGATCAACAATCTCCAATCGGCGCTCGGACTGGGCTCCTATTCCGGCACTTCGTCGGTGACCACCGTAGCATCGGTATCGTTGAGCGGGACCCCCTCGGCCGGGACCTATTCGCTCGAGGTAGACGGCCTGGGTTCGTATGCGCGCGCCATGACGAACGACGGCTTAGAGACGGTGAGCGATCCGGCCAAATCGAGCATCAGCGAGTCGACCACGTTCAGCCTTTCGGTGGGCTCCTCGGTTTATGCGATCTCGCCCAAAACGAAGACTCTGCAGGCGCTGGCCGACGCGATCAATGCCAGAAGCGACACAGGGGTACAAGCGACGATCGTGGATTTCGGTTCTTCGTCCGCGCACGACTACCGGTTATCGCTGCAGACCACCAAGTACGGCGAATTGCCGATGCAGCTTTCGGCGACATCCGGGACAGATTCGGGCCGGGTGCTGCTTTCGACGTCCCTGAGCGGCGATGCGCTGACGGCGGTAACGGATCCGAGTTCCGGCAGTATCAGCGATGCAACCAACTACAAACTCAAAGTGGGCTCGGCATCATATACGATTACGCCGGGCGAGGACAGTCTGGCGAGCCTCGTCGACGCCATCAATCAGGACGCCGGGGCGGGCGTGGCGGCCAGTGTCGTAAATGCCGGAACGGCGGCCGCTCCGGATTACCGTCTTTCGCTGCAGAGTACGAGTGGCGCGGGACAAGCGATCGAACTCTCTGCTGTGGATGGTTCCGATGCCGACCAGATTCTGTTGACCAGCAGCAACGGCCAGCCGGTCACTTATCGCATCAACGGCAAGCCGGATGCACCCATCGAGAGCGACACCCGCAGCATTACCATTTCGCCCGGCGTATCCGTCTCGCTTCTGACCACCGGCAAAACCGATATCGCTGTTTCGCGGAACACGTGCGCCATTTCGGGCGCGCTTTCCGCTCTCGTCAGCGCTTATAATGCGGCCCAGACAGAAGTGAATAAGAATCGCGGATCCGGCACGGGCGCGCTACACGGGCAAAGCCTGCTCAGCGAGTTGTCGAATACCTTGCATGCGATCTCGCAATATTCCACGGGTTCGAGCGGGATCTCGTCGCTCACATCTCTGGGCGTTAAGTTCGACGAGAAGTTTGCGCTCACCTTCGATTCGTCGATATTTCAGAGCGCCACGACCGGCCAGATGGCGCAGTTGGCCGATTTTCTGGGGTCGAGCAGCACGAGCGGTTTTCTCAAAGCCGCGACGGACTCACTGAATATGCTGACCGCAAAGACCAACGGCTTGTTTGCCAGTGGAATCGCAACACTGCAGGACCAGATCGCGCACAACAATCAAACCGTCACCGACCAGCAGGATCGAGTCAGCAAGCTCCAGGACAACCTGAATGCAAAGATGGCGGCGGCGGACGCGGCAATCTCGGCCATGGAGCAGCAATACAGCTACTTCGTGAACATGTTCGCGCAGATGCGGGTAAATAGTCAGAATGGATAACAACACCGCGTCGCGAATCGAACTGCAGGCCGGGCGGTTGCGCAAGGCGGTGGCTTGCGACGACTTCGCCGGCGCCGAAACCTGCGCCCGCTCTTATGGCGAACTGATCAGGGGCCAGTTAGCGCACATGCAACCAGCAGAAGCAGCGCGCCGCCTAAGTGGGACGCTGGCATTGCTGGAGTCATCGCGCCGGACGATTTGCGCCGCGCGTGCAGGCGTGTTGGCCGAATTGCGAGAGTTGCAGCGAACCATTGCGTACCAGGCGTCGGCGTCGGCGGAAGCAGTCCACACATGGCGGCTCGACGGTTGATACCTGAGTTAGAATCAAACTTCACATGCACTCCCGCCGATTTGCGTGTCTCCTGCTCGGTATGTGGCTCGCCGGCGCACTTCTCATGACGTGGTTGTCCCATGAAAACACGCGTGGGGCTGAGCGATTACTGGTACAAGCCGACCCGGCCGCGACGCTGCGAATGAAAGTGCTGGGATTCTCCGAGACCAGTAAGCTGATGCGGTACGAAGCGGCCGAGTTGACGCGGAACGAAGTCGAAGTGTGGGAGGATGTCCAACTCATCCTGGGGGCGTTTTTCTTTCTGTTTCTTTTATTCGGCACCGCGGAAGGCAAATTCCCGCTGGCCGTCGGACTTGTCTTGCTCCTGTGTGTAATCGGCCAGCGATTCTTCGTTTCGCCGGTGATCGCGTCCTACGGCAGAGTGACGGATTTCGCGGATGCGGCCGCGAGTTCTGGATACCGCGCCAAACTGCTGGTGATGCAGGGAGGCTACCTGGCGATCGAAATCACCAAGTCTGTGGGAATGGTGGTCTTGGCCTCGTTGTTGATCGCCCGCGGCCGTAAGCGAAGATCGTCAAACAACTCCTGGAACAAGTTCAATGTGGTCGATAAAACCGATAACAGCCATGTCGATCGGTGAATTGGGACGGCCCACCGATGTCATGGCGCTGAAGCCTTCGGTGGTCAGCAGCACCTGATCGCCGACCCCGGCATCGACCGCATCCATAGCAATCACCGCATCGCCGCGATTGCTGCCGTCCAGATTCAGCGGCTGGACTAAGAGCAATTTCCGGCCTTCATGGCTGGCGTGCTTCTGCGTTGCGACCAATTCTCCGATGACGCGAGCAATCAGCATAGGTCAGGCCTTTCGCGGCTTCCGCTTGCCGTTCTCGACGGGCACAGCCGGCTCGGCGGACCGTTTCACGTGCACGGAGTCTACGATTCCCACGACCGTAGTGTCGAACGGGGGCTCGGCCGGGAGAAATGGAAAGCTGGCCTCCTTGCCGCGGACCCAATAGATGAGTTCGCCCGTCCCGGCGCCGGTGGAATCACCGCAGATCAGGCGCTTGCCGGTCGGCTGCAACTCAGGGGTGAGCGGTTGAACGACGAGCATTCGCTTGCCATTCATGCTCGCGTTCTTAGCGGTGGCCCAAACGCACCCGATCACGCGGCCGAGATACATGCTTAATCCAGATGCACTTCGTCGACGATACCGATGATGGCGGTATCGACGGGAACATCCTTACATCCTTCGGCCAAGCGCGCGGAACTGCCGGCCACGGCAAGGACCCGTTCGCGAACTCCCGCGCTGACCGTATCGACGGCCACGACATAGCCGGCCTCGTCCTTCCCGTCGGGAGAGACCGGTTTGAGGATCAGCAGCTTTTTGCCTTCGAGACGCGGGTCCTTCCGTGTAGCCACCACGGTGCCCACCACGCGGGCGAGAATCATGACAAATCCGGAATTCGGCTACTTCCCGGCGCCCTGGGCCTGGCTCTTGCCGATCGGCAGAACGTCTTCCAGGCTCTGGTGCGGTCGCGGAATGACGTGCACCGCGATCAGCTCGCCCACACGGCGGGCGGCGGCGGCGCCGGCGTCGGTAGCTGCGCGAACGGCGGCCACATCGCCTCGGACCATGGCGGTCACATAACCCGACCCGATTTTTTCCCAACCGACCAGGGTTACCTTGGCGGCTTTCACCATCGCGTCGGAGGCCTCGATCATGGCCACCAGACCGCGAGTTTCGATCATTCCTAACGCTTCACCCATCTATCGTTCTCCAAAATAGACTTTGTCACTGCCCGCTTGTTAGGCCATGCCACGAGCTTTGAGCGCCTCATCCACCAGGCCAATCAACTCCGAGCGCGTCACGTAAAACCGTTCCTCGCCGCCGGCCGGCGCGGATAACCCACAGGAGGAAACCCCGGCAGCCACATCCTCGGCCGATACCGGGCATCCCGGCTCGCCGCTCGACTTCGCTTTGACGCCGTACCGTGTACGTGAATCCAACAACTTATCGACTTCCGGCCGGGGCAGCACCTTGGCCCCGCCGAGGAGTTCCGCCACCAGATTGATGCGCGCGAAGTGCTCCATCGTCTCCATGCGGAAATAGGCCTGGAAGACATCTTCGCCGTAGCAGACCGCTCCATGGTTCGCCATGAGAAGGGCGTCGTACTTCGGGATCAGGGGCAGCATCGGCTCGGTCAGCGCGGGCGTCCCTGGCAAGCCATAGTCGGCGAGCGGCACACAGCCCAGCCCGATAATCACCTCGGGCAGCAGCGCCAGATTGAGAGGCCGGCCAGCGGTAGCGAAACCGGTCGCCACAGGCGGATGGGCATGGACGACTGCTTTGATCTCCGGCCGCATCTCGTAAACCGTGAGGTGCATGGCGATTTCGCTGGTCCGCTCACGCCGCCCGAAGATCTTATTACCCTTGTAGTCGACGATGATCAGATCGTCGACGTGCATCATTCCTTTACAGACGCCGGTCGGGGTGCAGAGAATGCGTTCGGCATCCAGCCGGATGGAGATATTGCCGTCGTTGGCCGCGACCCAGCCCTTTTGAAAGACCAGGCTGCCGATCTTGACAATGTCTTCGCGGTACTCGCGCTCTGTTTTCACCATTGCGGGATCTCCGATTGTAGCAGACTGCGCCGCGGGGTCCCCGGCGCGGGTTGCTATCATAAGGGCGCATGGATTCACGCCGCATGTGCCCGCATTGCCGGGCATTTATCACCGACAAAGATCGCGTTTGTCCCTACTGCAATGAGCGGGTCGGACAGCGTGCCGTGGAGCGGCGAAGCGGTGCGCCGTTGCTGGGCGGACTGATTCCGCAGGCGCGATTTACGACCGTCCTGATCCTGATCATCAACTTCGGCTTCTACCTGGCCACGACGATCTATACGATGAACGCGGGCACCGGCAGCGCCATGGATATCGACCCGCGCACGCTGGTGATGTTCGGGGCCAAGTACCTGGTGCTGCAAAACGGCCAGTTGTGGCGGCTGGTGACGGCCGGCTTCCTGCACGGCGGACTCATCCACATCCTGTTCAACTCCTGGGCTATGTTCGACGTCGGCGCGATGGTGGACGAAGTCTACGGCACTTACCGCATGCTCGTGATTTACTTCGTCGGAAACGTCTGCGGATATCTGTTGAGCAGCCTGTGGAGCCCGACTGTGCCATCCATCGGCGCCTCAGCCGCCATTTGCGGATTGATCGGGGCAATGATCGCGCTGGGCATGCGGCACCGCAATCCCATGGGCGATGCCATCCGGGGCACGTTTGTGCGATGGGCGATTTACATCATCATTATGGGCTTCCTGCCGATCTTCAACGTCGATAACGCTGCGCATATCGGGGGACTGGCAGGTGGTTTCGCGATTGGATACATCGCCGGAACGCCCAGAATCGGGGGATCCACGACCGAGACACTGTGGAAGATATCAGCCTGGTGTTGCGTGGCTCTTACAATTGTCAGTTTTCTAAAGTTGTACTTGTGGAATGTCCAAATTACCCGAATAATAGGTTGAGATGAAATTTCGTACACTGGCTCTGGCATTGGCGCTGGCCTGCGGCCTAACTGGCATCGGCGAAGCGAAGACCAAAAGGACCGTCGTTCGCCGGCAGTTCAAGCCCGGCAAGTCCGGCAAGAAGTTTAAGGCGGCAAAGGTCAAAGCGCCCAAGCGGTCCGTCAGGAAAACCGCCCACAAGCACTAAGCGCCGCCCGGCTGCTCAGGCGGTGTTAGACTGCTCAGAGGGCTTTTTGTGCTGCGTAAGCTGATTTTTGCCTCTCTTTTCGGTGCCGTTCTGTGCGCCGTGGAACCCACCCACGCACCAATTCTGGTCGAGTTATTTACTTCGGAAGGCTGTTCGAGTTGCCCGCCCGCGGATCTGGTGCTGGAGCAGTTGGACCCCCAGGTGATCGTGCTCAGCGAGCACGTCGACTATTGGAACCAGCTCGGCTGGAAGGACCCTTTTTCGTCCCACGCTTTCACGTTGCGCCAGGAAGCTTACACCCGGCAGTTGAAAGCGGATGGACCGTACACGCCGGAGATGATTGTGGACGGCGCGGCGGAGTTCAACGGCAGCGATACAGTCCGCGCCCTGCAGGAACTCCGCAAAGCCGCAAAGCAGCCCAAGGCGACGATCCGCATGACGCCTGGGAGCGCCGGCCTGCAGGTGCAAGTCAGCGATTCGCCCCACGCCGGCAACGTATACCTGGCGATCGCCGATAACGCGGCCGTATCTCAAGTGGCGGCGGGCGAGAATCACGGCAAGCGATTGCACCACGTGGCGATCGTGCGCAGCATTCGCAAGCTGGGTACGGTAAAAAAGGGCGGCGAGTTCAGTCAGTCAGTTGCGGCGCCCGGCCCCGGCCAGCGGGCGATCGTGTTCGTGCAGGAATCCGATATCGGCCCGGTGTACGGCGCGGCGGTTTGGACCCCGTAAGGAGGATGCCATGGCAAAAACAGGTATCGAAAGAATCGACGGTCTGCTGGCGGGCGCGCCGGGAGTCTCGGCGGTAGCGCCGGGCGATCCGGATCGTGAAGCAGTGGGCGCCATCCAGGATCTGCTGCGCGGGTTGGGGAATCGGTCCCTGCCGGACGTGCGGCTGCCTTCGTACGGCAACTTCGGGGGGATGACGGCCAACGCGGTGCGGCAATTCCGGTCGACGCACGGGCTGCCCGATTCAGACGCGGTGGACACGGCCTGCCTGGCCGCGATGGCGCAGGCCAAGCCGGCCGATCCGATGGCATGCCGCAGCTATATCGCGCTCGCACTGGATGTCGAGATCGGTGCGATGACGTATCTGATGACCCTGACCGGATTGTGGGAGGCGGATGCGAAGTTTGCGCTGCTGAATCTGAATACGGATCGGGCTGGCCTGTCGTTCGGAATGATTCAGTGGGCGCAGAAACCAGGACGGCTAAAGGAGGTGCTCGACGCTTTCCATGATGCCGATCCGGCGCGGTTCGCGGATTGCTTCGGCGGCTTGGTGGCATCGCGAATGCTGATGCACGTGGCGAAAGAGTACGGCGGCGTCGACAAGGATACCGGCAAGACGACCGATTCGGACTATGACCTGGTGTCGGATCCCTGGGCCGGCCGCTTCAAGAGCTGCGGGCTCGATCCGTTTTTCCAGCGCATTCAGGTGACGCTGGCGACGACCGATAACCAGTCGGCGTTCGATACCATGAAGAGCCACGTACCGCTGATCGCGAGCGAGCGCGGAGTCGGCTTCCTGCTGGATACGGCGAACCAGCATGGTCCGAACGGCGCGCTCAGTATCTATGGCGCGGTGGTACGGCAGGGCATGGCGGAAGCGGCGGTGCTGAAGGCCATGCGCGACGAATCGGTGCGGCGGATCAGCGCACAATTCGGACCCACGAGCGCGGAGGCTCAGTCCACGGTTTCGCGGCGGGATTGGTTCTTGAGTACGCCGGTATTATCGGACGCGGCGTTGGCGTAGGCAGGCGAAAGCGGCTGGCTCTACGCTCCCGCGGCTCGCGGCAGCAGATCCTTTAAAGCGCGACACTGCACTTTGCCGGTAATGCCCTTGGGCAGTTCGGCGAGGAAATAGATGTGCTCCGGCGCCTTGTAGTCGGCCAGCAAATTCTTCGCATGTTCGCGCAAGTCGCTCTCATTCGCCTGGGCTCCGGGATGCAGCGCCACGAAGGCAACCACGCGTTCGCCGTAAACGGAATCGGGCACGCCGATCACGCCGGCTTCCAACCCGGCGGGATGACGATAGAGCGCTTCCTCCACCTCCTGCGGTGAAATATTCGACCCGGCGCGAATGATGATCTGCTTCAGCCGGCCTTTGAACCAGAGATAGCCTTCGGGATCGAGGCTGCCTAGCCCGCCACGCCGGCCGCGTCAAACGCCGGAAGGAAACTCGCCGACGCTCCCACGTAGATTGCCTGCACGAGATTGCACAGCAGTCCCGTGATATGCATGAAGGACGTCACCGAGAGCAGCGTGTCGGATTCGTTCAGGAGCCGATCTGGCGCACGGTTTCGGAAGCCGTGCGGTGCGTATGCGTGGCGCCTTTCGGCTGCGCGGTGGTGCCCGAGGTGTACAAAATGATAGCCGGCTTGTCTTCATCGATGACGGGCAGCGGAGCGGCGCCCGGCAAAATCCGGCAGGCTGGTGTAGAGTTGCAGCGCCGGACAGTCCGCTCGGGCTTGCTCGGCGAGCTGCGCCACTGCGGGCTGGCTGAAGCACATCACAGCCCCCGAGTGGCGCAGTTGATACGCGATCTCGGGCGCTTTGAGCCGCAGGTTCACGGGCACGACGATTATCCCCGCTTAGAAAATGCCGAAGAAGAGTTGGGCGGCCTCCATGGAGTTGCACCAATGGACGGCGACCCGGTCGCCGGGCTGCAGCCCCTGGGCTACGAATCACCGCGCCAACCGGTCGGAGGAGTTATCCAATTCTCGATACGTCATGCGCTCATCGCTGCTGTATAGAGCGATTTTTTCGGGCATCCGCGCCGCTTGGAATTGCAATAAGCCGCCTAAAGTCATGGGGAACGGTTTACGCTGAATCTGTGGCCTCTCAACCCTTGGCTCTGGTTACCGGCGCTTCGGCCGGAATCGGAGCGACCTTTGCCCGGACGCTGGCGAAACGTGGATATCGTTTGATCCTGGTGGCGCGCCGCCGCGACCGTCTGGAAAAACTGGCGGCGGAATTGGGTTCGGCCGAAGTGCTGGTCGCCGATCTGACCGACGCGGCGCAGCGCAAAACGGTGGAAGATCGCCTGCGTGCGGCTCCGCCCGTCGACCTGCTGGTCAACAATGCCGGCTTCGGCATCTCCGGCCGCTTTTGGGACAGCGACGTCGATGCGCAGGACAGCATGCACCAGCTACACATCGTCGCGACCATGCGGTTGACTCATGCGGCACTGGCCGCGATGGCGCCGCGCGGTAGTGGGGCGGTGATCAACGTGTCCTCGGTGGCGGCCTTCGTCGCCAGTCCGGGAAGCGTGACGTACGCGGCCACGAAGTGCTGGATGAATCGCTTTACGGAGGGGCTGTACATGGAACTGGGGCGCATCGGGTCGCCGCTGCGCGTGCAGGCGCTGTGCCCCGGATTCACTCGCAGCGAGTTCCATGATGTGGCGGGGATCGATCCTGCTACGATTCCCGCCAGCCTGTGGACGACCGCTGAGGATGTCGTGGCGGCGTCGCTCGCCGGACTGGAGCGCAATCAACTGTTCGTGGTGCCCGGCTGGCGCTACAAGGTGCTGGTGCGCGCCCTCGGAATTCTGCCCGCGGGTCTGATCCGCGCTGGCGCGATCCGGGTAGCGCGGAGAAGAGGCCGGTAACACCGGCGTTACAAGTACCTCGCCACGTGTTCGCGGAAGCGGGTGTAGACCCACGACACGCCGACCAGGATCAGGCCGAGGACGATGAACGAGAAGATGCGCGGCAGCGTTTCGAGGTGCCGCAGGTCCCACAGGAACAGCTTCAGGATGCAGGACATCAGGAGCACAAGTCCGGACAGCCGCAGGACACGATCGCGCAACGGAAAACCAGCGGCCAGCAGCGCGACGCTTTCGATGCCCCAGGCAACCGTGAGCAGGCTACCCGACGCTTCGTAAAAAAGCAGTAGGGTGACCATCGCGGTTCCGAGGAGCGAGTAGAACAGGCGGGCGAAGGCGGATCGCGGCGCCAGCATTTGCGCGGCGAAGAAGCAGCCCGCCGTCACAGCCCCGGCCGCGATCGCTTGCGAGTGATCCTCGAAGTTAATGCCCCAGCAGCGCACCGATGCCATCACGGCGACGATGTAGCTGTAGACGGGCATGGCAATGGGGTCGATGCGCAGTCCCGCCGTGATCAGCACCAGGGCCAGCACCGCCCAGAGCGGCGCCGCGGCCCATTCGGGCGTGGCGATCCAAAGTGCATTCATCAGAAACAGCGTGCCACCGGCGAGAGCGACGGCGTACATGGTGCGCTGCCGGATCGTCCAGGCGCGGGCAGCGAAAGCGTACGCCAGCAGAGTCGCAAGGAACGGAATGTAGGCGTGCTCCTTGTGCAGCCTGATCGTGTTCGCCTCCAAGATTTGTACCGCGCCTAGCGCCGCGACCAGATACGCGTGAAAACGAAATTCGGCAGGCAGTTCGCGAATGCCGAGTTCGAGCAGGACCAGCGCCAACGCCATCCACGAGAGTCCGAGGTAGTCGTCGGGGACGAGCCGCCAGACGAGGGCCACGGATGCCAGGGTCGCGCCGATCGCGCCGGCGAAGCGGGCCGCCGTGTCCTCGCCTTCGAGCAGGCGCCCCTCGGTGGAGAAGCGCGCGCAAAGAGCCAGCCCGTAGCTGAACGCCAGGGCGCCCCACAGCGCCGGCTGGTTGGTCCGCATCTCCCAGGCCACGGCCGTCAAACCGAAGATGGCCACCAGATAACCCTGCATCCGGAAATCGAAATGGCGCTTCCACCAGCCGAAGGAGAAGGCGGCGGCGGCGAGTCCGAGCCATTCCAGGCTGCGGTAGCGATCGGGCGCTTCGTAGCTGATGACCAGTGACAACAATCCGACGGCGGCGTAACCGAAGAACACGTCGGCCGCGAAGATGAAGCGGTTGGCGTAGAAGACCAGCGCGTCCACGGTGGCCATGGCCGTCCACGTATGCAGGGGTAGCGCGTACATGTCGTGCATCAGCAGACGCCAGAGTTCGGCCACGAACAGCACCGTGCCCAGCCAGCGCAAATACGACGACCTGAGCCGCACGCCCAGCAGGTAGGCCATTTCGGCCTCGATCAGCAGCGCCGTCGCGACCCATTGGTGGTCCAATCTCTGAAAGATTGCGGCTGCGGCCAGCGCGGCGCACAGTGTTGCGGCCGCCGGCCAGCGGTCGGTACTGCGGCGCAGAATGCCGCTCACCAGGTACGCGGCGGCGGTGGCGGCCAGCAGGATCCACACATCGTGCGGCGCGCCATGATTCCACTTCAGCAGCGAGAGCCCGAGAAATCCGACGGCGTTCAGCGGCAGCAGCCAGGACTCGGGGTGCAGGATATCGAAGCCTTCGAAGACCAGCCAGAAGATCGCGAACAGCAGTTGCGCCTGCCACAGGGGCGAGCCGTGATCGCCGCGGATCACCACGACCCCGTATGTCGCGACCAGTGCGAACAGGGCCATCTTCCACCATGCGAAGCGGTGCGCGATATACAAGAGCGACACGGCCAGGGGCACGAGCGCGACGACGGCGAGGATGTTCACCTCGGCGATGGACAGCGTGGCGAACGCGATGAAGTACGCGAGTCCCGTAACAGTTTGGGAGCGATAGCGCAGCGAATGCACGATCATTCCGACCGCCACCGCGATCAGCAGACTCGCGCCGGCGAAAGCATTGGGGATGACCAGCGCTTCCTTAACGGCATGCATCGCATACACCGTGGTGTACAGGCCGGCCCAGCCGCCGCCGAGGAGTCCGCGGGCGAAAACGCGGTATTGCTCGCGAGGCTCGAAGACAGCGCCGGATACCAGCATGGCGATGCTGACGGCGAGACTGATCGCCACACGGTCCAGGGGACGGATGTGCGCAAAAGAGTACGCCAGTGCCAGCGCCAGTCCGATCACCAGCAGCACCACGCCGGCCTTGTTCAAGAGGTTGCCGCCCAACATGGCTTCCCAATCCCGCGGTTGCGCGGGCGCGGGGGCTTCCGCCACAGGCACCTCCGGCATCGGCGTCGGAGGCGCCGGGGCGGGTGCGGGGCGCCGCGGCGGCATCGGCTCAAACGGCCGCGCGACCGGCTGCCGAGCGGGCGGCGGTGGAGCCAGAGGCTCCGGTCGAATCGCGGGCTCCGGTCGAACTACCGGCGGCGGAGGAGCGACCGGTTCCGCCGCTTGCCTCGGCAAATTCAGCACGAGGTTCTGCAGGAACTCGATCCGTTCCTCCATCCGGTTCAGGCGATTGTGCAGATAGATCCAGCGGACCACGACAAACACGAGAATGCACACCAGCAGAAAGCCGTACATAGATGTTCTCCGCCTGATTCCAGGCTATGCGATTACGCCGGACAGTTGGTGTGCCAGAGTTTTCACTCCGCGCAGGTCCAGTTTTCCGGTGCCCAGAAGGGGTAGCGACTCCACCGAATATACATTTTCCCGCTTCGGAAGCCACAAGCGGGGGAGGTCGGTATCGGCCAGGCGCTGCCAAACATCCGCCGGACCGATTTCGGCGCTCACGTACATCGCGACCAGCCGTTCGCCGCGTTGGTCGTCGGCTATCGCGGTCACCGCACAGGGACCGTCGCCGAGCACGTTGGAGAGCGCCTCTTCGATGCGCAGATGCGGCACCATCTCACCGCCGATCTTGCTGAAGCGCGACAGGCGGTCGGTGATGCGGATGAAACCTTCGTCGTCGAGGAGGGCGATATCGCCGGTGATATACCAATCGTCGTGCAAGGCCTCCGCGGTACGTTCCGGCTGGTCGATGTAGCCCACCATGCGATTGGCGCCCTTCACGAGAAGCAGTCCCTCGTGATTCGGCGGGAGCGGTTGGTACGTCACCGGGTCCACGATCCGGGCTGCGACGCCAGGCAAAGGATGTCCTACCGTGCCCGGCTTGGTGCCGATCTGGTTGTTGTCCTCGGCGAAGAAGTTGGGCGCGTTCACCGCCACGACCGGAGCCATTTCGGTACAGCCGTAGCCTTCTAGCAGCTCCGTCCCGAACTTCTCGCGGAAGGCCGCGGCCACCGGTTCACGCAGTTTCTCGGCGCCTACCAGCACGTAGCGCAGGCTGGAGAACTCCTCCGGCATACACTTGCGCGTGTATGTGGAGCAGAACGTGGGCGTGGATAGCAGCAGGGTGGCGCGATACTTCGCCACCAGTTCGCCGATAGCGCGCGCGTCCGTGGGGTTCGGATGGTAGACAACGCCGCAGCCCGAGATTAGCGGAAACCAGATAGTCACCGTGTAGCCGAACGAATGGAAGAATGGCAAGACGCCCACGATCCGGTCATTACGATCCAGCCAGAATAATTGAGCGACGGCGTCGCTGTTGGCGAGCACGTTGTGGTGCGACAGCATGACGCCTTTCGGTTGACCCGTGCTGCCGCTGGAAAAGATCACCGATGCCATCTTCACGGTCGAGCGGCTCAACAGAGATGCCGGTACGAAGCGCGCTTTCAGAAGCGCGTTGAACTTCGCGGCCTTGCCGGCCCGCGCCAGCACGTCTTCCACGAAGACCATTCCCGGCTGCGCTTCGATTTTGGCTTTGGCCAAGAACAGCTTCGACGTCACTACTGTGCGGATCTTGCATTGCTCCATGGCCGAACTCATGGCTTCGCGCCCGGCCGTGAAATTCAGATTCACCGGCACGCGCCCGGCCAGTGTCACGCCGACATTGACTAATGCGCCCGCGACTGTAGGGGGCAGCAGGACTCCGATCGATTCGTCGGCCGCGCTCACGCTACGTGCCCAGTCGGCCATCAGCACGCTGCCGGTCAGCATGCGCCCATAGGTGAGTTCGCGGCCGCTGGAATCGGACATGGCAAAAGTATTCCAGTTGCGGCGAGCCGTGCGAATCACGCGACGATCCAGCCGGTCGCCGGCATTGTAGCGATGCGCCGCGGCTTCTGCCGAAAGTTCCTGAATGGCCTGTCGCACCTGATGCGTCGCCACGGTGGAGGGCATGGGCGCGCCGAATGACACCGTCACAGGGTAAGGAAAACTCTTCGGCCGCTTCCACAGAAACTTGCCGCCTTCGAAGCTGAAGATGCTGCCCCACACACGGTCCAGGTGCACGGGAATCACGGGAACATCCAGCCCATGCACAATCTTCTCCAGGCCGCGTTTGAAGGGCAGCATGTTGCCGGTGCGGGTGATGGCGCCCTCGGCGAAAATGCAGACCACGTGCCCGGCCTGCAGTTCTTTGCGCGCCCTGCGGATGGATTCCACCGCCTCTCGCGGATTGCTGGTGCTCACGGGAATCGCGTACGTTTTGCGGAAGTACCAGTTGATGGCCTTCATTTCGTAATACGGCTTCCACACCATGAAGCGGATGAAGCGCTGCACGCACGCCCCCACCAGAATGCCGTCGGCCTGCGAAATGTGATTGGCAACCAACAGCGCGCCGCCGCGGAACGGGACGTTTTCCTGCCCCACGATCTTGATGCGGAAAATGGTGTGGGTGAACAGCCACAGGATGAAGCGAATCAGAAAATCGTTCACCACGCTGACGATGTAGACTGTCACGGCCAGCGTTACGAAACCGAACAACACCAGGATGCGGTCGGAGCGCATGTGCAGCCGGTCGTGGAGCAGGTACGGGACTCCTGCCGCCAGCAGCATGCCGATGGTGTTGTAGATGTTGTTTGTCGCGATGATGCGGCCCTTTTCGCCGGCATCGCTGCGCTGTTGGAGGAAGGCATTCAGCGGCACGAAGAAGAGTCCGGTCGCGATTCCGAGGCAGACCAGCACGGCCATGGCGCCATAGAACGTGCCGGTGACGAAGCCCATGGCTATGCAGAACAGGCCGATAAACGTGCCGCCCAACGGCACCAGTCCGATCTCGACCTTGTCGCCGGAGAGGCGGCCGCACAGCATGCTGCCCGCGCCGATCCCGAGCGAAAGCACCGTGGTCATGAGTCCGATCTTGTCGTCGCTGACGTGCAGGTTTTCGGTGCCGAAGAGCACCAGCGTATTGCTGAACAGCAGCCCCAGGAACCAGAAGTAGCTGATGCCGAGCACGCTCAGCCACATGGGACGGTCGGCCAGCAGGTGCTTGGTGCCGATGGCGGCTTCGGCAAACGGATTCAGGCGGAATGGCTCCTTGGCGCCTGCCGCCGGCACGCGCGTGATCCGCAGGCTGGTAAGGAATCCGATGACGGCCACGGCGAGCATCACCAGGCCGACTTTCCATGCCTCATCTCGCCAGCGAGTGAACAGCAGCGGACCGACGGCGGTGCCGAGGACGATCGCCACCAGCGTGCTCATCTCCACCAGCGCATTGGCGCGCGACAGGTCGCGGTCGGAAACCATCTCGGGCACGATGCTGTATTTCGCCGGACTGAACACCGTCGAGTGCAGCGCCATCAGGAACAGCACGATGAACATCCAGGCCACGTTGCTCGAGAAGAACGTCAGGATGCCGACTCCCATGGCGAAGATCTCGAACACCTTGACCCCGATCAGAACTTTGCGTTTGCTGATTGCGTCGGCGAGGTGGCCGGCATATCCCGCAAAGAAGAGCGACGGCAGCACGAAAATGGCGGACGCGATCGACAGGTATTTCCCGTTCTGATCGGCCTGCGCAACGATGTGGACGGCGCGAAGAGAAACGATGATGCGATATGCGTTGTCGTTGAACGCGCCCAGGAACTGCGTCCACAGGAACGCCTGGAATCCGCCGTTGTTGAGGACCTCTTTGAATCCGCGCTGTGCCATGACCCTGGTAATGCAAGCGACACGCCGAATCGACGTGCAATCAGATCAGTAGTTTACGCGGTGGCCTTGCCTGGCGCCACATGCATTTATTGTATATTGCTGTACATGGGATGCACGCTTTGCCCCAGCCAGCCTCCCCGTATAGACTATGGAAGACACGATGGGCGAAACGGAACTCCTGCGCTTGCTGCACCTGGCCGACTCGGCGCTCCCCATTGGCGGAGCGGCCCACTCGTTCGGTCTCGAAACGCTGGCCGATGAAGAGGACCTCAAGCCCCCCGACGTCGAGACGTTCCTGACCGGATACCTGGAAGAGTGCGGCGCGTTGGAAGCTGCGTTGGTTCGCCGGGCCTGGAGGGGCGGCGATCTGCAGGCGTTGAGCGAAGAATTGAGCGCGCGCAAGCCGGCCCGGGAATCGCGCGAGGCGAGCCTCAAGCTGGGGCGAAGATTCGCCGACCTGGTGAACGTCATGCTGGACCGCTCAGTGCTCGATCGCGATCTGCACTACTGCATCGCGTTTGGCGCAGCGGGAGCGGTCTTCGGTATTCCGATTGATGCGGTCGCGGCGGCGTATCTCAATCAGTCAATCGCCGCACTGGTCTCCGCGTGTCAACGACTCATGCCGCTGGGCCAATCGGCAGCGAGCAGAATTCTGTGGAACCTGAAACCCGCGATTGCGCGCACAGCGCTTGCCGAGGAGGTCTTCTGCTTCAGTCCGCATCTGGAATTAGCGTCGATGCGCCACCGTTCGCTCGAGATACGCCTGTTCATCAGTTGAGCCTGCGCTTCGAGAAGGATCGATTCCTCATCGACCGGCAGGATGCTCCGTGGAAAGTGGTGCGGGCGTTTGGAATCCCTGGCGGAGGCAGGTTGGTGCATCTGCATAATGTCTCGGGCGGCGTGCTGGCGGGCGATCGCCTGTCGCTGGATGTCGCTGTGTCGTCGGGCGCCGCGGCCCAGATCACGACCACCGGCGCGACCCGTCTCTACCGGCATCGGGCGGGCTCCGCAGATTCCGAACAGTCCGCTCGATTCTCGGTCGCCGACGGCGCTCTGCTGGAATATTTCCCGGACGCCGTGATCCCGTTTGCCGGCTCTCGCCATGTCCAGCGCGCGCAGATTCAACTGGGGCGCGATGCGACTTTGTACTGGTGGGAGGTGCTCGCGCCTGGCCGCCTGGCGTCCGGCGAGCGTTTCGCTTTCGACCGCCTGCGCGTCGAAACCGCGATCTACACCGGTGCGCGGCCCGTCCTGCGCGAAGATTTTCTGCTCGAGCCCGGACGCCACGATCTGACGGCGCTGGCGCGAATGTCGGAATACTCGTATGTTGCCAGTCTGTACATAGTCCGCGAGGGGCAGCCGGCGGCGTTGTGGCGCGGACTGGAAGACCAACTCACACGGATTGCGGAACGGCGAACACGCCACGGCCACGAGCTCTGGGGCGCGAGCACGCTGGCCGGCGATGGAGTGATGGTGCGCGGACTGAGCCGGACCGGCTGTTTCCTCAACGAGGCGCTGGTCGAATTCTGGAGGGCGGCGCGCCTGACCGTGACCGGTGCGGAAGTCTTGCCGCCGAGAAAGATATACTGAGCGTTCTGAGGAGAAGCCATGCACTTGACACTCCGCGAGCAGGAGCGTCTGATGATCCATGTCGCGGCCGACGTCGCGCGCAAGCGGCGCGCGCGAGGGCTGAAGCTGAACTATCCGGAAGCGCTGGCGATTCTCACCGCCGACATTCTGGAATGGGCCCGCGACGGCAAGACGGTGGCGGAGATCATGACGCTCGGAGCCGGAGTACTCGGCGCCGGCGATGTCATGGAAGGGATCGCCGCGATGATTCACGAAGTGCAGGTGGAAGCGACGTTCCCCGACGGAACGAAACTGGTGACGGTCCACGATCCCATTCAATGAGGCCATGCCAATGAAACCTGGAGAGTATTTCCTCGAGACCGCGCCCATCGATGCGAACATCGGGCGGACGACGAAGCGCCTGATCGTGCGGCATACCGGCGATCGTCCTGTGCAAGTCGGCAGCCATTTCCATTTCTTCGAAGTGAATGACGCGCTAGACTTCGACCGTGCAGCGGCCAGCGGCATGCGTCTGGATATTCCGGCCGGCACGTCGGTGAGATTCGAGCCCGGCGAGGAAAAGCAGGTCGCGCTGGTGGACTTCGCCGGCGAACAGTTGGTGCTGGGCCACAAAGGCAGGGCAAACCGATGAGCCTCTCGATTCCCAGAAGAACGTATGCCGACTTGTACGGGCCGACCACGGGCGATCGCGTCCGCCTCGCCGATACCGACCTGATCGTGGAAGTGGAGAAGGACTTCGCGGTCTACGGCGATGAGATCACGTTCGGCGGCGGAAAGGTCATCCGCGACGGTATGGGTCAGAGTTCCCGCGCCACGCGCGCCGGCGGTGCCCTCGACCTGGTGATCACCAACGCGCTGATCATCGACCACTGGGGCATCGTAAAGGCCGACATCGGCATTCGCGACGGGCGGATCGTCAAGGTCGGGAAGGCCGGCAATCCCGATACGATGCAAGGCGTCGATCCGGAGCTGGTGGTCGGGTCGTCGACCGAGGTGATCGCGGGCGAGAACATGATCGTGACCGCCGGCGGTATCGACAGCCACATCCACTTCATTTCGCCGCAGCAGGTTTACGAGGCGCTGTCGAACGGAATCACGACCATGATCGGAGGCGGCACGGGGCCCGCGACCGGGACCAACGCCACCACCTGCACTCCGGGCGCGTGGAATCTGGCGCGGATGCTGGAAGCCGCGGACGCCTGGCCGATGAACTTCGGATTTCTCGGCAAGGGGAACACCAGCACAGCCGAGCCCTTGGTCGAGCAGGTGCGCGCCGGGGCCTGCGGTCTGAAGTTGCACGAGGATTGGGGTACCACTCCCGCCGCGATCGACACGTGCTTGCGCGTTGCCGACGACATGGATGTGCAGGTCGCGATCCACACCGATACGATCAACGAGGCGGGTTTCGTCGAGGACACGATTGCGGCGATCGCCGGCCGCGCCATTCACACCTATCACACCGAAGGCGCGGGCGGCGGCCATGCTCCCGATATCATCCGCATTGCCGCGCTGCCGCACATCCTGCCGTCATCGACCAACCCGACGCGTCCTTACACCGTGAACACCATCGCCGAGCATCTGGACATGCTGATGGTGTGCCATCACCTGAATCCGCTGGTGCCCGAGGACGTTGCGTTCGCAGAGAGCCGCATCCGTCCCGAGACCATCGCGGCGGAGGATATTCTTCACGACCTGGGCGTGTTCAGCATGATCTCCAGCGATTCGCAGGCCATGGGGCGGATTGGCGAGGTGGTGACGCGCACCTGGCAGACCGCGCACAAGATGAAAGTGCAACGCGGCGCGCTTCCCGAGGACACGGCTCGCAACGATAATTTCCGCGCCCGCCGCTATGTCGCCAAGTACACGATCAACCCCGCGATCACCCACGGGATTGCGGGGGAGGTGGGGTCGATCGAGCCAGGCAAACTCGCGGACCTCGTGCTGTGGAAGCCGGCGATGTTCGGCGTTAAGCCGGAAATGGTGATCAAGGGCGGCTTCATCGCGTGGAGCGTCATGGGTGACGCCAACGCCTCCATTCCCACACCGCAACCGGTGCTGTACCGGCCCATGTTCGGCTCGTTCGGCGGAGCCACTGCGTCCACGGCGGTAACGTTCGTATCGCAAGCGTCGCTCGCCGCTGGGATCGGCGATCTCTTCCGCAAGCGCGCGGTGGCGGTGAAGAACTGCCGCGCCATTGGCAAACGCGATATGATCCACAATTCGGCGACCCCCAAGATCGAGGTCGATCCCGAGACGTACGAGGTGCGGGCTGACGGCGAGTTGCTGACATGCGAACCTGCCGCGATCCTGCCCCTGGCACAACGATACTTTCTTTTCTAAGAGGCACAGCATGAGGGCATTTCGAGTCGGAATCGCGGGACCCGTTGGCTGCGGCAAGACGGCCTTGGTGGATCGCTTGAGCAAGCGGCTCTGGCCGGGCGTAAACCTGGGCGTCGTCACCAACGACATCTACACCAGGGAAGATGCGGAGTTCTTGATTCGCCAGGGCACCCTGCCCGCCGATCGCGTGCTGGGCGTGGAGACCGGTGGATGTCCGCACGCTGCGATTCGCGAGGATGCTTCCATGAATCTGGAGGCGATCGCCGAGCTCGAAGCGCAGCACCCGGGGATGGAGTTGATCTTCGTCGAGAGCGGCGGGGACAATCTGGCTGCGGCGTTCAGTCCCGAACTGGTGGACGCTTTCATCTACGTCATCGATGTGGCGGGCGGCGACAAGGTTCCGCGCAAGGGCGGTCCGGGCATCAAGCGCAGCGGCTTGCTCGTCATCAACAAAATCGACCTCGCGCCGTTTGTGGGAGCTTCTCTCGAAGTCATGGATCGTGATGCGCGGCGTATGCGTGGCGACCGCCCGTTTGTGTTCACCAATCTCATGAGCGAGGAAGGTCTCGACCGGGTCATTGCGTGGCTGGAGGAGCAGCGGTCGCACGGCCTCACTGCATCCGGAACGCCGTCATCGCACGGGCACGAACATCACCACCACCACAACGTTGAGCTATAGCGCCAAAATAGCTCGCGGGTCTCACATAAAAAGTCTTTGTGTAACCAATCAGAAATTACAATGGCGTGAAAATTGTTGTGCATGATAGACTCGCTTACACTTGACGAGAAGATAGCTCGTCGGGAAAGTTTACGAGCGAGCCGTCCCTGTCCCTACGGCTAGCCTGGCCCCTGTCGGCCGACGAACAATTCAAAACGCGTTCCACGCGCCGATAGAAGGGGATTTGATTCCATGCTCAAACGAAGGGTCCGCACCGGACGTGTGTCCAATGCGAGACGAAGTGCGCTCACGCTGGCTTTTTGCTCAGGCTTTCTCGGTTTGGCAGTACCTTCCCATGCCCAACTTACTCTCGGTCCGTTGTCGGTGGGCGCGGGATTGCGAACCGAGTTTATCAGCACCACGCCGGCCGCCGGCAATACAGCCAACCAGTTCCTGCTCGACGATGTCCGTCTGTATGTCAGCGGACCTGTCACCAAGAACATCAGCTTCATGTTCAACACGGATTACGACGGGGCGACCAACCACGTCGGTGTTTTGGACGCGGTTGCGAAAATTGACATCGCCCCCGAATTGCATATCTGGGCCGGCCGCTTCCTCCCGCCCAGCGATCGCGCCAATCTCTACGGCCCCTTTTATGCGAACCAGTGGGGCGTGTACACCGACGGCGTTCAGGACGGGTATCCGTTCATTTTCCAAGGCCGCGATAACGGAGTCCTTTACTGGGGTCAGTTCACGAAGAAGGTCAAAGTGTCGTTGGGCGCGTTTGACGGCAGGTCGGCCACCGGGGCTCCGGAAGTCCTGGGCGCCGCCCGCGTTCAGGTCGATCTCTGGGATGCCGAGGATGGTTACTACCTGAACGGCACCTACTACGGCGACAAGAACCTGCTCTCGATCGGCGGAGCGACGCAGTATCAGGGCGGCCACACGGCGTCGACCATCGACTTCCTCATGGAACGAAAGATTCCCAAGGGCGGCGCGTTCACCATCGAAAGCGAATACTCCAACTACAACAGGCTGGGCGGTTACGATGCGCGTTATGCGAAGAGTCAGGGCGCGTACGGGCTGGCAAGTTACCTCTTCGGCAAGAAGGTCGGCATCGGTCAATTTCAGGTGCTCGGTAAGTATGCCAAGGCGGAGTTCACCCATGGAAAGACCGCGAACTACAGCCAGAAGACTACCGAAGTCAATTTCAACTACGTCATCAAGCAGTTCAACGCTCGCGTGATGAGCTTCTACAGGGACGTACGGTTCAACGCAATCAGAACGAATTTCTGGCAAGCCGGAGTCGGTCTCCAGGTGCAGATTTAGTCCGTTACGAAAAGGAGTGATCTATGAAACGCAAATCAATATTTACGACCGGTCTGTTGGTCGCCGGACTTGGATTCTCTAACGTTGCGGCGGCCCAGGACACAATCAAGGTGGGCGTGCTGCATTCGTTATCCGGCACGATGGCCATCAGCGAAACGACGCTGAAGGACACCATCCTGATGATGATCGACGCCCAGAACAAGAAGGGCGGGTTGCTCGGCAAGAAACTGCAGGCGGTGGTCGTCGATCCGGCGTCCAACTGGCCGCTGTTTGCCGAGAAAGCGGCGCAGTTGCTGGAAAAGGACAAGGTCTCCGTAGTATTCGGATGCTGGACGTCGGTTTCCAGAAAATCGGTGCTGCCGGTCTTCGAAAAGGACAACGGCCTGCTCTTCTACCCCGTGCAGTACGAAGGGGAAGAATCCTCGAAGAACGTGATCTATACGGGCGCCGCTCCGAACCAGCAGGCGATTCCCGCAGTCGACTACCTGATGAAGGATGTCGGCGTGAAGCGCTGGGTGCTCGAAGGTACGGACTACGTTTATCCGCGCACCACCAACAAGATCCTCGAAGCTTACTTGCACGCGAAGGGAGTCAAGCCCGAAGACATCTCGATCAACTACACGCCCTTCGGTTTTTCCGACTGGCAGACGCGCGTCGCCGCCATCAAGAAGTTCGGGTCGGCAGGCAAGAAGACGGCCGTAGTCTCCACCATCAACGGCGATGCTAACGTGCCGTTCTACAAGGAACTCGGCAACCAGAAGATTTCGGCGGAGCAGATTCCCGTCGTGGCCTTCTCGGTCGGCGAAGAGGAACTGTCGGGCCTCGACACGAAACCGCTGCTGGGCCATCTGGCGGCCTGGAATTACTTCGAGAGCATCAACACGCCCGCCAACAAGGCCTTCATCAACGAGTGGCACTCCTTCATCAAGAACCCCAAGCGGACCACCAACGATCCCATGGAAGCGCACTACATCGGCTTCAATCTCTGGGTGAAGGCAGTGGAGAAGGCCAAATCCACAGACGTGGAGAAAGTGCTGGCGGCGCTCCCCGGCATCGAGACGCCGAACCTCACCGGAGGAACGGCGAAGGTGTTGCCGAACCACCACATCACCAAACCGGTGCTGATCGGCGAAGTAAAAGGCGACGGTCAGTTCAACGTGGTATGGAAATCCAGCGGTGAAGTGCCCGGCGATGCCTGGTCCGATTTTCTGCCGGGCAGCAAGGACATCGAAGCCGACTGGGTTACGCTCAAATGCGGCAACTATAACAAAGTCACGAAAAAGTGTTCGGGTCAAAACTACAAATAATGAAACAACCAGGGTCTGGCGGGCGGTGGCTCCGTATGCTGCTGCCCGCCCTTTGGAGCATCGGCCACGTTTACGCCCAAGCTCCGGGTGATGCCGCGTTCCTTTCAACGCTCGGCGAGTTGCGGGAGGCGACATACTCCGACAAGGCGACGATCGCCGAACGGCTCAGTCAAACCGGCCACCGGAGCGTTCGCGCGGTTCTCACTGCGTTGATGGAAGACCGGCTCTCGTACCGCAACAGCGATCAAAAAATCTTCATCATTCATTCCGCCGACCAGGATCCTGCCCAGCTCATCGATCCCCTCACGCTAAAAAGCGCCGGCTCGGCACCGGCGGATTCTCTCACGAAAATCGGCACGAACAATGGCCTGCGGCACACGCTGCGGACGGTCGTCGCCCACTTCTCGCTATCGAGTCCCGACGCGGCGGTGCGTCTGCAGGCAGTGCGCGACATGCTGCAATCTCTGGACGAACCGACTCTGGATCTGCTGCGTAAACGGCTCGCGGTGGAAACGAATAGCGGCGTCAAGCGGGAGATTCAGACCGGCCTCGCACTCGCGACACTGGACGGCACGGACCCGAACGCTCGGCTGGACGCTGTCGCGACGTTGAGTCATCGCGTCAGCCAGGATGTGCGGAACAGGTTGGCGCTGCTCCTCGATAAAGCGCCCGACGGCAGCTTCGTGGAACCCGATGCGAAAGTGCGGCGTGCCGCTGCCGCCGCCGTGGCCAGTATCGACGAATGGCGCGGATTCTACTCCGGCATCGAAACTCTGTTTTTCGGTCTGAGCCTGGGCTCGGTATTGGTGCTGATCGCCTTCGGCCTGGCCATTACATTCGGCGTCATGGGCGTGATCAACATGGCTCACGGCGAATTGATGATGCTCGGCGCGTACACCACGTACGCTGTCCAGACCGTCATGCCGGGACACATCGGACTTTCGATTCTGGTCGCAATTCCCGCGGCGTTTGTGGTGGCCGGAGTGGTGGGCGTCGCGATGGAGCGCACCATCATCAGACATCTTTATGGCCGGCCGCTTGAAACACTGCTGGCGACTTTCGGTGTCAGCCTCGTGCTGCAGCAGGCTGTGCGTTCGATCTTTTCGGCGCAAAACCGCTCTGTCGTTACGCCCGAATGGATGAGCGGCTCGCTGCAGTTGAACGGCGCGCTGGCAATTACTTACAACCGGCTGTACACGGTGATCTTCACGCTGATCGTTTTCGTCATTCTGCTGGCGGTGCTGAAGCGCACGCGCATCGGCCTCGACATCCGCGCGGTCTCGCAGAATCGGGCCATGGCCAAGGCGATGGGCATCCGCACGGAGTGGGTCGACGCGATGACGTTCGGCCTCGGCTCGGGCATCGCCGGAGTGGCGGGCGTCGCGCTGAGCCAACTCACCAACGTTGGTCCCAATCTGGGCCAGTCTTACATCATCGATTCGTTCATGGTGGTGGTATTCGGAGGCGTCGGAAATCTCTGGGGCTCTCTCATCGGCGGCATGTCCATGGGAATCGTGAACAAGCTGCTGGAGCCCTATGCTGGGGCCGTGCTTGCGAAAATCCTGGTCCTGGTCGGCTTGATTCTCTTCATTCAGACGCGGCCTCGCGGCTTATTCCCGCAAGCCGGCCGCGCAGGCGAGGACAAATAGACGTGCTCGGTATCCGCAACGGGATCGTCAGCCGTGATCGCGGAGGCGCGCGCCTCCTCGCAGTTCTCGCTGCACTGGCGATCGCGGCGCCCATCCTCAATCAGGTTGTTCCTGCATCGTCCCCTTTGCACCTCTCGGCGTTTGGCATCACGCTGATCGGCAAGTATCTCTGTTACGGCATGCTGGCGCTTGCCATCGACCTGATCTGGGGCTACTGCGGCATCCTGAGCCTGGGCCATGCGGCCTTCTTTTCGCTCGGCGGTTACGCCATGGGCATGTATCTGATGCGGCAAATCGGTCCGCGCGGCGTCTATGGAAATCCCGTGCTGCCCGATTTCATGGTGTTTCTGAACTGGAAATCGCTGCCGTGGTTCTGGTACGGGTTCAATCATTTCCCGATCGCCCTTCTGATGGTGGGGTTGGCGCCGGGACTGCTGGCGCTGGTGTTCGGATGGTTTGCATTCCGGTCGCGCGTCACCGGAGTGTACTTTTCCATCATTACCCAAGCGCTCACCTACGCCCTGATGCTCGGATTCTTTCGCAACGACATGGGCTTCGGCGGCAATAACGGCTTCACCGATTTCAAGGACATTCTGGGCTTCGACCTGCATTCCGACGCCACCCGAGTCGTGCTGCTCGTGATCACGGCCGTGGCGCTCGGAGCCAGTTATCTGGCGTGCCGCGTCATTGTGGAATCGCGGGCCGGTCGCGTAATGCGCGCCATCCGCGATGCTGAGAGCCGGACGCGTTTTCTCGGCTATCCCGTCGAAGCATATAAGCTGTGGCTCTTCGTGTTCTCCGCGGTGGTGGCAGGCGTCGCGGGCGCGCTCTACGTTCCGCAGATCGGGATCATCAACCCCAGCGAATTTGCGCCCATCAATTCCATCGAGGCAGTCATCTGGGTGGCGATTGGAGGGCGCGGCACGTTGTACGGCGCGATCGTGGGCGCGGTAGTCGTCAACTATGCGAAAACCTACCTGACGGGCGCGTTCCCGGAGGTGTGGTTGTACGCCCTCGGCGCACTGTTCGTGCTGGTGACGCTGTTCTTGCCCAAGGGGATTGCGGGCCTCGCGCCGGCGTGGCGTAAAAAGAAATGAGTGTTCGCGACAAGCGGTTATATCTCGAAGACCTGACCGTCAGCTTCGACGGATTCAAGGCGCTCAACAAGCTGACGCTGTACGTCGAGCCCGGCGAGTTGCTCTGCATCATCGGACCCAACGGCGCCGGCAAGACCACCATGATGGATGTCATCACGGGCAAAACCCGGCCCGATTCGGGAACGGCCTGGTTCGGCGATGAGATCGACTTACTCAAACTGACGGAGGCGGAAATTGTCGCCGCCGGAATCGGACGAAAGTTTCAAAAGCCGACCGTCTTCGAGCAGTTGACCGTGTTCGAAAACCTGGAACTGTCATTGGCCGGCGCCCGATCCTTTATGAAAACCCTGCGTGCCCGGATCACCGCGGCGCAGCAGGACAGAATCGACGAGGTCCTGAATATCATCGGACTCGCCGGGCAGCGCGAAGCACCGGCAAGAATCCTTTCGCATGGACAGAAGCAGTGGCTCGAAATCGGCATGCTCCTGATGCAGAATCCGGAGTTGCTGCTGGTCGATGAGCCGGTGGCGGGCATGACGCCGCACGAGATCGAGCGCACCACCGAACTGCTTCTGTCGCTGGCCGGGACGCACTCGATTGTGGTCGTCGAGCATGACATGTCGTTCGTTCGATCGATTGC
>Ga0105240_10001897_pt1 | contig 34703 bp, 32 predicted proteins | sample KBSC54metaG_FD_80426 | JGI IMG/M metagenome (GOLD analysis project Ga0105240, IMG submission 80426) | Corn rhizosphere microbial communities from Kellogg Biological Station, Michigan, USA - KBS C5-4 metaG | ecosystem: Host-associated > Plants > Roots > Rhizosphere > Soil | place: Michigan, USA... | reverse complement strand
GCCACAGCGCCGAGGCGCTGCTGCTCTCGATCGCGATCATCGCCTTCGTCGTCTTCACATCGATCAGGGGTTTTGCCTGGCGGCGCGAGTATCGGATCGGGCTGATCGTCGTCGGTGCGCTCGTGTTTGAGCTGATCGCGATCGCGATCGGCCTCGGGCAGTTCTTCGAACCCAAAAAGCTCGTCTCCGAAGTGCACCTGGGCACTTATCCGACCTGGTCGGGCCTGATCTTCGCGTTGACGGTGACGACGATCGCCTTCACGAGCGTCGAGTCCGCGTCGGGGCTGGCCGGCGAGGTGAGCGCCGGGCGCGGCGCTCTGCGGCGGTTGATCGCCAGCGGAACCGCCACCGTCGTGATCGCCTACGTGGGTGTGGCGATCGTGGCCGTGACCGCCCTTCCGCTGCCCGGCCCGGGCACCGCCGGCCACGATTTCACCGACGCTCCCGTGATCGACATACTGCGCCAACTGCACCCTCATGCGCTCTCGCAGGCACTCGTGTACGTGATCGGCGCGGTGGCCGCGGGCACGCTGGTGGCAGCCGCGGACTCGGCGATGCTCGGCCTCTCGCGGCTTGCCTACTCGCTCTCCACCAACCGGCAGATCCCCAGCGGGCTCGGTCGCCTGCACCCGCGGCGCTCGACCCCATACGTCCTGATCCTGCTCGCCGGGGTGATGGCCGCGGCGCTCGTGATCCCGGAGAGCCTTGACTTCCTGATCGGCATCTATGCGTTCGGCGCGATGCTCGCCTTCACGATCGCCCACCTGTCGGTCGTGAAGATGCGCTACTCCGAGCCGCTCGGCGAGCGTCCCTACAAAACCCCCTTCTCGGTGCGCCTGCGCGGTGGCGACCTGCCGCTGCTGGCCGTTTTCGGCGCACTGGTCTGCTCGGCCGGGTGGATCGCCACGATGGTCGTGCACGAACCGGCCCGCTACGTCGGCCTCGGCTGGATGCTGGGCGGGTTGGTGCTGTACGTGATCTATCGGCGCGCGGACGAAACCTCGCTGCTGCGGCGCGTCACCGTGCCGGTGGAGGCTTTGCGCGCCGAGCATTTGCCTGAACGCGAGTACGGATCGATCCTGGTGCCATTGTCGGGAACCCGCCTGGACGAGGACATGGTGCAGACCGCCGCTCTGTTGGCGGCCGGCGAGCCCACCGAGGAGGACGACGTGTCCACGATCGAGGCGGTGTGGATCTTTGAGATGCCGATGTCGCTGCCGCTGGACGCCCGCCTGCCCGACGCTCAGGTCAAGTATGCCCGCCAGGCGCTGGCGCGGGCAAAGGCGGTGGGGGAGGAGTACGCCGGCGTGCAGGTGGCGACGGCCACGATTCGCGCTCGGCGCTCGGCGCAGGCGATCCTGGAGGAGGCGCGCCGTCGTGGCGTGGAAGCGATCGTGCTCGGCGCCGAGGAGCCCTCGCGGATAAGGGGGGGGTCGCGTTTCGGCGGTCGCGGCGGGCCACTCGAGAACTTCGTGGGGGAGGCCACCAAGCAGGTCGTCAGCAAGGCCAAATGCCGTGTGATCGTCACCGCGCCGCCCGCCCGCGACGAGCCGCGGCCCGCGGCTCAGAGCGAGCCGGAGTCCGTTGCCCGCGGCCAGTAATCTCCTGGATATGTTCGTCTTGATCGTCGGAGCCGGCCGCGTAGGGTCGGCAATCGCCAAGTCGCTGCTCGCGTCCGGCCACGAAGTGTCCGTGCTGGACGAGGACCAGCTCTCGCACGAGCATCTGGACGCCGGTCAGGCGCGCAGCTGGGAGGAACTGGACGGCATGTTCACGCTCGGCACCGCGCTTGAGACCGACGCGCTGATCCAGGCCGGCATCGAGCGCGCGGACGTGTTCATCGCCTCCACAGACGGCGATAACACGAACCTGATCATCGCCCAGATCGCCCAGCGGCGCTTCGGGGTGGCGAAGGTGCTCGTACGAGTGATGGACCCGGCTCGCGCGGCGTGGTACGGCGAGCAGGGGCTGCACACGATCTCTCCCACCAAGCACGCGATCGAAATGTTCGAAAGCGCGCTCAGCGCAGACCCGGCCTGAGCCTGACGTGAGAAGCGAGATGACCCCGTGTACGTGATCATCGTCGGCGCCGGCAAGGTCGGGCGCAACCTCGCGCGCGAGCTCGTGGGCAAGGGCAACGAGGTGACTCTGATCGAGTCCTCGCGCCCGCGCTACCTGGCGCTGGAAGAAGAGCTCGAGCACGCGCTGCAGTACGGCGACGCGACTGAGCTGTGGGTCTTGGAGCGGGCGGGCATCCAGCGCGCCGACCTGGTGATCGCCGTCACCGGCGACGATGAGGACAACATGCTCGTCTGTCAGGTCGCCAAGGAGAAGTACCTGTGCGAGCGGATCATCGCTCGCGTCAACAACCCGCGCAACTACGACCATTTCAAGCTCTTGGGCATTCAGCCGGCGGTGTCGGCGACCGACCTGATCCTGCGTCTGATCGAGCATGAGGTGCCGCGGTACGGGTTGGTGCATCTGTTGGCGCTCGAAGAGGAGCGTCTGGAGATCATCGAGCTCGAGGTGAGCGCCGACGCCCCCGTGGTGGGTCAGAGCGTCTCGGAGATCGACCTGCCCGAAGGCAGCCTGGTGATTTCGGTCCTGCGCGGAGGGTCGGGTTTCGTGCCGAAGGCCGACACGGTGATCGAAGCGGGGGATGAGGTGTTGCTGGTGCTGGATCCCGGCTTGGAGCCGACAATCACGGCGTTCTTCGCGCCCAGCGGGACGCGGGCCGAGGCTTAGCTCCGGGACAGGGACTCGAACCCCAAACTCGTGCTCCAGAGGCACGCGTGTTGCCAATTACACCATCCCGGAAAGGCATCGCAAGGATAGTGGACAGGCTCCCTACGCCACCGCGTGCAACGCCCAGTCTCGATACAGGGCGTAGTAGCGGCCTTCGGCGGCGATCAGTTCGTCGTGGGTGCCCTCCTCGGCGATCCGGCCGTGTTCGAGCACCACTATCCGGCCCGCCTGCCTGATCGTCGACAGGCGATGCGCGATCACGATCGCCGTGCGACCGGCGAGCAAGCGGCGCAGACCTTCCTCAATCCGTCCCTCGGTATGCAGATCGACGTTGGAAGTCGCCTCATCGAGGATCAACACGCGCGGATCGGTGATCAACGCGCGCGCGAAAGCGATCAGCTGGCGCTGGCCGGCGGACAATTGGGCGCCGCGCTCGCCGACTTCGGTGTCGTAGCCGTGCTCGAGCTCTGAGATGAACGTGTCGGCGCCGACCGCCCTGGCCGCTTCCTCGATCTCGCGCTGCTCGGCGTCTGGGCTGCCGAAGGCGATGTTCTCGCGGATCGTGCCCGAGAACAGGAACGCCTCCTGCGGGACGATCCCCATTTGCGAGCGCAGCGTTCCGCTGGCCACGTCGCGCAGGTCGTGACCGTCTATCAGCACCCTGCCGCCAGTCGGGTCATAGAAGCGGGCGGCGAGCTTGGCGAAAGTCGACTTGCCGGCGCCGGTGGCGCCCACGAGCGCGACGGTCTGGCCTGGCGGGATGCGCAGGTTGATGTGCTCCAGCGCAAGCGTCTCGGCCGGCTGCCCGCCGTCCTCGGCGGTGAGCTCAGGCCGTCCGGCACGGCCGTGTCGTCGGTAGGCGAAGGACACGTCCTCGAAGTCGACCTCGCCGCGAATGCGTTCCAGTTCGATCGCGTCCGGCTTGTCGGTGAGGTCGGGCTGCACGTCGAGCAGTTGGAAGATCTTCTCGAGCGCCGCCATCCCCGACTGGTAGGTGGCGTACAGCTGCGAGAGCTGCTGGATCGGTTCGAACAGGAACGCCAGCGTCAGCAGGAACGCCACCACCGTGCCCGTCGTGATGTTCCCGTCGATCGCCTGATAGCCGCCGTAGAGCACGATTGCCGCCATCGCCACGCCCGAGAGCATTTCCACCGCCGGGAAGTAGTTGGCGTTGAGCTTGACCGTCCGCATGTTGGCCTCGCGGTTGTCCTCGTTGAGGCGGGCGAACTGCACTTCGTGGTGGCTCTCGCGGGCGAACGTTCGCACCACCCTGATCCCTGAGAGCGTCTCCTGCAGATAGGCGGTGATCGAGCCGATCGTCTCACGCGTGCGCCTGAACGCGCCGGCGGAGGCGATCCGAAACCAGATGCTGCCGGCGCCGACGAAGGGGATGATGCAGAAGGTCAGCAGCGCCAGTTTCACGTCCAGGTACAGCAGCACCCCGATCGCCCCGACAAGCGTCAGGCCCGATTGGAACAGCGTCACGACCGAGTCGGTCACGAGGCTGTCGAGCGCCTCGACGTCGTTGGTGATGCGCGAGATCAGCACGCCCGCCGGGCGGCTCTCGTAGAAGCCGATCGGCAGGCTCTGCAGGTGCGTGAAGATGCGCACCCTCAAATCGGCCAGCGCCTTCTGGCCGACCCAGCCGACGAGATAGGTCTGAACGTACGTCGTCAGCCACACCAGCAGCGCCGCTGCGACGAACAGCACCACGACGAGCACCAATCGCGCGCTGTCGTGCTTGTTGATTCCCTGGTCGATCGCCTGCTTGGCAAGCAGCGGCGGCGCCAGCGAGGCGAGCGTGCCGAGCAGCAGCGCCACCACGGTCACGGCGGCGCGCACGCGGTAGGGGCCGACCAGCGCGATCAGCCCGCGCAGGTTGCGCCCGCGCGTGCCTTTGGCGGCGCGCTCGCCGGTCCATTGCGACCCCATCGGCCCGCGCGCACCAAAGCCTCTGCCCCCGTGGGCGCTCATCGGAGCGCCTCCCAGACGGAAGGTGAACGATGGTCGGGTGGGCGCGGGAGCCCGCTCATAGGCTGCTCACCTCGCGCTCGCAGGTGTCCTTGGTCATGAACACGCTCTCGGGCAGGCCCTTCTCGACGATTTCGCGGTAGAGCGGGGAGAGGTCGAGCAGTTCGTGGTGGCTGCCGTAGGCGACGACTTTGCCGTGGTCGATCACGGCGATCTCATCCGCCAGGGCGATCGTGGAGAGGCGGTGGGCGATCACGAACGTGGTGCGTCCCGCCATCGCCTCGGCCAGAGCCAGCTTGATCGACTGCTCGGTGGAGGCGTCCACCGATGAGGTGGCGTCGTCGAGGATCAACACTCTCGGGTTGGCCAACAGTGCCCGCGCGATCGCCAGGCGCTGGCGTTGACCGCCGGAGAGCGTCAGCCCGCGCTCGCCCACGCGCGTGTCGTATCCCTGCGGCAGCTGCTGCACGAACTCGTGCGCCTGCGCGCGAATGGCGGCGGCCTCGATCTCCTCGCGCATGACCGGAGGCCCGCCCGCCCGGGCATAGGCGATGTTCTCGGCGACGGTCGCCGAGAACAGGAACGGGTCGTCGCTGACCACGGCGATCGCCTGGCGCAGCGAGCGCAGGCTGACGTCGCGCACGTCGGCGCCGTCGAGCAGCACCTTGCCCGAGCTGACGTCGTAGAGCCGCGAGATCAGCGAGACGAGGCTGGTCTTGCCTGAGCCGGTGGCGCCGACCAGCGCGACGGTGTGGCCGGCCGGGACGTCGAGGTCGACGTCGCTGAGCACCGCCCGCGCCTGCGAGCGCTCGACGTGGCCGTTGCCGACATGCCCGTTGTGGGCCGCCGCCTGAGCCGCCTGAGCCATCGCCGCCGCCGTTGTCCTCCTCGGCGCGGCCGTTGTCGCAGTCGCAGTCGCCGTCGCCGCGATCTCGGTCTGCCCGTCGGCGGCGAGCGTCGGCGCCACCAGCTCGTGGTCGCTGTCGTAGCGCAGCGTCGCCCCCAACAGCTGAACGTGCCCGTTTCCAGCAGGAAGATCCGGTGCGCCCGGCGCCTCGGTCATGCGCGGGTCGCGGTCGAGCAGCTGGAAGATGCGCGCGCCCGAAGCGGTGGCGCGCTGGGCGAGGTTAAGCGTCATGCCCAGTGAGCGCATCGGGCCCACGAGCATGTTCAGGTAGAAGTAGAAGGCGCTGAACTGCCCGAGCGTGAGGCTCGCGTGGATCACGCGCTCGCCGCCGATCAGCAGCACCGCTGTGAGGCCCAGCTGCGGCAGGAAGCCGATGATCGGGTTGTAGCGCGCCTCCTGGCGGGTGGCGACCATCGACTGCTCGAACACGCGCGTGGTGCTCTCGCTGAAGCGGGCCAGCTGGCGCGGCTCGCGCGCGAATGACTTGACTACGCGCACGCCGGAGATGTTCTCCTCAGCGTTGGCGGTCAGTTCGCCGATCCGCTGCTGCACCTCCTGGATCGCCGGGCGCGCCTTGCGGCCGTAGCGATAGGAGATCACGACCACGAACGGCACCGGCGCCAGCGCGATCAGGCCCAGCGAGGGGTTGATGATCATCATCGCGACTCCGGCCAGCAGGATCGTGAGCGCGAACTGCAGGATGAACACGAGGCCATAGCCCAGGAAGAAGCGCACGGCGGCGAGGTCGACGGTGGCCCGGGACATCAGCTGGCCGGTCTGCTGGCGGTCGAAGAAACCGAGCTCCAAGCGCTGCATGTGGCGGTAGAGGCGGTCGCGCAGGTCGTACTCGATACCGAGCGAGACGCGGCCGGCGATCATCCGCCGCCAGTAGGTCAGGCCCCAGCGCACGAGCGCCGCCGCCAGGATCGCCAGCGCGATCGTCAACAGCTTGTCGCGGTCTTCTTTGCTCAGCGCGCTCTGGTGGTGCTGAGCGTGATTTGCCCCTTTGTTGATCGCTTCCACTGCGGCGCCGGTCAGGCCGGGGAGCAGCACCGTCATCACCATCGCCACGCTGGCCAGAACCCAGGAGATCGCCAAGCCGCGCTTGTAGGGACGCAGGAATCCAAGGAGTCGGTAGAAGGTGGTCATAGTTGCTTAGTCAACGATTATTGCAACTACGCTCTTTGCATGTCATCAGAGTCGATCTCCTCTTCGCGCCCGCCCGCCTCGAGCGCCGGCCTGTGCGACAGCTGCCGCCACCGCCAGCTCGTGCCCAACACGCGCGGATCGGTCTTCTCGCTGTGCAAGCGCTCGCGGACGGACCCCAGCTATCCCCGCTATCCGCGGCTACCGGTGCTCGCCTGCCCCGGTCACGAGCGGCTCGCGCTCTGAGCGCTCGAGCGCCACTGGCGCCGGCACGGGAGCCACGGCCTCCCCAGGCGCGTGCGTGGCGACGAAGTCCCTGCTGCGGATGAGCGTGAACGCGCCCACCGCGCCGACGAGCGCGACCGCGGCGCCGATCTCGAGAATCGTGGTGAAGGCGCCCACGAACGCCACCCGCGAGCCCTCGTGTGCCGCCAGACCCGCCGCGAGGTCGTGCTGGAAGACGGCGCCGAGCGCCGCGATGCCCGTGGCGATGCCGACCTGCCTGAATGTCGAGTTGGCCCCGGAGGCCATGCCGCTGCGCGCGGGCGGCACCACTCCGATCGCGGCCGAGGCCAGCGGCGGGTTGATCAGCCCGACGCCGATCCCCTGCAGGACAAAGCCCGGGATCAGCGCCGTCCAGCCGGACGTCGAGGTCACCAGTGTCATCGCCAGAAGACCGCCGGAGACGAACAGCAGGCCAACGCCGAGCAGCAGGCGGATCGGCACGCGCACGCTCAACTTGCCGGCCAGCGGCGCGACGAAGAACATCAACAGCGTCGTCGGTAGGAAGCGCAAGCCCGCCTGCAGCGGCGAGTAGTGCAGCACGTTCTGGATGTACAGCGTCAGGTACAGGAACATCGCGAACGCGGAGCTCGACAGCGTGAAGGCGACGAGGTTGGCGCCGACGAACGCCGGGCGTTTGAACAGCGACAGGTCGAGCATCGGCCGCTTCTGCCGCCACTCGGCCACGACGAACAGGACCAGCAGCACCGCCGCGCCGCTCAGCATCGCCACTATCGCGGTCGAGCCCCAACCAAGGGTGTTGCCGCGCACGAGCGCGAACACGAGCAGGAACAGCGAGCCCGAGAAGGTGAGAAGGCCCGCCCAGTCCACGCGCGAGGCGTCGGGGTCGCGCGACTCGTCCACCCGCGCCAGTGTCAGCGCGACGGCCAGCACGCCGATCGGCACGTTGACGAAGAAGATCCACTCCCAACCGATCGCGGATGTGATCACTCCACCGATCAGCGGCCCGGCCGCGACGGCCGCGCCGGTGACGGCGCCGAAGACGCCGAAGGCCGTGCCGCGATCGCGACCATGGAAGGCCTGGGCGATCAGCGCCAGCGAGGTCGCGAACATCAGCGCGCCGCCGACGCCCTGCACGCCGCGGGCGAGGTTGAGCATCAGGGGCGTGCTCGACAGGCCGCACACCGCCGAGGAGGCCGTGAACACGACCAGGCCGATCGTGAAGAGCAGGCGCCGACCGAACTGGTCCGCCAGCGCGCCGCCGGTGAGCAGGAGCGCCGCCAGCGTCAGCGAGTAGGCGTCGACCACCCACTGCAGGTCCTGGAAGCTCGAGTGCAGCGAGCGCTGGATCGACGGCAGCGCCACGTTGACGACCGTGATGTCCAGCAACAGCATGAAGATCGCCACGCAGACGGCGATCAGTGTCCACCACTTGCGATCCATCACCTGACCCTAGCGGCCATGGTCGGGGCATCCGGAAGCGGTGTCGCAAATCCGCGCGACGAACCTGCCGCCCTGGCTCGGCCGCCCATCAGGCATGTGCCGGGGTCTCATTCAGCTCGCGCAGGCGCTCCTGTACTCGCCGACGGGTCGCGGAGAGCTCCTCGCGCAGCTTGGCCAGCTCAGCGGTGCGGTGCTCGACCAGCTCCAGCTGGCGGTCGATGTGGCCCTGGGCCTCCAGCAGCAGCTCGCGCCGGCGCTCGGGGTGGACGTCCTCGCGGCGCAGCTCGGCGCGCACCGCCGCGCGCGCCTCCTCGGCTGCGAGCAGGTCCTTCAGCTCCTCGAGCGTCACGCCGAGCAGCTCCTTCAGGCGGATCACCTCGCGCAGGCGCTCGACCTCGGCCGGGCTGTACAGCCGATGGCCTCCCGACGGGCGCTCGGGCGCGGCCGGCAGCAGGCCGAGCTCCTCGTAGTAGCGGATCGTGCGCGGCGTCGTGCCGGCGAGCTTGGCGACGTCGCCGATGCGCAGGCTGGCGGTGGCGGGGTCGCTCATCTGGTGGAGACCGGCTTCGCCTGTTCCTGACGCGAGCGACCATTCACACGCGCGCGCGAGCGCGCGCCCTCCACCGACACGGGAGCGCTTTCGCCCGTCGCCTGGGAAGGACGCAGCAGGCACACGAACGCGCCGATGACCGAGGTGGCGACCAGCACCCACAGGGCGGTGTGCATGTTGGCGATGAACGGGTCGAGCGCCTGCGCCGACAGGCCCCGCGTGACGCCGGAGAAGACCGCGAACAGGGTGGACTTGGGCACCGCCGCGGTGACGATCGCGAGCACGAAGGCGATCGACAGCACCGCCCCCGTGTTCTGCAGGAGCGTGCGCGCCCCCGCAGCAACGCCGCGTCGATGCGCGGGCACGACGCCCATCATCGCGGCGGTATTGGGAGAGTTGAACATGCCCGACCCGACCCCGACCAGCGCGAGCCAAACCATGCTCTGCCAGTACGGGGTGTGCACGACCAATGTCGTCATGCCCGCCAGCCCGGCCGCGGTGACGAGCATCCCCGCCGCCGCCAGGCCGCGCGAGCCGTGACGGTCGGCGTGGATGCCGGCCAGGGGGGAGGCGACCAACATGCCGAGTGCCAATGGCATCAGCTTGATGCCCGCCGTGATCGGGTCGTCCGATTGAGCGCCCTGGTAGTAAAAGACGAACAGGAACATCAGCGCGAAGCGCGCCAGACCGTTGATGAACGCCGCCGCGGTCGCGGCCGCGAACAGGCGGTTGGAGAACATCGAGAGGTCGAGCATCGGGGCGGTCGTGCGCCGCTCGACCAGCACCCACAGCGGCAGCAGCACGACGGCCGCGCAGATGCCGACGAGCACGACCGGGTCGCCCCAACCTGAGAGGCCGCCCTTGGAGACGCCGAGCACGAGGCCCGTCAGGCCAACCACGAACGTGAGCGTGCCGAGGCTGTCCATGCCGCGCACCTGGTCGGGCTTGGCCAGCTCGTGCAGCACCAGGCCGCCCCAAAGCGCGCCGAGCAGAGCCAGCGGCACGTTGAACCAGAACACCCAGTGCCAGGAGATCTCCACCAGCACCCCGCCGAGCACCGGACCGAGCACGAGGCCCACTGCGGCGACCATCGTGTTGGCGCCCATCGCCAGTCCCAACTGCTCCCGCGGAAACGCGTCGGTGACGAGCGCCGCCGCGTTGGCGAACAGGAACGCCGAGCCGATCCCCTGCAGCACGCGCCAGCAGATCAGCACGGTCGCGTCAGTGGCGAAACCGGCGCCGAGCGAAGCCGCCGCGAACAGCAGGAAGCCGCCGACATAGGCGCGCTTGCGCCCGAACAGGTCGCTCAGCCGTCCAGCCGTCAATACGAGCACGGTGGCGGCGATCAGGTAGGCAAGGATCACCCACACCAGCGCCAGCAGGCTGGTGTGCAGCGAGCGCTCCAGGCTCGGCAGCGCGATGATCAGCGTGCCCGAGTTGGTCGCGGCCAGCAGCATTCCCAGACTGGTGCAGGACAGGGCCCACCACTTGTAGTTGCGATGGTCGGAGTGGACGCCTACGCGTCGTCGATATGAACTTGACGTGAACGTAAGGATTAGGATAGCAGCGGCCTGACGGCCGCTGTGTTGGGCGTACTCGCTGCTAGAACAAGGTCCATGCGCACAAAAGGGGGGCTTAAAGGGGGGCCTTCGCACCAAAACCCGCACCGCGCGGTTGAGAAGACAGACGACCAGTGGAGCTCCGAGCTGACGCCGGAGCAGTACGAGATCCTGCGCCGGGCCGGGACCGAGGCTCCTTTTACGGGCGAGTACGTCTACAACAAGGAGTCCGGTTCCTACCGCTGCGCCGGCTGCGGCGCGGATCTGTTCGGCTCGGACACCAAGTTCGAGTCGGGCACGGGTTGGCCGAGCTTCACCGAGCCGGCCGTGGCCGAAGCGGTCGAGCTGCGACCCGACAACAGCCTGTTCATGCGCCGCACGGAGGTGCTCTGCCGCCGCTGCGGAGGGCATCTCGGCCACGTCTTCGACGACGGGCCAGGGCCAAACGGCCAGCGCTACTGCATCAACTCGGCCGCGCTGGCCTTCGAGCCGGAGTCCCCCTCAGAATCCTGAGTGACGGAGTCCCCCTCAGAACCCTGAGCGACGCCGGCGGCGCCAGGCGTCGCCGCGCCCCACGTTGGCCGCGTGGGCGCAGGCCGTAAGCTACGCGGCTGATGGTGATGCAGGAACAGTCCAAACGGCTCGCTCAGCCCCTGAGCTGGACGCGGGCGGGGCGCCTGGCGGTGATTGCCACCGTGCTCGTGTTGGCCGTCGGCACGGTGGTGGCGGTGATCGCGTCGACCGGCACCGAAGAACTCGCTCCCGGCTGCATTCAGGTGACCTTCGCCAGCACGCTTGGCGCGGCCGTCGTGCATCCCTGCGGCGCCCGCGCCCGAGAGGTCTGCGCCAAGCCTGCGGAGAACCCAGGACTGGCCGAACACGGCAGGCTGCGCGATGCTTGCCGGCGCGCCGGTCTGCCTTACGCCAGCGGTTAGACAGATGTCGAAAAGGGGCGGCCGATGGTTGGCCATGGCTCCCTGGCGTCCCGCCGGCTCGCAGGATTTGATGCAGCACAGGATTCTTGCTTGCGTCCGCGATCGCGGACACGGGCGTAAAAAGCAGAACTACAGACAGACAGGAATGGAGGCGCATGTCCATCTTGGCAACAGCTGAATGGCTCGCATACCCATCGTGGCTCAACCCGGGTGACAACGCCTGGCAGATGACGGCGGCGACGCTCGTCGGTCTGATGAGCGTTCCGGGACTTGCGGTGCTCTACGGCGGCGTGATGCAGAAGCGCTGGTCGGTCAACAGCATGATGCTCACGTTCGTCGCATTTGCGCTCGTGCTGGTCGCATGGTGTCTGTGGGCGTTCAAGATGGGCTTCGGAACGCCGATCGGCAAAGGCACCAGTTTCTTCGACACCTTCTGGGGCAAACCGGGGAGCATCCTCGGCGCCGCCAGCGAGGAGGGCGAAGCGCTGATCCCATCGATAAAAACCGGGCCGGCGTTCCACTTCCCGACGGCGACCCTGGCGTACTTCCAGTTCGTGTTCGCGGGAATCACGCCGATCCTGATGCTCGGCTCCGTGCTCGGGCGGATCAACTTCAAGGCATGGATCCCGTTTGTGCTGCTGTGGATCACATTCGTCTACACGATCAACGCCTTCCTGATCTGGGGCGGCGGCTTCTTCGCCGCACACGGCGCCCTGGATTACTCAGGTGGCTACGTGATCCATCTCTCGGCCTGCATCTCAGGTTTCGTGGCCGCCGCGGTGATCGGGCCGCGCTTGCAACGAGATCGCGAGGTCGACGCGCCGAACAACCTGTTGATGGTGGCCTGTGGAGCCGGTCTGCTGTGGCTCGGCTGGAACGGCTTCAACGGCGGTGACTCCTACTACGCCGGCGCGAACGCTTCGGCGGCGGTGCTCAACACGAACCTGTGCACCGCGGTGGCGATGCTCGTGTGGATCGCCTGGGACTACATCTTCCGCGAAAAGCCTTCCCTGATTGGGTCGGTCAACGGCATGATCACGGGCCTTGTCTGCATCACCCCGGGCGCCGGGTTCGTCAACGGCTACGGCGCGATCATCATCGGCGTCGTCGGCTCGACGATCGTGTGGATGGCGATTCGGTTCCTCTCGAGGGCACCGGTGTTCCGCCATGTGGACGACACGCTGGGCGTGATCTACACGCACGGCATCGCCGGTCTCGTCGGGGGCCTGATGGTGGGGCTGCTGGCAGAGCCGGCGCTGGTCGAGTACATCGGCGTGCACGGGACCGAAAACCTGCCCGGCGTAGCCGGCGTGTTCCTGAAAGGCGGAGGCAAACTGCTTCGCTGGCAGGCAGAGACCGCTCTGTTCGTGATCGTCTTCAGCGGTGTGGGTACGTTCGTCCTGCTGAAGCTGGTTGGCATCTTCGTGCCTCTGCGTCTCTCCGACGAAGAGCTGGAGATCGGCGATCACGCGATCCACGGCAACGAGGTCTACCCCTCCGACGTGCCCACCCTCGGTGGACCGCACGCCGCGGGATGGCAGGCTCCGGCGCCGGCAGGGACGGTGGTGTAGGCAAAGCGCTGCAATACCGCCGGGTCGCTCCGGAATAACGGGTGTCAGTCAGGCGACGCGGCCCGCTTCGGCGGGCCGCGCTGCTTGAGCGACCAGGCCGACCGGGCAGCTGACGCCCGTGCCGCCGAGGCCACAGTAACCGCCGGGGTTCTTCTCCAGATAGCGCTGGTGGTAATCCTCGGCGTAGTGGAACTCGCGATCGCCCAGCGGCAGGATTTCGGTCGTGATCTGACCGTGGCCGGCGGCGCTCAGCACCTGTTGGTAGGCGTCCCGCGAGGCCTGGGCCAGGCGTAGCTGCTCGTCGTTCGTGCACAGGATCAACGAGCGGTACTGGCTGCCGACGTCGCCTCCCTGGCGCATTCCCTGGGTTGGGTCGTGGCCCTCCCAGAACACGCGCAGCATCTCCTCGTAGCTGGCCTGCGCTGGATCGAACTCCACGAGCACGACCTCGGCGTGACCGGTGCGCCCGCCGCAGACCTGCTCGTAGGTGGGGCTCGGCGTGACGCCGCCGGCGTAGCCGACGGCCGTGCTCTGCACGCCCGAGGTCTGCCAGAACAGGCGCTCGGCGCCCCAGAAGCAGCCCATCCCGAAGATTGCGCTCTCCATGCCTTCAGACTAGCGCTGGACCGAACGTCCTCGGTCCAGCGCCCATCGGCTCAAGCGCTTGAGCCGAGCCGTCGAAGAAGTGAGCAAGAGATGTCAACGTCTCAGTCTCTATACGAAGGGGGTCGCGCCGGCGAGCGCAACATGTCGCTGAGCGCCGCGCGGATCGCCAACCTACGCGGGCTGGCCCGTGCGCTGGTCGCCGACCGGCCGGCGATGGCCTGGTCGCTCGCGCTGCTGTTCATCTTCAAGGGGGTCATCTGCGCGGCGGTCGTTATTTCGCCGATCAGTCCACACGAGCCGACACGGCTGCTTGCCGTAGTCGGTGCGTTCACGGTGCTTGCGGGCTGGAGCGTATGGCTGTTGGGCGAGCGCATCCCACTGTTGGGCTACGAGCTGCTCGCCGCCTTGGGGGCTTTGACGGCAAGCGCGCTGGTGGCGCGCTCGGCGACGCACGGCGGGATGATGATCGCCGCGTTTGCCTATCCCTGGATCGCGATCTACTCCGCGCACTTCTTTCCCCGCCGGGCGGTGATGCTGATAGCGGCGCTGATGTCGGTCGGCTTTGGCGTCGGGCTGCTGATCGACGGGCTCTCGGGCGCCGGCGTCTACTGGACTGTCGTGACGGCCACCGCCTGGTCGATTTGCATCGTGCTCGGAGAGCTCAGCGAGAGTCTGCGCCGTCAGGCCGACACCGATCCGCTGACGGGGCTGCTCAATCGCGGCGGCTTCCTGACCGCCGCCAATCGCGAGCACGCGATCGCACAGAGAACCGGCACTCCCTTGACTGTCGCGGTGCTCGACCTCGACGGCTTCAAGCAGATCAACGACCTGCACGGCCACGGCGTCGGCGACCGACTCCTGGTCGATCTTGCCCACTGCTGGCAGCAGCAGCTGCGCGCGGGCGACATCCTTGCCCGCCACGGCGGCGACGAGTTCGTGCTGATGTTGCCGGCGACTTCGGTGCGAGGCGCCGGCGCTGTGCTCGATCGCCTGCACGACGAGCGGATCGCGGTTCGCTGGTCGATCGGGATCTGCGAGTGGCTGCCGCAGGAGAGTCTGGACGAATGCCTGACGCGCGCCGACGCGCATCTGTACAGCGCCAAGAACGCTGTGCGCGCGAGCGATAACCGCGCTGCGGCTGAGCTTGCGCTCGGCAGTGTTTGACATCGGCCACTTCCGGCAACACTGATTGATACGAGGGCATCGTTCCTCCCTCGTTCCCTCCCCGGATCGGCCCGCTGAACGCGGGTCGATCTGCGATTGCGCGCAGTGGGTGCAGCCAGTGCTACGTTCGCGGCAGCTATGTCTGGCAGGCGAATCTCCCGGCGAGCGCTGGTTTCGTGGTCCGTGGCGGTGGTGGGGCTCGTCGCGCTGGCCGTATTCGGGCTCACAAGCAGCAAAAGCGCGATTGGGCGCGCCGCGCCGGCGCTGCCGGCCGACCGGCTGTCGGGGCAGGCCGTCAGCCTTGCTTCGCTGCACGGACGGCCCGCGCTGGTCGTGTTCTGGGCAAGTTGGTGCACGCCCTGCGAACAGGAGGCGCCGGCGCTCGAGCGCTTCGCGCGTGGATTGAACGGCATGGCGACGCTGGTCGGAGTCAACTGGAGCGATCCCTCGCTGGCCGGCGCCAAGGCGTTCGTCAAGCGTTTTGGCTGGACGTTTCCGAACCTGCGCGATCCCAACGAGACGAGCGGGCAGAAATACGGCGTGAGCGGGCTGCCGACCACCTATGCGATCGACGGCTCCGGGCACATCAGAGAGACGCTGCGCGGACCGCAGACGCAGGCTTCGCTCGCCCAGGCGCTGGCGCTGGCCGGCGCCAGCGCGCGGCTCGTCCACGGCGGTTAGTCGGCGCCGTCGTCGACCTCAGGTGTTGGCGTCGAGCTCACTGCTGTGCTCCTGATCGCCTTCGCCGTACTTGCGCTCGGGGTCGCTCTCCTCTGTGCGACTCGCGTCGTGCAGGATCGCGTGCGCCGACTGCTGGTCGCCGTGCGAAGCGTGCTCGATCAGCGCCGCCTCGGCTTCCTCGAAGCCCTCGGCCTCGCCACCACCGCCCTCGCGCACCGCGCGCTCGGCGGGAGCGAGCGTTTCGTCGCCGGCGACACCGCCGATCGACCCGGCTTCCTGGGCGGCCAGGTCGGTCTCCTCTTGCTCGTATGGGGGGTCTGGGGTCATGGGGGCTCCCGGGGTCTGAAGTCTCGTTTGCGTTGGGCGCGGGGCGCCACTTGCCGGAGTACCCGCTGGCATGAGCATGCAAGCCTCGGCTGCGGTCCAGTCTCAGCGCTCGGGCCGATCGCGTTTGTCGACTGCTGCGCTGAGGCAGGGGGGTGTGGCACAGGAGGTCATTTCCTATGCAGGGTTAGAGGAACGAGACGGTGGCTGAGTGCGAGCGCCGCAGATCGTCGCGATAAGCTTCGAGCATGGTCGAGGCGCGCAGCAAACGTCGGCTGGCAAGTCCTCTGCAGGCAGGGCGGTTTCAGGTGGGAGCGCGCAGGCTGGACGCTTGCGACCCCCGACACGATCCTTGCGGGACGTCCTTGCCGAACGAGGTCCGCTGCCCGGACCAGTCACCGACGCCGGCTCGAAGACTCTGCTGGCCATGCGGGGCGATGAGTCCGACGGCGGGCATGGCGGGCGCTGAGCGCCAACGGCAAAGCCAAAGTTTCCTCTACCTCGATACCTCGGCTTTGGTGATGTTGCTCGTCCGCGAGGCCGAGTCCAAGGTCTGCGGGGCATTCTTGTCTCGGCCACGACTATCCCCCTGGACGAGAGCATCGTTGGCGAGGCGCGCGACGTGAGACCGTCCAGCGTGGCAGCGCTCGATGCCATCCGTATGCAAGAGGCGCTTGCTCGCCACAGAGCAAGCGTGACGCCGGAGACGAGAAGATGCAACGCTCTCTACGAACGATTTGACGGCCATCTGGTTTCCCCAGGAGGCGCCGCGTGGCTGCTTGGTGTCTCTCGGAAGCGTTCGGGGTGGCGGACACCCCCCCAGATCGGGCTAGAGGCGACGACCGGAATCGAACCGGTGTAGACGGCTTTGCAGTGCGTCCGAGAGAATGGACTTTGTCTTAGATAAGCCATTTGATGGCGTTTGGGATGTCCTCAGATTGCCTCAAAAGTCGTCTGTTTGGGGAGCCTTTGGGGAGCCTTGCGTCCGGTGGCTGGCGTAGAATATGTCGTGTAAGTGAGGTGAACGGCAAGGGAACGGAGGCCCGCGATGCACTCAGAAAAGCAAGCCTATGTAAGTGTCACGCTGTCGAAGACTTACAAGGGCCGTCCGCGCCCCGAGCCGGTGTGGATGATGCGCTACCGGCTGCCGTCGGGGAAGGACAGTCGCGGGGTGCTCGGACGCGCCTGGCTGAAGAAGGGCCGTCCGGCGGTCGGCTACATGAGCGAGGCGGAAGCGCTCGTCAAGGCCGAGGGCTTCGCCGCTGAGCATTCCCAGGACAGGCTCGACGGGCGGCGACCGTTCCGCGCCGCTCTGGCGGGTTTCCTGCGCCACTGCGAAGAGGAGAAGGGACTGCGCGGATCGACGCTGCATGAGTACCGGCGTATCGGCAAGCGACTACAGGAAAGGCCATGGCGCGGCAGCATGACGTGGGCCGATCGCCCTCTGGATACCTTCAGCGCCACGGATGTGCTCGGCATTCGCCAGGAGCTGCTGGCCGACAAACGCCAGCCCGACACGCTCAACCATCACCGCCGGGTGTTGCGCGGGGTGTTCGGCACTCACGCGAGCAGCCCCGCGATCGAGTGGCCGTGGAGCGCGTCAAAGCCCGAGAGCGAGGGCAAGCTGCGCTTTTACACGCCTGAGCAGGTGCGCCGTCTGCTCGCCGCGACCAGCTCGCCTGAAGACAGGGCGATCTACACGTTGGCCACCGAGGCGGGTCCGCGACTGAGTGAAATCCGCGCGCTGAAGGTCGGCAACGTTGACTTCAAGGTCGGCGTCGTGCGGATCGAGGACGGCTACACTACGCGGGGCGGACACGCCGGTAATAAGGGCAGGCGCGTGCGCTCCGTGCCGATGAGCGAGAACGTCCGTTGCTCGCTTCACCCGTTCTGTGAGGGCAAGGCCGAAGGGCAACTCGTCTTCGAGCACCCCTCAAAGCCGGGCGAGCCGATCTGCGGCAGCGGCCTGTATCGTCGCTATGTCAAAGCCACCAAGCGAGCTGGCCTGCCGCACATTGCCTTTCACGACCTGCGCCATACCTTCGGCACGCAGGCGATTCGCGCCTTCAACATTTACGAGGTACAGCGAATGATGGGCCACCGCCACATCACAACGACCGAGCGCTACCTGCACTACGCCCCCGACCCGGACGCCGCGGCGAAGCTCTCGCGGCTGTGGCAGGAGGCCGCGTAGGCGGTGCCTGTCACCGGCGCCGGGCGGCGATCGGCTCGATCCGGTTCTCACGCAGCCATCGCTGAAGTTCCTCGGGGTCAAAGCGCACGTAGTGCCCGAGGCGGTGGTGGGGGATCTTGCGTTCGCGGGCTTGGGCGAGCAGCCAGGTGTAGGGGACGCCGAGGAGGTTGCTTGCGGCCTTGGCGTCGATCAGCTCGGAGAAGGCTCGGCGGGGTTTGCCCACGCCCTTGCCTCCGTATGTTCCTCCGGGCTTGCGCTGCCGAGGCGTCTGGGGGATCGTCGTCCGTGTTTGCATTGCCATCCCATCCTTTCGTTTGGTCGAATCTCATTCGACAAGGTCGGCTCTTGCCGACCTGGTCGCGGATAAAGCGGGCCGATCATGGTTCTGTCAAGGGAAGTCCGTCAGGACCCGCCCCGCAGGGGCGGCCCGTAGGGTTTCCTTGACAGGTTCTGAGCGGTCCGCTAGCTGGCGGTGTGTCTGGATGTGGTGTCGGGTGCTCATGCGCTGTGGTGGGCGAGCCGCGCGAGGCGGTCGAGGCGGTGCTCGGTTGGGGGGTGGTCGTGTTCTGTGAGCCACACCCAGGGCACGGGATAGTCCTGGTGTACGTGCTCGTCGAGGAAGGCTGAGAGCGCCTCGCTTTGGCCGAGGTTGGCGGCGTAGCGGTCGGCGTGGTGCTCGCGCCCGCGCCAGTAGGTGGCCCAGGTGCCGCGCAGCGGCCACATGCCGAGGTTGCCGCTCCAGAGGTAGAGGATCTTGTTCAGCAGGCGGTTGTTGTGCTCGCGGGGTGGGACGTTCAGACGGCAGAGCGCGGCGGTCAGGCGTGCGTCGCTTGAGTTCAGGTGTCCGAGCTCGTGGCCGAGCAGGGCTTCGAGGTAGCCGCTGTCGAGCAGTCCCCGGGTGAGCATCAGCGTGTCGGCGTAGGCGGCGGCGTTCTCGGTTTCGCTGTCGAGCACGAACCAGGCGCGAGGCTCGCGTAGGCGGGGATGGTGGGAGCGCAGGCGGGCGAGCGCGTCGTCGTAGATCAGTTGCTCGCGCTCCGAGGGAGCGCGTCCGCCTTCGCGCTGCTGCCACCACCAGCCGCCGAAGGGAGCGATCAGGGTGAGCAGAGAGATTGCGAGCGGCCCGTAGCCCATGGCCAGGGAGAGCGGGCGTGCGGGCGTGGTGGTCAGGTGGGTCAGTTTCAGCACCACCCAGATCGGTGGGTAGGAGAGAAAGGCGCGGGCGGCGGCGCAGGGGATTTGCAGGGCAAGCGTTGCGAGGTAGAGCCCGATCCAGCCGAGTCGCAGTTCGCGCGGGGAGATGAAGTATTTGCCGCTCCGTGGCATTTGGTGTCCTCCGTTCGCAAGGGTGCTTTGGAGTGCGCTCAGGTATGTCGGCGCAGGCTCCAGCCAGACCCCCCCCTGAAAAAGCGGGTGTCCTTGCCGCGATGCAGGTGCGCGGAGACGGTGGTGACGGGCACGCCGAGGGATTTGGCGATCTCAGCGGGCCAGGAGCCAGGGTGGGTGGCGAGGTAGTCGGCGACGTCGTCCTGGGAGATGCGGCGCTTGCGGTTGGTTTCGCCTTCGCCGGTGAGGGCGGCGCGAGCGGAGAGCAGGCGCTGGCGCTCGGCTACGAGCTCCTCGTAGGCGCCAAGTTGCCTGTTGAGACGCTCAAGCTCTTTGTCGATCTCGCTCAATACCCCGCGTACCCCTGGTTTGCCGGCCACGTTCGCTCCTTTGACTTGCAATCGTAGCCTTACTATAGTAAGACATACGTATGTTGTCAACGTCAGAAAAGAGCTGGGGTCCTTCCCACCAGTACCTGCCGTCCCCGCATGAGCAGAAACACCATTGGTTGGCGTGCCTGTTCGCATTTGCGCTGCTCGCGCTGCTCGACCGTCCGCTGGCGCTGTTGGGGCTCGGCGTGCTTGCTGCCGCGGCGATCGGACGTGGGTTTCGGGCGCTTGAACTCCGAAGACGTGGTCGGCCGTCGTGCACGCGGCCACAACCCATCGATCATGCGTCAAGCGTTCGAGAACAATCTGCACGCCGTGGCGGCGGCGCTTATCTAGGCGTGTCAGGTGGAACCTGGGTCACGGCACACCCCGAGCACGCGGTCCTCATCCTCGGTCCTCCGCGCTCGGGCAAGACGAGCGCGATCGTGATCCCATCGGTGCTGGCGGCGCCGGGCGCGGTTGTCTCGACGGCGACCAAGCCGGACGTGTTCGACGCGACGCGCGCCTCGCGCGCGCGGGTCGGCCAGGTGTGGCTGTACGACCCCTCCGGTGAGCGCCAGGACTGGCCGCAGGGCGTGCGGCGTTTGTCGTGGTCGCCGGTACCGGCGGCGTCGACTTGGGATGGAGCGTTGGTGATCGCACGGGCGATGGCGGCGGGCGGATCCTCGGCGAAGGGAACGACCAACGAACATCACTGGCGGGAGCGCTCGACGGCGCTCCTCGCCCCGCTGCTGCACGCCGCATACGTGACCGACAAGCAGATCGCGGATGTCTCGCGCTGGGTGCTGCGGGCTGAGTTCGAGGTTCCGCGCCGCGCCTTGGAGGACTCGGGTGAGCAGGACGCGGCGGATGTGCTTGCGGGCATCGCGAAAACCGACGAGCGTGAGCGCTCCTCGATCCTCTCCGCGACCGCGGGTGTCCTGTCCGCATATAACAGCGATGCGGTGCGGCGCAACGCCGCGCACCCCAATTTCGACGCCGATCGCTTCGTCGGCTCGTGCGACACGGTGTATGTGACGGCTCCCTCGCACAAGCAGTCGCTGTGCGCTCCGCTCGTGGTCGGGTTGTTGGAGCAGATACGTCACGCGACCTACCGGCAGGCGCAGGCGATGATCGAGGGTGGCCGGCCGCCGGTGTTCATGTGTTTGGATGAGGTCGCCAATATCGCGCCGATTCACGATCTGCCGGCGTTGGTCTCAGAAGCGGGTGGGCAGCGTTTGCACGTGATGGCGTGTCTGCAGGATCTCTCGCAAGCGCGCAAACGCTGGGGCGACGCGGCGGCCGAGGGCTTCTTGTCGTTGTTTCAGACGAAGGTGATCCTCAGCGGGATCGCTGATGTAAAGACGCTTGAGGCGGTGTCGCTGTGTTTGGGTGAATACGACCGGCGGGTGGTGACGCACACGGTCGGGCGCTCGCAGGTGGTGCCTGAGATTCACGAGGCGCCCGCGCCGAGTGAGAGCGAGAGCGTCGCTTACAGCACGAGGCGGCAACGGGTGCTGGCACCTGGGGATGTTGCGTGTTTGCCCCCCGGGCGGGCGTTGCATTTGCAGGGCACGCGCTGGGGTCTCATACGGACCACGCCATACCATCGGGTTCTGCCGTGGGTCCGGATTGCTCCGTCTCGCCCTGCTGCGAGCGGTCGGCCGACGCCGGTTCGCGCTCTGGCTGGCTCTCGCGGCTGACTTCGATCGACTGGCGCTCGCCAGACGCGGGCGAAGGGGCCGGGGCCGTTCTGCCGGTCGGCCCCGGCCCCGTGTTGAGCGGGGGGCGTGGTGTCGGGTTGCATTGTGTTGTCGGGTCCGAGGGTCTGGGTCTGCTCGATCGTGCGGTCTGTGGCGACATCGCGGGTGATGCTGGCTTGCTGGGCGTTGCTTTGGCTGATTTTCTCGGCGAGGCGCTCGATGGTTTGGGTGTTCAGTCCTTGTTGGCCGAGGCTCTCGCGGCTGGTGTAGATGTTGGTCTGCTCGCGCCCGCGGGTCAGGGCGACGTAGGCGCGCTCGCGGTCTGTTTGCCAGCCGCCGATCAGCGCCAGCGCTTTGTCGGCTGTGAGCCCTTGGGCTGTGTATACGTGTTGGGCGTAGCCGAGGCGGAGGTCTTTGGACTCGCTGGTGTTGACGCTGACCTCGCGCTGGTTGGCGCCGTGCGTTTCGATCGTCACAGTCTCTTTGTCGAGGACGTCTTTGACGGTGCCGAGCGTGCCGTTCTCGACGCGGGGCTCGCCGCCGGGCTGGTAGACGGCTTTGGTGAAGATGACCTGATCGCCGGCGGCGAGCTGGTAGGGGCTGTCGGGGAGATTGGCGCGGTCGTTACCGAGCTCGCCGGCTTTGTCGCGCAGCTCCTGGGCTTTGGCGTTGATCTGCTCGATCTCCGCGTTTGAGGCGTCGGTCAGCATCACGGTGCGCCCCTCGGGTGCTTGCAGGCGCTGCTCGTTCCAGTCTCCGAGCATCTGCTCGACCGCCTGCTCGCGCGTGTCGGTTATGTGCAGGCGGTCGTTGGCGTCGTACTGGGCGAGCGCCATCGTGGCGTTGCCCTCCCTGACCTGCGCCCACGCCTCGCGCTCCCACTGGTGCTCTGCGCGATGGACCTCTTTGAGCTCTGCCGTCGGCGCGTTTTCGGTGACCTGAGCGAACAGTCCGCCCGCGCCGATCGGCGAGAGCTGTGCGGCGTCGCCGGCGAGAACGAGCTTTGAGTCTTTTTCGGCGGTCAGATGCACGAGCGCGGAGAGACGGTCGGTGTCGGCCATGCCGGCCTCGTCCATCACGACGACCGTGTCTTTGTCGAGGTTCAGGCTGCCGTTCTCGGCGCGTCCCAGCAGCGCGTCGGTTGTCAACGACTGGCTGGTGTTCGCGTCGGCGCCCAGACGCTCGGCGGTCGCTCCGGCGATGGCCGTGCCGATCACCGTGTAGCCGTCTTTCTGCCAGGCCTCGGAGGCGCCGTGCAGGACGACGCCCTTGCCGGTGCCGGCCTGGCCGATCAGCGCGGTCACACCGCCAGGGCCGGTGATGCTCTGCAGCGCCTCGCGCTGCTCGGCGCTGAGCGGGCCGCCGATCTCGCGCTCAACCTCGTGCTGGGCTTGGGCGAGGCTGTGCGTGCTCACCGGTGCGGGCTGCTGGCCGGAGCGCTCGTTGACGGTGGCGAGCGTCTGCTGCTCGCGCTCGCGCAGATCCTTGGTCGTCCACATCGCGCCCTGCAGAGCGATCAACTGGCTCGAGCGCTCCATCTGCTGCACGAGCTCGCGGGCCTGGCTTGGGTGACAGACGCCCGCCGAGAGCTCGTAGGCGGTCGCGTAGAGCACGCGCTCGCTGACCATCGAGGATTTCGCGGTCAAACGCTCGTTCAGCTCGCGGGCGAGGCTGGACATTTGACTGCCTGAGGGATTTTGGGAAGGAGCGTTAGACGGGTTGAGCAGGCTCTGCGCCTTATCTCGGGTCAAACCGTGCTCGGCCGCTACCGCCTTCCAGGCGCCATCCACGCTGGTTTTGCCGAGATCGGTCTTGCCGCCACGGGTGGAGAGGGTCAGCGAGCTCAGCTCACCCGCTTTGGGGTCGCGGCCGTACTGCGCTTTGAATTCTCGTGAGGCTTTCTCGATCTGCGCGGTGCGCGCCGACCATTGCTCGCTGAGGCTTGTGGGGACGCCGACGATCCCGAAGTAGCGTGCGTCTTTGCCGGTTCCGCGTTCGATTTTCGCTCCCTGCGCCTGCAGGTTGGAGGCCAGCGCCGAGCGGTACCAGCCGCCGTTTTCGCGAGCGCCCAAGAACAGCTCGCGAGAGTCGACCGCCGCGAAATTGCCGCCCTCGCGCTCTGCCGCCAACACCACGACATGGGTGTGCAGTTGCGGGTCGGGCACGCCGTTGTTAGCGCGATCGGCGGTCAGGCGGCTCGCGGTATGGGTGAACTTGGCCGCGACGATGCTCTGCGGGGTCTGCCATTTCAATTGGCCAGCCTCGCGGGTGCGCAACAGTTGAGAGTCGCGTTCGATGTGCCCGAGCGTGCTTGCGACCGCGTCGCGGTGGGCCTGCTCGATCTGCTCGCGCTGCTCACCCGAGGAGGCGGCCCACAGCGCCGAGACATCCTTTGGAGCGCTGAAGGTGATGTCGATGCCGGCTACCCTGGTGCCGTTACCGCCGGCCGCGCGAATCTCGCGGCCGTCGTTGGGGGCCTGACCGTTCATCAACGAGAGCAACTGCTCGCGCTCGACCGGCGCGCCGGGGGTCAGGCCCAAGGACGCCAGGGCCGTGGGGGAGCCATGCCATTCACCCGTCGCCTTACCACTGCCGGTCTCCTCCTCGTCGGCGCTATCCGGCGCGTCGATGTAATACTCGCCACGGCCTCCCTCGGAGGTCAGATAGTTGGCGTAAGCGCCGCCGTCTTTGCCGCCGATCTTGTGAGTCGTCTGCACACGAACGACGGTACGCGCGGGTGCGGAGACTTTTCAATACGCATCGGTCGCGGCGGTAACTGAGAAAAGCTGACAAAACGTCAGACGATTACTTTTAATACTCGGAAGGGTAACTGCAAGGCGAAGCCGCACCTGGGGTGCGTATAGTCTGCAACACCTCTGCAACACCTCTGCAAGCCACACTTGGGTGACTGCACGGTCCTTGCGGTGAGTGGGTCGCTACCGCGCCGTCTTATCCCTGCGTCTCGTCAGAGAGATGCCTTGACCGCTTGAATAGTGGGAGCTGGCTCTGGGGTGGAAACCTCTGCGGGGAGGTCGGAGCTATTTCCGGCGATCTCTCCGTAGAGCGACTCGAGCTCGTCGAGCATGCGCGAGAGATCGGCCGGGCCGAGGGGTTCTGGGTGAAGGGCGAGAGACTCGTGGTGCGCCTTGGGGGAAGCCTTGCGCATGGCTTTGTCGATCCGCGTTGCGATCTGCGGCGTCCACTTCACCTCATGCAGCCGGCGTACGCGAACGTGTGAGCTGAAACGTCGCACGGTGCCGGCGAGCACGGTGTCCTCGATGATCTGGTCGTAGGCCTTGCGCAAATCGGTCAACCATGCGTCTGCGAGCTGCTCGTACTGGGGGTCTTCGTGCTTGTGCTTGGGCGAGAGCTCGGCGCGGAGCCGGTGTCGCAACGCGCGCAGGCGCTTGGCCGGGCCGAGCAGCTTCGTGGGGAACTCGAACGCGACCGTTCCCGCACGGTGAAACGCGCGTCGAAGAGTCTGACCGTGCAACTGCACGCCGGCCTCGTCGGCGGCCTCCTGCAATAGGTGGATGAAGGCCATGTCGTGGGTGAAGACGATTACCTGCCTGCGCTTTGACTCTTGCGCTAGCCGTGCGGCCAGGTATTCGCGGCGCTGGTGGTCGAGCGAGGAGACGGGGTCGTCTAGGACGATCGTGCTGCGCTCGTCGCTCACGGCCACTTCGGCGAGAAAGAACGCGAGCGAGAGCGCACGCTGCTCTCCGTCGCTGAGGACGTTGCCGACCTTGGCCCGACAGGGCTCCTTGAGCTTGAGCTGAATCACGGTCTCGCCCTTGTTGGCCTTCCCCGCGATTTCGATGCGACTTGCGACCGGGTCGAGTTCGCGGATCTCCTCGCCGATGGCGGTGCGGATGCGCTCGGTGATCGCGGCCTCCTGCAGCTCGCGCAGCTTCAGGGTGATCCTCTGCGTGTTGAGCATGGCCAGGGCCTGCTCGATACGCGCGATCGACTCCAGTCCCCTAACGTGCTCGGCGATCGTCTCCTGCGCCGCTACCAGCGCAGTGCGAGCGCGGAGCTCATCGAGCTCGCGCATTATCTTGCGCTGGGTCTGCTCGTCGCGCATGTGTGCGTGGCGCTCGGCGAGCGTGTCCTGGGCGTCGGCGTGAGCGATCAGGGGATCGACGGTCACGGCGTGCTCGCAGGGCTGCCACGGTTCGCCGGCGGCGGCGTGGCGCGCAGCGGTTGCACGGCCCTGGAGGAGCGCGACGATCCGGTTCGTCGTATCGATCACGGGCTGCGGCGCCCCTCGCAGCTCGGCGTGCACCATGGCTCGCAGGCTGTCGAGATCGGGCAGCGCGTCGATCCGTGCCTTGAGCTGGTCCTGCAGGTCGATCGCCTGCCGGCGCAGGTCGCTGCTCACGAATTCCTGAAATCTCAGCAGACGCTCGCGGGCAGTCGGGTCGAGATCCTGCTGGCAGAGCGGGCAGCCGCCGCTCCCGTCGCTGTCGGGGAAGATGGTGCCGCTGGCTTGGGCGAAGCGCTCGGCGGCGAACCACATCTCCCGCCACGGCCCCTGTCCGGTGGCCTGGAAGCGCTGGTCAGCAAAAGCGCGGTCAGCCAGTGTCCTCTCCGCGGCGTTTGCATCCTCTAGGCGTTTGCGCAGATCGGCCAACTCGGCGGCGGCTCCTGCCCCCAAGCGCTTGTCGGCGTCGATGAGTCTCTGCGCTGCGGAGCGTGCATTTGTCGCCTGTGCCTTGGCGGTGTCCTCAAGTCGCTTGCTCTGATCGGCTCGTATCGCCGCCGCAGCCTGCTCCAGTTCGCCTAGCTTCGCTTGCTCGGCGTCGCCGAGCGTCATCTGGCGGACCAGGTCGGCCGCGTCGGTGCGAGAGTCGATCTCCGCCAGCGCTCTGGCGGCCGGCGTGTCGGGGCTGATCGCCGGCAAGGCGGGCAGCGCGCCGCGACGCTGCTGTGCGCGCTCGCGCAAAATGCCCGAGAGTTGGTCCTGGGCGAGCACGAGCGCTCGCATGAGTCGCAACGGCCGAGGCACGTGTTCGATCACATTGGGTTTTGCCAAGAACAGGCGCGCTCGCGAGGCGTCGAACGCCGAGATCGCGGAGAGGGCTCGATCGGGGTCAACAGACAGGTCGACGGTCAGAGTCCGCTCGTGGTCATCGACGGCGATCTCGAAGTCTGCCGTCTGCGGCCCGGTCGCAGCGCCGGGATCGAAGACGTTACGCAGGATCTCCTCGGGCTCACCCGAGCGGGTAACTCGACGCAGCAGCCGACCGTAGCCGCTCTTGCCCGACCCGTTATTGCCGAAGACGGCGTTCAGCCCGGGCTGGAAGCTCAACGTCTGGCCAGGCGCGAGACAGTTGATGTTGCTCAGATTCCGAATCGCTGTCAATTCGACGCGCCCCTGTTCGCCCTCGTCGGCGGGGAGGTCGTCGAGCGCCAGCGGCAGTGGCGTCGGCGCCGCCGGCGCACCAGCGAGGATTTCGAGCACTTCCCGCTGTTGTGCTTCATCCAGCGGGCCGGCCGTCAGCCGTCGCAGGAGATCCCGCTGCCAGGGCGCCAGGCCCTTGGACCACTCGAATATGCGCTTCTGCAGGAGCATGGCAGTCTTAGTTTAGGTTTGCGGATGAGCGACCGAGGGTACCAGAAGTCTACAAGGAGCACAAATTGGCTATTGTAGATATTGTCCATGTATGCTACAGTGACAACAAGCTGGCTAGCGACAAGGAGGTGACTTAGCCGATGACAAAGACAGAGTTCTTGAACGTGCGCGAGACCGCAGAGCAGTTGGGCGTGCACGAGAACACCGTGCGCAACCTCGAGAAGCGGGGCCAGCTTAAGGCGGTTCGGTTGCCAGGGTCTGGCTTCAGGCGCTTTCGCAAGGAGGACATCGAACGGATGCGCGCCGAGATGTGGAGCCAGTTCGCTCCCGACACGCCGATGCCGGCCGAGCGGCGGACGCCGAGCAAGCGCCGTCCGCTCACCGACGAGGACTACGCGGCCTGATCGGACCGTCTTGACGCCCGGTTAGGTTTCCGGGGTGGCACTCTCAGACTGGGAGCCCCGTCCCGCCGACGGGAACTATTACGCCGAGCGCACCGACTACGTGCGGATGGGCGACCTCTTCCAAGACGTCCCGCTCGGCTACCCGTGGCCAGCAGAGGCGGTAGACCACGCCGAGGGCAAACGCAAGTTCCTTGCCGGACCGTTTCAAGCGGGCTTCGGGATGCTGCTCTCGCCGACGTGCAGCATGATCGCCCAGGGCGCCAGCGGCTACGCGCACCCGGTGCGGATGCTCGCGCCGGTCCTCCCGCTCGCAGAACTCGTCGAGCGAGGCATCGTAAAGGCGGCGTCGCTGGGGGATCTGCGTGTACATGACCATCTGGTCAACTACTTCTACTTGCCCCCCATCGAGGAGCACGGGATGGCCGAGAGCCTTGCCCTGCTCTACGCCGCGATCACGATCCATCACGACTACCTCGCCGAGCGCCGCGTCGCACAGCTCTCACAGGCAGCGGCGATCCACCTCAAGTACAAGCTGACGGCGCTATACGCCGGCGAGCGCTTCTCGCACGCGGACTTCCGCGACGAAGCGGGCTAGGTGGGATCGCCGCTGGGGTCGGCGACATAGGCGCGCCCCTCATCGTCCCAGTAGATGTCGCCATGGACGCAATAGCCCCCCTTGCCGCTGCCGCACACGAGCAGAAAGCGCTTGGGTTCGACCCGCTCGTCGGGGAGGACCGGCAGTCCGAACACCTCGTCCCAGCCGATCAGGTCGTGGTTGCCCGGGTGAAACAGGATCGCCTTGGGCGGCCGGTCGCACTCGGCGGCGTGGCCCTCGTAGGCTGTGCGGATTCTTTCAAGCATTTCGATCTCCAACTCCACAGAGCCGGATTCTGACGGCTTAGCGCTCGATGGTCTCGAAGGTGCGCTCGTCGCCGGGATCGTCGAGTTGGTGGGAGAGGCCGTTGGCGATCGGCTCGGCGACGGCGTCGGTGACTTCGAGGGCGGTTGCGCTCATGTAACGCTGTACTCGTCGCGGGCCCAGGGGCCGGCGTAGGTTGTGCGTACTTTCCGTGTCATAGTCCGGGCGGCAGTTGGCGCCGCGCGGGGAACGCTGTTGAGGACCAGCACACGCGGGCGGAAGTTCTCAGCGCTCGATCAGCTCGACCGCGCGCTCGTCCACGGCGATGGTGGCGGCGAGCCCGAGTTCGTCGAGCAGGTCCTGTAGGCGCTGCAGGTGGTCGTAGAGCAAGCGGCGGCGCAAGTGGGTGAGCGGTAGCGCATCGTGTTCGTGCTCGCCGGCCATGGCCCGGTAGGCGTCGTGGGCGAGCAGCAGATGGGAGGAGAGCGTGCCGGTGGCGGGGTCGCCGGTGTAGGTGGAGTGGAGGCTGATGACGCGGTCGGCGAGAGTCGTCGCAAGCGCCAGCACGTAGGCGCCGGCGCTGTAGAGGACTGTCTCTGCGCGCTCTGACTTGCCGTCGATCGTGACCGGCACGGGGATCTGGCACTCTGAGACCATCGCGATTGACGCTAGCGGCGGGAGCGGTCGGCGCGCAAGCGGGTATTGCGAGCCCGAGGCGCACGGTGGCCTCGGGCTCGTGTGGTTTGCTCTCAGCGGGCTTTGTCTTTGAGCTCTGCGACCTCGGGCGTATGTGCGGCGACGAACTCCCACTCACCGTTGAGCGTGGGGACCTCGTGGGGCGCGTGTCTTGCCCAGTGGTGAAGCTGCCAGAAGGTCAGCCGGCCGCGGCGCATCGCGTCCACGCGCTGCTCGCGGGTCATCGCCCAGAGCCTGCTGGCCTGCTCGCGCTTGCTGGCTTTGTCGGCCAGCAGGTCGCGCATGATCTGATCGGCTGCGTTCTGCATCGTGTGTTCCTTCCTTGTGAAGGGTTGGTGGTGTGCCTGACGCAGCCCCACGCCGCGCGCAGCGCGGCGATAATCGGCAAGGCAGGCACACCACCTCCCGGGCGGGGAAGTGCGGGCGCGGTCCCGCGGCCACCTGTGGCTAGAGCTCAAGGCGGTCGAAGCTGCGCGCGGCCCGGCTGGCGAAGACGAAGCCGCCGAAGCGGTGGGCCAGGCCATCGGCGATCAACTCGCTGATGGCGTCTGTGACCTCCAGCGCGTTGGCGCTGAGGGTGCGCTTCAGCTCCTCGTCGGCCCACAGCCCGCCGTGGGCGTCATCGCCGAGCAGCAGACCGAGGACAGCGGCCTGGGCGCGGACGGATTCCTCGCGGCAGTCGCGCCGGTTGTGGGCGCGAATGGGCTCGTCTGGATCGGGGAAGTCGCTAGGTTGTCTCTGCATGGGAAGGTGTCTCCTTTCCGTGCCACGGCCCCCGGCAGTTGGCGCTGCGCGGGGGTCAACTTTTGGCGTTTGGGTTGGTCTCTGGTTTATCGGGAATCGCGGGTCGGGTCAAGGAAGTTGGCCGGGGAACGCTCTTGGGTGGGAGCGGATCGCGGGTCGTCGGGTCCGCTCAGACGTTGACCTCGATGCTCGGCAGCACGTCGATGATGGGATCGACGCCGTAGCGGTGCAGGTGGGCGTCGCCGCTGAGGACATAGAGGTCTTCGCCGTCCTTGTAGCGCAGCAGGGCGGGCATGCCGCCGAGGATGGCGCTCAGGCGCGAGCGCAGGCGCGCCGCCACGGCTCTGTCGAGGATCTGGTCGGGCTCGATATCGGCTACGGCGATGGTGCCGTTGGGGTGCTCTACGAGGTGGGTTTTCAGGGTCATGTCTGGCCTCCTTCGCTTATTAGGGCTAGGAAATATGAACTGAGGGGCGGACGTCTTGGTGTGAGCGCGTGCCGACCGTGCTGCTCAGGAGGCATCCCACGGCCGCTATTGAGCCCGACTTTTGGGCGGAACTTGTCCACAGGGCGGCGAAAATGCCGCTATTTGGGAGAGGAACCGACGGTTTCCACAGGCGCCTGTGGAAAGGTCGCTATCGGATAGCGCTAGCTGACGGGTGTCGGCAAAGAGGATTCCACAGGGGCGGTGCGCGCGAGCGGCCTTACGCCCGCTCGATCAGCTAGGACTCTCGTATGGCCGCTTCTTATTCGCCCAGCGCCGCGATGGTGCGCACCGCTCGCAACGAGATCGAGCGCGTGACGCGGGCGCTCGAGGTGATCGCCCAGCGGCGAGCGGCGTTGCTCGCCCAGGTCGCGGCGCTCGAGGCAGAGGCCGAGGGGTACGAGCGGCGGCGAGCGCTGCTAGCCGAGCTGGTGGAGGTCGAGGGCGCCACGCCGACGGCGGAGGTCGGCTCCGGTGCGCCCGTGCCGGTCGCGCGGGCGGTGAAGGGGCGCGAGCTGCGGCGCGAGGCAGGCCGGCTGCTGTGGCGCTGGAGGGGCCTTGACGGGGTGCATTACCGCGAGTGGTTTGAGCGGGTGCTGGCCGCGGGCTATGCGGTGGGCGGCAAGGACCCCGCCGCCAGCTTCCTGACCAACGTGCGCGAGTCGCCGGCGGTAGTGCGCGGGGAGGGGCAGGGCTTCTATCGGCTCGATCTGGGCAGCGTGCAGCGAGTCGAGCAGGAGCTCGCCGAGGCTGAGGCCGAGCTTGCCGATATCGAAGGGCAGATCGCGCGGGCCTATGAGCGCAACGGCGAGGCTGGAGGGCTGCGCGGCGAGCGCGAGCGGGTCAAGCAGCGGCTGCGGCGGCTTGTGGGCGATCGCGAGGAGCTGGCTTACGTGTTTGCCAAGGAGGGCGCCGAGGGCGGGGACTTCGTGCTCGGCGTCGCCCGCGCCGCGTAGCTTGCAGGTCTGCTTTGGGGAGCCTTTGGGGAGCCTTTGGTGCCGGTGCCGTTTGAAGCGGGTGGCGGCTGCTTGGATCTGGCTTTGATACTAATGATTCTCGTCAAGGCGACGACCGGAATCGAACCGGTGTAGACGGCTTTGCAGGCCGCTGCGTAGCCACTCCGCCACGTCGCCAAGGGGGCATCTAGCCTAGCGATCTGAGGCTGCCCGACGCGTGTCTGTCGTATCGGCGGATAGTCCGCTGAGACATCTCGCCTGCAGTCAGGGCGCTTAGCGAGTATTTCGCCAGCTCTTAACAGAGACTGGGCAAAGTGTTAGCGCCCACTCAGGGTCGGGATGCACACTGGGTCCGTGCCATCGGATGCGATCGCGAAACGTCTCTTTCTACCCGTGCTGGCCGCCACGGCGGCGGAGCTGTCGACCCCAGCGCGATCGTCCGTACATCAACTGGTCAGAGAGCGTCCGGGGCCGTGAGAGCCACTGGTCGCGCCACCCCCAACAGACGGGTGAGGCGGTCGGTGGCTCCACGGCGCCAACCACCCAAATCTACTAACGCGACTCCTCGGGAGTCGTATCGATCAAGGCGACCAACGAAAGCAGCGGCGACACCGGCACAGGGATGGTGCTCAACGCCGAAGGCCGCGCCGAACCGAGTGCTTCGCCGGGCGAAGTCGGGAAGGTTCCGTTGATAGGCTTGGCCCATCCCAGGGCGATTAGCTCAGCTGGGAGAGCGCCGCCTCGACAAGGCGGAGGTCACTGGTTCGAGCCCAGTATCGCCCATCACGGAAAAGCCGCTAATAACGGGTTTTTGCGTTTCAAGGGTGCGAGCGCAAGGCGATGAAGGGCTTGGACCCCGCCAGGACCCCGTAGCAGGGCCGGGCTGCGCTGCAAGCCCGTAGCCGCCGCGAAAGCCCGAGGCTGTGGTTAGGGTGGGTTGGCCCAAATCGATACGGCAGAGGCCAGCGCTGTGTGTCCTGCGTCGGGAAGCGCTTCGGCTGGCGGCTGGTCCCGCCGGTTGGGCACGTAGCGTTTCCTTGTGACAAATCCTACAAAATGAGCCCCGCGTCGGTCTAGGACGCGGGGCTTTGGACACAAGGAGAGCGATAACTCCGATGCCCGACACCGATGCTGCCCACGAGTACGACGACCGTCAGCAGGAGATCGACGGACTAGCAGGGGTCGTGACGCTCGGCCTGAGCCGCGCATCCAAAGACGATGACCACTGAGGAGATCTGCGTAGACGTCGAACGCGATCACTTGCCCCGGCCGATCTCGAAGAAGTCGAGGCGGCGCTACGGGTGCTGATGGCCTACGACCTGACGACTAACGAGCCGGACGGCCGATGGAAAGCAACGCTCGCGGCCGTAAACGCGGATGAGTTGTCGTTTTGAGGGCGTTGACTAATCTGCTCTCAGTGGCAAATCCGAAGACTAAGGCCGACTCATGGTTTGAGACCTACCTATTTGCCACCACTCCGATCACCGACCGGCTGACGGCAATGGCTAACCCAAATACAGGGGTCTCGGTGATTTCGGTATCTGACAAGGAGATGTTCGGTGCGGTGCGTCGTCAGGTTCAGGAGGCCGCTAAGACTCTCAAGCCCTTTGCTGCCTGCGGCCGGTCCTTTGCAAGCCAGCCCGCGCCGACGCCCATCTTGGCTTTAGCGACGTGATCTCGGCGCTCTTTGGCAATCCAATAGTACGCCTGCCCCTCAGTAGCACAGGTGAAAGGATCGGCCCTGCCATCCGCGAGGCTGGAAAGGATGGTGTGCTCACGAATCACCACCGCTACATCAGCGCCGTAGTCGCTATCCATCGGCGCGAACAGCGCCGGGATTGGATAGATCAGGCGTCAGCCAGAATCAAGGCGGAGCCGGGCGAGCGCTCCGAGAAGGTCAAACGGCTAATCAACGTCGTCAACCAGACCGATGAGCGAGGAGAACTGCCGACCTCATGGCAACAAGTGTTCCACCGGCACGCCATAGTCGGCGGCAAGCCGGTCGGCGATGAGGCCACGGTGACATGCGCGCGGATCACGCTCGACGCACAGCAGGGCAGCAGTAGTAGAGGCGTCGAAGCCTGCCAGCAGCTTGTCCAGGTCGGCGGGTTCGAGAATCTGTTCGACGTAGGCACGCTTGAAGCCCTCGCTGAGTTCCGTTCGCGTGCGCTTCCGCTCCCCGAGAGCTTCATCAGCGGCGTACTGCGCCGCACGAATCTCGGATGTCGGCGCCAGCTCCTTGAGGTGCCGATAGCCGATATCGCAGTCGGCTAGCGCCTGCTGCAGGCGCTGAGAGTTCGCCCAGGCATACTCGGAGCCCCGTACGCCCCGGCGCTGGCGCACATCGAACAGCAGTCCCACGTCGGCGCGTTTGAGCGCCGTCAGGAATCGTTCGGCCGTGAACCCATACACGCCGATGGTCACCAGCCGGCCCACCATGGCTCTCAGGAGGCGGCAGCGATGGCGCGCCGCGAGCGCGTCGCCTGATTCGCTCCGCCAAGTAGGCTCATCTGTGCATCACGCAGGCGCTCCATGACAACACCATGGCTCGTGATGGTTCCGTTCGCGTCGATGTGCTCGACCGGCACGCCCATCTCTGCCATGACCTCGCTGATCAACTTCGTGCGATGGCAATGCTCTGGACGCAACTCGCTACAGAAGATTGCAGCGCCCGCGCCCTGCTCGAATGCGCTTCGCAGCCGCCCAAACCCGTCCTTGAAGTCGAGACTCTCCCGGCAGGCGAGGTAGTCAACGTGCCCCGCCTCGTCGTAGCAGGATCGGTCATTGGGCCTACCTCCCAATGTGTCGCCCATGAAGACATAGCGGATGCCGGCCTTCTCGACTGCGGTCGCCAGGTTGTCCTTGGAGAAGACCGGATTGAAACGCGAGTACGGCACGGAGCGGACATCGATCAGGTATCGCACGTCGTGCGCTCGGAGCAGCGCCAGCACATCGCCCAACTGGCGGTTGCCGTAGCCAAACGTGAGCAGGGGTCGAGACACCGGTCCACGGTACCGAGCTTCCGGACCGACTCCTGGCGAGCAGGCGGCTGCAGCCACTCAGCGGCGCAATCGTGCAAGGGCAACGGCGGGCGCTGCCATAAGCGCCAGGTTTGCGCGCCGACAAGTTTCGCCCATTTCTGAGACACCGAAGTCGCCGGACTCCAACCGCCTTTGCAAGTTGGGCGGCTTTTTTTCGGGCGGGAAGCAGGCGGGATGCAGACCAAGCACCGCCGCCGCGAACGTCAACCCCCAGGACGAGCAGTGACCAGAGTCGCCGATCACCTCCACTGCCGCGTTGATCGGGCAGCCCGTACGAGGTTCGCTGACCGGACGCGTCGCGATGACGCAGATGGTACTTGCGGCTTTGCTACCACATTCCTCGTGCGGTACGGTGCCGACGCTTGCAAATGGCAATCACTTGGAGGACGCCGATGCCGGACACCAGCTGCCACATGTCGATCTCGCTCGACGGCTTCGTCGCCGGGCCGGACCAGAGCCGGGAGAATCCGCTGGGGAAGCGCGGCAGGGAGGTCCATAGCTGGCACCT
>Ga0105240_10001896_pt1 | contig 34710 bp, 33 predicted proteins | sample KBSC54metaG_FD_80426 | JGI IMG/M metagenome (GOLD analysis project Ga0105240, IMG submission 80426) | Corn rhizosphere microbial communities from Kellogg Biological Station, Michigan, USA - KBS C5-4 metaG | ecosystem: Host-associated > Plants > Roots > Rhizosphere > Soil | place: Michigan, USA... | reverse complement strand
GTGGGTCCCGGGCCGCTGGGCGTTGAGCGTTTTTCAGATCGCTCTATTGGCACTGGCGGCGGTGCGAATCATCCAAAAACGTCCGGTCAGTTTTCCTTTTGTCGCATGGATGCTTGCGGCGGCGGCTGGCTGGAGCGGATTGCAGGTGGCCGCAGGGTGGTCGGTTGATCGCGTCACTACTCTCGATGCCACGCTCAATTGGTTAACGAATCTCGCAGCCTTTGCGCTGGCCGTGGATCTATATCGAAATGCGGAAAGCCGCGAGCGCTTTCTGCGCGCCGCATTGATCTTCACCGGAGTATTGGCGGTGGTCTCGATCTTCACGTTTCTCACGTCTCCCGCGGGGAAAGCGTTTTGGATCTTCGACACCGGGTCGGAGTCCGCCACGCTCGGGCCGTTCGTTTACAAAAACCAATATGCCGCCTTCATCGAAGCTATTTTGCCGTTGGCGATTGTCGGCGTAATTCGCGACCGGCGGCGTTGGGTGTTGCACGCGCTGATGGTCGCCACACTCTTCGGTTCGGTGGTCACGGGCGGCTCACGCATGGGCTCGATCCTGTGTCTCGCGGAGATTCTCGTGATCCCCGCAAGTGCATTCGGCCGCGGAATGATCAGCGGCAACGTGCTCGCGCGTGCGCTGCTCGGGAGCCTGGCGGCAGTCGTGATTATGACCGGCGTGGTGGGATGGGAGAAGCTCTGGAAGCGCCTGCAGGAACCGAATCCTTATTCGCTGCGTGAGGATCTGGTGCTCTCTTCGATCAGCATGCTGCGAAACCGCCCATTTACTGGTTTTGGAATGGGGACGTGGCCGGAAGCTTATCCTGGCTATGCGCGATTCGATGATGGCAGCTTCGTTAATCAAGCCCATAACGATTGGGTGCAATGGGCGGTGGAGGGCGGGTTACCCTTCTTGGCGCTGATGCTAGCAATCGCCGCCTGGAGCGTACTGCCGGCGGTGCGCTCGCTATGGGGAGTAGGAATTTTGAGCGTGTGGGTGCACGCGCTGCTGGATTACCCGATGCAACAGAGGCCGGCGTTGGCCGCGTTCTTTTTCGCCTGGCTGGGCGCGATGGTGGCGGCGAATGTGGTTAGTAGACCGGCTGGCGGGCGAACAATTCGGCAGTGGAATCCTGATCGATAATCGCCCAGGCGGATGACTCCCGCAAGCGCGCCGATAGCGGCGAGCCAGATTGGATTAATACGCGGTCGGCCCGATAGCGAACCAGAGTCGCGGCCCAACCCGCCTGCCCGCTGAGGAGCGCGTTGACCGAGCGGTACATTTTTTCGCCGTAAAACGCCCGGTCATCATAAAACACTTTTTGACGCGGGTAATTGGCGTAGAGCAGATAATCCGCCCATTGATCGGGAGTGAACAGGCGGGCGGTGACGAGTTCAGGGTGACGGGACGACAGTTCCACGGGAAACATCTTGGAGTCAAATCCCACCGGCCACATTTCCCGCGGTGTCCAGAAGAAAATCGCAGCAAGTCCCGCTAAGAGCCAGAGGCTGTTTCGGGAGAAGGCCGCGCGTTTTTCGCTGGAAAGGCCATCGAGGATGCGGGCTGCCGAACTGCGCGGCTGCCGCGCGACCCATGCTTGCCAATAAGTGGAGAGCTCAATCGCGATCATGGGCGCCGCGAGAACCACGAACACCGTGCTATGACGCACCGAGATTAACGAGGCGTAGGCAGTTCCGAGCAAGAGAAGCGGCTCGACAAACCTTCTACGGCGCAGGTATAAACCGCACAGCGCCAGCCCGGCGAGCAAAAAACCCAAGTAAAACAGCTGTGGCTGCGTGCGAAACGTGGGAGCTTGAAATTCCTGAATGAATTCGGTGGTGCCGTTTCCATGCAGGTAGGAGAGCACCTCGAGGTTCAATTTGAAGCCGAAGGGATTCACCAGCGTGGCGGCGGCACAAGCCGCCGTCAACCAGCCATAGCGCACCGCGGAAGAAGGCGAGCCTTCGAGCAGACTTCCTATGACTAACACTCCCAGATAAGCAAATAGAATTATGAATCCGGGATGCAGGTTGACCCATACCGCAGTCAGCGGAGGCAGCAGCCAGATCCAGCGAGTAGGCGCGATGCGGTCCCTGGTGAAAATGCCCGCGGTGATCGCCAGAAACAGCAGGGTGAACAAATGCGGCCGCGCGTGGTAGTGGATCAGCAACGCATTTGAGGCCAGCAGCGCGGTTACCACGGATAGCAGCACATCGGCGCCCCCGGCCATCATGGTTCTGAGCAGAACCACAATGAGCGCCGCGATCACCACGCCGCACACAAACACGATCCCTTTCAATCCGAAGGCGTGATTTAATTGCGCGAACAGGACCTCGGTGCCCCACTCGTAAGGAATCCAAGGTGCGCCGGGCTGCGTGAAAGAGAAGGGGTCCGCGATGGGGATCTTTCCATGATCCAGAATCCAGTCGCCGATGGCGATGTGGATGGCGGTGTCGCCGTCCCAGAGAAGGCGGCTCCAGCCGGTGCCGGACGTCATGAAGGACCAGCCGATCACGGCCAGAAAGAACATATCGCAGAGCGACGGGCTCAGCCAGTTTTTAGCGGCGTGCGCGCGCGGGTCAACCAGCGGCACGGTCTCGACGGTGGCGGAACCCATGGGAATTTTCGAGCCGAGCTCTCCTACTGTGCTATCGGCCGGGCGCACCCGCTTCCTTAGAGAGGCGGCCGGCCTGATAAGGTAGTCTTTTTAGAAGGACCCATGAAACTACTAATCTGTCTTGCTGGCGCGCTGCTGCTGGCCGGCTGCCAGCGGAATCCCGCTCCCAAGCCTGCACAGGAATACCAGATGCAGGGCGAAGTGGTCAGTCTGGATCCTTCGGCGCAAACCGCGACTGTTAAAAGCGGCAAAATCGAAGGCTGGATGGAAGCGATGACTATGGAATATCCCATCAAGGACAAACAGGAATTCAGCAAGCTGAAGGTGGGCGAAAAGATCCAGGCTAAGATTTTGGTGCAAGGCACAGACTATTGGATCGCAGCGGTACACCCAGAGCCAGCGAAATAAAGGATTATGCGCACGCATCGCTGTCTGGGTTTTTTCCTGCTGATTTACGGTGCGGCTTGTGCCTGGTCCCAGTCGGCGCTGCCCGCGACCGAAGTCGAGGCCGTGATCTCGACCGATCTCGGTACCTTTCGCTTCGAGTTTGCGCCCGACAAGGCGCCTAAGCATGTGGAGCAGTTTATCGCACGTGCGCGTCAGGGCTATTATGACGGCGGCGCGTTTCATAGGGTCGTCGCCAACGGCATCATTCAAGGCGGCGACCCATTACTCAAGAATCGCCGGACCCTTAAAGCTCAATGGGGCACCGGCGGATTGAGTCTGCTCGCGAATGAGATCAGCGACCTGAAGCATGAGCGAGGCGTGGTCTCGACCGTCAGCATTCCAGGCAAGCCCAATAGTGAAGGGGCTCAATTCTTCGTGTGCGTCTCGCCGCAGCCGGCGCTTGACGGCAAGTTTTCGACTTTCGGCCGCGTTACCGAGGGCATCGATGTCGTGGAGAAAATTTCGCAGGTGGCGGCGGACGCGAACGGCATGGTCGACAAACTCGTACGTATCCTGAAAGTGTCCATCGAGAAGAAGCGCGAGGAGCCGTTTCTAAACGCCACGGTGGATGAGATGCGCAAAACCGTCACGCTCAAAACCACGCTTGGCAACATCAAAATCAAAATGGAGCCCGACTGGGCGCCGGAGAACGTCCGTAACTTTTTGAAGCTTACGCAAACCGGCTGGTACAACGGCACAGTGTTCCACCGCATCGCGAAAGACTTCGTAGTGCAGGGCGGGACGCCGACCGGCCGCGCCTCGGGACCCAATCACTACGCGGACCGCTGGGTGCGCCCTATAAAAGGTGAATTCCGCGCGGATGTGAAGCACGTGCGCGGCATTGTGTCGATGGCGCATGGCGACGATCCCAACTCGGCGACTACTTCTTTCTTCCTGATGCTGGGCCCGGCACCCAACCTGGATAACCAGTTCAGCGCCTTCGGGCGCGTGGTCGAGGGGATAGAGGTTCTGGATGCGTTCGGCAAGGAAGAAGTCGACGGCGAGACGCCTAAGCGACGGCTGGAAATTGTCGAGGCTTCCATAGACCCCAATTAAGCGTCAGAGACCGGGCAGGATTCCGCACACTGCCCTCGATCCATGCCAGTTTAAGCCAAAATAATGCTTTCTTTTTAATAAATATCCGATATAAGATAGCGCAATGAGAAAACTGCTGCATTTTGCGGTTTTGACGGTGGCCTTAGCGGCTGCACGGGGTGCGGAACCTAAGTGGATCCGGATGCCGTCGGCGGATTTTGAAATCTATAGCAGTGCCAGCGAAGGCGATACTCGCCGCGCCCTGCAATATTTTGAGCGCGTTCAGAGCTTTTTCGAGCAATCCCTGGGGGCGGGCACGCGGCAGAAACGGGAGCCCGTCCGGGTGATTGTTTTCGGCTCGAAGAAAGAATACGAGCAGTACCGCCCCAACGACTTTGCAGCAGCTTATTATACGCAAATAGCCGCGCGCGATTATATCGTGCTCGGCAGTGTAAACGATGAAGCCTTCCCCATCGCGGTGCATGAATACGTTCACCTAGTCACGCAGAATGCCGGCTTGAAACTGCCGCCATGGTTGAACGAGGGGGTCGCCGAAATCTTTTCCACTTTGAAACCTTCGGGCGACAAAGTTATCGTCGGCACTCCCATTGTGGGTCGCATGCAGGAACTTTCGCGGGAGAAATGGGTTCCTTTGTCGACCATCGTCGCTGCCAGTCACGATTCCCCGTATTACAACGAGAAAAACAAAGCGGGAAGCCTCTATAACGAAGGATGGGCCCTCGCCCACATGCTGGAACTGAGTCCGCAGTATAGCCCGCGCTTCAATCAATTGTTGGATCAAATTCAGAAGGGGACGCCATCGCAGAAGGCCATTGAAGGAGTCTACGGCAAGCCGCTCGAGGCCGTCGAAAAGGACCTACAGGGTTACTTGCGAGGGGACACGTTCATCGCCAAAGTGTTTGCCGTGAAGCTGCAAAGCGGCGAGAAGATTGCCGCCGAGCCGGCGATGATGTTCGACGTCAAACTGACATTGCTGGATTTGGCCAATCGGCCCGGGAAAGAGGCGGAAGCTCGGGCGCGCCTAGCGGATTTGATCGCCGAAGATCCGAAGCGTCCCGAGCCTCACGTGGCTTTGGGCTATATGGCGGCCCGAGCCGGGGACCAAGCAGCGGCTTTGGAGCACTTTGGAAATGCAATGGAGCTGGGCAGCCGGAACCCGCAGATGTTGTGGGATTACGGACGGATGGCGGGCCGATCCAATTCCGCACAGGCGATGCGGGCGCTGAATGCTCTGCTGGTGGATCAGCCTGCTCGGGTGGAAGTGCGCTTGGTACTGGCGCAGATTCAAATGAGCAACAAGCTTGCTAAAGAAGCTATCGAAACCCTGAGTCCAATCAAGAAAGTGACTGCCGCGGACGCTCCACACTTGTTCCAGATCCTGGCGTTCGCCAATATGGACACGGGTAACCGGCAAGCCGCACGTGCCGAAGCGCAACGCTGGCTTGAAAACACACAAGATGCGGACGAAAAGGTGAATGCCGCCAAGCTAATTCGTTATCTGGACGATCAGGATGCAGCCGCTGCACGGCGTGCAGTTGCCGCGACCACACCGGTCCGGCCGCCGGCTCTTGGCGATGACCATGCCGATTCGCTTCCCAAACTGGCGCGTGCCCAGCCTTCGTCCGGCTTGACCTCTGAAAGCGCGCCGGCAACGCTAGAGTTGCCTTCGATCTCCGGAACGCTGGTGGAGCTGGATTGCAAAGGCGCGCAGCCTAAATTCGTGCTCCAGACCGCTAGCGGCCGCGTCTCTTTTCTCATGGATGACCCGACGAAGGTGTTGATCAGCGGTCTGCCGGAGAACACCATCGACATGAATTGCGGTCCGCAGAAGCAGGTAGCGATCCGGATTCAATATGAACCGCCCACCGCGGCGTTGGCCGGCGTCAAAGGAATCGTGCGTGCGATTCACTATGAGCCTGAGCCCGGAAAGCTAAAGGCCAGGTGAGCGCGCGCGGTCGCCTAGCGGAGGCGATCGGCTCCGGAATAGACGTTATACCGCTGCCCCCGCAGGAACCCGATCAGCGTCATTCCGAAGTGCAATGCGGTTTCGATCGCCAGGCTGGAGGGTGCGCCCACGGCGGCGATGATCGGTATACCCGCCATCAGGGCTTTCTGCACCAGCTCAAAGCTGATGCGCCCGCTCAACATTAACAGCTTGTCGTGAAGCGGTGTCTTGCCCTCAAGAAACATAGCGCCGACGAGTTTATCCACCGCGTTGTGGCGCCCCACGTCTTCGCGCACCGCGAGCAACTGGCCGGACACGTCGAACAGGCCCGCGCCGTGCAGCCCTCCGGTATGTCCGAAGACGGGCTGGGCTTGGCGAAGTTTGTCCGGCAGAGCGGGGATAAGGCTGGCCTGGATTTGCGGAACACCGCGCGGCGGAGACCCACAGTGCGCCGCCCTGAGCCCATCAATCGAGGCTTTACCGCATACGCCGCAACTGGACGTCATGTAGAAATTCCGCGTCGCGAAATCTACTTCGACTCCGGGAGCCAGTTCGACGGTGACCGAGCCGCGGTCGTCAGTGGTGATCCCGATGATTTGGTGAGGGTTTTGAATCACGCCTTCGGTGAACAGAAATCCGGCGGCCAACTCGCGGTCCTGACCGGGAGTCCGCATGGTGACGGCGAAGTCGCGATCACCCAGGCGGATTTGTAAGGGTTCTTCGACGGCCACCAGATCTTGCGCCGCCACTCCGGATGACGACCGCGACAATCCCGTCTCCATTTTGTGGATCGGTACGGTAATAATGTTGCCTTTCACGAGGCCAGCGTCTCCAGCAGAGTTTCTATATCAGGATACGCGTAGACCACCTTTTCGCCGGTATCGGCAGTGGGGCCGTAGTTGCTTCGGATCTCGCGATTCAACATGCGCAGCATGGCCATCTGCTGGCCGCGATGGTGAGCGGTATGCGCGATGCGGCGCACCATAATCCAGGCGCGGCTGCGGGGAACGTCGAAGAACGTCACGTCCTGTTCCCAAAAGGCTTCGTCGCGGTTTTCTAGAGCATCCAGCCGGCGACCGGAATCGTCCCAGTAACGGGTGATGAAGCCGCGCCGGTCTTGAGCATCGGGCAGCGGAGGCGCCCCGACATCGATGCCGAAGAAGTTCTTGAACCAGTTGTCTTCACTGACGCACTGGTGCACCATTTGTTCGAGAACACTGCGTCCGCGGGTGTCGGTGGGATGGGGGCGCGCTGAAAGTTCCGCATCGCGAAAGAAACTCCAGATGCTGACCACCTTTAAACGTTCGGTTCTATAGGTATCTAAGAGGAATTGGTACCGCATTCGCCTGCCATCAAGTGTACGATAAGAATAGATGGACACTGCGAATGTTATCGAGCGAATTCAGGAACTGCAACACCTTCCAGGAGCGCTCCTTCCCATCCTGCACCGCTTGCAGGAAGAATTCGGATATATCGACGAGGCGATGATTCCGCTGGTGGCCGAAGCCTTGAATATCTCGCATGCGGAAGTGCATGGCGTGATTAGTTTCTATCATGATTTCAGGCGGGCTCCGGTGGGGCGGCATGTGCTGCAGATCTGCCGGGCGGAATCCTGCCAGTCGATGGGTTGTAATTCTTTGATCGAGCACGTTGAAAAAAGCTTGGGCGTGAGCCTGGGCGAGACCACCGCGGATGGGAACTTTACGCTGCGCCCGGTTTACTGCCTGGGCAATTGCGCGTTGTCTCCGGCGGTGATGCTCGATGGGCAGCCCTATGGACGCGTCTCGGCCGCGGTGGCCGATTCGCTGATCGAAAATGTGCGGAGGCACGCGTGAGGGTCTTCGTTCCTTGCGATTCGTCGGCGCTCTCGATGGGTGCCGAGGCGGTGGCGCGCGCGATCTCGAAGCAGCGGCCGGACGCGACTGTGATCCGCAACGGCTCGCGCGGTATGTTCTGGCTGGAACCGCTGGTCGAAGTGGAAACGCCGGGCGGGCGGGTGGCCTACGGGCCGGTTACCGCGGACGCGGTTCCGGGCTTAATCGAGGCGGGATTTTTAGAAGGGAAACCGCACGCCCTGTGCCTGGGGTTGACCGAAGAGATCCCGTACCTAAAACAACAGGAACGCTTGACGTTTGCGCGCTGTGGCATCACCGATCCTTTGTCGCTCGCGGATTATGTCGCGCACGGCGGATTCCGCGGGCTGGAGCGTTCCCGCGAGATGACGCCCGAAGCCATTGTCGAAGAAGTCGTCAACTCGGGGTTGCGCGGCCGTGGCGGCGCGGGCTTTCCGACGGGCATCAAGTGGCGCACGGTCTTAAACGCCGTCTCCGAGCGCAAATACATCGTCTGTAATGCGGACGAAGGCGATAGCGGCACCTTTGCGGATCGCATGATCATGGAAGGCGATCCCTTCGTGCTGATCGAGGGCGTGATCATCGCCGGTCTGGCCGTGGGCGCCTCGCACGGATATATTTATTGCCGCTCTGAATATCCGCACGCGTTTAGAGCCACGCAACGCGCCATTGCCATCTGCTATGAAAAGAATTATCTAGGCGAGCGCGCCGGATTCGATCTGGAGATTCGCTTGGGCGCGGGCGCCTATATTTGCGGCGAAGAGACCTCGCTGCTCGAAAGCCTGGAGGGCAAGCGCGGGCAGATCCGGCCCAAGCCGCCATTGCCCGCTATCGAAGGGCTCTTTGGCATGCCGACGGTGGTGAACAATGTAATTTCGCTCGCTACGGTGCCCATCATTCTCGATAAGGGCGGCGCTTACTATCGCGACTTCGGAATGGGCAAGTCGCGCGGGACCCTCACCATTCAGATTGCCGGCAACGTGAAGCACGGCGGGCTGGTCGAGAAAGCTTTTGGCGTGACGCTGCGCCAGGCGATTTACGATTTCGGCGGCGGTACCGCCTCCGGTCGTCCGCTGCGTGCAGTGCAGGTGGGTGGGCCGTTGGGCGCGTACTTCCCGGAGTCGCTGCTCGATACAGCGCTCGATTATGAGGCCTTCACCGAGAAAAAAGGACTGCTGGGGCACGGCGGGATTGTAGTCTTTGACGACACCGTGGATCTGGCTCAGCAGGCGCGTTTCGCGATGGAATTTTGCGCCCTCGAGAGTTGCGGCAAGTGTACGCCGTGCCGGGTCGGGGCGACGCGCGGTGTCGAAGTGATCGACAAAATTGTAGCCAATCAGGACCGCGCCAAGAATTTGGAAGTGTTGGACGATCTGTGCGAGCTGATGCTCGACGGTTCGCTGTGCGCTTTGGGCGGGTTGACGCCCTACCCGGTGCTGAGTGCCGTTCGTCATTTCCCCGAGGATTTTTATGCCAGTCATTAAAGAAGTCGATTACGGAACTCCTCTCTCTATTGCGAAAACCCTGGTCACGCTTGAGATCGACGGCAAGCCCATCACGGTACCCTCCGGAACTTCGGTAATGCGCGCGGCGGTCGAAGCCGGTGTGCAAGTGCCCAAGCTCTGCGCCACCGACAACATGGAAGCCTTCGGATCGTGCCGCCTGTGTTTGGTCGAAATCGAAGGGCGTCGCGGGACCCCAGCATCGTGCACCACGCCCGCCGAACCCGGCATGAAGGTGCGGACGCAAACGCCCAAGCTCGCCAAGTTGCGGCGGGGCGTAATGGAGCTGTATATTTCCGACCATCCGCTCGACTGCCTGACCTGCGCTGCTAACGGCGACTGCGAACTGCAGGACATGGCCGGGGTGGTGGGATTGCGCGAAGTGCGCTACGGCTATGACGGCGCCAATCATTTGCAGGCGGCTAAGGACGAATCGAATCCGTATTTCACGTTCGACCCTGCCAAGTGTATTGTGTGCTCGCGGTGCGTGCGGGCCTGCGAAGAAGTGCAGGGAACGTTCGCGCTGACGATCGAAGGACGCGGCTTTGAGTCGAAAGTGGCGGCGGGGAATCATAACTTCCTGGATTCAGAATGCGTGTCCTGCGGAGCCTGCGTGCAGGCATGTCCCACCGCGACGTTGGTTGAAAAAAGCGTGATTGAACAAGGCCAGGCGGAGCATAGCGTGTTGACCACCTGCGCCTATTGCGGCGTGGGGTGCTCTTTCAAGGCCGAGATGAAGGGCAACGAAGTGGTGCGCATGGTGCCTTTCAAAGACGGCAAGGCAAACCACGGCCACTCCTGCGTGAAGGGTCGCTTTGCATGGGGTTATACGACGCACAAGGACCGCATCCTCAAACCCATGATCCGCGCGAAGACCACGGATCCGTGGCAGGAGGTGAGTTGGGAAGAAGCCATTGGTTATGCGGCCAGCGAGTTTAAACGCATCCAGGCCAAGTACGGCCAGGATTCGATCGGCGGCATTACCTCCTCGCGTTGCACCAATGAAGAATCCTATCTGGTGCAGAAATTGATTCGTGCGGCTTTTGGCAACAACAATACAGATACCTGCGCGCGTGTGTGCCATTCGCCCACCGGCTACGGTTTGAATGCTACCTTCGGCACTTCGGCAGGTACGCAGGACTTCGATTCCGTGGATCATGCCGACGTCATTATGGTGATCGGTGCGAATCCGACCGATGCTCATCCGGTGTTCGCATCGCAGATGAAGCGCCGCCTGCGCGAGGGCGCCCGGCTCATCGTCATTGACCCGCGCCAGATCGATCTGGTGAAGATGCCGCACGTTGAAGCCAGCCATCACTTGGCGCTGCGGCCCGGCACCAATGTGGCGGTGATGAACGCGATCTCCCACGTAATCGTGACCGAGGGCCTGGTTGACGAGACTTTCGTCAAGGACTTCTGCGAGACTGAGGCCTTCGAGCGCTGGCGCAAGTTTGTTGCCGCGGAGCGAAATTCGCCCGAGACCATGGCGCCGATTACCGGCGTGCCGGCAGCCGATATTCGTGCGGCGGCGCGGCTCTATGCCACTGGAAACGGTGCGATTTATTACGGACTCGGAGTGACCGAGCATGCCCAAGGTTCCACCATGGTGATGGCCCTGGCGAATCTGGCCATGGCGACGGGTAACCTGGGCCGGCCGGGAGTCGGCGTGAATCCTCTGCGGGGCCAGAACAATGTTCAGGGCTCGTGCGATATGGGCGCGTTCCCTCACGAGTTCACCGGCTACCGCCATGTTTCAAACGAGGGTGTGCGGCGGAGTTTCGAGCAGGATTGGGGCGTTACGCTTCGCGCCGATCCGGGCCTGCGCATCTCCAATATGCTGGATGCCGCGGTGGAAGGAACCTTCAAAGGCTTGTACGTGCAGGGCGAGGATATCGCGCAGTCGGATCCTAACACCAAGCATGTGACGGCCGGGCTCGCGGCAATGGAGTGCGTGGTCATCCAGGACATGTTCCTGAACGAGACGGCCATGTACGCGCACGTATTCCTGCCGGGATCGTCGTTCCTTGAAAAGGACGGAACCTTTACCAACGCGGAGCGCCGTCTCGGCATGGTGCGCAAAGCCATTCCGCCCACGGCTGGTCTCGCCGACTGGGAGATCACCATGGCGCTGTCGAACGCGCTCGGCTATCCCATGCACTACAACCATCCATCGGAAATCATGGATGAGATTGCGCGATTGACGCCCACCTTCGCGGGCGTTTCCTATCAGAAGCTGGACGAGCTCGGTAGTATCCAGTGGCCTTGCAATGAGAAAGCTCCCGAAGGCACGCCGGTGATGCATATCGGCGGGTTCGCCCGCGGCAAGGGCCGCTTCATGGTGACGGAGTTTGTGGCTACCGACGAGCGTACCAGCGGGCGTTTCCCGCTGATCCTGACCACCGGCCGCATCCTATCGCAGTACAACGTGGGTGCGCAGACGCGCCGCACCGAAAACAATATTTGGCATCACGAGGACGTCCTGGAGATTCACCCGTTTGATGCGGAAAACCGCGGGATTCGGGATGGAGACCTGGTTGCCATCGCCAGCCGGGCGGGGGAAACCACGCTGCGAGCCGATGTGACGGAGCGGATTCAGCCGGGCGTGGTTTATACCACCTTCCATCATCCCGTGACCGGCGCCAATGTCTTGACCACCGAGTTTTCAGACTGGGCCACCAGCTGTCCCGAATACAAAGTGACTGCGGTGGAGGTGCGGCTTGCCAAGCGCATGTCCGAATGGCAGGAGCACTACCTGGAAACCCGGCGGCAGACCACTCAGATACAGGGGGCGGGCGCGACCAAGTGAACTCCGAACTCATGGTTCATTCAGCCAACCAGATCGCCCAGTTCTTTGCCAGCTATCCGCACGAGGAAGGGGTAGCGGGCGTGGCCGATCACATCCAAAAATTCTGGGAAAAGCGCATGCGCCAGCAACTGCGGGAATATATTGCCCAGGGCGGCAGCGGACTGAACGAACTCGCTCTTGAAGCCGCGAAACGGTTGGGGTAATCCGCTACTTCTTTTTGCTTTCTTTGGTGAACCACTCGACCCACCGCTGCGGCGGAAAGGCGAATAGTGTGATCAGGGCCACCATAAGCAACAGCACTACAATGAGGAAGAAGAGAGCCACGAGTGTCCCTTAAGTATACAGCTTAACGTAACCTGTCCGGACGCAAAACGTCTGAAAATACAGAGAGGCTCAAGTTTGGCACTCAAAGTGCCGACAAAAGGGCAGGTGAATGGTATGGACATACTGGGCGACCGTAAGTTTGTCGAGGTACCGGGAACCACCATGCACGAGTTGCCGCCGCTGCTGGTGCGCATGTCTCCCCAAGTGAATCGATTGGACCGTGTCATGTACATGGCCAATCAGCTGATCGAGCAGGAAGACATGATTCCGCCGCAGCCCGCCGGGCCGGTAGCCGAGGGCGAAATCGAGCGGCGCCGTATGGATCTGGCCGTAAATCTGGTCGACCAGTACCTGGCCTTCGTGCAGCATTGGCAGTGGGGAGACAGCATCCTTGAATGGATCCGCCAGTGCGAAACCACTTTCGACACTCGTGTCGACTTGCGTAACCTATTGCGCGCCGACTTATGGCCGCACGCGGGGCGGTCGAGTTTTGTCATGCTGCTCGAGGATAAGTCGGTTGAGACGGGCGGGGTGGGAATCGAAAAAGCCATGGGTATGCGCCTGACTTTCCGCCAGCCTCCGCCGCTCAAGTGCTTCTCAAACCAGTTTCTGTTTTATCTGAATTCGACCGTGGCCAATAGCGCCTATCAGACTTGGTCGCAAATGAGCCCCAGTCCGATTAGTGCGCTGCCGCCGGAACGCTTTCAGTTTCAGGTGCTGGATATGAATCTGGAATAATGTCCGGTCTAGAGGCCTGACTGCTTCGCACTTCGATATCATGAATAATAGTGCGGGATTCTCTATACACACCGCCGGTTCCGCTTTCAAAGCTCCTCGAAATTGAATCGGTGCTGGGTGAGGCCATTCGCGGCAAGCCGGAAGTGTTGCGCCTGTCGCTTGCCTGCCTGCTCGCCCGCGGACATCTGCTGATCGAAGACGTACCGGGGGTAGGCAAGACCACGCTCGCTCAGGCGCTCGCCCGCAGCGTCGATTCCAACTTTCACCGGCTCCAGTTCACCTCCGATATGCTGCCGAGCGACGTGCTGGGCGTTACCATCTACAACGCTCATACCGAAGGCTTCGAGTTCAAACCCGGACCGGTGTTCACCCATTTTCTGCTGGCCGACGAGATCAACCGTGCCACGCCCAAGACTCAGTCGGCGCTGCTTGAAGCCATGAACGAAGGCCAGGTGACTATCGACGGGCGCTCCTGGCCGCTGGCGCAGCCCTTCATGGTGATCGCAACTCAGAATCCGGTGGAGCATCACGGTACCTACCCGCTGCCGGAATCGCAACTGGACCGGTTCCTGATGCGTATTCGCATCGGTTATCCGGATGAATCCGCCGAGCGCGAGATCGTGCGGCACAGCGCCGAGCCGGGCCTCGAAAAGATACGCCCGGTCATTTCGAGCGAGGACCTGCGGCATTTACAGGAAGCCGTGGGACACGTCGCCATGGACGAATCGCTAGTCGATTACATGCTGGCGATCGTCAAACACACTCGTGAACATGAAGCCCTGGCCATGGGCGTGAGTCCGCGCGGCGCACAGGCGCTGTTCCGGGCTTCGCAGGCCCTGGCGGCAGTCGAGGGGCGCGATTACGCCACTCCCGACGACGTCAAGCGCATGGTGGTTCCGGTGTTTGCGCACCGCGTTCTCTTGAGCACGCGGGTGGCGTCGGGACAACGGTGGGCCGGCGCCGCCGAGAAGATCCTGGAAGAGATCCTCACGCTGGTGGACGTTCCGCTTTAGCGAAAAATAACCAATGAAGACAGCCATTATCGGCCTGCCCATGGTAGGCAAGACCAGTTTGTTCACGATCCTGACCGGGGTGCATGAAGCCGCAGCGCGCATGGGCTCGCTCGAAGCCCGGGTGGGGATCACCAAGGTTCCCGACGCCCGCGTAGACGCCTTGGCGAAGCTGTATCAGCCTCCCAAGATCACCTATGCGACGGTCGAGTATTTCGATTTCCCGTCGATTTCGAAAGAAGCTCTGCGCGATCCCAGCTACCTGGCCAGTTTGCGGGTAGCCGATGCGCTGGCGCACGTGCTGCGCGTGTTTGAAAGCGACACGGTTCCTCACGAGAAGGGTTCGGTCGATCCGCTGCGCGACTTCGAAGATGTTGAGGTCGAGCTGATGCTTAGCGATCTGGTGGTCGTCGAGAAACGCATGGAACGCGTGGATAAAGATCGTAAGAAGATCAAGAGCCCGGATCTGGATCAGGAGTTCGCTTTGTTGGAACGGCTCAAGGCCGAGCTCGAAGCCAACCGCCCTCTGCGCGGTCTGGAGTATAACGCCGAGGAAGAGAAGCGCATTCGCGGCTTCCAGTTCCTGTCGCAAAAGCCCATGCTCTGCGTGCTCAATCTGGGCGAGAAAGACGCCGGTCGGCTGCACGAAGTGGAGCAAGAATACCGCCAAGGCCCATTTGCAGGACACAAGCACACCGCGGTCACGGCCATTTGCGGCCAGATCGAAGCCGAACTCGCCGAGCTCAAACCGGAGGAGGCGAAGGAACTGTTGTCCAGTTACGGTTTAAACGAATCGGGCATGGAACGGCTCATTACGGCTACTTATTCGCTGCTGGGGCTCATGTCGTTCTTGACGGCCGGCGAGACCGAAGTGCGCGCCTGGACCATCCCCATCCACAGCAAGGCGGTGAACGCGGCGGGCGCCATTCACAGCGACTTCGAGAAGAAATTCATCCGCGCCGAGGTGGTCAATTGGCAGGCATTGATCGATCACAACGGCTACCCGGGCGTAAAGGAAAAAGGTCTGCTGCGACTCGAAGGCAAAGAGTACATCGTCAAGGATGGCGACGTACTGGTAATCCGCCACTCATAATTCCGTAGACGCACAGCAGCAGCGAAGACGCCAGGCACATCCACGCAAACCAGTCCCCGTAACGCGTGTAGAGAGTTTCCACACTTTCGTAATCGAAAGGCATTAGCGCGGCGGTTTGGGTGAAAGGAACCATGCGTTTGACCACGCGGCCGCGCGGGTCGATCGCCGCGCTGATGCCATCGTTGGTAGCCCGCAAGATCCAGCGCCGGTTTTCCGCGGCCCGCATGCGTACGATTTCCAGATGCTGCGCATGCGCCGCGCTGTGGCCGAAGTAGCCGTCGTTTGAAAGATTCACCAGCAATTCGGCGCCGGAGAGTGTAAACCGGCGAACCAAGTCCGGGAATACCGATTCGTAACAGATGAAGGCTCCGATTTTATGCTCACCCACGGGAAACACGACCACCCGTTTTCCGGGAACGAAATCGCCGATTTCTTTGGTGATCCGGTTTACCCATCCGAACAGCGGCGGGATGAACTCGCCGAAGGGCACCAGATTGATCTTGTCGTAGCGATCGACGATTTTGCCGGAGGGATCCAGCATTTCGGCCGAATTGAGCGGCTCTTTCTGCGGGGTGAATCCCACCGCGCCGAACAGGAACGGGGTTTGCGCCGCCTTCGCGACGCGTGCCGTGTAATCGCGAAACGCGGGGTCGCTCAGATAGAAAGGGGCCGGCACTTCCGGCCAAATGATGATGTCGGCGCGATTCTCGCGTGAAAGGAGCGCGAGCTTCTGTTCGCCGCCGCGCAAGTTGTCTTCGGTCCACTGCAGTTCGGTGTCGATGTTGGGTTGCACCAGCAGCGCATTACGCGAGCCCGCCGACGGACGCGGGGCGCGCGGAAGCGCGATCAGCAATACCAGCATTGTCAGCCACAGAAATTCGCGCCTCGGCCGGCGCAGGAATAGCAAAGCCGCCGCACAACCCAGCATCGCGAATACGAAAGACAATCCGTAGACGCCGATCACGGGTGCCAGGCGCATAGGCAATGGCATGTCGATTCCGGCGTTGCCCAAGTCCAGCCACGCAAAACCAAAAAACCCATGGGTGCGCTCAATGCCGGTCCATAACGCCGCGACGCCGGGGATGGCCCACCAGCGCGGCATCAGGAACCCGGCTAGCGCGGCGAATACAGCCATGTGCAGTCCTTTATACAGACCGAAAAGGACGAAAGTGCCCCATCCCCCCCAGGGCCCCATACCGCCATGCACATCCATGACGAATTCGATCCAGGGGCAGACCCCGCACCAGAAAAGCACGCCCGCCGCCCATCCATACAGCCCACGCAGCTTCCACGAAGGTTCACGGGCGCAGGCGATCAGGATGGGAGCCAGTGCCACGGGCGCGAGCCAGGTGAGGTTAAACCCTGGAAACAGGAGTATGAGCAATACCGCGGAAGTGAGTGAAAGGCCGAGCTTCACTAAAACGTCCGGCGAATGGCCGCGTTCCCCGGGAACCCGGCGCCTTGCAGGTCCGCGCGCATCTTATTTGCGGTAGTGTCCGTGATCGGCCCCACCAGTACGCGGAAAGTGCCCGGCTTTTCGTCGATCTCCGCCGCCATTGCTTTGAAACGTTTCTTACGGAGCACATCCACCATGATGTCGGCTTCGTGCTCACTGGTCGCAGCCAGTTGGAGATAGGTCTGTCCCGCTGCCGGCTGGCTCTCAGAGGCTGTCCGTGAACGCTCCGCTTTAGGCGCCGGTGTGGCCGGTTCTGCTTCGCGTTCGGCGTCCTGAGCGGGTTGCTGGGGTGCGGTTTCCGCAGGCGGGGCCGGGGCGGGTTCTGCAGTCCGGGCAGGCGGTTCGGCGGCAGGCGGCTTTCCGTCCGGGTTGGGACTTACGACCGAGTCGGCGGTCAGGATGCTTGAATTGCGCCCGACAATATACCCCATCGTAAAGAACACTCCCAGCAGAATTACTACGATGAAGAACACACTTAAGAGCTGGCGGTTCCCCAAAATCAACTCAAATTCTCCATCTTCATTCTTGGGCAAAGCAATTTCCTCCGCTGATCTGCTCCTTTCGTTATACTAGCGGATACTATTCAGCGCGTGCCAGCCACTCTCATATCTATTCTGGTTCCTCTCTTCAATGAAGAGGAATACATCGCGCCCATTCTAAGCCGCGTGCTTACCGCGCCGCTGCCGGAAGGCGTCGACCGCGAGGTCATCGTGGTGGATGACGGCTCGACTGACGGTTCCGACCGCATTGTCGAAGAATTTGTTCAACGCAACCCGGGTGTCGTGCGGCTTCTGCGTCACGACCGTAACCGCGGCAAGGGTGCGGCCATCCGCACCGCTGTCGCCGAGGCGCGCGGTGAGTTCTGCCTGATTCAGGACGCCGACCTTGAATACGACCCGCGTGAATATGAGCAGCTGCTGAAGCCTCTTCTCGAAGGTGATGCGGACGCTGTCTATGGCTCGCGGTTCATGATCGTCGCTGAGCGCCGCGTCATGTATTACTGGCACTCGCTAGCCAACCGCCTGATCACCGAGTTCTGCAATCTGGTAGCAGACTTAAACCTCACTGATATGGGCACCGGTTATAAGGCTTTTCGCACTGCGGTACTCGCCGAAACGCCGCTGCGCTCGAACGGCTTCGGTTTCGAAGCGGAAATCACCATCAAACTGGGCCGCCGCGGGGCCCGCGTCTATGAAGTTCCGGTGAGCTATCACGGCCGAACCTATGAAGAGGGCAAGAAGATCCGCACCCGGGATGCCTGGGTGATTATGTGGACCATCCTGCGCTTTTCCTTAACCGGCGATCTTTATAAGGACGCTGGCGCCCGCACCTTGCATGCGCTCTCCGCGGCGCCGCGATTCAACCGCTGGATGGCCGACACGGTACGCCCGCACGTGCGCGAGCGGGTGCTCGAAATCGGCGCCGGAATCGGAAATCTGACGCGCGCATTGGTGCGCGGACGCGAGCGGTACGCCGCCACCGACATCAACCCGGAACACCTGACGCGGCTGCAGTCGCGTTTCATTCATCGGATGAATCTCGAAGCGCACTTCTGCGATCTCACTCGCGCCGAAGATTTTCAGCCTTTCCTGGGCGATATGGATACAGTGATTTGCTTGAACGTCCTCGAGCACATCGAAGACGACCACGCTGGCCTGGCCAATATTTTCTCGGCGCTCAATCACGGCGGCCGCGCAATCGTGCTCGTGCCGGAAGGACAAAGCGTGTTCGGGACCATTGATGAAGCCTTGGGCCACTTCCGGCGCTACTCGGAGGCGGAGCTCAAAAGCAAAATGGAGAGAGCCGGCTTCGAAGTGGAACAGATCATCCGCTTCAACCGGGTATCGCGGCCGGCGTGGTTTGTGAGTGGCCGCATCTTGAAACGCCGCAGCCTGGAGTGGAACCAGATGCGTCTCTACGATCGTTTTGTGTGGCTGTGGCGCCGCATCGACAAGCTTCTGCCGTGGAGACCCACCTCCATCATCGGGATCGCCAGGAAGCCCTAAGTTAAGCCGGAGTGCTGGGCGCGGGCTGCGCCGCTTTGAATTCCTTGAAGGCCGCGCGCGCGGAGTGAATTTGCTGCACGTGTTTTTCGGCGTGCTCCGCAAAAATGCGCAACAGGTCCAGCAGGGTGACAGTTCCGCGCTTGCTATGCTGCCCACTGCGCGCGAACGCCTCGTCCGGCAGATCTTTCAACAACTCGTAGTTCTCGGCGCGGGTCCGGCGAAAAGCCTCCAGCGCCGGCGACAGTTTCCGCTTGCTGTAATCCAGGCGCTCCGCCCACGCATCCTGATCGATTGCCGGCATCATGGGATTGTCTTCGGCGATAATCTGCCGCAACCTCATCGCCAGCACCATCTCGGTATCGGCGAGATGGCAGACGATGGTGCGCACGCCCCATTTGCCTTCCCCGGGCTTGAAATCCAGCATCGCTCCCGCGGCGCCGGTAGTGGCCACGGCCACCAGCTCGGCTCCACGCCGAAATCTCTCCAACAGATCCGCCCGTTCGCTCATTACGGAAGTTGCCTCGAGTCCTCAATAGTAGTCGGCACAGGACATGTAATAGCCGCACTGTTCGCAAAAGAGCTTACACTTCCGCTCGGCCAGCCGGCGGCTGCAAACGGGACAGAAAAGCATGGGCTCCCGTTCGTTGGGCTTCCTCGGTTCCGCGGAAAACTGTTCCTGAGAGTTCTGGTCCACTGTTTGCGATCGCCGCAAGACCATTATAGATTCATCCTCCGGTGCTCTGGAGCCAAATTGAGCGGGCGGTGCCGAGTATAATGAAGCCAGCTTGACCCTGAGGTACCTCATGAAGCGAAGCGGATTGTTAATTGTATTTGCGCTAGCGGCTTTGAGCTTGGCGCAGACCAGACGCGAACCCGAGCGCCCCTTGCGCCAGCCCGTACGTGGCGTGCATGGCGCCGTGGCGGCCGGGAGTGAGTGGGCTACTGAGGCCGGGATGCGCATTTATTACAAGGGCGGCAACGCCGTCGATGTGGGCGTCGCCACTATGTTTGCCGGCTCAGTCAGCGAGCTTTCGCATTACGGCTTCGGCGGCGAAGCGTCTATCCTCATCCGTACTAAGGATGGGAAGGTGCATGCCATTGCCGGCATCGGGACCATGCCCAAGATGGCTAGCGCGGAAATGTTCCGCAACCGCCCGCTGCAGCCCTTCGAGGTCACTGAACGCGATCCGGGCGGATTGAAAGGCATCATTCCCGGAGCTGGGTTGATGCCGGCGCTGGTGCCGGGGATGGTTGACGGCGCGCTGCTCTCGCTGCGCGAGTTCGGAACCATGAGCTTCCAGGAAGTCATCGCTCCAGCGATCGATCTGACAGACGGTTTTGCGCTCGACGACATGCGAGCTAATGCCATTGCTTATAGCCAGCCGTTTTTCAATCAGTGGCCCACCTCGAAAGCCCACTTTTTGCCGAATGGCCGCCCGCTGCGCACCGGTGAGATTTTCCGCCAGCCGGACTTGGCCCGCACCCTGCGTGCGATGGCGGATACGGAGAAGAAAGCTTTGGCCGCAGGCGCCTCGCGCGAGGCTGCCATCGACAAGGTGCGCGACTACTTCTATCGTGGCGAGATCGCCCGCAAGATCGACGCGTTCAGCAAAGCCAACGGCGGCCTGCTCCGCTATGAGGATCTGGCGGCATTCAAGCTCCAGGTGGAGGAACCCACTTCGACCACGTTTAAGGGATACCGCATTTATAAGACAGGTTTCTGGAGCCAGGGCCCCGCCATGCTCGAAACTCTCAATATTCTCGAAGGCTTTGAGGATCAGCCTTCCTTCAATTCGGCGGCTTACATCCATCGCGTGGTCGAGGCGATGAAGCTGGCTTACGCGGATCGCGATACCTATTATGGCGACCCCAAGTTCACTCACATTCCCGCCGATGTGCTGCTCTCGAAAGAATACGCGGCACAGCGCCGCAAGCTGATCACCGACAAAGCTTCACAGGAGTTTCTCCCGGGCGTGATTCACGGCAAACCCGGACATCATCCGTCCGAGGATGCGGTGGCGCAGATTCCCCCGGGCCCGGTGCTGCTCGCGCACGACACCACTTGCGTCGACGCCATCGACAAAGAAGGAATGATGTTCTCGGCCACGCCCTCCGGCGCGTGGCTGCCGAGCGTGATCGCGGGTGACACCGGCATCCCTCTGAGCGAACGCGCCCAGAGTTTCGTGCTGATTCCGGGGCATCCCAATGAGCTGGGTCCGGGCAAGCGCCCGCGCGTCACGCTCAGCCCGACTCTTGTGACTTCAGTCGACGGCAAGCCGGTCGCCGTGCTTTCGACACCGGGCGGCGATACGCAGGATCAAGGCCTGCTGCAGGTATTGTTCAATTCCATACTCTTCCGCATGAACGCGGAAAATGCGATTGAGGCGCCCCGCTTCGGCACGCGCCATATGGTATCGAGTTTCGATAACCACGCCTGGAATCGCGGAGATTTGCAATTGGATGAACGCATCTCGCCGCTGGTGGCGGCTGAGCTTGCGGCCCGCGGACACAAAGTCAGCATGATGTCCAAATACGCGAACGGCACCGCTCCGGTAATGATACGCGTGCTGGACGGTGGCGCTATCGAGGCCGGCGCCGATCCCTACTACAACCGCTCGGCGCACGCCTGGTAACGGCATTGGGTAACGGCGCCGGGTGACGCTTCCGCTCTTCGATCCAACTCCGGGGTTTGACCGGGCGGCTTTGTCCGCACGGCTGCGCGCGCTGGCAGCGGAGAATGTTTGGATCGGGACCAGTTCCTGGAAGTACCCGGGCTGGCTGGATCAAATTTATTCCCGCGACCGCTATATCACGCGCGGCCGGTTCTCGCAGAAGCGTTTCGAAGCCGAGTGCCTGGGCGAGTACGCGGAAACTTTTCCCATCGTTTGCGGCGATTTCTCCTTCTACCAATTTCCCACGCCCGAGTTTTGGGAGCGCCTGTTTTCCTCCGCACCCTCCGGGCTGCGCTTCGCGCTGAAGGTTCCCGAAGAGGTCACGGCGGAGGTGTTTCCCAAGCACGCCCGCTACGGCCCCAGAGCCGGCACGAAAAACCAATCGTTCCTAAACGCCGATGCGCTGGCCGCGCTATTTCTGGAGCCGCTTGAACCCTACCGCGATCGTATTGCGACCTTGATTTTCGAATTCGGCGCGCGGTCCACCCCGCTGCGGGAATTTGTGGCGAAGCTTGCGCCTTTCCTCGATGGGCTGTCGTCGTCGTTCCGCTACGCGGTCGAGGTCCGCAATCGCGCCTACTTGGACGCGCCCTACTTCGATTGTCTGGGCGAACGCAATGTCGCTCACGTATTCAATGCCTGGACCAAGATGCCGCCGCTCGCCGAACACACCTCCATTCGAGGAGCCTTTACCGCTGATTTCACGGTGGTGCGTGCGCTGCTCCGCGAAGGCCGCGCCTATGAGCAAGCCGTGGAAAAACTCTCGCCCTACGATCGTGTGAAAGACGAAAACCCGGAAGGCCGTGAAGCCCTGCGCGCCTTGATCCGCCGCATGCGCGAGGAACGCCGGGCCGCCCTGATCTTCGTCAACAATCGATTTGAAGGCAATGCGCCCGCCACCATCCAGGCCATCACCGCGTGATTCCGCTCCCCATCGATAGCCTTCTGCCCGAGATTGTCGCCCAGCTTCAAGGCCGCTCGAGCATCGTGATCGAAGCGCCTCCTGGAGCAGGGAAGACTACGCGCGTCCCTCCCACTCTGCTGCCTCTGGTCAAAGGGGAAGTGCTGGTGCTCGAGCCGCGCCGTCTGGCTGCGCGCCTGGCCGCGCGCCGCGTAGCCAGCGAACTTCGGGAGCGCGTCGGCGAGACGGTCGGTTATCAAGTCCGCTTTGAAAGCATCGGCAGTCCACGCACGCGCCTGCGTTTCGTGACGGAAGGCGTGCTCACCCGACGTCTCCTCGACGACCCGACGCTCGCCGGCGTCGGCGCCGTAATTCTGGATGAATTCCATGAGCGCCATCTTGATGGCGACCTAGTGCTGGCGCTGCTGCGCCGCCTGCAAAAGACCAGCCGCCCGGATCTGCTCCTGCTGGTGATGTCGGCCACCCTCAACGCCGGACCCATCGCAAGCTTCCTCGGAGACTGTCCCATCTTGCGCTCGGAGGGAAAGCTCTACCATTTGCGTATCGAGTACACTCCGCACTCGGCGCTGCCGGTCGAGGATCAAGTGGCTCGCGCAATCGAGCGCCTGCTGGCCGAGGAACTCGCCGGAGACGTGCTGGTGTTCCTGCCCGGCGCCGCCGAGATCCGCCGCGCCTCGCGAGCGCTCGAAAATTTCGCGGCCCGCCAAAGCCTCTTGGTGGTTCCACTTCACGGCGATCTCTCGCCGGCTGAGCAGGACCGCGCGATTTCGCCCGCAGCGCAACGCAAAATCATTCTTTCGACCAACGTGGCCGAAAGCTCCGTGACCATCGAAGGGGTCACTGCCGTGATCGATAGCGGCCTGGCCCGCGTCGCGTTGGATTCCCCCTGGACCGGTCTGCCGTCACTCGAAGTGCGCCGCATCAGCCAGGCGTCAGCCATGCAACGCGCCGGTCGCGCCGGCCGTATGGCTCCCGGACGCGTAATTCGTCTCTACACCGCCGACGACTTTCATCGCCGAGCCGCATCGGACACGCCGGAGATTTTGCGCCGTGAGCTTTCACAGATGGTTCTGCACTTGCGAGCGATGAACATTTCCGAACTCGCCTGGCTCGACGCGCCGCCTGCCGCCGCACTTGCCGCGGCCAACGCTTTGCTTGACAGGCTCGGCGTCCTGCCGCGGATGGCTGAGCTTCCGCTTTCACCCCGTCTTTCGAAATTGGTTCTCGAAGCCGCGGCCCGTGGCGTACCCGAAAGAGGTTGCGCCGCCGGCGCGATATTGAGTGCCGGCGAGCGGGGAAGCGACCTTCTCACCCTGATCGACTCCGCGTGGCAACCGCAGACCCAGCGCGTCTACGATCAACTGCGCCGCATGGTTCCCGGCCGCGATCGCAAGGGCGCCGGCGACGAACCGCTGCTCCATGCGGTTCTGGCGGCGTTTCCCGATCGCGTAGCGCGTCACCGTCGCGAGGGCGAGCTGCTTTTGTCGATGGGCGGTTCCGCGCGTCTGCCGGATTGCCGCTACGATTTCCTGGTCGCCGTCGACGTCGAAGAGCGCAAAGACCGTGGCCTACCGCTCGTCCGTCTCGCCGCCGGGCCGATTCAGCCTGACTGGCTGCTTGATCGCGTCGTCGAAAACACTTCGCTCGTCTGGAACCGCACCGCAGAGCGCGTCGACAGCGTAACCTCACTGGTTTACGATCAGCTCACGATTGATGAAACCCGCGTTCCCGCGCCGCCCTCGGAGGAGAGCGGCTGTCTGCTCGCTGAAAAAGCGCTGGAAGCCGACCTCGCCCGCTTCGCTGACCGCGACGCTCTGGAACAGCTTCGCGCGCGCGCCGCCTTCGCGGGACTCGAGATTTCCGTCGAAGCCGCCCTTCGCGAACTGTGCCGCAACCGGACTAGCTTCGCGGAGCTGGAGTCGGCCAATCTGCTGGCGGCCTTGCGTCCGGCACACATCGAGCCAATCGCTCCGGAGCGCCTGCGCCTTCCCGGAGGACGCGAGGTAAAGGTGCACTACGAGCCCGGCAAGCCGCCCTGGATCGAATCGCGCCTGCAGGATTTCTTCGGTGTTGTGGACACGCCGCGCATCGGCAAAACGCCGGTAGTGGTGCATCTGCTCGCGCCCAATCGCCGTCCCGTGCAGGTCACCAGCGACCTCCGCGGATTCTGGGAGCGGCTGTATCCGCAAGTTCGCCGCGAGCTGTCGCGGCGTTATCCCAAGCACAAGTGGCCGGAAAAACCGGGGTGAATCATTCGACGACGCAAGTCCAGTCGCCCGCGTCGTCTTGAAATCCCGATAGAATCCGCCGCGTCGCGACCCGGTCAAACTCCGCTTTCAACTCGCCGATCACGATCTCGCTGATATTCGCCACCACCACATCGAACGCGCCGGATGTAACCGCATCCACGCTCCCGATAAAGAAGTCGGCCTCGCGCGCGGTGTCCGGATCGATGTCGCAAGCCACCACCGATCCCGCGCCCAGCAGTTTGGCCGCGAGCGACAGAATTCCCGAGCCGGTGCCTACATCGAGGACCCGATCCCCCGGCTGGATCACGCGCTCCATGGCCTCCAGGCACAGCCGCGTACATGGATGCTGCCCCGTGCCGCACTGCATGCCGGGATTGATTTCCAGGCGAAAGCGTCCGGGCGGCGTAGGCTCTGTGCGCCAGGGCGCAACCACAAAGAATTTTTCGCCCACCAGAATCGGAGGCCATGCGTCTTCGGTTTCCTGGACCCAGTCGCGTTCGGCGGCGAGTATGGGCGCTCCAAAGCGCCCCGCGGTCTCCGCGTCCTCGAAGAATGCTTCGATAAATCCGTCACCTTCGATAACGCCCAGCGTGCCTGCTTCCCATAGGTCCGCGATCAGCCCGTCGCGGCGCTCCGGCTCTACCTCAAGGCGCAAGTAATACATCGCGGTCCACCGGCTGGTCCCTTTCGAGCTGCCGCGCCTTTTCTTGATCGGCCGCCGCCCCCTCGCGATCTCCGCTCGCCAGCTTGGCGACGCCGCGCGCCCGGTAGGCATAAGGGGCCTCCTGCGACTCGACGATTGCGGCATCAAAGTCGGCGATAGCCTTTTGATGTTCGCCCAGTTTCTCATACGCCTCGCCTCTCTGGTAATAACCATCGAGTGTCGGGCGAAGCCGGATGGACTTGCTGAACTCCGCTATCGCTTGATGCGTGTCGCCGGTTTCCATATATATCTGGCCGCGTTCGTTGTGGGCTCGCGTAGAGCTAGGATCCAGGTCCAGTGCTTTATCCAGATCGACTAGCGCAGGGCCCGGCTGGCTTACGTCGTGCTCCGCCACCGCGCGGTTGAGATACGCCTCGCCGTATTGAGGCCAGATCTGAATGGCCCTGTCAAAGTGCAGCAGGGCCTCCGTGTAAGTGCCGGGACCCAGTTTCTTCACACCCAGCGCGACTTCCGCCTGCGCGCGCTCAGGAGCGCTCGCGAAATGACTATAGAGCAACCCTCCCGCGCCGGCGAGCAGGAGCACGCCCAGGGTCCGGTGAATCAGTTTCCGCTGTCTGCGCCTTTGCGCCAGCAGCGCCGCGCTAGGGGTTTCCCGCGGGAGGGGACGAACCGCTTTGCGCCAGCGGGTAACGAAGGACTCCACTGCCATAAGCGAGCGTCCCGATTATAGCAACACGGAAGGCTAAAGTTGGGCCACGCGCCGCTGGACCACCAGGAAGTACAAACCGAGCAGGGCCAGCAAGCCTCCGCTCCAGCCCATGATTACCGGAGCGCTGAAGATCGGAATCAGCTTGCCGAGGATCAGGCTGCCCACCGGCATGCCGCCCCGAAAAGCCACGTTGTATACGCTCATCACGCGCCCGCGCATTTCATCGGAAGCGACCGCCTGCACCAGCGAGCTCACCATCGACATCGAAATCATCATGGCTCCGCCGGACATAAATATGAGCAGCAGTGAAAGCGGAATGCGTGTCGATTGCGAAAAGGCAAAGATGATACAGCCCATCAGCACCAGCACCATCAAGGCGGTCTTGCCTTGCCCGTGAATTTTCCCGAATGCCGCCACGATCAAACCGCCGCACACCGAGCCGGCGCCCGAAAAGGCCAGCAGTTGCGTGAAGCTCTTGGCGCCGCCGTGCAGAACGTCTTTGGCGAATACCGGGAGAAACGTCAACAGCGGTATGCCCAGCAGCGTCATCCCGAAAGCCAGCACGATCAATCCATCCATTCCCGGCTTGTTGCGGATGAACCCAATGCCCTGCTTCATGCTGTCTATGATCGGTTCACGTGACTTAGCCGGAATGTAGCCTACGTTGATCATGTAGAGCGAAACGATCACCGCCACGAAAGAGAGGCTGTTCAGACCGAAACACCAGGCCGCTCCGACCGTGGTGAGCGCGATGCCGCCGAGCGTCGGTCCGATCACGCGCGCCAAGTTGAACTGAATGGAGTTCATGGCGATGGCGTTGGGGATATCCTCTTTACCTACCAGCGTCGGCAACAGCGCCTGATACGCCGGACCACCAAAGGCCTGTGCGATGCCCACCACGAATGACAGGCACAGAATATGCCAAACGTGCACCACTTTGAACATCACCAGCAGAGTCAGAATGAGCGCCGTGGTCATCTGCACGTATTGCGAGACCAGCAGCAGATTTCGCCGGTTCATGCGGTCGGCGATCACGCCCCCTACCAGCGAAAACAGGACGATGGGAACCTGAGCCAGGAACGTGTCCAGCCCCAGATAGAAGGAATCCTTGGATAGATCGTAAACCAGCCACGCCTGTGCTGTGGATTGCATCCAGGTGCCGATGGTGGAGGTGCACGCACCAAACCACATCAGCCGGAAATCACGATGCTGAAAACTTTTGAAGACGCGGGTAAGCAAGAAACCCCAATGATGCCAAAGACTCGATTCTAGCAGACCCCCTGGAGATTTAATACGGATGCCCTTTAATACACTTCGAAACAGAATACTTTGTTGGAATCGTTGGGTGACAGCGAATACTCACCGTTATCGAGCGGCTCGGAAGCCTCCACGCGGTAAAGTCTGCCGTCCACTTTGTTCACTGAGAGATGCAGCGGGCGTGCGCCGCCTTTCCTCTTATTGCCCTTGCCGATGCTGAGCTCGCGGCGTCCACCTTTGACCTCCCAGCGATACAGTTCCAGCCGTTCCGGAAGCACTTTGTCGCTCTGGATCAAAAAGATGGGTTCTGCGAGCGGCGTGCGCGCCGGCGAGCTCGCGCCCGGCATGGTGTAAACGCCCGACTCCTCCTTGGCCTCGGCCGCCTCGGTTGGGATCAGGTTATCGGCATGCACCAGGTACAGCATATCGGGCTGGGGTGGCCGGGGCCCGTCGTATTTGTCCGCGCCCAAAACCAGTACCGGAAGCATAAGCAGGAAAGACAGACGTGACATTGCGATCCTATTCTAGTTACCTTCTATAGAAGAAAGATTCAATCTAAGACCATGACGAATTCCGCGAGGATTCGGTAACGGTCTTCCTGCGGGTCCAAATCCCAGGCTTCGAATTGAGGATTCAATGGTTCCAGGCGGATGCGCTCGTGGGACCACTCGCCCGCCGTATGCTGCGACTTCTCGCTGCGGTAGCGCTTCACCGTATAGCGGTCGCTTCCACCTTGCTCCAGAGCTTCCACCAGAACCAGACGCCCCTGCCGCGATCCCGTCACGCCCCTGCGGAACACGCACAAAGAACCATCGGGAATCAGCGGTTCCATGGACTGGCCCGCTATGCTGGCCACGAACATTTCAGGCGTCAGACGTAAGCCGGACGGCGCTTCTTCCCAGCCTGCTTCCTCTACGACGTGGTTGTCGAGGAACGGTCCCGCCGCCACCGCCAGCGAGTAGCGCGGCAAATGGGTGATAAACGGCTGAGCCGCCGAGTGAACATGCTGCCGGTACAAACGCCCCAGCGCCCGCGGAAAATCCTCCACCAGGGCCTCGCGCCGTTCGCTTACGCGAACCGTATTAGAAAGCGTGTCTTCCAGTTGCACGAAAAATTGTTCCGCCCCGGCCTGGGCGGACTTGGCGAGAAGATCGTCTTCAAGAAGCGCCAGCACTTCGGTTTCCTCACCCGCGAAATGCTCCCAATCCCGGCGCAGCCGGATGTGCACGCGGTCGGCTGCCGGATCTTCGAGCAACACCCCCGCGGTCACGGTTTCCTGTCCCGGCAGTTCCACGGTCAGCAGCGCGTAGCGTGCAGCGTGCGTGCCGCGAACCGGAATGATCGCTGGAGCCATGTGTTTCCCAATTACTTATCGGCCGTAAACCAGTCTTAGCCGGCCGCCCGGCCCGGGTCTCACTTGCCGACCGGATAGTAGCCCTTGCGGGCCCGCACCTTGACGTCCGGCAGTGACACTTTGACGTTCAACGCCCGGAAGACTTTGTCCGACGCTTCCGCTTCGTTGGGGGTGTAGCGCAAAATGTATTGCGTAGTGATTTCACCCGCCACATTGGCCACCGAATGAAACAGAGCCGTTGCCAGCGCGGAAGCAAATCCCCCCGTGCCCGCATGAAACGCCAGGTTCCCTTCATCCGAGGGCGTCGACTGGAACCCGGAAACATCCTTATAAACATTTTGTAGGGGATATTCCACGCGTCCCCCGGTCTCCTCGGCGAGCCTGGTCAGATTGTCGCTCCCCTCGCTGGTGAAACCGTAAGACACCGTGCTGATTCCATAGATGGTCACCAGGTTCCGCTGCGCCACCTCCAGCACTTCCTGCAGAGTCTTCTTGCTGGAGTTGTCGTTCCCGTCGCCTACCACGATCAACACCCGGCGCGGCTCAAACGGCTCGCCTTTGATCAGCGCGCGGTTGGTGCAGGCCATGTAAATGGCATCGAACAGCGCTGCTCCGCCGCCTGGCTTCAAGTCACGGAGCTTCGAAACGAAGGGCTCCGGGTCGGAGGTGGTATTCACCATCAGTTCGGCCTTATTGCCGTATCCAATCAAATAGCCCGAGAATTTGTCTTTGCCGGGCAGCAGCGTCAGGACCAGCTCAGTCGCCGCGTTTTGGAAATTCTTCCACTGGGTACGGCTGGAGTTGCTGAGATCGATCAGGAACCCGGCCACCACGGGCTGCGCGCGCTCCCGCGAAAAGTATTCGATATTCTGCGGCTTGCCTTCGTCGAGAATCTGAAAATCTTTCTGTTCGAGGTTCGAAACGAAATGCCCTTTGTCGTCGGTCACCGTCACCGGGACAATTACCTCGTTCACGTCAACCTTGATCGAAGCCGCGCCCGGCTCCGGTTGCGTTTGCACGGCAGCCGCCGGCGGGGGAGGCGCCGCAGCGGTTGCCGCGTTCGATCCCGTCTGCTGCGCGAAGCCGTGAAGCGCCAGCAGCAGCGGCGCCCAGCAAGCCAAGACCCTTAGTCGCATAGAAATCCTGCCATGATTATAAACCACGGGAGATCGCGACGGAGTTCGGCGGATCGTATCGGGATCGATTTGTATCCGTCTGTGGGCCCATACTCTTTGTTACGCTAGTAGCGATGCCTGAGAATGTTCGCCGTTTTGAAGCCGGGCCCGACCCCTTCGGCCGTATTTGGGAGGTGGAGTTCCGCTGGCTGCAGACCGGGATCTCCATCCGCCATGCCGATACCGTGGACGTAAAGTACGTGGTGTGGACCGAGGGTGAAGAAAAGCAGGAAAAGATCATCGCACTGCCGCATGCGATGCTGCTGGCTTTGGCCGGCAAATCCGGGCATGCGCTGACGGACCCCTGGTGTCTGAAACTCGCGGGGAGGCATCTGCGCTCCATGATTGCCTCCGGCGAGGATCTCGAAAAGACGCTGGTCACCATGTCCGCGCCGGATCTCGAACGCGCGGCCGGGGCGTTGCAGCCCGTTTAGCCGCCGCCTGGCCTTTACAAACCGGGCTCTCATGGTAAATATAGATCTGGGCGTCACGCCTGAGAGTGAATTTGCGTCTGGAACAAGCGAGTGGAAAAGAGGAGGGGAGCAATGGTCAACTGCCCGCTTTGCGATGCGGTCATAGATGTTGACGAGGACGAACTGGACGAAGGGGACTCGCTTATCTGCGAGGAGTGTGGCGCAAATCTCAATGTCAGCGGCGTGAGCCCGTTGGAACTGGTGCCGGACGGAGTCGATGGCGAGGACGAGGAAGACCTCGACGACGATTTGGATGAAGACGAAGAAGACGCTGACGACGAAGACGATGACGACGAGGATGAGGACAAGGCCTGGAAGTAACCTTGCCGCCGCTCTGTGCGGCTGCGCGCTGCTCCTGTCGGCCGCGGACCGGCCTCCCCGGAGCACTTCTCATAACAACGACGCCCATTACGCAGTGGTGGCGGGTGCGGTGTTTCGCGAAAACGGCTTCTCGCTGCCGGGCGCCAAGGTTACGCTGGCCGTTAAGGATGCGCTCAAGGGAAAAAAGCTGGACGCGGTGAGTGACGCCCGCGGCGAATTCGCCTTTCGAGTGGCGCCCCAGGCAGGTACTTACGTGGTGAGCGCCTCCATGAAAGGCTTCGAACCGGCAGAAAAAGAAGCGTCTGTCTCAGGCGAAGAGCGCATCGAGGTAACTTTGGTGTTATCGCCCGAGTCCAAGTGAATGGGAGTAAAACTATGATTGCAATGCGGAATGGCGCACGGGTGCTAACGGTCGCGGTGGCGGCCCTGATACTTTCCGCGGGGCTTTTCGGCCAGAGTAAGTCTCGGGCGGAGCGGCGCGAAGAAGCCAATTCCCGATCCGTGATGGGAAACGTCGTCGATGCGAAGGATCAGCCGGCGAGTGGAGCGGTGGTTCAATTGAAGGATATGCGTACCTTGCAGGTGCGGTCGTTTATTACGCAGACCGACGGGGAATACCATTTCTCCGGGCTGCGGCCCGATATCGATTATCAGCTGACCGCCAAGTCCGGCGACATGTCGGCGGCTCCGCGAACGCTGAGCATTTTCGACAACCGGAAAGAAGCCGTCATGAACTTCAAGCTGGACAAAGTCGACAAAAAATGAAGCTGCTGCTGGGTCTGAGCCTGATGGCCTGGGGCCTGGCCGCGCAGACTCCGGCCAGACTGACCCCCGTCGATCAAGCGAGTTATCCGAAAACGATTGCGGCGCACCATGGCAAGATGCTGCTCGTCAACTTCTGGGCCACCTGGTGCGTTCCCTGCCGTAAGGAGATGCCCCAACTGATCCAGTTATCGCGGAAGCTGGCGGCGCGCGGGTTCGATCTGGTGATGATTTCCGCCGATGAACCCGAGCAGCAGGCCGCCGCGCTCAAGCTGCTGCAGGACAATCGGGCCGCAGGCGCAGCGTATCTTTTGAAGACCTCCGACAACGACAAGTTCTATCCGGCGGTGGATGCCAAGTGGTTGAGCGGCGAGCTGCCGGCTTTGTTCCTCTATGACCGCAGCGGGAAAAAGGTGCGGTCCTTCTTCGGCGAGACTTCGATTCAGGACCTGGAAGCCTCCATCACCAAGTTGCTGTAGTGCGCGCCGTCTTCTTCCTTCTATTGTTTGCCATCGTGCCGGCTGGCTCCGCGCAAACACTGGTCTTCGAACACGCAACCGTGATCGACGCAACCGGTGCTCCTCCCAAGAAAGATTTTACCGTGGTGGTGCGCGGCGGCCGCATCGAGTCGGTATCACCGCAAGCGCAGGCGATGCCCGGCGCGGCGGTCATCGATGCCACTGGCAAATATCTGATCCCTGGGCTGTGGGACATGCATGTCCATATCACGGCGCCCGAGATCGTGTTTCCGTTGCTGATCGCCAATGGCATCACGGGCGTCCGCGAGATGTATTCAGGAGTGGCACTCGCCACTGTCCGGCAATGGAAGCTGCTGCCTGAGGCGCCGCGGATGTACGCTCCGGGATTCATTGACGGTCCGCTGATGACTGGCAGCTCTCCCGATGCCGTGGCGGTCTCCAATGCCGAGCAGGCCAGGGTAGCTGTGCGGGCGTTGCAGGCCGAGGGCGCGGATTTCTTGAAGGTCTATAATAGCGTGCCGCGGGACGCATTTTTCGCGCTGGCCCAGGAGGCGCGCGCCGTGGGGATCCCTTTTGTGGGGCATGTGCCGGAGGAGGTGAGTCCGCTCGAAGCCTCCGCGGCGGGAATGCTCAGCGAGGAACATCTGAATGACCTTCTGCTGAATGCTTCGACGCACGAAGCCCAGCTGCGGGCCGAGCGAGTAGCCATGATGTACGATCCCAAGATTACGGGAGCGCAGCGTCTGCGTCTGCTCGCATGGCCGATGCTGGGAGGACTGGTCGATACCTACGATGAGAAGAAAGCTGCGGCGCTGTTTCAGGCCTTCGTCAAGAATGGAACCTGGCAGACTCCGACGCTTGCGATCCTCAATGGTTTCGCGCACGAGCTCGACCATGAGTTTGTGAACGATCCGCGCAAACGGTTCCTGCCGAAGGCTTGGACTGACAATTGGGACCCGCGCGTGATCTATTACTTGCGCGATGAGTCGCCGGCCGAATATGAGGTATTGCGTCAGCGCATGCGGATGTTGCTGACGCGATACCGCAAGCTGGTGGGCGACATGCACCGCGCGGGCGTAGAACTGCTCGCGGGCACCGATACCAATCCGTTGAATCCGGTGCTGCCGGGCTGGGGCCTGCACGAAGAGCTGGTGCTCCTGCAGGAGTCCGGCCTGACTAATATGGAGGCGCTGCAGACAGCGACGCGGAATCCGGCGCGCTACTTCGGAATTCTGGACCAGACCGGCACGATTGAGGAGGGCAAATCGGCTGACTTGGTCTTGCTCGACGCCGATCCTTTGGCGGACATCCGCAACACCCAGCAGATCAGCGCAGTGGTGTCGCGAGGGCGTTACTATTCACGTTCAGATCTGGACGCGTTGCTGGAGCGGGCTGCGGCCATCTCGGCGGCGGTTCATTAATCGCCGCAACGTTCGACTTCCACCAGGCAGCTATAGAAGGTGGGACCCCCGCCAATGTCGGTGAGGCGGTCCGACGTGAGGACATTGACGTTGGCTGAATCCTCGGCGCGTTTGTTCCAACGCACTGAGGGTGCGCGAGCGACGCCGGGGCGCACTACGCCGTTCACGTCGGCGCGCAGCGTCAGGCTGCCGCGATCGTTGAAGACCCGCACGCGATCACCGGTCTCAATGCCGCGTGCGGCGGCGTCCTCATGATTCAAGTGGAGCAGCGACGTCGACGCATCGACTTGCGGGCGATAGCCGAAAGTAGAGTTCATGCTGTCGTCGTTTTTGGACGAGATCAGCTCCAAAGGATAGCGCCGGTGGAGCTGCGTGTCGCCGAAGCGGGACTCAGCCGGCGGTGCATAGTCGAGTGTTTCGGCGCCGAACTCGCATTTGCCGGAGGGCGTGCCGAAACCGCCTTCGGCAAAGGGCAGAAAGGGCCTTCCAGGCTCGGATATATTCAGGCGGACAGAGTGCTCGCGGTCCAGGCGATCGAGTGTGATGCCTTCGAGGAAAGGGTGTCCGGAACGCAGCAGCGATCCAATCATGATGTCTTCGGAGTCGCGGAAGCATTGATCGTCGAAACCCATGCGCAGGGCCAGATCGCGGAAGACTTCGACGTTGGAGCGCGCTTCGCCGGGAGCATCGATGGCGGGACGCGCGAGTTGCAGATAGTAGTGGCCGTAGGACCGGTAAAGATCGGTGTGCTCCAGGAATGTAGTGGAGGGCAGAAGGATGTCGGCGTAGTCGGCGGTGTCGGTCTGGAACTGCTCCAGCACGACGGTGAACAGATTTTCCCGGCGCATTCCTGCCAGGACCTTGGCCTGGTTGGGGGCGATGGCGGCCGGGTTCGAGTTATAGACCACCATCGCGTTGACGGGCGGCGCGTCCAATTCGGTGAGGGCCTTGCCGAGCTCCGCCATGTTGACGATGCGGGCTTCGCGACCTAGGGGCGAAAGCTTCTGCAGCTCCGGCATTTCGAGAGCTTTGCTGTTGAACTGGAAGGCGTGCGAGGTGGTGAGCTGCAAGCCACCGCCCGTTTCCTTCCAGGAACCGGTGAGCGCGGGGAGCGCGGCGATGGCCCGTACGGCCGCGCCGCCATGCTCGCTGCGCTGGACTCCGTAGTTCAAGCGGATGGCTGCGGGACGTGTAGTTGCATATTCGCGCGCCAGTTGCACGATATCTTCGGCGGCGATGCCGGTGAGCGCGGCCACGCGCGCTGGATCGTAGGCCTTGGCGAGTGCGGCGAGATCATCGAAGCCGTGGGTGTGACGGGCGACGTAGTCTGTATCGTGAAGTTTTTCGCCGAGAGTCACATGCATCAGGCCCAGCGCCAGCGCCAGATCGCTGCCGGGATTG
>Ga0105240_10001895_pt1 | contig 34715 bp, 38 predicted proteins | sample KBSC54metaG_FD_80426 | JGI IMG/M metagenome (GOLD analysis project Ga0105240, IMG submission 80426) | Corn rhizosphere microbial communities from Kellogg Biological Station, Michigan, USA - KBS C5-4 metaG | ecosystem: Host-associated > Plants > Roots > Rhizosphere > Soil | place: Michigan, USA... | reverse complement strand
TTGATGAAGTGAGTTACTGGGCTTCGCAACGGGTTTTTACGTTGATGAAAGTCTGGTCGCCCGAAAGTCTACAGGCCTATCAACCCGTTTCACGTTGGCATCCTCAGGCCTGGACCTGGGCGGTACGCCAACGCTTTTGTGCCTTTTGGAAAAGCATCCTTCCGGAAAATGAAGCGGATTTATTATTAGGCCTCACGATTGGCGGCCGTGGTATTCTTCCGACGGAATTTAAAACCCAATGCATCCGCGCCGGCGTTTATCACATTGTGGTCGTCTCCGGCCAAAATGTGGCCATTCTCATTACCATGGGCTTAGGATTTTTTCGGCGCCTCTCGGTTCCCCGGCGTTGGTTATGGGCACTTGCCATGGGCCCAATTCTTTTTTATGCGCAATTAACAGGGTCTGATCCACCCGTGATGCGCGCCGCTTTTATGGCGAGCTATGCCTTGCTAGCGGTTGGCCTTCGGCGCGATCCGCCGCGACTTTACGGATTGTCTATGGGAGCCGGCATTCTGCTCCTCCTCTGGCCCGAGGCCTTGTTTGGCGCCAGCTTTCAATTATCGTTTGCGGCGACCGCTTCTTTGTTAATCGGACTGTCCTATTTTCCTCGGACATGGCGTCCTAAAAATAAGATAGGGCGTTGGTTATGGGATGCGTGCGCCGCCTGTATTGTGGTGCATCTAGGGATTTGGCCAGTTCTGGTCTTTTATTTTCATCAAATTTCCTTAGCCGGCTTTATCACGCCGTTTTCTATTTATCCGCTGGCCGCGCTAGGCATGTTCTTGGGATTACTTTTGGGCCTTATTGGCATGGTATGCCCTGCGCTCCTGCCCGCCTGGATCATTTGGCCGGTGCATGCCTTGATGGTGATGTTGTTGCGCAGCATTGCCTGGTTTGCTCAGTGGCGGTATGCGGTGTGGCCCTTGCAGCCGATTACGCTTCCCGCTTACTTCCTCTATTACACCGTCTTATTTGGTATTCTTTTTTGGCTGGTTCGGCGACAACGTTATGCCCAAAAAATCTCTCCGCTATTCATGCGTCGCGCTGGTTTATAACTCGGATAAACCCCGGGCTTTACCGGAAGCGCAAAAACTTAAACGTTGGCTTGTCCAACAAGGCATCCGCGTTTTTATCGAATCCCAAGTCACGCCGGCTATGAAAAAAGCACAACTCCTTATTGCTTTAGGAGGCGATGGAACGGTGTTAGGGACCACCCGTGCTGTGGCCAACTGGAACGTGCCTGTTCTTGGAGTCAATCTTGGCCATCTAGGTTTTCTGGCCGCGACGGAATTAAGTGCCATGATGCGAACGCTGACGCGCGTCTTAGCCGGAGAAGGCCGGCTCGAAACCCGGACGCTCTTATCCGCCACCGGAACCATTAACGGAAAACGCTTTGCTTCTTCTTTAGCGCTTAATGACGCGGTCCTCCGGTCCAAAGCCACCGGTCGAGTGTTGTGGCTAAAAGCGATGGTTCGCGGGCAAGTTCTGGCCAGCTATGCGGGAGATGGACTTATTATTGCCACCCCCACCGGTTCCACCGCGTATAACCTAGCAGCCTCTGGCCCCATTATTCATCCCGATTTGGACGTCCTGATTATGACGCCGATTTGTCCGCATTCCTTGGCGCAACGTCCGCTCGTGCTCCCGGCTTATGAAGCCATTGCGGTCGAAGTGTTAGCACCCAGCCCTTCAGCCATTTTATCGCTCGATGGCCAGCTCAATCAGACCATGCAGCCCGGGGATCGTGTGGAAATTTGTCGCGCGGCGGAACAAGTACAACTTTTAATGGATCCTACGCGCACGTTCTATCAAGTGCTGCAAAATAAGTTGAAGTGGGGCGGCTCCTAACATGTTGCGCGAATTAGGTATCAAGAATTTTGTCCTCATTGAAGAATTGCAGCTCTCTTTTGATAGAGCATTAAATGTTTTTACCGGCGAAACGGGTGCCGGAAAATCCATTGTATTGGATGCCATTGGATTGCTTCTCGGCCATCGCTTTCCCACGGAGATGGTTCGCCAGGGCGCCGAGCGCGCGAGTATCGATGGTATTTTTGATATTCCGCAAAGCCGCGTTTTTAAGCGCTGGTGGACCGAACGCGACTTTGAGCCGGCCGACGAATTAGTCATTCGCCGCGAAGGCTACGCCGATGGCCGTTCCAAAGCGTACCTCAATGATCGACCAGCCACGCTCGCCACCTTGTCGGAGCTGGGCGCATTCCTTGTGGATGTCCATGGTCAGCATGAACATCAACATATTTTAAAGTCCAGTACGCAGCTAGCCTTGCTCGACCGTTTTGCCGGACTCGAAGTGGCGGCCGACCAGATCGAACCCCTGTATCAGCGCTGGAAAACCGTGTCTACAGAATTGTCCGCCGGGCAACTCTCCGAGCAAGAACGCATGCAGCGGATCGATCTATTAAATTTTCAATATAAAGAAATTGCCGAAGCCAAATTGAAGGTTGGCGAAGATGCAGAATTAACCGCGCGCCTGCCGGAATTAAAAAATGCCGAACGCCTGCGCGCGCAAGCGGCAGCCGCTTACGAGGCGCTTCAAGAATCAGAAGGTTCAGCGGTCGAGCGCTTGGGCCAAGCGCAACGCTCTTTGACGACGCTAGCACAGCTGGCGCCTAATACGGAATCGTTACTCACGGATATAGCGCAAGCGCTTTCTTTAGTCGAACAAACGGCGCAACAATTGCAACACATGTCCGAGCGGTGGACGTCCGATCCTGAGGCATTGGAGGAATTGCTTTCGCGTCTGGATAAAATGGATCGCCTTAAAAAGAAATACGGCGGTACCTTGGAAGCCGTCCTTGCGCATGGATTGACTGTGGAAGAAGATCTGAAACGTTTAGAAAATGCGGATACCTATCGCCAAAATTTAGAAAATGAAATGGCTTCGGCTCGGCAGCTTCTGGAAAAGGCCAGTCTCGACCTTTCGCGCAAAAGAGCCAAGGCGTCTGCGGAGCTGAGTCAAGCCGTGCAAAAACAATTAGCTGATCTAGGACTTAAGCAAGCTCTCTTTCGTTGCACGCTGGAAAAAATTGAGGTGACTTCATCGGGCATGGACCGCGTTGTTTTTGAATGGGCGCCCAATCCGGGCGAAGGCATCCAACCGCTCGCAAAAATTGTTTCCGGCGGAGAAATGTCGCGCGTGATGCTGGCACTAAAAACTGTCTTAGCTGAAGCGGATGCGGTGCCCACCCTCGTGTTTGACGAAGTCGATGCAGGTATCGGCGGATTGACGGCGCAAGCCGTAGGTAAAAAATTGCGCGCGTTGGCTCGGCACCATCAAATTTTATGCGTCAGCCATTTACCGCAAATCGCCGCTTGCGCCCAGGCGCATTTCCAAGTCTCTAAGCGCACGCAAAAGGAACGCACGTTTGCCACGGTCGTGCGTTTGGACGCGGAGCTTCGTTTAAATGAATTAGCGCGTCTCTTAGGCAGTCAAGTCACGCCGACCAGCCTGCAGCATGCGCGCGAACTCCTTCAGCAGAACCAGTGAAGCGTTTAAACTCTCTTTTCTCACTACTGCTAGCCGCTTGCGCAGGTCTCTTCCTTTTTCCCTTAGGGATGCATGCGCTTTGGGATTCGGATGAAGGACGCTATGCCGAAATTGCCCGGGAAATGGTGGCGTCGCATCAATGGCTGGTTCCGCACTTAAATAATGTTCTTTATTTTGAAAAACCGCCGCTGGCATATTGGCTTACGGCTTTCGGCCTGCGCCTCTTTGGAGAAAATCCTTTTGGCGCGCGTTTTTTTTCTGCCCTCTGTGGATTACTCACCGTCGCCCTTGTTTATCGTATAGGACGAACGTGGAAAAATGAGCGCACGGGTCTTTTAGCGGGAGGGATGTTGGCGACGAGCCTCGCGTTTTTCGCCCTGACGCAATATCTGGTCGTCGATATGGTGTTGACCTTTTGGTTGATTTTGGCTTTAGAAGCCAGCTTGCATTTGGTGACGGATGTGGCTCCAGAAAAAATCCGACGTCACGCTTTAATATTTGCACTGGGTGTGGCCGGGGCTTTTTTAACCAAAGGACTGATCGGGATGTTGATTCCTGGGAGCGTCCTCGTGCTAACCCTACTCATTCAGCGAATGCCTGAGCGCGCGCGTCAAATTCCTTGGATTTCTGCTTTTCTGCTTTTTCTATTTTTAGCGTTACCTTGGTTTATTCTGGTCAATCATCGCCATCCCTTTTTTCTTTCCTTCTTTTTTATCCATGAGCATTTCGCGCGCTATTTTACATCCGTCCATCAACGCAATGGGCCGATTTATTATTTTATTCCGGTCCTGCTAGTGGGATTTTTACCGTGGGTCTTTTTCTTGCCGCGCACAGGTGTGTTTTGGCTTAAGAATCGAGCCGTACTCCTGCGTCAAGATTCTCGCGCCACCATGCTCTTTATCTGGGCGAGTTTCATCTTTGTTTTGTTTTCGTTTTCAAGTTCTAAGCTGCCTGCTTACATGCTGCCGGTCTTTCCCGCATTCGCTTTACTTACCGCGGCATTTCTCGATGAACGTTTTGACGAGAGCCCCATGTCTCGGTGGATGAGTTGGGCGGTGGATGGGTGGATCGTTTTCATCCTTCTCATCATCGGTCTTCTCAAATGGATGCCCAGTCCCGAATTTTTACAGCAGCCGCCGGCCAGCTTTATTGTCGAAAATGGCGCTTCGCTGGCGATTTCTTTGGCTTTATGCACATTGGTCTTAGTCGGCGTCTGGGGAATGCGGCAAACAGCGGTGGCCTTTGGTGGCCTCCTGATCACGCAAGTGCTTTTTCTAAGTGGGCTGACCGCCTTGGCTCCTCAGCTAGATCCGTGGTTTTCCACACAACGTCTCGGACAATTGATTGCCGCGCGCGGTAATCCACAGGATCCCGTCATTGTGTATGGTGTTTCTTACGAAACGTATGTCCAAACCTTGGCTTTTTATACCCAGCGACGCATCGCCATTTATGGTCCCTTGGGCGAATTCGCTTTGGGTGCGGCGCATGCCGCCGACGCTGCCCTATGGTTTGCTGAGGGCGATAAAGCCACGGAAGCGCTCACTCAAGCTCCCGCTGGAGCCTGGGTTGTCACTAATGACGAATATGAAAACCAGTTGGCCGCCGCCGGTTTACTCGATCAATTCGTCAAAGTCGAAGCTTCCGGCCGACTCCATCTCTTACAGAAAATTCAATAACTTCGCCGAATTCATTAATCAAAAATACAAGTGAATAAAAGTCGCCTAACTCCCGTCTAAGGAGTGTAGTAACGGGTTGAAAATATACCTATTTAGATATATAGTGAGAAAGGATTTGGTAATGGAAATCGGCTACTTTGCGGGGTGGCATCATGGCTTTGTCCGTGATTATTTCGAAAGATTACAACATGATGGTCAACGAAGAAAAGCAGAAGTTAGACTCAGATTGGATTTATTGACGCTTCAAGAGTATTGGCCAAATACCTTAAATGTCGATGTTCGTTTGTTGAGAGGCTATGAGCCTCTTTGGGAAATGAAGCGACCGTATCAAGGTATGGCGTACCGCATTTTTTTCTGTGTACAAGGACAACGGCTATGGTTATTGCATGCAATCGAAAAAAAATCTGATAAAACGGAAATATCAGATTTAGTTGTAGCTTATCGCAGAATGAAGGATGTTTTTTCGGGAAAGGTTAAAGCGGAATAAATATGAAAAAAAATAAAATTTCTCCTTTCGAAGGCGATACATGGGCACGATTGGCCAAAGACGTCAAATTTGCAGAGGCATTTTTGGCCGAACTATCTGAAAGACCGCTTCCGGTTCAGCTTGGCTTGTTGCGCAAGATGGCTGGTTATACACAAAACCAATTAGCGATTCATGCAAAACTTCCTCAATCGTTTGTTTCTAAACTTGAAAAATTAGGGTCTGATCATCGGCTGAGTGTCTACGAGCGCATCGCACGGCTTATTCATGGACGCATAGTCATTATTCCCGAAGGGGCAAAAATTGTTTTTTCTAAACGTAGCGCGCGCCTTCGCGCAGCATAGGAAGAATCACTTGCGAAATAAAATCTTAATCCTTGCCCTATCGGGCAGGTTGTTTAGTGTCACGTCGATGGTGAATGCTGACCTTTTGCCCAAGGCATCGCAAAACAATGTCGTATTAGTAGATCCCGAAGCGCCTGTAGAGTTGTCAACGGCGCCGGTAGCAGAGCCTCCGGTGCGGGTGAAGTTGCCGGAAGCGATTGCAGAAAAAGATCAGTGGCGCGGGGTGCAGTGCGCAGTGACGCAGCCGCGGCAGGCGGTCTTTCGGCATGTCGATACATGGGAACGTTTTTGGAAGCAGGGGCTGGCGCCCTTTTCGCCCAAGTTCGCTAAAGTTCCGGCTATTGATTTCTCTAAAGACATGGTCGTTGGCGTATTCATGGGCGAAAAAACGGACCCGCATTATGAAATCGAAATTCAGTCTGTGCGTATCGAGCAGCGCGATGACACACCAACGCTCGTCATTCATTATCGCAACATCGCGAAGATGTCCGGCGTCTTCACGCCGCCTTTTGCCATTCAGCCCTTCCATCTGAAACGCGTTCCTGCATTTCAAGGGTTGATGGTTTTCGAAGAAGTCCACCGCTCGTCCCCGCAGTAACAGTGAGCGGAAACCTCTTCAAGATATTCGGGCAGCTCGAAATGGTAGAAATAAGCTTCATCCCATGTCGCGATTCACGTACGACTGGTCGGCAAATTATGGACAAGCTTGACCCTCTCGTGCCGAAGCGCATCCCATAGGATCGGACCATAGGGGCTGTGCGACTTTTCCAAGTCATCGCGCGGGGCGTCAAGCTCTGGCGATCCTGAGATTAATTCATATTCAGAAATAGACGTTTTTAGTGCCTTTAACACAAATACTCAAATAATTTGTACTATTGTGTGAGTGAAAAAATCGCACAAAAAAGCTTCTCAGAATCTCTATGAGGAGGCCGACCGCCAGCAAGGATTTTTTACGCGGCAGCAGGCGGTCGCGGCTGGCTTTGCTGGAAATACCCATCCTTACCATGTCCAAGCGAAAAATTGGATTCGGGAATATAGAGGGATTTATCGCCTCGCTCAATTTCCTCAGCCATCAAATCCAGATCTCATGCTATGGTTGCTGTGGTCACGAAACCGCCAGGGGATCGTTGAAGGTGTTTATAGCCATGAGACTGCACTTAATCTTTACGATCTCTCAGATCTCATGCCTGTTAAACTACATATGACTGTCCCGAAAGATTTTAGACGCAACAGTCCAATTCCCAAAATTCTAATTCTTCATTACAAAGACATCCCTAAAACTGACATCGAAAACGTCCATGATATTCGCACGATAAAGCCCCTGGCGGCCATTATTACTCTGATGGCGGAAGGGAGAATTTCAAAAGATTTTCTTATTCAGGCTATGCGGGAAGGTCTGCGTCGCGGTCTAATCACGCAAGCCACCATTAATCAAGCTCCCGTTCCCAAAGAAATACAAAACGAATTTCAAGAACTTCTGAAACAGACGCGCAGATAATGGCACAGAGACGATACGAAACAGCAAAAGCATCGGCCGAGGGCGGGCGAGTCGGTATGGGCGCGTGCAGGCCTGCAAGGTTTGAGCACGGCGCGTTTTCCCATGTTTCGAATCACGGAAAACGGGACGGCGGAAACAGCTGGTGAGCTGATAACGCTTGCGGCGCATCAAACGGTAAAGCCTGATGAAGGTCTGAGTCTGCAATGGACTTCCCGCCGAAGTCGCCGATACCCGGCTATCGGGTTTCCGGCGACAACTTGCCGAGCAATCTTTTTCTGGGAGATAAATCGTTTGCTCGCTGGCCCACACAAATGCTCGGATGAGCCGATGCACTTTCTTCCCGCGCATGATTCGTATAATCTCACCATGTCGGTAAAACCCTATTTGTCCGTCGTCATTCCGGTTTTTAATGAGGAAGCCAATATCGCGGCCCTCGAGCAGGCGTTAACGCCGGTTCTGGCTAAAATCGGGAAACCGTATGAAATTATTTTCATTGATGATGGAAGCACCGACGCTTCGCTGCAGCATCTACGGCAATTGCAGGCCAAAGACGCGCATGTGGTCGTGATTGAATTTAGCCGAAACTTTGGCCAACATTCGGCGATCTTTGCCGGCCTCGATCAATCGCGGGGCGAAATTATTGTCACGCTGGATGCGGATTTACAAAATCCGCCGGAAGCGATCCCGACGCTGGTGCGCACGATCGAAGCGGGTTATGACGTCGTCGGGGGCTGGCGCGAAAACCGTCATGATCCGTTCTACCGTCGGGTGGCTTCTAAAATTGTGAACCGGATCGTGTCTTGGAGCACCGGCGTTAAGCTGCGTGATTATGGCTGCATGCTGCGCGCCTATCGCCGTCCCGTCGTCGATCAAATTCGCAAGTGCTCCGAAATTTCCAGTTTCATTCCCGCCTTAGCCAATACCTTTGCCCGCTCCATCGCGGAAATTGAAGTCCCGCATCGTGATCGTGCGCAAGGCCAATCCAAATACTCGATTTTCCGTTTAATCCGTCTGAATTTTGATTTGATGACAGGTTTTTCGCTGTTCCCCATTCAAATGATCAGCGTTTTTGGACTGGTGACCGCTTTGGGTGGAATGGGATTCGGCGGATTTCTATTAATTCGACGCTTCATCGTCGGCCCCGAAGCCGAAGGTTTATTCACTTTATTTGCCATCCTCTTTGGTTTTGTCGGTATCCAAATTTTTGCCTTAGGCTTAATTGGCGAATATGTGGGGCGCATTTATAACGAAGTCCGCAAGCGTCCGCGTTTTGTGGTTCGTGAAATTTACGGGCCTTCCGAATCCACTCCGTCATAATGCGTTGCCTTGTTTTTGCTTACAGTGAAATTGGCGTCGTGGGTCTGGAAAGCCTCATCGCGGGCGGACATATCGTTACCGGTGTAGTAACGCATGAAGACAATCCTTGGGAATTTAAATGGTTTCGTTCCGTCGAGGAACTGGCCAAGGCGCATCATATCCCCGTGATTAAACCTGCCGATCCTAATGCGCCCGAAATCCTGGCTTGGGCCAAAGAGCGACGGCCGGATGTCGTGTTTTCTTTTTACTATCGGCAGATGCTTAAAAGTCCGCTCTTAACCGTCGCGCCATTAGGCGCCTACAATTTGCACGGATCGTTATTGCCTAAATTTCGCGGTCGAGCGCCGGTCAATTGGGCGATTATTGAAGGCGCCAAGGAAACGGGTGTTACTTTGCATGAGATGGTGGATAAACCCGATGCCGGAGCGATTCTCGGGCAGCGCGCCGTGCCGATCGCTGACGACGACACGGCGCAGGATGTTTTTGCCAAACTCGTGCCGGAGGCCCGCCGTTTATTGGATGAAGTGGTTCCTTTAATAGCGCTAGGGAAAGCGCCACGCAGGCCCCAAGATGGAACACAGGCCAGCTACTTTGGAGGACGTAAACCGGAGGATGGGCGACTGGATTGGTCCTGGCCGGCACGGAAAATTCATAACATGGTACGTGCTTTAGCGCGCCCCTATCCCGGCGCCTATGCATGGTGGGAGGGACAAAAGCTTTTGATTTGGAAGGGACTGTTGGCCCCCGGTTTTCCGATGGGGACGGCAGAACCAGGAACGATTTTAAAAGCTACCGAAGCGGGCGTCTTTGTCGCTACAGGAGAGGGTGTTTTTCAAATTTTAGACGTGGGCCGAGAGAATGGCCCGAGTGTCAATGCGGCAACCATTTTAAAACAGGGCAGTTTTTTTGAAAGGAGTCAGACATGAAAGTTTTTATTACCGGTGGCGCAGGTTTTCTGGGTTCACATTTAGCGGAAGGATTTTTGAATCGGGGCGATGAAGTCTATGTCATGGACATGGCGCCCGCGCATAAGGTCGCGCATTTAATGACCAATCCTAATTTTCACTATGTGCGCGATTCCGTTTTCAACAATGACATGCTGGAAAATTTAATCGTCCGCGCGGACTTAATCTATCACTTGGCTGCTGTCGTGGGTGTGGAATATTACGTCGGAGATCCGTATGAGGTCTTGAACGTCAATATTAATGGCACGCAGAATGTCTTGAAGTTGGCCCATCGCTACAACAAGAAAGTGGTGATGGCTTCCACCTCCGAAGTCTATGGCCGCAACACCAAAGTTCCTTTCAAAGAAGATGACGATCGCGTACTCGGATCGACCCGCATCGACCGTTGGTGCTATTCCACTTCGAAGGCTGCGGCAGAACATTTTTGTTTCGCTTATAAAAAGCTGGGGCTTCCCGTGGTCATTGTTCGCTACTTCAATATCTATGGCCCGCGCCTCGACAAAATCGATATGGGCCGCGTATTGACGATCTTTATGGGACAGCTGCTGCGCCATGAGCCGCTCACTGTTATTGGTGACGGAAAACAAACCCGCTGCTTCACGTATGTGGATGATGGCGTGCGCGCGACGATGGCGGCGGGATTGTTGAAAGAAGCCGAAGGGGATATTTTTAATATTGGAACCGACCGGGAAACGACCATTCTCGAATTGGCGGAGACGATGATTAAAATTACGGGCGCCAAATCCACGATTCAATTCGTGCCCCAGCAAAAGATTTATGGTGAAAGCTATGAAGATATCCCGCGCCGCGTGCCGGATAACACCAAAATGAAAACCATTCTCAAAACGACCATGGATGTCAGCATGGAAGCGGGATTGCGCAAAACCATCGACTGGTTCCGCAAAGCGCACTTCGAAAATGCCGATGCGGCTGTTCGTAAGTGACGGCCCCCTAGAGCCTGGAGCGTCGTAAAAAATGTCATTGGCGTTAAAGATCGATGTGGACACCTACCGCGGTTTGGCGGAAGGCGCTGAGCGGTTAGCTGTTTTTCTACGCTCTAAAAAAATTCCCGCCAGTTTTTTTGTCACGCTAGGCCCCGATACGTCCGGATGGGCGGCCACGCGCGTGTTTCGCCAGCGCGGTTTTCTCAAAAAAATGAATCGCACGAGCGCTTTATCCGTCTATGGATGGCGTACAGCGCTTTCCGGAACCCTGTGGCCCGCGCGTCCGATGGGCGTTTCCTTTATCGAGCCTTTGAAACGGTGGCGCGACTGGGGATTTGAAGTCAGTCCACATGGTTGGGATCACATTCGCTGGCATGATCAAGCGGCGGGCTGGGACGCCGCGCGCGCGCAAGCCGAGTGGGATCGTCTCGCTCAGGCCTATGAATTTATCTTCAGTCAATCCCCGCAAAGCTTTGCGGCTCCAGGATGGCAAGCGAGTATAGGAACCTGGCACGTGATGGATCAGGCCCAATTACTCTATCACAGCGATTCGCGCGGGACAGCGCCCTATTTTCCGGCGACTGCAGAACAGACGTTTCGCACATTAGAAATTCCAACGACGTTTGCCACTTGGGATGAAATGTTGGCCTGGGACATGGTAACGCCGGCGACACTCGTCGATAAAACAATGGAACAACGTCAGCCTGACCGGCTCAATGTCTGGACGATTCATGCGGAATTTGAAGGCGGTCCTTACTTTGACCCTTTTAAAGCAGCCATTGAACGTTTTATCGACATGGGAGAAACATGGGAAGATTTAAGAGGAGTCGCGACGCGGTATTTGAAAAACCGCGCTGCGGTGCCGGTCTGTTCTTTCGAACAAGCCGCGCGCCCCGGACGGGCCGGGACGGTGACATGTCAGGTTCGAGAATTACCGATGCCGACAGGTCGCCGCTTTGACAAAGCCCAGGCCGATCAAGCCCATGCCTAAAGTCAAACCGATGAGAGCAAAGAAGGTCATCACGGTAAGCGTAAGCGGTATGTGTTACAGCCAGGTTAATTCAAGGTAAATAATGGATGAACTGAAACGGGCCCTAGGTCTATTCGCCTGTACGATGCTGGTGGTTGGAAATATGATCGGCGTGGGTATTTTTACGACGCCAGGACGCATTGCCGCTATGCTTCCGTCCTCTGGGCTTGTCCTTTTAGCCTGGGTTTTAGGCGCGGGATTGGCCATTGCTGGGGCCCTAGCTTATGCCGAGTTGGGCGCTATGTATCCGCAAGCGGGGGGCAATTATGTATTTCTGCGCGAAGCCTATGGACCCTTTTGTGGATTTCTTTATGGCTGGACGGCCGCGCTCATGACGCAATCGGGAACGGTCGCGGTTCTGGCGGTGGGATTTACTAAGTATGCAGGCATCACCGATCCCCATTGGGTGCAGATCACAGCCGTCAGTCTTATTCTGGTTTTTGGCGCGCTTAATTATGTGGGGGTGCGTGTGGGAGCGGGCATTGTGAGCGCGATCACCGCGCTTAAAATTGTGGCTATTTTAGGTTTTGCCGCAACCGCGCTTTTATTCGGACATGGGCATCTGTCCAATGCCGCGCCGCTGATTCCGTCGGCCTCTTCCTCATGGCATCTGACGGCTTTTTTAAGCGCGTTGATTCCCATCATGTATACCTACAGTGGATGGAATGCGACCGTGTATGTGGGTAGCGAAGTGCATCGTCCTGAACGCACCATCCCGCTTTCGCTTATCGGCGGGGTTTTATTGACGGCCTGTCTATATCTTCTTTTAAATACTATTTATATCTATGCGGTTCCTGTGTCTGCTATGGCTGGCGAAATTGCCGCCGCCAAAGTCGCCGCCGGCGCTTTATTTGAACCGCGCGCGGCGCAAGGTGTGACTTGGTTCATTGCTTTTTCCGTTTTAGGCTGTTTGAATGCGACGCTTTTAACAGCACCGCGGATTCCTTTTGCCATGGCGCAAGAAGGGGAGTTCTTGAAAATTTTTGGACGCGTGCATCCACGCTTCAAAACACCCAGCATAGCCATCGCTTTAGTCACGCTCTGGGCGGTCGTCCTGGCGCTTTGGGGCGGCATTGATCACAAACATTTTTATCGCTTGTTGGATGACTATGTCACCGTTCCCAGTCTGTTGCTCAATGCGTTGACAGTCAGTGCTCTTTTCGTTTTGCGACGACGCGCCGCCGACGTCGCGCGACCTTATCGGGCATGGGGATATCCCGTGCTTCCGCTGCTCTTTATTGCGATGATTCTGTTTATGGTCGCGCATGAATTTCATGAGGATGCGCATGCAGCGGTCGCCGGGCTTGGCATGGTGGTTGTCAGCGTTCCTTTCTATTTTATGTTTCGCACCAAAAAGGAGAAGACGTCATGAAATCATGGCTGGCGATCGGCGGAATGGTGTGGTTGTTAGGGGCAGTTCCCAGTTTTTCGCAAGAGCATATTTTTGATTTTGATCATGATAAAGCCGGTGAACCTCCTCAGGGATGGATCTCTGATGGAGAACCTTGGCGGATCATGAATGAACCCCAAGCCCCTTCTAAACCGAACGTCTTAGTCGCTCCTCGGTCCGTTTTAGGGGGAGGATCAGCGGCGCATTTGTTTGTTTCTAGTGCGCCATTTACCACCGGAGATTTGGGTGTACGGTTTCGCACGACCCGGGAAGATCCACCGGCTGTTTTTGCCTTGGTTTGGGGATTGGATAAAAACGGTAATTACGAAGAACTCGAAGTCAACACGCAAACCAATACGGTATCGCTGGTCACCGCGCATGAGGGTAAAATTCATTTAGTGAGGCAAGAATCTCTGATGTTTACGCCAAATACGTGGCACTTGCTGCAGGTTCAAGTGCTGCCTAAACAGCGGATTGTCTATGTGGATAATGAAATGGTGGTCACAGGCAGCGGCGCGCTGATCAAAAATCCGGGGCAAATCGGACTATCGATGATCGCCAGCTCACCCTTGCAGCTGGATGATTTTGCCTGGCGCAATCGCTAAAGCGATTTAAAAAAGCCTTGAAGCGGGCATGATCCTCCTGCAAGACTGGACTATGAAACGTTTGTTTCTTTGGTTTCTTTTGGGTTTGGTGAACATGCCCTTAATCGCCGCTAAAAAGGATGTTGCGACGGCAGCCGACAAAACACCGTCAATGAATGAGATGACAGGCACCGTGCAATCCGTTGATTTAGAGGCCAAAACCATCCGGCTTCAGACAGAACATGGGTACAGTGTTGAATTTACTTTTGACCGTGAAACCGTTTGCAAAGGAATCGGTGTGCCCCATACCGTGTCCGATTTGGCATTTAAAGATGAGGTCATCATCCGCTATGCGGGCCGGGATCTAATCGCGCGCGAAATTGAAAAACGAAACCTTCAGCCAGCTGTGGCCGCTAGCACTCCTACGTCGCCTGCCAATTAAGCGCAAACATCTTTACGGGATTGCTTTTTTTGTGGTGATTCCGCTCTGCATTGTGGGCTTGATCGCCGGAACGGATGGCTTATTTTTGCGTGCAGTTCCTCTCGAACAACGGCTGATTTCTCATAATGATGATATCCGTAAAAAAGCGCAACAAGCGCTCCTCGGTCAATCGAGTGAACAAAAACAGCAGACCGTTCGTCGGCTGATTCCCGCTTTAATCCAGGCCGATCCGTTGGCGCGTAAGTGGGCCGCTATTTCTTTTGCCTTAGTCGGACCATCGGCACGCGAAGCCATTCCGTCATTGCTGCAAAATGTGAGCGACAAGGAGACGGAGGTGGCGCAAGCGGCGCGTGTGGCGCTCACCGAAATCGGCGCGCCGGATGCGGGGCAATTGCCGATTTTAATCCAGGCGTTGGGGAATGCTCACGAAGGGGTTCGTTGCGAAGCTGCGGCGTCGATTGCTCGTTTAGGGTCCAACGCGGAACCGGCCTTGCCAGCACTTTTTCAAGCGCTTGAAAATAAGACGTCTTTCCCCGACTGTTTTGTCTCGACGTTAGTAGACTTAAATAGTTTTATTCCGGGGATTGAAACCGACCTGGCGTCACGGCTACATAGCGCGAATCCGGTTTTACTTGATCACACGCTTCAGGTGGTGCAACGCCTTCCCGTCAAAAGTCCGCCGACGCTGCAATTACTTTTAGATGTTTTATCTCAGAATGAAAATGAGGACATCCGTCAACAAGCGGCGGAGGCCTTGTCGTTGCGTCATGCTCCGGAAAAAGGAGTTCCCGCTGCTTTAAAGGCCTGCGCCACCCTATCGGCGAATGCGCAAGTTCGGGCGCTGGCGTTTTCACTATTCAGAAAACAATCGCCTCCGTTACCGCTGGCGCAAAAAGTCATTCTCCACGCTCTGCATGACGAGGATGCGGGGTTACGGCGTTCTGCCTTGGAGTGGCTGATCACGCAGCCGACATGGACCCGCTCTTTTGCCGCCGATCTTTTTCAAGAACTGCATGATCCGCTTCCCGACCATCGGCGGTTAGCCCTGGAAGCGCTTTATCATGTGGCATGGCACGGGCGTGATCATGTGCAAACCATCGCTTTGATGCAACGCGATCATGAAGCGGATATTCGTTGTTTGGCTGTTCGGCAATTGGTGGAGATGGGCGCCGCAGACCGCGTGTCCATTGATCGCCTCATAAACGATTTACGGTCGCAAGCCGATCCGGCCTGTGCCGTTGAGTCCTTAGCCTTGGCTGGTTACTTTAATGGCGATGTCGTGCCTTCCATGACCCGGCTTTTAAATGATCCGGATTGGCGCACTCAAACACGCGCCGTCGCTGTCTTATTGCATTTAGGACGCCGCGCAAAACCCGCTCTTTCTGCCTTAGCGCATGCTCAGAAAGAAGGCGTTCCAGGCGCGGAAAATGCCATTAATCACATTTATCAAGCCGTAGCGCATGATAAACATCGGAAATAACCTCACAGAAATCTAAAAACGGCCTGTAAATTTATAGGGTTTTTTTGTTTTTATCGTTGACTGGCAGGCGTTCCCAGGGCATATTAGAAAGACAAGGAGGGTGGTATGCCAACTCTATTACAAGATCGGCCGGGATTTATAGATATCGCAGCGCTTCCCAAAGAGACCTTGCGCCGCGTGCTTTTAAAAGGCTCCATCCACATGATCAAGTGTTTGATCATGGCGCATCCGCAAGAATTGGGAGCGGCTTTTCTTGATGCATTGGCCACCTCTCTTCGTCCCGCGACGCTGCGAATTTTAATTGAAGAAGTCAATCGCGGCGCTCTTCTGACCCCGAATCAAATTCGCGGCGCAGAAAACGAACTCTTTAAAATTCTGACACAAGAACATATTTTCTCCGCTCAACCCTGTTAAAATCTTTTTGATATGACTGTTAAACGCATCCCGTCGGCGGATGAATTTCGTTTACTCGTTTCCTTTCTCGGCGATCCTAGCGAACAAACCGTTCGGCTAGTGCGGAATCAATTAAGAGAAGCGCTGCGTGCTCAGCCCTCTTTACGGTCTGTACTGGAATCCTGGAGTCAGACGGATTTAAAAGCGGATGTGCATCAGATTTTAGAAGAGTTGCGATTAGAAGATCTTTTTGACGAATGGGTCACCTTGGCGCAACAAGGGTCGGAATTGGATCTCGAACGTGGAAGTATTCTGTTAGCGCGTTTAGCATATCCTCAACTAGAGTTTTCGTCTATTACGCGTATTTTGGATCAGTTTGCCGAAGCCATGGACGAAATTTTAGAAACCTCGGAATCCCCTCAACAAACACAAATGCTGTTGGGTCAGTATTTGTTTCGCGATTTGGGCTTTCGTGGGAATGCCCAACATTATGATGATCCGGATAATACCTATATCAACCGCGTGCTAGACCGTCGTACCGGTCTGCCCATTACCTTGTCCTGTCTGTATCTCTTCATCGGATGGCGTTTGAATTTACCAGTCTATGGCGTGGGACTGCCGGGACATTTTATAGCCGCACATGTGATTGAGGGGCGGGCCGTCTATATCGATGCGTTTAATGGCGGCCGTATTTTAACGCCGGCGGATTGTGCACAACTGGTGCGCCGACGCGGCGTAGAATTTCAGGAACGCTTTCTTTTTCCCATGTCTAAAGATCAAATCATGTCGCGCATGATCTTAAATCTCATTACGATTTACACGGAGCATGGGCAGGTTGAACGCGCGCAATGGCTGGGGCGTGTCTTAGCGGTGATACAGAATCCGACGGCATGAAAAAAATTCTAATCGTTGATGACGATGTGAATTTAGTCGAAAGCGCGAAAGATATTTTGGAAGATGCCGGTTATCAGGTGTTCACGGCCTAGACGCTGGCCACGGCCCGGCTCCTATGGACTGAATCGGTCATGGATATCCTCCTGGTGGACTTTAACCTTCCCGACGGTAAAGGCCCTGAATTGGCACAAGCGATTAAATCGCAGTGGCCCGCTATAAAAACAGTTTTGATGTCTGGAGAATCATTTTCCACGATGAATCCGCAAAGCGCTATGTTTGATCATGTGCTGTCCAAACCTGTAGAGCCAACAAAGCTGTTAGCCGTTTTAGCGGCCTTCGACTCTTAATTTAAAGTGGCTACAAAATCTCGCTGTAAAATCGCGAGGATGTAAAGCCCTGTAAATAAATGTTGCGTTCTCTTAATAAACCTTTAAAAAAGGGTTATGAAATCACGCGAATGGCGATGGGGTTTTCTCGGGTTGGCAGCTTTGACGTTTTGCCTCTCATTAAGTGTATGGGGGACCTTAGCGCCCTCCTTGGCGCATAATGAATCCTCTGCTCATCACATGCAGGTGCATCTAAACGGAGTTTCTGTTGCGTTATTAGGCTATTTGCAAACCCATAAACCCGACTATTTAGAGACGATTAAAACCCAAGGTCAGGTAGCCACCACCTTCTTAAACACGTTCGAGAAAGAAGCGTCCTTGAGTGCGCCGCTCCTGAGCAAGCAGATTCGCCAGTTGCACGATGCACAACGCGAAACAACATTGACGATCTTAAATGCAGACAATGAACAGCAAGCGGCCCTAAGCGCGTTAGATAAAAACCGCGCGGCACTCCTGCAAACGCTACAAGAAAAATTTTTAATGAGTACCCGCTCTGCCGCCTGGCGAGGATCGGATCGTTTGCGTTGGATTTTAACGGCCGTTTCCGAAGCCAAAGCGTTAGCCCCGGCAGCCACGATTAATGCACAAAGCTTTCACTTTGCTTTAGAGCAGTACCGTCAGGAAGCTTCTCCCCGTCAGCGCACAGTGATCAACGAAGCGTCCAAGCAATGGGATATTTGTGTTAATGCGGTGCGTAAAATGGCGGAAACGGAGGCGCTTAAAACAGCGGCGCTTAGCCGCTTTACTCAGCAACGCCAAGAATTAGATCAAGCTCTTGATAGTTATCAACGCGCCAATCAATCCTCGAATGCCGACAGTTTGCAGACTAAAACCAAAGCGATCGAACCCTATGTGATGACGGGACTTATAGGATGTGGAATTTTGGCCTTCGGTATGCTACTCCGTGGGCGATCATCAAATAAAAAAGATATTGAAGAAATGATTAACTGCGTCGATGCGGCGGCCGCTGGGGATTTGCGCCGGCTGGCGGTGGATATTTCTGATCCTGCTGTGAAGCGGTTGGCGCACAGCTGGGAACAACTTAGCGCCGTCATGGTCCGTTCGGAAAATCTGGTTTATCATTTGGCTGCTCTCGTGGAGAGTTCGGGAGATGCCATTGTCAGCCAAACTTTAGAAGGCACCATTTTAAGTTGGAATAAAGGCGCTCAACGCATGTACGGCTATTCCGTTGAAGAAGTCCGCGGTCAATCCATTGGCCTTCTTAATAACACGGATGGTGGCGCTACTCTTCGTACGATTCTTGCGCGTGTGAGAGAAGGCGAAAAAATCGCCCCTTTTGAAGCCGTCCATCAAGCCAAGAATGGGCGCAAGGTTCGCGCGCTGGTCAAAGTCTCAGCGATCTATGATTCTTTGCATAAAGTGATCGGCGCTTCCTTTTGCGCTCAAGAGTTAAACTCCTCGCTCCCTGCCACGGATTTATTAGGCAAGAACTAATCTAAATCCCTCGCTTATAATTCTTATATGAAACGAACGCAAAGCGCGGGCGGTGTGGTGCTCAATTCTAAAGGCCATGTTTTAGTGGTTAACCAACGCGGCAAAAGTTGGTCGCTTCCGAAGGGACACATCGAAGAAGGCGAGGATGTTTTAGCCGCGGCCCGTCGGGAAATCTATGAAGAATCGGGATTGGATCAGCTAGAGTTCATCAAGCCGCTCGGCAGCTACGAACGCCGTCGTATCGGCAAGGATGGCGGAGAAGAGGGCTCGGAAGTTAAACATTTGACGTTCTTTCTGTTTAAAACAGCCCAAGTGAAATTACAACCCATCGATCCCGATAACCCCGAAGCGCGGTGGGTTCACCCCACGGAAGTAGCCGCGTTATTAACCCATCCCAAAGATCAGGAATTTTTCCGCCAAGTCTTTCCCACGCTCTCTTAATAATGGCCTATCTATTCCGGCTATCCGCCGGGCGATCCGTTTTGGCGGCAATCTGGAGAACTCTGATTACACGATGTGTGGGAGCCCTTTTGGAACGGCTTATCGTCTAGCGAAGTAAATCCTCGACTCGTTTCAGCGCGGTGGTTGATTCGATGGAATTGTAGGCCGCCAAACGGTATATGTTCGCGTCCTTTTGTAGGAAGAGCAAAACCGGACGACCATCGCCATAAGCTTGGGCTAGCGGAATACCCTTGTAGGTTTCAACTTCATAACTTCGATAGGTCCCGCTCTCATGCGCCAAGCGCGCCACCTGAATGGCATCGAGTGTTTCGGGGTCGACCACCTCGATCGTATTTTTCCGGTCTTCGGTGGAGGGTTTGGGCTTGAGTGTTTGCAGGATCAGAAATGGATAATGTATCAAGGTAACGTCGGTGGGGTATGAACGCACATCCTGAGACCCCTCTTTTGGAACGAGTGAGATCACTTCCTTCCGGGGCGATTGTCCGGAGGATTTTCCGATAACGATGTCGGTTGCGGATTGCACGATGTTATCGAGCGTTTGGGATTGCGGATAAATTTTCGACATAAACCCATCCTTTTGCAAAAAGACAAGCAATCCTAGATTTAAAAAGAAGGTAATGGTTGCACGCCTCATATTGGACGTCCATGGTCGCCGCGACCGTTTTTCTGGGCTCGAGATGACGAAACTGATCTCCAGCGAGCCATCAACGGATCATATTATAGAAGCTTGAATAATAACTCCACAACTTCGCACCGTCCGTGTGTCACGAAGCGGCGAACAAGATGAGGGAAGGCCCCTCGTCATCGGCCCGCACGAGCCGGTGACAAACTCGCCTGGTCGGCTTTGCCCTAAGGGGCGAGGTCGTGAGCGACAGGACGAGGTAACGCCTCAAGAGATGAACGATAAGTGAACCCTTGTAAGTGTCGATACGTCCGAGTGATTTTTGACCAAGAAATTGCAAAATCGCAACTGCGTCCCCTCGTTCCTACAAAATCTTGCCTCGCGACCTATTTTCGTGGAGCGAGACCACCTATCCACCGCTAGAGGGGTTTGTGTTTGAACCTCGGGCTGGATATTTCAGTTAAGGGGACGGCTTCGATGCCGTCGGCTAGAGGGTAGCGATGGTGGCCGGGATAAACAACCGTTAAAGAGTCCAGTTTGAGGTCTTCCATCGCGATCCGCATGGATCGGCTCAGCCGCGGCGCTTCGTTGAACTTTATCTCGTAACCGCGCTTTCGGCCATCTTGGACGATGAGAAGATCGAGCTCTGCCTGGTTGTGGGTTCCCCAAAAGTAACAATTCTCTTGCTGAGCGCGCTGAGATTGAATGGTTGCTTCCAATGCGAACCCTTCCCAGGACGCGCCCAATTTCGGATGATTGCGCAATTCCTCCAGCGTTCGAAGTCCCATGAGTGCGTGCAAAATGCCGGAATCGCGGAAAAATATCTTGGGTTGTTTGACCTGACGTTTCTCCAGATTCTCAAGCCACGGCGTTAGCGTGCGCACCATGAAGGTCCCGTTCAAAATATCCAGATAACGTCGAACCGTTGGATGAGAAATTCCTAGGGAGGACCCCAACTCGGAAGCATTAAAGATCTGACCATGCAAATGAATCAACATCATCCAGAATCGCCTCATGGTGACAGGCGGTATTTGAAATCCCAAGGCCGGAATATCACGTTCTAAGTAGGTAGAAATATAGGCCTGGCGCCAGTCATAGGAGATTTTGTTATCTCTGGCCAAAAAGGAGGGCGGGAATCCGCCGCGCACCCAGAGAGAATCCAGCTTAGCGCTTTTCACCTCCACTAATTGCAGGGGGGTGACCTCAATATAGGAAATTCTGCCGGCTAAGGACTCGGAGCTTTGTCGCAAGAGATCCCGTGAGGCGCTCCCCAAAAGCAAGAAGCGGCTGGGCAATGGACGCCGGTCTAATAAAACACGTAATGTTTCAAATAGCCCCGGCAGACGTTGAACTTCATCAATGACGACTAAGCCCCGTAACGGAGTCAGCGTTAATTCTGCATTTTGGAGCCGGGCCAAATCTTCTTGACGTTCGAGATCGAAGTACGAGATACTCGGATAGGCGGTTTTTTTTTGCTTAAGCAGTTGGCGAGCCAACGTGGTTTTGCCGCATTGGCGCGGCCCAATCAGCGCGACGGAAGGGGTGACGCGTAGAGCGCGAACAATTTGGTCAAAATATCCCCGTCGATCCATGGCGTTTTATACCATGAAAAATGAAAATTGACAATTCAATTTTCATGGAAAGTTGCGATGATGTCCAAAAACTCATTTAAGGTTGGTGACCGCTCAAAAACTTCCTCGAACTCCGATGCGACGCGAACGAGATCTAGCTGCATTGTCATATAACCAAAACAAGAAATTAATCCTATTTTTTGGCCGTTTGGCAGTAGTCCCCTAGCCACTCACAGGAAGAAAAAAAATCGATTTGTTCATTTATTTAAACTCCTAAGACACAGAGTCCCCCCGTCAGACATTTCCCCTTATTCGCTCGTTTATTCTTGCGCTATTGGTCACGATAAAGCCTCGCGGCCCATTTGAAGCTGAGCCATAAAAGTAACCACTCCCCAGCAATCATAACGGCGGCTACGATGAGATTACTTTCCCATTCTGCCTGAATCCATCCTACAAGGCCAAAAAATAGGATCGTCAGTATATTGCCAATCAAGATTATTTTCCTGACCCGTCCAGGAGTGGGCATCTTAAATGGATCGCGGAGAAAGACTGGAGATCTCGACACGCCACAACGATACCGTTTTAACGCCCGTTATTCCAGCGCGTTTTGAGGGGACACAGTTGCGATTTTGTGATTTTTGACTAAGAAATTGCAAAATCGCAACTGCGTCCCCTCGTTACCTTATTTAGTAGGGGGCCAGTCATGTCGAGTTATTGTTTATATGCTATATTTCGTCAATGATACTATTTGGAGAAAATTTACTCGCCTGGCGGCGGAGTCGCAAGTTGACGCAGAGCGCGTTGGCTCAGGCGTCCCGAATTCCGCAGCCAAATATATCTTTCTTGGAAGCCGGGCATTTAGATCCGCAGCTGTCCACGTTGCGCCGCCTGTCCAGAGCCCTGCATATTTCCGTTGGCGACCTTTTGGAAAAACGTCCTCCCCAAGAAGCCTGGAGCCGTCATCGGATCGATGCGCTGGTTCGACGCGCGATGAAGGGGAAAGAGCAACCCGGCGTTGATTCCATCGTGGATCGATTACGGATCGTTGTCGCGCCGAAATTGGCGGCGGGAGGGAGTCCGGTTTCTCGGCATGGCCGTACGGGTAAACACCTTTTGAAACAGCTTCGGGCGGAACTGGGTCCCGATGTCTGGGAGGCGATTGTCCGGCGGTTGGATAAACACGCGTGAGGCCTCGCGAGATCGATCAGTTTTTCTCGCTTCTAGCCAAGCGCCTCTCGTTTCCCGTGACCGTCGTTCTGACCGGTGGTGGCGCTGCCATTCTTGAAGGTGTCTCCCGCGCGACGCGTGATCTCGACTTTCAGATCAATTTCTTACGTGCCTCCTCGGCGCATCAAGACGCCTTTATTGTCGCCATTGGTGAGGTCGAGCATGAAACGGGGATTGCGGCCCAATTTGATAATGCCATTGAAAGCTGGTCTTCAATCTCGTGGCCGGGGCCTGGACTGAAGTCTTATCGCTACAAGCGCTTTGGCTCTCTCGATGTGAGGATTCTGGATCCTTTATGGTGGTCGATTGGGAAAATCGCGCGCTACTTGGCTTACGACGTTTCGGACGTCATTGTGGTTTTCAAGCGCATGAAGGTTAAACCGGAACAAGCGGCGCGGTCTTGGGGGAAGGCGTTAGGAAGAAGTCCACTTTCCAATGCGCAGCCTATATTCCGACGCCAAGCCATTGCCTTTTTAAAAGACCATAGCGCAGCGGTGTGGGGGAAAAAAGTCAACCCCGCTGCATTAGAAAAAATATTCCTCGACGCCGCACGTCGCTCGCGATCGGTATAAGACATGTGTGAATATATCACCGCAACGTTGCCGGTCAAATCCGATTTGAAAATATTTCAGCCGGTTTTTGAACGCTATGGTTTTACCATCGACCCCTTGGATGCCATGGCCGCGCAGCGGCTTACCTCAGAGATTTATTTTCGACCGACCACCGCCTCTTGCGATTGCGGAACTATTCTCGGTAGCGCCAAGCGCGCCCGCCTCAGCCCTGAGGAGCAAGCGTCGCGCCTCCAAACCGAAATCGTCGGGCTACGCAAGAAGGGATGGAGCGAATCAAAAATCAAGCGCTGGCAAGCGGAGAAAGATAAAAATTCCCCGAGCCAGTCGCGCGCCGAGGAGGGTGAGCAATGGATGCGCCTTATTCGCGCGGTCCTTCAGGAGCTTGGCGCCGCCTCTTTGGGACTGATGGTGCACAGCTACAGCGGCTCTCTATCTGCCGCGGATCTCCCGAAGGGAAAACCACCGCACCTCAGACTGGCGGACGTAAATCAGACGACTCTTGAAAATATGGAGGACGGCGTTCTTTACCGCTTTGTGCGTCCCTCTTGGTAAGCGTTTTGAAGTGGTGTTTTGAAGGCGTTTTTTTACCTTAATGCTTTTCCGCGCAGGAGCCTTGTGTGGCGTCGAAGGTTTCCTTTGCTTGGCGCGCGTGCGCGGGCTCGGTCAAATAGGACATCTCCACTTCTTGAGAGAGACTGGTATGTCCTTCCATGTCTTTAACGACCACGAGCAGGACTTTGCCGCGAGCATCCAAGTAAATGCGCGTTTCATCCGCGCTCAGGCCGTTATCGTCCCCTGAGGCCGTTGTGATGCTCGATGTTCGTGAATCGTGTACTGGGAATCGTTAGGCAGATAAGTAATAAGAGGAGATCAACATGTTGAAACATAAATCCGTTAGTCTGATTAGCGTTTTGATGGTGACTTGCGCGAGTTTGTCGTTGGCAGCTATGGGAGTGAAATGGGAGAAATACGCAAATCCATCGGTTGGTGTTGAAACTGAGCTAGGTGTCGACTGGACCAAATCTCAGTTATCGCCTTGCACAAATAACTCCCCGGAATGTAGCGTGGAGGTTTTTTTACCCGACATGAATGGTGAATCAGGCAAAATCGTCTTTACGCGTTCCCTGTTAACAAGTTCATCGGACTTTGAGAAGATGAAAGAGGAATTGAAGAAAACCACGAACAATATAACGGAGGCCACTTTGGGGGGACTAAAAGGATTTAAGGTACACAAAGTATTATCGGTAATGGATTTGACTCGCGACTTCTATAACCTTCAGGGGAAAAAGCTGTACTGGGAGGTCGAGTTTAGGGGACCAACAAAAATTTGGCCAGACCTGCAGCCGTTGTTTGAACACGTGCGGGAAAAACTGCAGTTCAGGGAGTAAGACTTTTTGCGTTTTATGGACATTAATTCGGATTGCTTGCGCCCCATCTGCGCATGGTAAGATAAAAATGTCGCTACTATCGAACCTGCAGGAGGGAATACACCATGCCTTATGTTGCGCAAAACTTTGACCGCTTGATTGGAACTCCCGGATTTTCGGATACGCTGCTTAAAAATCATTTCACCCTGTATCAAGGCTATGTCACCAATGCCAATAAAGTCGCGGATAAATTGGCCGGTTTCCTGAAGGAAGGAAAGACGGCCGAGCCGGAATATTCCGAACTCAAACGCCGCTTTGGTTGGGAATTTGACGGCATGCGCATGCACGAAATTTATTTCGGCAATATGGCTAAGGCCCCTGTGGCGACCCCTAAGGACACGCCGCTTTTCAAAAAAATCAGCGAAGAATTCGGCTCTTGGGAAACTTGGGAAAAAGATTTCCGCGCCGTCGGCGCCATGCGCGGCATTGGCTGGGCGATGTTGGCTTACGATAAAGTGGGCGGACGTTTGTTTAACACGTGGATTCATGAGCATGATGGCGGCCACTTGGCCGGTGGCGTCCCCGTTCTCTTAATGGATGTGTGGGAACATGCCTTCATGATCGATTACGGTCTTAAACGCGCCGATTACATCGAAGCCTTTATGAAGGCGATTGATTGGACCGTCGCCGCTGACCGCTTCGGCGCCCAGGCGAAATAAATAACCGTCTCATGAGAAACCCCGGAGATCGTAAGAGGCTCCGGGGTTTCTTTTTTTTATCCGCTTTTCTACTGACGCTGAACCAGCCCCTCCACAGCGCCTCCGCTTCCGCAGATAAAAAACCGATTCGTTTTGCCTATGTGGTGGGATCCTGGATTCACATGCCGATCGGTAAGTTCGAATCTCCGCGCGGCTGGGTTCCCGTCTTTGATTTTTATGAACCGTTTCAGCCGGAAGAAACCGTGTCGCTTTTCGATTTGGGAGGCAAGGCCGGAGAGGTGCACGTGATCTCTGGACGTCGTCCCGATCCCAATGGCATCCCGATTGCCTGGGACGCGCCCATTCAGAAATGGACGCCTTCTAAAGGAAGTGAACCCTACGCCGTGGCGGTCGAAGGATCCTGGCCCGCTCCTGCACAAACGGCGGAGTGGATGTCCAATCAAGATCCGCAAAGCATGAAAATAGTACAAGACGTGTTAACGCAGCAGGGCGTGGAAGTTTCGACGCCGCAAGTGACCCAGGCGTTACGTCTGCGGCTGCCGGGTCATGAATCCGAACCCGCCATCTTTATAACCGCCGCCTCCGATCCGAAGGCCTTGCAAGATCAAGTGGCTGGGGTGCGTTATGCTTTGGCGTTGATGCATGTTCATCACGCTGGACGTGAGAAAACATTTACGTTGGCTAGCCAAGTCTCTTATAAGCCGGCCAATCGCACGGTCGAAGATCACAACCGCTTATACGGCACGCCGGATCGCGATCGTTTTATTGCTTTCGTGGATTTAAACGGAGATGGTCAAAATGAAATCGTACTTTGCCTCACACATCGTGCGGCCGTCACGCTCGAAATTTTTACATGGAATGGAAAAGCCCCGCGCAAAGTCATTTCCGTCGAAAGCCCTACCGACCTTTTCTAAGGCGTAATTTTAATGATGTTGCCGCGCGGAAGGCGGAGTTCTTTGTCGCCGGCATAGACATGGATAATGTAGTCCCCGGGCGCCACATCGGCGGCCACATCTAAATCCGCGACCAAGGTGCGATTGTCTTGTAGGCGTAACGGTGTCAACTTTAACCGGGATTCATCGACTTCTAAATGCAGGGTACTCATAAAATCCGCTGATAAATCGCGTCCGACCACTTGAATCTGGCCAGATTTTCCCGGGCTAAGCGGTTGTGTCAAGCGAACCTGCGACACCCAATTCGGAGGAACAATCGCAAAGCCGGATTTTTTATGAAAAACGACCGCGTTCTTATGTTTGATCGTGATGCCATACACTCCTTTGGTTATGGTCGTGGGCGCTATGAGGCTCATGGTATATTTGCCCGGCGACACATAGGTAAACACGGCTGGCGGAGCATCGACATTGTCGATTTTGGCGCTCAGCGACGCCGTCTGCGTCGGGAGGAATCCACTCCCTTCAATATCGAAATCGACCGTATCGCCAGGACGATGGGCGAGTTCTTTGGCTTCGACATTTTCAATGGAGCCGCTTTTGCCGACATTGGGTCTGACGACGTCAACCAAAGGTTGTTTGCGAAAAATTTCATGCGTGCCCATTAAAACCCGCAGGCCATAAGATCCACTGGAGAGTCCCGGCGCGATTTCAATGGTGCCATCGACGTAAAACGGAAGCAGCGGCTTAATATTCGATGTTTCCAGATGCGCGGAGGTGGGTTCGACTTTAATCCGGTCATAAAGCGCGTTGTCTAAATTTGTGATCACGCGAAATTTACCCCACTGACCGCTTTCATCGATTGAGGTGAGATTGATATCTAATACGTCGCCGCGCCGCACGACGCCAAACGGTTGCGGTGCGCGAAATACAGGCAAGCCATGAATAAATATTTTGGGATGGATGTATTGGGTGGTGGCGGCATCGCCTACCACCATTAAGCCTTGAATTTGATTCGCCGTGACGAGTCGTAAATCGCGCACTTCCACGTCGAGGGCATCTGCGTCTACGGTAATGGAGCGATAAAACGACGAATCGAAACCGGACCCATTAAAATCAAAATAAAATTGCGTTCCTGGGTTGACGACTTCTTCTGTGTAGTAACAGCGCTCAATCGAAATATTACGCGGAATCAATTCCCGGTGCATGCCTTCTTGTCCAGCAGGAATTTCAATCACCGGTGTTGGCGGCATCGTGGGAATAGTCTGTGCCGTCGTCGCGGGAGTCAGCGGTTTTTCTAAAGGAATCATCGGCACGGCCGGTATTTTATTTTTCTCATGATCTTCGACGTCAGACGGCGCATGTGACGTTACAGAACTTGCGCCAGGTTTTTTAGCCGTAGCAGACCCACTCCAAGAGCCCGCCACTGGCGTTGTGGACATTACAACGCCGGTCGAGGTCATAGGAATAGCGACCGGATGATTCCGAGATTCTGTCGTCCCAAATCCTTCAATCCTCCGGTGACGCCACATCCGCACAAAGAGTAAAAGGATAAAAAGTAGAACAATAGCGATGACTACAATTTTCTGTCGAAAATTCGGTTCATTCGAAGAACTCATGCCTCTATTGTACGTTCTCCTATGCACTAGGTTCTAGACTCCTGGCCGTAGCTCCAATCGAAAACCAGGTGCAGCTCAATCAAAAAAATTTCCTAACGTAAAAACAATCCTTGTATCGGGATCAGGCGTCCTGTTATAAATAAAGAAGGAATAAGATATTTCAGATTTTTTAGGAGGCGTACGTTATGGCAACCAATGGACATCACGAAGAATGGAGCGACACCATCGAAAAAGCCCGCGCGCTTTTAGAAGAAGGGCGTAAAGAAATGGCACGCGCTGCCGATATGGCTCGCGAGAAAGGCCAGGAAGCGTTGGATACGGCTCGCCAAAAAAGCAAAGAAGCTTGGGATTCGGTTCGCCTGAAAGGCGCCCATGTCTATGAAGATGTCAAAGACAAATCCGAAGAAGTTTGGGAAGACGCGGAAAAAATCGTCAAAAAGCATCCCGGGCGTGCTATCGGAGTGTCTTTAATTGCGGGCATTGTTATCGGCATTCTACTGTCTCGCGACCGCGACTAAAAAATTTAATTATTAAGACTTGAAAAAGGCTCATCCATAGCCTATCTCTACGTATGCCTTTTATTTTCTTACTTTTGTTTTTATTCCATACCGGTTGGGCTCAGGCGGGCGATTTATTATTGGGCACAGCCGGCGCTCCAGCGGCTCCTGTGGACGCTGAGAAAGCCAGGCAGGACCCTTTTATTGCGCTGTCACCGAGCCAGCGTCGAGAAATTGTTCGTGAATTTAAAGCCTTACTATCCATCGGCGCTCAGACGGCCAGCATAACGCATTGGGCGGGACGGGACATTTCCGATTGCCAAAATCAAACTTCTTCTAAAGAAGGCTATTGCAGCAAATGTGAAATTCAAATGGGCGATACCCGCGCAAGTTATATGTTTTATCCTTCGGGCGCTAGTTGCCGATTAGAAGATGTCGATGTGACCGTTGATTCATGTGATAAGACATTGCTCAAAGAACTCAAGCCCGTAGCCAAGCAATACGCAGGTCCAATGGCCGGACAATTTTATATTGATGAAGACGGTCGTTCAGGAGAATCAAATTTGCGTTTTGTTTGGAAAAGACAACGTAACTAATGCTTAATAAGGATAGTTGATATCCACGAAAACCGCCGCGCCTTCCTTGCCATAACCCACTTCCACATCACCCACCACATTCGGTTTCACCGCGGCGCGAAAGGCCACACCATAAGCCGGTTGGAAATAGCGGCGTTCAATTTTGGGCAGGGTTGGAAATACGCTGCCGATATCAAAAAACGGTGAGGCTTCAAAATTCGTCTCTATGCCCATTAATTTTAAAGACGAGAAAATATAGCGTTGTTCGATATTGAATACCACGCTGCCGCGGTCGACAAAACGCCGGTCGCCGAAGGCGCGTAAGCTTTCTCGGCCGCCGAGGCTGGGACTTTCATAAAAAGGAATGAAGGGGCCATTGGCCCATTCGTAGCGGCTATGAACCACTGTAATTTGATTGGGATGATTCTTCCACAAAAAGAGCTTTTTCGCCTCGCCGCCATAGAGCACATAGTCGGCATCGCTGCCCATCGCTTGACTGGTTTTTTCAAGGAAAAATTCTCCGGATGCTCCCCGCGAAGGGGTGATCGGCGTATCGCGTGTGTCCCACAATAAGCGAAATTCGTTCGTGACCGTATTATTCGTGCCAAATCCTGGTGTGTTGGGAAAACGCGTTGCTGCATCGGACGTATGCGGGATAATATTTTGTTCCGTGTCATAACGACGAAAACGTGTCCCAAAGGCGGCGCGCCAATAATTAAAGAAATTGATTCCTACGGCAGCGCGCGCGGTTCCATCTTTCGATACAAATCCAGATTCATCCTGTCCATTATGAGATGTCGGACCTAACCCATAAAAATGTTCCGATCCATCGACTGAATAATAAGCTTCGGTCCGCAAATAATAAATGCCGTCATCTAAGGCCGGATTCTCATAACGAATTTTAAGTTCTCTATTCGTGTGCTGTGAAATACTCCCATTGACATACAACTGGCTAGCGTCCGTAGGATAGTAATAGTAGCGCATGGTCCCCGTTTGGCCGAAAAGATCGTTATACGTGTACGAGGGCGCCAAGAGGTGCTCAATATGATGTGTTGTGGAATCGGATAGCACAAGCACAGGCAAAATGCCGAGTGTGGGTCCAGAATTGGGATCTGTGCTGATCGCCGGTAGCCAGACAAAAATATTACCCTTCCAGCTTTTGGTCATGATTTTTGCCGCGCGATTGAAAAACCGATCGGCATCCGTAGGGGTCTGCCTTTCTTCCTGTTTAGGTCCTTCTGGCATAGCCGGGGCATGCGCCGGCATAGGGTTTACACGCGATTGCTGAACATGGGGATTAGGCGAGGTACTGCGAATGCCTTTTTCAATCGTCCGTGGCATATTGCTGAGTTGGCCGCGCATGCGTTGCAGGGTGTGGCGCGTCTTTTTTTTGCCCGGATGCGGAGAGGTAATGCCGGAAAGGGTGCCACTGCTTTGTTTAATCGACGTGGAACTTTCGGAAAGTCCTCCGAAAACTGGCCAGGCACAGGCACAGCATAAAATAAAAACGCGTTGCATCCTCATCGTACTTTTGAAACCCCTTGAATAAAAAATCATTCCTTCCGCTATGAACAGCATAGCGAAAATACCCATAGGTCCAACCGTATTTTTTGATTTATGTCGTCAGTTAGTCGTAATACTCAATACCGAGGTGAGTAATCAGCTCTTCCCCTTGAAGCCAACGCAACGTATTTTTGAGCTTCATATACTGGATGAACAGATCATGTTCGGGATTTAAGCCCGGCGCGGCCATGGGGCTTTTGAAGTAGAACGACAGCCATTCTTGAATGCCGGACATCTTAGCGCGCTGTGCTAAATCCAGGAACAACGCTAAATCCAAAACTAGCGGCGCGGCCAAAATAGAATCGCGGCATAGAAAATTAATTTTGATCTGCATGGGATAGCCCAGCCAACCAAAGATATCAATGTTATCCCAGCCTTCTTTATTATCACCGCGGGGGGGATAGTAACTGATGCGCACACGATGATCGACATTTCCGTAAAGATCCGCATGCAGTTCCGGTTCCAGAATCGAATCCAAAACAGAAAGTTTCGATTCTTCTTTGGTTTTGAATGCTTCTGGATCATCAAGGACTTCCCCATCACGATTCCCGAGAATATTGGCCGAGAACCAGCCATGCATGCCCAGCATGCGCGCTTTGAATGCCGGCGCTAGCACCGTTTTCATAAAGGTTTGTCCGGTTTTAAAATCTTTTCCGCAGATGGGCACGCCGTTTTTGGCGGCCAATTCCTGAAGGGCTAGGGCATCGACAGCTAAGTTGGGCGCTCCGTTGGCATAAGGCACGCCCGATTTGAGCGCCGCATAAGCGTAAATCTGACTCGGCGCAATATCCGGAGAATCGGCTTCAAGCCCCCGTTCAAACGCCGCCAGGCTTTGGTGGACAGCGCTGGCCTGTTGATATTTTTCCGTGGATCCGCACCAGACGACGACCAGCCGGTCACAGCGATTGGCCTTTTTGAAGCGGGCCATGTCCTCCATCAGTTGTTTGGCTAATTCCATTTTGTTCTTGCCCTTTTTCACATTCGGCCCTGTGATTCGGGAGACGTAGGCGGAATCAAAAACAGCAGGCATTGGTTTGATGCGTTCTAGTTCCGTTTTTAACGGCAGAAGATCTTTATTTTCCAACACCCCAGCTTTAATAGACGCCTGATACATGTTGTCCGGAAAAATATCCCAGCCGCCAAAAACAAGCTGCGATAATTCAGAAAGTTCGACGAAATCTTTAATGAGCGGGTTCCGATGTTCGGTTCGTTTCCCTAAACGAATGGTGCCCATCTGAGTGAGCGATCCAATGGGCTTGCCCAAGCCTTTTCGCGCCGAAAGCACGCCCGCGATAAAAGTACTGGCTACGGCTCCCATGCCAGGCAACAGCACCCCAAGCTTTCCTTTAGCCGGCTCGACATGACGAGGTTTTGAAACGGTGGTATTAACAAAGTTGATTTTCTTTTTCATGGCGGTATTGTAACAAAGCAAAAACAGGGGAGACACCGAGTTGCGCGCCTAAGGCTCAAATTTCACTTAGAAATATGAAGTATAAACAAAAGAACATTCGTTTAGGATTTACCGTCTAATCGACGAGGTGGAATCTTGACAAATTGGTTTTTATCGTTATAAAAATATCTGAATTGAGCTCGTTCTCCAGGAGGATCTGATGGATCAAAGCATTCGCGTTATTCATGAAAAAGTAAAACAAGCCAGTGTTTTTGTTCAAGCACTAAAGCAAGAAATCGGCAAGGTCATTGTGGGTCAGGATTATTTAGTGGAGCGCCTGCTGGTGGGTCTTTTAGCGGATGGCCATGTCCTATTGGAAGGTGTGCCGGGACTCGCCAAAACGTCGGCGGTGCGTACGCTGGCTCGGACCATCGAAACACAATTTCAACGGGTCCAGTTCACCCCCGATTTATTGCCCGCCGATTTAGTCGGTACGCAAATTTATAACCCGCGCGACAGTCAATTTACCGTTAAGAAAGGACCGGTTTTCACCAATTTACTTTTAGCGGATGAAATTAATCGCGCGCCTTCTAAAGTGCAGAGCGCGTTGCTGGAAGCCATGCAAGAACGCCAAGTGACGATCGGCGATCAAACCTTTCCCTTGCCCACACCATTTTTGGTTTTAGCCACACAGAATCCAATTGAGCAAGAAGGGACCTATCCTTTACCCGAAGCGCAGGTCGACCGGTTCATGTTGAAGTTGAAAATTACTTATCCCAGTCGCGATGAAGAACGTTTAATTTTGGACCGTATGACAACGGGGAAATCGATTGAGGTGAGACCCGTAGTAACACCGAAAGAAATTTTAGAGGCGCGATCGATTGCAGCCGAAATCTATGTCGATGAAAAATTGAAAAACTACATCTTGGATTTGGTTTTTGCTTCGCGCAATCCGGAAAAATATCGCTTAGAAAATCTAAAAGCGCTGATCTCTTATGGCGGAAGCCCGCGGGCCACTTTGTGTTTAACTCAAGCCGCGAAAGCCTATGCCTTCCTGCAAGGTCGTGGCTATGTGACGCCTGAAGATGTGAAATCCATTGGCCCGGATGTCTTGCGGCACCGGATTTTGTTGACGTATGAAGCAGAGGCGGAAAATATCACTCCTGAGGATGTCGTGGCCAAAATTTTTGCGGCGGTCGAGGTGCCTTGAAAATGACGAATGACGAATGACGATTTACGAATGACGAATTATTGTAAGAGGCGGTGTCTGACGGTTTTAATCGATGCCACACAAATTGCTAGCAACTCATTGGCTTCTTTTTGGATCGGATCAAGAAGGGTTTTATGCATCAATTGAGAATCATTCAATATCTCCAACCAATACATGGTTTCATCGCACTCTTCTTCCACCATTTTAAGCTTGTTGATGAAATCTGCATTGGATTTAGCACGGCATGCAGCACGATAATTTGCGCCAACCGATGTTCCAGACCGGACAATTTGCTTAGAAATAATTTGCCCAGTGAGATTTTCGGGAATTTTTTCTGTCAGCTTAATTATTTGCAAAGCGGATGCTTTTGTTCGTTCTTTGAGGTTCGATAATGGTTCCATACTCCTTAGAGCAAGATAAGGGCGAATTTGTTCATATTTATTTTTCGTACTTCGTCATTCGTACTTCGTCATTCACATGTTGACGCGCGATCTTATCGGCCAGGTTCGTCGCGTCGAGATCCGCACGCGGCGGCTTGTCAACGAAATATTTTCCGGTCAATACGGCAGTGTGTTTCGCGGCATGGGCATGGAATTTGCCGAGGTGCGCGAATATGTGCCCGGTGACGAAGTGCGCTCCATCGATTGGAACGTGACCGCTCGCGTCGGTCACCCGTATGTAAAAAAGTTTGTCGCGGAGCGGGAAATGACCGTCATCTTAATGGTTGATGCGAGCGCGTCTATGCGTTTTGGCACGGCGCTGCGTACCGATCTTAAAGGTGGCGCCGGCGTTTTTAAATCGGAAATGGCGGCGGAGGTGGCTGCCGTCTTAGGATTTTCAGCGATTCGCAATAATGACAAGGTGGGATTGTGTCTATTTTCCGATAAAGTAGAAAAATTCATCCGCCCGCAAAAAGGCCGCACCCATACTCTGAGATTGGTTCGTGAAGTGTTGGAATTTCAGCCTACGCGTCAATCGACCCACTTCGAAGAAGCCTTGCGCTATTTAAACCGCGTCGTCAAACGGAAAGCGGTTGTTTTTTTTCTTTCGGATTTTATTACGGCCGGTCAACGAAAAATGGAAGCATCCTTAGAGAAATTACTAGCGATTACCAATAAGCGGCATGATCTGATCGCCTTGCAAGTTCGTGATCCAAGGGAAGAACGCTGGCCCAATGTCGGGTTGTTGGAGTTGACGGACGCGGAGACCGGTCTCACGCTTTGCGTCGATACCGCTAGTCAACAATCGCGCGTACGCTTTGATACGCGCGCCCGCGAGACGCAAAAAAACTTAGAAGCCATGTTGGCGCGCCACGGCATTGATCATATTTTGCTGCGCACGGACCGCTCGTTTGTGTTTCCGCTCATCCAATTTTTTCAAACCCGCGCCAAGAGGTTTCGTTAAATGACGAATGACAAAGTACGAATGACGAATAAGAATTATCGATTTTCTACTCGTACTTCGTACTTCGTCATTCGTCATTCGTACTTTGTCACTTGTCATCCACTTTATGGCTGAAAATTTTCCTGTTCCACAAGTCGATGTCTCGTTATCCACCGGCACAGCGCGTTTAGGCGATTTGGTAGCGCTGGATATTCAGGTGCATCACCCCCTTTTTCTGCAAGTGCAATCTCCCGTATGGCC
>Ga0105240_10001894_pt1 | contig 34718 bp, 25 predicted proteins | sample KBSC54metaG_FD_80426 | JGI IMG/M metagenome (GOLD analysis project Ga0105240, IMG submission 80426) | Corn rhizosphere microbial communities from Kellogg Biological Station, Michigan, USA - KBS C5-4 metaG | ecosystem: Host-associated > Plants > Roots > Rhizosphere > Soil | place: Michigan, USA... | reverse complement strand
GGCTTGGGACTCGAGCCAAAAAGTCAACCCGAGCTGGGTCAGGAGCACCGCGATCGGCACCAGGAAGAGACTTTGAAACCCCAGCTTGTCCAGCATCGCACCGCCGCAAAAGTTCGCCATGGCCGCCGTGGCGGCCCAAACGGCATTGTACATGCCAACCATATGCTGTAGGCCGGCGGCTGGCTCCTCTTCGCTGACCAGCGCTTCCAGGGTCGGCCAGGTAAACGACATGCCCACTACCGTGCACAGCATCACGAGAATGTGGCCGGCAGCGCTGTTAAGGACCAGACCGGTCCCCAGGGCCAGGATCATGATCAGAAAACCCACTTTAAGAGCGGTAAAGTAGCCGAAGCGCTGGGCAAATTTCCCCGCCCACCACGCACAGGCGGCATAGGTCGCCCCATTCAGAGCCGCGAGAACCAGGTTCGCCTGGTTGCCGAAGCCATGAGCTTTCTGCATGAAGAAATAGAAGTAATAAAAATAGTAAACGACAGCGAAGGAGTTTAAGCCTTCAACGATGAAGTAGCCGGTTTTGAGGCGACGGGAGAACATGACGCTAGTGCCGAGATGTCCTGCGCGTGGCGTAGAACGGCCGCAGGGCGGTGCGGAAGGCTGAACGCTTTGGCATGTTCAAGGTCTCACAGGCCGGTTTCGCCAGGCGGCCTGACTTGGTTTAGGTTCGGATTCCCGACTTCCTCGAGCGCTTTATGGCAGTACCAGTTGACGGCGTCGGAAAGAGCCGGTCGCAGCGCTTCAAGCTCTTCCGGGGCACACCACCGGATTGCATGATGTTCGGCTTCAGCTAGCGTCAGGTCCCCCCGCTGGACGTGAGCCCAGTAGATCATGCCGATGTGCTCGTGCGTTTCGCTGATGTAGTGGATGTCCAGGAAACGCGGGGCGATCAAGGCCCGGGTCCCACCGCCCGTGACCGGCGGGCGCTCTCCGACGAGCTCGATTTCCAGTCCGCTCTCTTCCCGCACTTCACGCCGCGCGGCGGCCTCCGGATCTTCATCCAGTTCGATGTGGCCACCCACCGGCAGCCATTTGTTCAGACCACGATGATGCACCAGCAGAACTTTGCCCTGGTGCACGACAAAGACGGCTACCGTAAAGTCGATTTTCTCGTGGAGATGAGCCATGACGTTGGATAATGGAAACGAATTGCGGCTGGTGGGAGCCAAAAGAGGCGGGCGAGCGAATGTGCCCCGTGTTCTCCGTCCGCCAGGATGCTCAGCCTGCCGCGCTAATAATCGTAAAGCCCGCTATCGTGGGAATAGCCGCCCCCACCCGGGCCCCCTTCTTCACCGCCCATGAAATCCCCGAGCAAATCTCCCATGTCTTCCTCAATTTTTTCCGGATCCTCGCCCGCTTCCAGGCGTTTTATGGCCACATCCAGCTCCTTGGGAACGGTGCCTGGCGGCATCAGATCTTTCATCTTTTTCATCATGTGCGCCATGTGCCGAGGATTGTTCTCATCCATGTGCTCCATGTCCCGCTCTAGCTCCATCATCGCTCGCTCCACACGAGGATCCTCCAGGTTCGGCATCGAAGCGTCATCCGGCCCTCCCTCGGTCGCGGCGGCCGGTTCCTTCAAGCCCCGCGTCATGGCGAACCGGCTGACTTCCTTCGTCATCTTCTTGTTGCCGCATTTGGGGCAAACCGGCAATCGGTCGGGATCGACCCGCTTGGACAAGAAGTTGAAAATCACCCTGCATTTGGGGCAGGCATATTCATAGATCGGCATAGTGCTTGAAAGTAAACCGCGGATCCCGCGGATTCCGGGGATAAATTGAAGGCCAAGGGGCGCAACGTCAAGCGGGCGATGTTGGCAGGAGTGGCCCTGCTTTTCTTCTGCGCCCCACCACTTGGCCAGGAAGCACGCGGACATTGAATGAAAAGTTCTCAGGCGAGCCAGAGACTTGCGCACTGACCCCGGCAACTTTCCTTGGTGGATCCAGCCCAGCCGAAATCGCGTGGTGCGCCACGCATGGCCGGTTGCAGGTCCATGCCGGATTGAATATTCTCTCGCGTTCGGAAGCTGATGTGCAAACGCATCTCCCCATCTATTCCCGCGTGCTTGCGGAACGGGGCGGTGATTCGTAACCAGAAAGTGCGACGCCTATTCATTGGGCTGGGCGCTCCGCTTTCATTCATCGCGCAGCGCGGCCATGGGATTAGCGTTGGCGGCGCGCCGCGCAGGAATCGAGCACGCGACCAGGGCAACCCCAGTGAACAGCATCGCCGCCCCGGCAAAGGCCGGCAGATCGGTTGGACTAACGCCGAAGAGAAGGCCTCTAAAAGATCCCATTAATACCAAGGCCACACCCATCCCAAGCACTACCCCGATTCCCACGATCCTCAAGCCAAAGCCGATCACCAGGCTGAGAATGGCTCGCCGTTGGGCGCCCAGGGCGGCGCGAATGGCGAACTCGCGGCGCCGGGAAGCGACGGACAACGACAACACTCCGTAGATGCCGGTCACCGCAACCGCACTAGCAAGAAATGAGAAGCCCGTAAGCAGTCGCATTGCAAAAAGTTGGGGTGCGATTGAGCCGCTGCGGATTTGCTCAAACGTTTTTACGTCCTGAACAACTACGCCTGGATCCACCCTGCGGAGCTCTCGCTCAACGTTTGCGATGACCGATCGTGGGTTTGAAACAGCTCGCACTACCAAGTGCTTCGTGCCGGGAGGGAGTTGCCAGAAGGAAAAATACAGCCCAGGGGCGGCTTGTTGGGATAAGGCTTCGTCGTGGGAGTTCGCCACGATCCCAATGATGTTAGCCTCGGCATGCACGTTCTCGAATGAGAAGTGAAGGTTATGTCCGACCGGATTCCTGCCCGAAAAATGTCGTTCGGCCATTGCTTGATTGATGAGGACTGCGAAAGCCTCATTTGTTGCCCCAGATAGACGGGGCCAGTCGAAAGCTTCCTTGGTGCGAAAGTTGCGTCCCTCGAGCAGAGGCAAACCCACTGTATCAAAATACTCCGGACTGACAGAACGCATCGAAATTCCCAACTTTTCTGCGAGCCCAAGCCCCTGGGGTTGCCCGTCGATGCTCATCGATCCGACCCACTTATTTCCGGTCAAGGGCACGCCCCAGGCCCATGCGGCGTTTTGAACTCCGGGCAGCGCGGCAACTTGCGAGACGGCACGCCGGTGAAAATCAATGAAGCGGCTCACCCAAGCCTTATCATCCTTCATACCGGTGCTCTGCTGAGCGTATCGCACCTGGGTAACGCTCATCGAAAGAATGTTCTGCGTCTCATATCCCAGGTGAACATGGGCAAGATTGATCACGGTCCGGATCATCAAACCAGCACCAATCAGCAGCCCCAGTGTCAATGCGGTTTGGACAATCGCCAGCCCGCTGAGCAGACGGCGGTCGCTAAAGCCGGTGCTGCTGATCCGTCCGCCACCTTTGAGGGCCGCGGTCGTATCGAGTCGCGAAGCGCGAAGCGCGGGTACGATACCCGCAAGAAGTGAAGCCGCGGCCGCTGAGCCGATGCAGAAGCCGAGCACTGGCCATCCAATCGTGACTGCGTCCAACCGTGTTACAGCTGCCCTAGCGGATACCTTCAGTACGTTCACCATCAACACTGCGAGGCCCGCCCCCAGGCCTCCCCCAAATAGAGCAAGCAGCAGGTTCTCGGCAAAAACGTGCCTGAAAATTTGCCAGCGAGTTGCACCCAGCGCGCAGCGAATGGAATATTCATGTTGCCGCTGCAAACCGCGAGCGAGTAAAAGCCCTGCGACATTGCCACACGCGATGAGAAACACGAGCGCGACGGCACCGAACAAGGGCAGCAGCAACCGATTTCCTGCCCGATTCAATTCCATCTGCAACGAGTCTACTCTGGCGCTCAGGCCTTCAAAATCCCGATCCGTTCGGGCTTGCCTGCCGGTGATCACCTTGAGTTCTGCCTGGGCTTGAGCCGTCGTCGCTCCCGGGCGTAGCCGCCCAACAACATTGTAGTAGTCTTGTTTGGCATTGCTTAAATCAACCTGTGCCGGGATCCAGTAGTCTACCCGCTCGTTGATGTCGTATCCCGGATATTCGGCGTCGGTCGGAGACGGCAAAAATCGCACACGGGGTGGCATCACCCCGACAATTGTTCGGGACCCGATGTCTGCCCAGTCGCTGCGACTAAGGTGAATGCTCTTGCCAACAATGTGAGGGTCGCTGTTGAACTGCCTCTGCCAAAGCTCGTGGCCGATGATCATGACGGGGTCTTTATACCCTTCGGACGCGAGGAACATGCGGCCCAACAACGGCCGAAGGCCAGTGACCTGGAAATAACTTGCGGTTGTTACGAGGCCGCTCACTGGTTCGATTCGGTCCGACAAGCATAAGAAATCAAACTCCCAATGGTATCCGGCCATCGCCTCGAATGAACGCACCTCTTTCTGCCATTGGGTCCATTGAAATGCGGACCAACCCTGAATGTAGGATCGGCCATCCACTCTCTCCGGCGTTAGGAGAACGAGCCGCTCGGGGTGGGAGTAAGGAGGCGGAATCAGCAGCACTCCATGAATGAGGCTAAATACGGAGGAGGTCGCGCCGATGCCGAGCGCAAGTGTCAGTACTGCAATGATCGTAAAGCCCGGGTTCCTGCGAAGCATTCGCGCGCCGAAGCGAAAATCTCGCCACGTGCTATTTCCCAGACTTGGCAGGCTCATATCCAGGCATCGATTCACTACAAAGACACCGTACCCGCCCAATTTTGTATATTCCAAAACCGACCGCCTATCCGATGACGTGCGAAATACCGGAATTAGGGGTCATAGTTCAGGTTTGGCCCCAGCCACCGTTCCAACGTCGGCAAATCCATCCCCTTGCGCGCCTGATAATGGAGCACCTGGTCGCGTCCGATTTTTCCAACCCCGAAATATTTGGATTCGGGATGCGCGAAGTACAATCCGCTCACGCTCGCTCCCGGCCACATGGCACAGCTTTCGGTCAGGCGAATTCCCGTGTTCTTCTCCACCTCCAGCAGTTCCCAGAGAATTTGCTTCTCCGTGTGGTCGGGGCACGCCGGATAGCCCGCCGCTGGTCGAATCCCGCGATACTTCTCGCGGATGAGGTCTTCCGGCGAGAGGTTTTCTTTCTGCCCATAACCCCACTCGTCCCTGGCTCGTTTGTGCAAGAACTCGGCGAAGGCTTCCGCCAGCCGGTCAGCAATAGCTTTCGTCATGATCGAATTATAGTCATCATGATCCTTTTCGAATCGGCGGCATAATTCCTCAACGCCAAAACCCGCGCTCACGGCGAACGCCCCGAGATAATCTTCGAGCCCGCCACCCGAGGACGATTTGGGCGCGATGAAATCCGCCAGCGAGTGGTTGTGCTGATCAGCGGGCTTTTGCATCTGCTGACGCAGGAAGTGGAACGTCGTCAGCCTTCGACTCCGCGTGCGGTCGGTATAGAGTTCCACATCTTCTCCGACCGAGTTGGCCGGAAAGAACCCATAGACACCGTGCGCCTGGAGCAAATTGTTTTGAATGATCTCTTCCAGCAGTTTCTGGGCGTCCTGGAAGAGCGTCTTGGCTTCGGGATTCTCAAGGATCGCTGGATAACGTCCACGCATTTCCCAGGTGTGAAAGAACGGCGACCAATCGATTAACGGCACGAGGTCAGCCAGCGAAATCCTTGAGTCGCTCCCGCCATCGGGCGCGCTCGGTTCTGAACTCACGCGTTTCAGACCGGTAAAGGTCGGCGTGGGGACATCACTCGCCTGCCAATCAATGGGCGTGCGGCGCTTCTGAGCTTCTTCGAAGGATAACAGGGGTTTGGCTTGCTGTTGGCCGTACTGCGCCCGGGCCTTTTCGTATTCCACCTGCAGATTTTGAACGAACCCGGTCTTGAGATCCGGGTTTACCAGGCTACCCACCACGCCGACCGCGCGCGAGGCATCCAGCACGTGAACCACGGGCTTTGAGTAACCGGGCGCAATCTTTACCGCCGTGTGTGCCTTGCTGGTGGTAGCGCCTCCGATCAGGAGCGGCACCTGGAAGCCTTCCCGCTCCATTTCCTTGGCGACATGCGCCATTTCGTCAAGCGACGGGGTAATCAAACCGCTCAAGCCGATCATATCGGCTTGCGTGTCTTTGGCGGTCTGCAGGATTCTTTCCGTCGGCACCATCACCCCGAGGTCGATCACGTCGTAGTTGTTACAGCCCAACACCACGCCCACGATATTCTTGCCGATGTCATGGACATCCCCTTTGACCGTTGCCATCACGATGCGCCCCTGCGCCCGGTGATTTCCAGTGGCCTGCTTCTCCGCCTCCATGAACGGCAGCAAATACGCCACCGCCTTCTTCATCACGCGCGCGCTCTTCACCACCTGCGGCAGGAACATCTTGCCCGAACCGAAGAGATCTCCCACCACGTTCATGCCGCTCATCAAAGGTCCCTCAATCACGGTGAGCGGTCGTTGGAATTTCTGCCGCGCTTCTTCCGTGTCCTGATCGATGTAATCCACGATGCCTTTGACCAGGGCGTGACTCAGCCGCTCCTCCACGGTTCCCTGGCGCCACGCGTCTTCGATCACCGCGATCTTATCTTGCTGCCGGACAGTGTCCGCGAATTTAACCAGTCGCTCGGTCGCCTCGGGTCGGCGATTCAGCAGCACATCCTCCACGAGTTCCAACAAGTCTTTGGGAATCTCTTCATAGACCGCCAGCATGCCGGCATTCACGATGCCCATATCGAGCCCAGCCTTGACCGCGTGGTACAAAAACGCCGAATGCATCGCTTCCCGCACCAGGTTGTTGCCCCGGAAGGAAAATGAAACGTTGCTAACCCCGCCGCTGACGCGCGCTCGGGGCAGGTGGTTCTTAATCCAGTGCGTCGCCCGGATGAAGTCTACGGCGTAGTTATTGTGCTCGTCGATACCCGTGGCCACGGTGAGCACGTTGGGATCAAAGATGATGTCTTCCGCCGGAAATCCCACGTCCCGCGTCAGGGTTCGGTACGATCGCTCGCAGACCTCGATTTTTCGCTCGAAGTTGTCCGCCTGGCCTCGTTCGTCGAACGCCATGACCACCACCGCCGCGCCATACCGGCGGATAAGCCGCGCCTGGTGCTTAAACTTCTCCTCCCCTTCTTTCAGGCTGATCGAGTTAACGATGCCTTTGCCCTGGAGGCATTTTAGGCCGGCCTCAATCACCGACCACTTCGAGCTGTCGACCATGACCGGCACGCGTGCGATGTCCGGTTCCGCCGCAACCAGGTTCAGGAACGTCGTCATCGCGCGCTCCGAATCCAGCATGCCTTCATCCATGTTGATATCAATGATCTGCGCCCCGCTCTCCACCTGCTGCTTGGCGACCACCAGTGCCCCCTCGTAATCCCCGGCCAAAATCAATTTCGAGAATTTTGGCGACCCGGTAACGTTCGTGCGCTCGCCGATGTTCACGAAATTCGTCTCCGGACGAATCGTCAGCGCTTCCAGCCCGCTCAGCCGCATGTAGGGATCCACCTTGGATGGCACCCGCGGCGGGAGACCGCGAACGGCTTCGGCTAATCTTTTGATGTGCGCCGGAGTCGTTCCGCAGCAGCCGCCGACAATGTTCAGCCAGCCGTTTTGCGCCCAATCGCGGAGCTGAGGGGCCAGCGATTCTGGAGTCTCCGGAAATCCAGTCGGCAACAGCGGGTTGGGCAATCCAGCGTTCGGGTGGGAGCTGAGGTAAATCGGGGCGATCCGCGCCATTTCCTCGATCAGCGGCCGCATTTCCTTCGGCCCGAGGGCACAGTTCATTCCTACGGATAACAAGGGCACATGCGAGATCGAATTCCAAAAGCCTTCGACCGTTTGGCCCGTGACGCCCCGATCGCTCCCCGCTTGAATGAAGGTGACCGAAGCCATGATGGGCACCACTCGTCGGGCGGGGTCGACCTCGACCCCCGGCACCAGCGGCGCAATCCCTTGCTCCTCGAAGAGTCTCAAGATGGCGAAGAAGGCCGCTTTCGCATTCAATGTATCGAAAATGGTTTCGACGAGCAGGGCATCGACCCCGCCGTCCAGCAGGCCACGCGCCTGGTCGTAGTAAGCAGCGGCCAGCTCGTCGAAGGTGGCACCTCTGGCACCGGGATTGTTTACGTCCGTTGAGATGGACGAAGTCTTCGTCGTGGGACCGATCGCTCCGGCCACAAAACAGAGCCGACCGGGGGTGGAAGCCATGGTCTTGTCAGCCGCTTCACGCGCGCACTCTGCTCCGGCCTTCGACAGTTCGTAGCCCAGTTCCTGGAGACCGTAATCCGCCAGGGAAATCGCTTGCGAATTGAACGTGTTGGTCTCGACCATGTCCGCTCCGGCCGCAAAGTATTGCCGGTGAATTTCCTCTACGATTCCGGGCTGCGTGACATTCAGCAAATCGTGAAGACCCTTTACATCCTTCGCCCAGCCTTTGAACCGTTCCCCGCGAACCGCGGCTTCATTCAGCTTGCGATCCTGGATCATGGTCCCCATGGCCCCATCCAACAGGACAATCCGTTCCCGCAACAGCCGCTCCAAACCTTGTGCTCTATTCGATTCAGTTTTCACAACGCCACAATTTTGATCAAGCCCAGGTGCGGGAAAGAACAACCTCACCCGTTTACTGGAGCTATGGGAGGCAACCTAGCCGCGGGCACCGGTGGTTTCAAGGAAAAAATCAACGCATCGTGATACGTTGATATGTCCGCAGCTTGCGGATTGACCCTCCCTGCCTACCTCCCCCCCGCAGCTCCGCGTGAGCCTATCTCGACGTCGGCACCGTCTGCCATCGGCCATTCTTGGCAGATTTCAAGACAGCGTCGCAGACGTGCTGGGTTTCGAGCGCGTCCCGGAACGTTGGGCCGGCGGGTTTTCCTTTGGCCACACCTTCGAGAAAGTCGGCAAAATGGTGCACGAAACTGTGCTCGTATCCGATTTGCAGGCCTGGAACCCACCATTTTCCCATATACGGATGGTCTCCGTCGGTGACGTGGATTGTCCTCCATCCGCGGACCCGGCCTTCATCGCGGTGGTCGAAGTACTGGAGTCGGTGCAAATCGTGCAAATCCCAGGCGATGGAGGCGTTCTCGCCGTTGATTTCGAAGGTATAGAGTGCCTTGTGGCCGCGGGCGTAGCGGGTGGATTCGAAGGTGGCTAACGACCCGTTTTTGAACCGGGCCAGGAAGGCGCAGGCATCATCGATTCCGACCTTTTCGACCTTGCCGGTAAGATTGTGCTTCCGCGCTTTGATGAAGGTTTCGGTCATCGCGTTAACCTTTTCGATGCTGCCATTCAGCCACAGGGCGGTGTCGATGCAATGCGCAAGCAAATCCCCGGTCACACCGCTGCCGGCCACCTTCACATCCAGCCGCCACAAGCCCGCTCCCCCTTGCGGCAGGTCCTTGGAGATGGTCCAATCCTGCAAGAACTTCGCGCGGTAGTGAAAGATTCGCCCGAGGCGGCCTTCGTCGATAAGTTGTTTGGCCAGGGTCACTGCCGGCACCCTTCGGTAGTTGTACCAGACCATATTGGGCACCCCCGCCTTCTCCACGGCTTGAACCATCTTCAGACCCTCAGGTCCGTCCATCGAGAGAGGTTTTTCGCATAGGATCATCTTGCCGGCCTTGGCGGCGGCGAGAGCGATTTCGCGATGCATGTCGTTGGGGCAGGCGATATCGACCAGGTCAATATCTTCGCGGGCAATCAGCTTTCGCCAATCGGTCTCGCACGACTCGTATCCCCACTTTCGTGCAAAGGCCTGCACCTTTGCTGCGTCGCGGCCACACACGGCCTTCAGCACGGGTTCATATGCAAGATCAAAGAAATTGCCCGCTTTGCGGAACGCGTTCGAGTGCGCTCGCCCCATGAAACCGTACCCGATGAGACCAATGTTCAGTTTTTTCATAAGTGGTACCTTGCTTGCAGAGCAAACCCGTTCGTTCTGTGGCAGGCAAGCGGAAAGTGTGACCCTGAAACCGCAGCGGTAACGGGCACAATCCTTCGCCCCGGTTTGGCAGCTGAAACCTCTTGCCAACCCCCGGGCGCTCCTTAATTTGGCCTGGTGAGCACGACAAAACCCCTCCAAGGCCCCGGCCAATCGACGGCTGCATTTCTGACCGGCATCGGCGATGAAGCTTCCAATGGTCTCGCCGGCCAAATTCGAGCCTGCGCGGAGCTGGGTTGGAACTCGATCGAAATGCGCGGCGTGGAGCTCCCCGGTCACGCAAAAGCTAATTTTCACGATGTTCCGGACGAGGCGTTCGATCGCGCGGTTCGCGAACTGGAGGCGGCGAACCTGGGAGTCTATTGCTTCGGCTCAACCATCATGAACTGGGCGAGGCGGTTGGACGACCCCTTCGAGCTCACCATCGCGGAAGTGAAACGAGCGATTCCCCGGATGAGCCGGTTGGGCACAAAATACGTGCGGATCATGAGTTTCAAGCCGGGTGACGACGACTACAAGATTCCAGCGGAGGTTTTCCGCCGCGTGAAGGAAGTTACGAATCGCTTTCTCGACGCCGGCCTCCAGCCCGTCCATGAGAATTGCATGAATTATGGAGGCATGAGCTGGCAGCATGCTCTCGAGCTGCTCGACAAATGCCCGGGCTTGAAATGGGTGTTCGACACCGCCAACCCCATCCTCAACCCCGACCGTTCCAAGCCTAAGCCTTGGCCTCGTCAGGATGCGTGGGAGTTCTGGGAGCATATCCGCCCTCATGTGGTCCACATCCATATCAAGGACGCCACCTGGAACCCGGCGAAAAAAGATGCCGATTACAATTGGCCTGGTGAAGGGCAGGGGAAAGTGAGGGAGATACTCACAGACGCGGTGCGCCGTGGGTACGTAGGCGCTCTCTCCATCGAACCTCACATGGTCGTCGTCTTCCACGATACCCAGGCCACCAGCTCCAATGAGGAGGCCATGCGCCGGAACTTCACCGATTACGGGCGCCGGCTCGGAGATTTGTTTGCTGAAGTCAAAGCCGAGGCGGGGCCTGGATGAAGCGTGTTCCGCCGGAAGGCTGGGCGAGGCCGGGGTGATATCTTTGGTCGGCGGGGGACAGGCTTCTTCGTTTAATTCCCAGCCGGACGCCGGCCAGGCAACAGGTCGCAAGTTAGTAGGTCGCGATGCGGAGTCGAGCCCATTGAGGTTCGGACGTGGCCGACCTGAGCTGGGCGGTTACTTTAGCCACTAATTCACCCAGCCGAACGCTCGGGTCATCCCAGGCGATTACCGCCGGCAGGAACTCCGCCTTCAAGTTTCGCCCAAGACGCCGATTGAATTCATCCAGCAAATAAGCGAGGTCCTGCTGAGCAAAAGCACCAAACGAGGGGCCGCCGACTACCGCCACAACCTGGTCATTGGGGATGAAATAGGGCGTTTTCCAGCCGACCGTTCGGAGACACTCTCCGAATTTTATCGCAACCCGCCGTTCCATCGCGTCGCTCCAATCAGCCAGCGCGCGGGTGCTCCGGGCAGCCTGCTCCCGTTCCAGACAACGGAAGAACGAGACACTCGGTCCTAACGGGGGAACTCCCGTGAAAAATCGCCCCCACCAATCCCCCGGGGGAAAACCAGGCGGCCAAACCAAAGGCCGGGTGGTTCTGATGCGGGCCGAATTGGCGCCTCCCGCCAGTTCCCCGCCTGGCGGATGCCCCAAACCCATTCTGCTGAGTTCCATATTCACGTTTACTTCTTCAGCGCAGCCTCCGAAGCTGCCAACCGGGTTCACCCGATCGCATCCCCCCTTCAACCTGCGGTAGGGAATACAGGACCGTATTCTTCAGATTCCACGCCCCGCGACAATGGGGCATGCACCCTAGCTGCCGAGGGGCTCCCGTTCCTGGGTTGCTGCACAAACCCTGTAATGTATTAGAGAAACTGTATAAATCATTGATAAATTAAAGTGCGACATGGACAGTCTGTGTCCAGGGGAAGGGCTTAAGATTATCGTCAATATGAAGATGATCGCGATCGATGACGAACAATTGGAAATGGCGTTTAGCGGCACCCCGGACTGCCGGCCCCGAGTTCAGCGTCGCCTGACGCGGGCTCAATGGTGGTTTCACCGAATGCGCCAGCTCGTCGACCACGCCGTGGACTGGCGGCCGACGCCACCACCACGCCCCGAGCAAATCTGGTTTCCGACCGTCCGACGGATTCAGGATTCCACACCGGGCGTGCCGGCGGATTCAGCGCCACAGTCGGAGGAGCACCAAATGTGCGAATAAGCCCGGAGGGGTTGGTCGAGGATTCAACCCTGGAAAAGGTAGCGCCGCACGCGCCTGGGCAGGCGCTGTGCGGCGCAAATTTGCTCGTTCGGCTGGACTTAGGCGGCAGCCTCTTCCTCAGTGTCGAGGAAACCTTGCAGGTGGCGAACGCGGGTGGGGTGCCGAAGCTTGCGCAGCGCTTTCGCTTCAATCTGGCGGATGCGCTCGCGCGTTACGTTGTACATCTTGCCGATTTCTTCCAACGTGCGTTCGTATCCATCGACGAGGCCAAAACGCATTTCCAGAATCTTCCGCTCGCGCTCGGTCAGGCTGGTCAGCACGTCTCCGAGCTTTTCTTTGAGCAAGCTGTAGCTGGTCACATCCGACGGATTCTCGGCGCTCTTGTCCTCGATGAAATCCCCGACGCTGACATCACCGTCATCACCCACCGGCGCGTGCAGCGAGATAGGTTGCTGCGCCATCTTGAGCAGCGAGTTGATACGAACCACCGGCATGTGCATCTCGTCGGCGATTTCCTCCGGAGTCGGCTCGCGCCCCAGCTCTTGAGTCAGCTGCTTTTGGGCGCGCCAGAGTTTGTTCATGATCTCGATCATGTGGACCGGGATACGAATCGTGCGAGCCTGGTCCGCAATGGAGCGGGTAATCGCCTGGCGAATCCACCAGATGGCATAGGTGGAGAACTTGTAGCCGCGGCGGTACTCGAATTTCTCCACACCCTTCATCAGCCCGATATTCCCTTCCTGAATAAGATCGAGGAAGGATTGACCCCGGTTGGTGTATTTTTTGGCGACGGAAACCACCAGGCGCAGGTTGGCTTCGGCCATGTGGGTTTTGGCCTGATGGGCGCGATCAGCAGCGCGCTTGAGCTGGTTGAAAACTTTGAAAAAGTCTTCGCGGGGCATCCGCACAAAAAGTTCCAAAGCCTGGATCTTGGTGCGTTCGCCGTGAAGCGCCGATTGCTGGTCCGCCGACTTGCGATGCGACTCGAGTTCCTGAATGCGGCGCAGGCTGGCTTGGAACTTCTCGTGGACGTTCCCAGCCACCACGATCATGTCTTCCAGAACCTTCTGCTTGTAAAAGAATTTCGGAAACGTGTCCTGGAGCTTCTTATCCACTTTTCGATAAGCTGTGAAAAACTTTTCCCGATTCTTCTGCGGCGCGCGTTGCCACCCGAGGTAACTCTCATCGACCTGGGCATCCATGGCCCGCACCTTCTTGATCAGGTTCCGCAGGTCGCGGAGATGGCCCTCCCGGTTGGCGACCTTCTTATCCACCACGACGCGATCAAACCGTTCCTTAGGTGGTTCAGACAGAAGCTTTTCAGCGATCGCGATGTGCTCTTTGGCGGTGAATCCCAGCCCATACACGAGCTGCTTCATCTCCCCTTCGGCCTCCTCGATGCGTTTACAAATCTCAACCTCCTGCTCCCGCGTCAGCAAGGGGACCTTCCCCATCTGATTCATGTACATCCGGACGGGGTCGTCCAAAACCTCCAGGCGCGAGTCTTCCTCTTCCTCGGGCTCAGCCGGTTTAGCGCGCTCGACTTCGGCGTGATCCACGATCTCTACATCCAAGCCACGTAGCTTCGTATAAAGGTCGTCCAGATCCTCGGGCGAAAGCCCCTCAGGCAACACGTCGTTGATATCGTCGTACGTGATGTGTCCGTTCTCGTGTGCGAGATGGAGCAGAGTCTTGATCGTTTCTGCCAAATCTAAAGGCGTCGCCGGATTAGCTGGAGGAGTAGCTGCGGCATCAGTCGCTTTCGGACCCGGGCCGCTGTGAGCCTTCTTGGTTCCGTTTCGGCTTTCGTGAGGTGGGGCTTCCAATCGCCCAGCCGCTTTGGACGATATGATAAACCGCCGCCGAGGCCGACGCTCCTGGTTCGGGGCCACCCGTTCGGTATTCCGCACCGGATGTTCCGCCCCGTTACCTAATTTGCTCGCTTTCCTATTCAGCATAAATAATCAGACGCGCAGAGAGAGTTTTAGTTCAGAATTCGTGTAAGCTCTTCAGTTGCACCGACTCACAAACGCGGACGTTACGAAGACCGCCATTACCGGAAGACTGACGCGCACGCACAATACATTATCCCCCACCGAAAGCAAATTTTCAACGATGGCAATATGTCAGAATGTGTTTGGCTGCTCGATGCCTGCCCGAATTGTTCGCGCCCACAGACCTGCGCCCTAGCCAACTACGCCACGTTCCCAAAATAGTTGCAAGCAGGAAAAAGGTTTTTTTTACCATTTATTCGAAGCGTCGGCATGAAAAGGGCTTGTACGCGACCGAGATGCGCCGCCGAGCTCTGAAATCCTACTCCTGATCTTCACCGCTTCAGGCCTGTCGACGGCGTGCTTCGCCTCGCTGTCAGACAAACAAGGACAAAACAATCGGACGGTGGCCGATAGGCTCTTTTTTGCGTTTCCCCAGAATCGATTTCGGAAGCGGGCACGGATTTGGCCGTGCTCGGCTCCGAGACGATTAACGCGCGAAACACATAAAAAGCCATTAACCCGATACTCCCACCTCATTCGGCCGACCCGTGGATGATTTTTCACGGCGGACTCTATTACTATTCCGAGACCCGCGACAAGCGGCACATCTATATCCGCCGCTCCCGCACCATTTTGGGTATCGGCCGGGACCCGGGTGTGTGTGTCTGGAGCGCGCCGGCGCAGGGACAAAACTGCGACAATGTCTGGGCGCCCGAGCTCCATCTCATTGACGGGCGATGGTTCATCTACTACGCCGCCGATGACGGCCGCAATGAAACCCACCGGATGTGGGTTCTCGAGGCCGAGACCTCGAACCCCTGTGGTCGATACCGCTCCTGCGGACCACTCGAGACCGGTGGCTGGGCGATCGACGGGACCATCCTGAGCGCGAATAACGGGCGCAAATATTTCCTCTGGTCGGGATGGCCTGGCCGGCGCAACGGCCAGCAAAATCTCTACATCGCCCCCATGAAGAATCCCGCGACTATTTCGGGGCCACGCGTGCTGATTGCCTCGCCTGACCAGGCTTGGGAGCGTGTGGCGATGCCGATCTGCGAAGGGCCGCAGGTGCTCAAGCGGAATGGGGATGTTTTCATCGTCTATTCGGCCAGCGGCAGTTGGACCACGGATTACTGCCTGGGACTCATGCACAACCGGACCGATGACGTGCTCAACCCTTCAGCCTGGACTAAGCATGGCCCGGTCTTCAAGAAAACCGACCAGGTATGGGGTGTGGGCCACTGCTCCTTCGTCAAGTCCCTCTGCCAAAACGAAGATTGGATTATCTACCATTCCAAATCGAGTCGTGATCCGGGCTGGGAAGATCGTGACGTTCACGCCAAGCCGTTCACATGGAACAGCGACGGATTCCCGGATTTTGGCACCCCCCTCCCGCGTTCGGCACCGATCTCTCCTTTCACCTTGCCGCGTCTCCGGCCCGCCCGAGTCGCGGTTTAGACCATCAACTCCCAAACCCCATTCTTGAAATGCTGAATAATGTTCCTCCCCGCAAATTCGGAAGCTCATTGGTGAATCGTCGTTCCCTGGCGCGGTCCACCGCGCCGGTTGCCCAAGTGCCCGCCTGGATACGGGCTCGGGGTCGCCTGGGCAGGTATGTTGCCATCCTCGCCGTTCTTACGCTTATCCGTGTGGCTTCCTGGGCGTACCCCGCAACCACCGGTTGCACCAGCCCGACCTCGCCAGAGGCAACCGCGGTGCATGTGACCGCGCAGCGTGACGGCTGTGATACTCATTTTATTGTGGAGAACAACGAATATTGCGAGGTCACCATGACCTTCGATATGAAAGTTCAGAACCTCACGGCTGGGCACCCGTTACCCTACACGGTCACCGTCCCGCCGCGCCAGGTCACCGAGGTCCTCACCTTGTCGCCGGTGGATCCATTGGCCAAATGGGAGTACAGCTACACCAATTATTACAAACTGGGGAGCAATTGCGCGCAACATGATGATTCGTACTTGTACCAATTGCCGTATGAACCGGGAACAAAGTTCAAAGTGACCCAGGGCTATAACGGCAAATTCAGCCACATCGGGGCAAACCAATACGCCATCGACTGGCAAATGCCGGAAGGCACACTGGTCCATGCGGCGCGCGGGGGAATCGTAGTGCGTGTGAAAAGCGACTCCGATCGCGGCGGCTCCAGCATGGACTATGACCGCTATAACAATTACGTGCTGGTCCGGCACGCGGACGGTACTTTAGGCCATTATTGCCATCTCCAAAAGGGGGGTTGCCTGGTGAAAGTGGGTCAGACGGTCGCAACAGGTCAGGCCATTGCCCATTCAGGGAACACCGGCTTTTCCAGCGGACCACACCTGCACTTCTGCGTTTTTAAGACTAAGAACGGACGCGAGCGCATCAGCCTTCCGGTTCAGTTCAGGACCTCCGACCAGAACGGGATTACACTCACTGCCGGTCATACTTACCGGGCGGCAGAACAGCAAAGCGCCAGCGCCAAAGCGGCCATTGCAACGCGCTCGCCCGCCCTCCCAGTGCGTTACCCCTAAAGACCTTTACGAAAAGACGGACTGGAGCTGGATTTTGGCCCCCCGAAAGGAATCACCGTCTGAACGGCTATCCGCTCAGACGGGCCTCCTTGGCCTGCTTTCGCAAAAAGATCAGGGAGTGGTGCTGCGGCCGCCAGTAGTGCCGCTGGAGCTGGTGCCACTCGAGTTGGTGTCGGAGCTGGTGCCGCCCGGGCTGGTCGCACTTCCGGATGAACCGGAATTTCGGCCGTTCTCGGTCGCGCTGCTGCCGGTCCCTCCGGACGTGGCGTTGTTGGACATCGTGCTGGAACCGGCTCCGGTTCCGGATGTGTCGCCCGTGTTATTGCCTCCGCCTTGGTTCGGGCCACAACCCACCAGTGCAAACGCGGCACAAACAATGAGGATCGATTTTTTCATAGCTGATTCGTTGAGTGTGTTTATTCCTGGGGCAGTGATTAACTGATCCAGCCTGAGGGGTACCTTAGCTACAGTTCAGGGGCCAACAACCCGGTGAAATCCCGCGTTCTATGGCATAAAGCACCCTACCAGGCCGGCGCCCGTCCACGCCTACTGGCCGGGCGGAGGTGGGACAGGCTGGTTGAGAGCCGGATTTGCCGTGGGCGGCGGATAGGGCTGGGCCAAGAGCTGGTTGCGAGTTTGGCGGTTGATCTCGGGTATTTGGTTGATCACGTAATCGCCCACGCCATTCGAGCGCAGATACTCTTGTTGCTGCGGGGTGAGTTCGAACACCTGGCCCGTGGCTTGCATCCGTTGAAGAATTTGTTGATCCGGTAAGCCTGCCCGCTTCATCGCGACCACCTCGTCCATGGTCACGAAGCCGTCTCCGTTCAGATCTGCCGTCGGCGCGCTGAGTGCCTGCTCGGGCGTCGCCGGATTGGCCTGAGCTCGTTGCACCGCGGCTTGTGCCCCAGCCGTGTCATTGCCGGTGATCCGGTCCTTATTGGCGCCGATCAGATAACCTCCTCCCGCTCCCAGAGCACCTCCCAGTAAAGCCCCGACGAGCCGATGGTGTTCGCCTCCGACCGCCGCCCCTACCGCCGCCCCACTGAGCCCTCCAATGCCGGCTCCTTGCTGGCCGGGAGTCCCGGGCAGGTTCTTGCAGCCGCTCGAACTGAGGATCAGGGCCCCTGCGAGCCCAAGAAAACTTAAGGATCGATAGAAACTATGTGCATTCATATAACGGAATTTCGCTGCTTTCATGCCTTTCCGGCGAAGTGACGTGACTTCCACGACCGATCCGCGCCCGGTTTATTCCCTGCAAAAAGGTCATTCGGTGAGCGGAACTTGCAATTGGGGTGAAATGGGTAACGCCTTGCAGGACCAGAGCCTGGAACCAAGAACCGTTTACGGTTGAGTCGGCCAAAAACTGTCATCATTCCGCCAAAATCTGTGTAGCCCCCCGGCCCGCTTGATTTATGCTCCTACCCAGAATTACTCGGCAGGCGCTCAACCCGAATCAGGTGGCTCTTGCCTCAACCGTTGACCATTATCACGGATACAAAATGACAGCTCGAATAGCTAAGACTCCTGTTTCTGCCGAGACCCTACCGGGACTAGCGCCCATATCGGCGGGAGCGGGGCAGGGGCTGAGTAACCGCCAACGGTTTCTGGATGCGTGCCGCTGCCGGCCTGTCGATCGGCCTCCGGTGTGGTTAATGCGGCAAGCTGGCCGGGCGCTGCCGGAATATCGGGCCTTGAAGGAGAAGTATACGTTCTTGCAGTTGGTGCAAACCCCAGAGCTGGCGACGGAAGTGACTTTGCAGCCGATTCGCCGTTTTGGTTTCGACGCAGCCATCCTGTTCAGCGACATCCTGGTGGTGGCCGAGGGGCTGGGGCAGCGTTATGAGTTCCGCGAACGGGGCGGCATCGAAATGGAATTCCTGCTCAAGACGACGGCGGATGTCGACCGCCTGGAGGTTGAGGCTGTAAATCAGAGGCTGCAGTACGTGGCGAAGGCGCTCCCCTTGATCAAATCGGCGCTGGGCGGCCGGACCGCCCTGATCGGCTTCGCCGGGTCGCCCTGGACCCTGGCCAATTTCATGGTCGAAGGAGGAGGGGTGAAGGAATACACCAAAGCCAAAGCGCTGTTCTTCACCGACCCGGCGCTGTTTCACCGGTTAATGGAAAAGCTTACCGACGCGGTCGCGGGTTTCCTCCAGCTGCAAATCGATTCGGGAGCCGATGCGGTTCAAATCTTCGACAGCCTGGGCGGGGTCCTGGGGGACGGCAGTTTTGAAGCCGCGTCGGCGGTGTGGATCCAGCAGATCATCGCCCGTCTTGGAGGGCAGGTTCCCGTGATTGTGTTTTCCAAAGGCACGCACGGCAACTGGAGTGAGCTGGTCGCTACCGGCGCGCAGGTTTTGGGTGTAGACTGGAATGTTCGGTTGTCCGACGTTTGCGCACGGCTTCCACAGGGGGTCGGGGTGCAGGGCAACCTGGATCCGTTTCTGTTGGCGACGCGACCCGATCTCATCGCGGCAGAGGCCCGTCGAATCCTGGACGACATGAAGGGCCGGCCGGGGCACGTGTTCAACCTGGGTCATGGCGTGCCGCCGAACGCGAAGCTGGAAAATATTGAAAGCCTCGTTGATACTGTCAGGAACCACCGTTCGTTATGAGCATGCTAAAAGTCGATTTGGATCTGGTGAAGAAGTACAACGTCGCCGGCCCGCGCTACACCTCGTACCCGCCCGCTACGAAGTTCACCGAGACGCTGAAATGGCCCGAGTTGGCCGAAAAAATTTTAGAGAACAACCGGACCGAGCGCGATCTTTCGGTCTATTTCCATATCCCTTTCTGCGAAACGCTTTGCTGGTATTGCGGCTGCACGACCGTCATCACGCTCAACCATGGGCAGGGGATGACGTACCTGAACTATCTCGAAAAGGAAGTCGCCCAGATGAGCACGCTGCTCAACCCGCGCAAAAAAACGGTGCAGTTGCATTGGGGCGGCGGCTCGCCCACGTTTCTTAGCCCGGACGAAATCCGGAGGCTGGGGGATATCATCCACCGCCATTTCACCTTCTCCGACGACCTCGAGGCGGGGGTGGAGATCGACCCGCGCCGTTTGACCCGTGACCACATCGTGGCGCTCCGGGAAGTGGGATTCAACCGCGCCTCCCTTGGCGTCCAGGATTTTGACCCGGTGGTCCAGGAAGCGGTGCACCGCGTCCAGCCCCGCGCGATGACCGAGCAGGTGCTGGGGTGGGTGCGGGAGTGCGGCTTCACCTCCGTAAATTTCGATCTCATTTATGGACTGCCCCACCAAACCGTGGAGTCGTTTAACCGAACGTTAGACATCGTGCTTTCCTTGCAACCCGACCGGTTGGCGGTTTTCAGCTACGCGCATGTGCCCTGGGTAAAGCCGGCGCAGAAGATCCTCGAGCAAAAGGTCCTCCCCGCACCAGAGGTCAAGCTGGAGCTGCTCAAAAGCGTGATCGAGCGGCTCACGGAAGATAACCGGTATGTTTATATCGGCATGGATCATTTCGCCAAACCTACCGACGAACTGGCCGTGTCCCAGGCCCGCAAAAATCTCCAGCGAAATTTCCAGGGCTACAGCACCCGCGCCGGTGCGGACATTTACGCCTTTGGCATGTCCTCGATTTCGCAAATCCCCGAGGCTTATTGGCAGAATGAGAAGGACCTTCCCAAGTACTACCAGGCGCTCGACGCCGGGCAGGTGCCGCTGGTGCGCGGCTACCTGGTGACCGAGGATGACAAGATTCGGCGCGACACCATCATGAGGGTCATGTGCGATTTGTCTCTGGATTACGCCGCCATGTCGCAGCGGCTGGGAATCAACTTCTCCTCCTATTTTGAACGCGAGATCGAATCCTTGGCCACGTTTGTAGGCGACGGCCTGGTGCGCCGCGCCGCGGGAGGGATGGAGGTTACCGATACCGGGCGGTTGTTCATCCGCAATATCGCGATGAGCTTCGATAACACCTTGGCCCCCGTGGGTGAGCGCAAGCATTCGCGAACGATTTGAAGTGAATTCCGTCGCCATCATTGGAGCCGGCGTCACCGGGCTGTCGGCGGGCTTTTACCTGCAACGCAAAGGCATCCCCGTAACCGTTTATGAGGCCGGCGCGCGGGTGGGCGGCGTTATTCAGTCGGTTCGGCGCGATGGGTATCTGGCTGAGTTTGGTCCTAACACGATTCTCGAGACCTCGCCAAAAATCGGTGAGTTAGTGCGAGACGCGGGTCTGCAATCACGTCGTCTGAACCCGGACCCCAAAGCCGAGGCCCGTTATGTGGTGCGCTATCGTCGGCCCATTGCCATGCCGGCCTCGCCGCTGGGCTTTTTCACGACGGACCTTTTCACCCTCAAGGCGAAGCTGGCCGTTCTGCGGGAGCCGTTTGTTCCGGCGCGCCGCGACGGACAGGAAGAGAGTATTGCTCAATTTGTGCAGCGGCGCCTGGGGCAGGAGTTCCTCGATCAGGCGATCGACGCCCTGGTCGGCGGTGTTTATGCCGGAGACCCGTACCGGCTTTCGGTCCCCCAAGCTTTTCCGAAACTCGCGGCATTGGAAGCTCGCTACGGATCGCTCATTAAAGGGCAGATTCTCGGGGGACGGGAGCGTAAGAAGCGGGGTGAGGTCGCCAAAGATCGCGCGCCCAAGTTCTCCTTTGACGATGGCCTCGAGGTATTGCCGCAGACCTTGGCTCGGCATCTCGGGGAGGCGGTGCGCTTGAACACGCCCGTCACGGGGATGACCCAAACGGCGGATGGTTGGACGGTTACCTTCCTGGAGAAGGGCCGGCCCCAGCGGACGCACCACAGCTCAATTCTTTTTGCGGGGACTGCCTACCGGTTAGCCCAACTTAATCTCGAAACGGAGGCGGAGCTGAGTCTGAAGGGCTTTGCCGATATACGTTACCCGCCTGTGGCGAGCGTCGTCTTAGGCTTTCGACGCGAGGATGTCGCCCATTCCTGCGAAGGTTTCGGCATGCTCGTTCCAAAAATCGAAGGCTTCAAGATCCTGGGCACAATTTTTTCTTCATCGCTGTTCCCGAACCGGGCGCCGGCGGGTCACCTGACCTTGACGAGCTACGTCGGGGGCGAGCGTTACCCCGAACTGGCGTCACGCCCGGCGGACGACCTCTTCGCATTAACCTGCGAGGACTTGAAAATACTCTTGGGCGTCCGGGGCAAGCCCACGTTCCAGCACTGCGTCCTTTATCCCCGGGCCATCCCGCAATATGTGGTCGGCTACGGCCGTTATCGCGAACAAATGAGCGAAATCGAGCGGAAGGCGCCCGGGCTCTTCCTCTCGGGTCACTACCGTGACGGTGTCTCACTGAGCGATTCAATCGTCTCCGGCTGCAATGTGGCAGATCGCATTGAGACTCACGTTCGCGCGTTAAGTCCTTCGGGTCAGGACCAATTGAACTCTGTTGATCGGGCTGGCGGTGCAACCGAGACCCGCCCCTTTCCAATACACCGATGACCAAAGGCGTCTTATTAGTCAATTTAGGATCTCCGAATTCTGCCTCCGTGCCCGATGTGCGGCGCTACCTGCGCGAGTTCCTGATGGATGGGCGCGTGTTGGATGTGAACTGGCTGGTTCGCTTCGGCCTCGTTCATTTTGCGATTCTGCCCTCTCGGCCAAAGCAATCGGCTCACGCCTACCAGGCGGTTTGGACCCCTAAAGGCTCCCCGCTCATTGTCATCAGCCGGAACGTTCACGCTCAACTCCAACAACGGGTTCCCATACCCGTCGAGCTGGCCATGCGCTACCAGAATCCCTCCATTCCGGACGCCATCCGGCGGCTGTCGCAAAAGGGTGTGAATGACGTCCTGCTCATTCCGCTTTTCCCGCATTACGCCATGTCCAGCTTCGAGACCGCAGTGGAGCGCGTTAAGGAGGTGGCCTCTCAGTCGGCGCCGGGAATGGCCATCCAGGTGCAGCCGCCCTTCTTCGATCAACCGGACTATGTCACGGCCCTGGTCGGAAGCGCCAGGCCCTACCTGGACCAAGGCTACGATCATCTCCTATTCAGCTTCCACGGTATTCCCGAACGGCACCTCCGCAAATCGGACCCCACCGGCTGCCATTGTCTTACCGCGCCTGATTGCTGCAACTCGCCCAGCCCCGCTCACGCGACTTGCTACCGCGCTCAGTGTTTCAAAACCGTCGCTGCCTTTGTCAAACAAGCTCGGATCCCACAGGAAAAATATTCGGTCTCCTTCCAGTCACGCCTCGGACGCGATCCCTGGCTGAAACCCTATACGGATTTTGAACTCCCCAAATTAGCCGAGCGCGGGATTAAGAAACTGCTCGTGATTTGTCCGGCGTTCGTTTCTGACTGCCTGGAGACGTTGGAGGAAATCGGCATGCGCGGGCGTGACAGTTTCCTGGGGGCCGGCGGCAAGGATTGCGCTCTCATTCCATGCATGAACGAGCACCCACTGTGGATTGGAGCGCTGGCGAAGTGGGTCGAGCGGTTCACGAACGGTAAATGACAGCCGCCTGGGTGTCTCCCATGGCATCGTTCCCCTCCGCATTTCCGTGTCCCATAGCGACGGTGGAAATTTCCCTGTCGCGCAGCGACATTGGAAGGTAGCCATGGGCCTTCAGCCCACGGATGGACCGATCCCCCGGCACCCCGCGTCGCTTGGCGACGCCTGAACCCTTCGCTGGGCTCAATGAAACTTACAAACGCTGGGTAACCCCGCGTGCCTTTGCGCGGACGGCCTACTGCTCTCCAGGGACTACCCGGATGGGGGCGGGCCGAAGCGGTTCGACCAGGATAATCTTGGCAAGTTGCTCGCTAATGGCCAACCGGGTGTTACAAACCTGGCAAATGAAGTTTGCCTGGCTGGTTAATAGCCTGATGATCTGGTCCTCACAAAACCCGAGCTCGCGCAGGCGATTCTGGACCTCCGGCGCGGCGCACAACTGCCTAATCCGCACTGCTACGCCGGCTTTAACTGCGCTCAGTGGACATACCTGGCACCGGGCTTCGTCCCGGCCTCTTCCCTCATCATTGACGGTCCAGTTCATACTCACGGCTGTATCCTAGGACCTACCGGGTGTTCTCACTACACCCTTTTTGTTTTTTCATTCCCATAATTTGCATGCTCGACAGCGACACCGCCTTGACCCACGTCAAAGATCCCGCGCCGGTTCGCAATTCAACAACAGGGCTGCCTCACTCGGCTGGAAAACTCATTTCTTCCACGAACACATCCTGGAAGCGCGGGTCTTCGTGGAGAGAAACGTGGGCGACTTTCCCCAGGATGTCCGGATAGGCCCCTCGGTGCTCTCGAAGTCCGAACAAGGCAATCTTGGCTCCCAGCAACGCGGTATTGCCTGCGGGGCTGACCTTTTCGGGAAGAAATTTCAGCAACCCAATCCTTCGGGCACTGGAGTAATTGATGTAATTGCCAAAGGCGCCGGCAAGGTAAACCCGGCCCAAATCATCCTCCGAAGCGCCCCATTGCTCGAGTAAAATGCGCAACCCGGCTGCGATCGCGCCCTTCGCCAACTGCAATTCCCTGATATCGGTTTGGCTGAGGGAGACGGAACCGGTCAAAGGAAGCGAACTCCCGTTGGCCAATCGGCCTCGGGGCTGAATCCCGCCTGTCTCCAGGCCCACGGCTACCGCATCCACCAGCCCACTGCCGCAAATACCTCGGGCTGCGCCCTGGCCGAGCACGTGACAGTGCAGCTCACCGCCTTGAAGGTGCACCTCGGAAATGGCGCCGGTGGCGGCGCGCATTCCCATGGAAATGCGGGCGCCTTCAAAGGCTGGGCCGGCGGCTGTTGAGGCGCAGAGCAGCCCGTCCCGGTTACCGACCACGATTTCGCCGTTGGTGCCCAAATCAATGAGGGCGGCCAGCGAATCACTTTGGTGCAGGTTGGTGGCGATGATACCCGCGAGAATATCGCTTCCCACGAAGCCGCCGAGGCAGGGAAGAAAACGTACCGTCGCGGTGTTGGCCCAGTCCCAACCGAGGTCGGAGGCCGGGAACGTGTGCAGCCCCGGATGCTGTGGTTCGAAGGGGACGTGTGAAAGTGGCTCCAGATCACGATCGCAAAACAAGTGGTGCATCACCGTGTTGCCGACGACAACGATATCTCGCAGCGTCAACGACGGCACAGTTGCTGTCCCTGTGGCCGTTCTCTGGACCTCGGAAACGAGGCCCTTCGACAGCGTCCCAATCTGTTCGCGGACCAAATCCCGCAAAGCCTGGTGTCCCTGGCTGGCGACGGCGAATTCAACCCGGCTCATGACATCGGCTCCGTGTTTGGCCTGGAGATTCAGCGCCGTCCGCACGCCCAGGACGCCACCCGTTTTCAAATCGATCAGCTGTGCGACGATGGTGGTGGTGCCCAGGTCAACGGCAATCCCCCACCCCTCCTGCGGGGTGAACGGGAAAACCGTTTCATCACTCAGAATGGCAGCTTCCCACTGGGCCAGTTCGAGCGTTAGGTCCGCTTCTGCTCTGGCGCGGCACGCCAACCTCCACCCGTCCGACAGCTCGGCCGGGGTGAGCCGTTGCCGATCCTCAGCGGTTATCGTAAGGGTTCCCCCCTTGGTCTTGATCCGGCAGGCTTTGCACCTGCCTCGACCACCACAGGGAAACTCGACCCCGTGTTCGAATAGGGCATCCTGCAACGGGGTGCCGCGCGGCAACCGGAGGGTTTTGCCCGAGGGCAGGAGTTCGATATTGACCGGATCGTTCAAAGGGAGCGTGCCGAATGCGAGGGAGGGCGCGAACCCTAGCACGGGTGTTTGCTTGCGGTCGGGTTTACGGCGAAGACTCGACGTTAACCTGGGGCGCGCTCGAGTTGCGCCTGCGTCCCGGCCAAGTGCCTGGCTTATCTTTGCAAGCGGTAAAACTGAACCGGCCCAGTGGCGGGCACCGTGGCGCGAAAAACCCCGCCGCTTACCAACGTAATGTTCGCACCCGTAGCCGAGGCGTAGGGGCCCGTGGCGACCGTCGCACTCAATAAGGTGAACTGCGACGCCGAATCACTGGTCGACCCCGTGAAGGTAAGCGTTGCGGTGCCGTTGCTGACAGCCAGGCTGGTGATCAGCGGAGCTTGACCGGGTGGTTGCACCGGGCCGCCCTGGCGCTGGATCTTGTAGTACTGCATGCCGGAAGAGCTGCTCAACGTGGCGCGAAATACCCCGGGGCTGACCAGTGCGATCGTGGCGTTGGCGACGGTCGAGTACGGCCCGGTGACAGTTCCAGAACCGACCACCAGGAACGACGAGGCCACATCGTTGGCCGTGGCGGTGAAATCGATGGTGACCGTCGTGCCTGCCACGCTGATTTTGGTGATCGTGGGCGCCGGTCCTCCCCCGGTGGACCCGCCGGTCACCTGGATGGTGGCCAACCCTACGGTGGTCGCCTGGTTGATACCGGGCGGGGAGAAAGCCCTCCATTTCCCAAACCAATTATCGACGCAATAAACGTTGCCCACGGCATCCCAATCGCAGGCCGTGTCCTGGTGCTCGGCGTCCCCGCCGATGGCCAACCCAAGGTCCAAATTCGCCGCCAGTGCGCCGTTGGTGGCGTAGAGCACCTTAGTGTTACCGCCCTGGAACAGGCCATTGACGATGAGACCTTGAAAAGCCGCGGCCACGTACGTGCCGGTGGGATCAACCGCGACTGCGCTGGCGGCGGCATAAGTGTCGTCATTCGCGCCCACGGCCCAATCCGGCAGGGTCTCCGGGCTACCGTTGTTTGTGGAAGGATCATAGGCGGGAAAACGGAAAACCCGTGACGTGGGGTCGTCCGTGTTGGTGCTAACCTGGCAAGTGTAAATATTCCCGCTCTTATCCAGGGCCACGCTGATGGGACCAAGAGTCAGGTTGTTCGTCGGGTCCGCGCCCAATCCGACGACACTCTTTCCGAGGTCATTCGTCGCGCACGTGCCCGTTGCGGTGACGTGCCACCGCACGATGCCATTGGCACCGTTCATATCCGCCATCCAAATCTGGGTGTTCGTGCCGGTGCCGACGATGGCCGGTCCGCTCAGCTGTGCGCCACTCGGGATGTTGTCGCTCCGCAACACCATGACCAGAGAATTGCTCGACAGGGTTGGGTCCCAACGGAGCACCTCACCGGACGTTGCTAAATCGCTGACGTAAACAAATTCATCGTCCGAAACGCGAACTTGCCAAGGGCTTAGGCCATTGCCGGCCCAGTCACGCCCATCCAAGCCACCGCTGGAAGGGATCTCTTCGGCGAAGGTGGCATCCGCGTTGAGCTTCAAGATGCCCAGCACATCACCCGGTGTGGTCGCCGGGGTGGGGCCCGCCGCCGAATTAGCAACGAAGACCCGCCCGTAATACGGACTCGTCGGGTTGCGGTCCACCGCGATGCCCGACCCGAGGTAAACGTAAGCTCCGGGGTCATCCTCCGAAGTGATTTGGGTCCAGTTGGTGTACCCTGCGGAAGCGGCCGTGATGCTCACCTGGTAGGTGCCACCGGCAGCATTATTCGAGTTGTTATCCAACCCGTCCCAGGTCACAGAATTCAGGCCGCGGTCAGTTCCCGGATTTCCGGCAGCGAGGGAGATCTTCCGGACGACGCTGGCTCCCGAGGCAATGTTGATGTCCACTCCCGCGGAAGCCGCCTCGTTCAGTATGTAGCTGATCGTGACTTGCCCGCCGGACGCGGCGGTGACGTTCGTGGTGCCGCCGTCTAGCCTGATATCGGTGGCATAAACGTTCGCCCGGGCGGAAGGCGAGTGCAGGAAAATAGCTAAAGCGAGCGGCAACAACCTCAGCACACAGCTTAACTCCAACGTCGGCTTCAATTTCATAGGCGATCGGTCGATTATCTCATCGGAATGGCTGGCGGTTAGGCCAAACGCGCAAGATCTTTTAGCAGGTGTGGCGAAAGTCTCAACCATAATGTGACTTTCGGGAGCCGAGGCGACTGGGGACGCCGGGTCTTGTATTCTGGCGAATGGGTGGCTGGAGGGAGACAGGCCTTCTCTCCCCAGGATGGCAGCACCAGTTGGAACGGTCAGAACTTCCGGTTCCAACTCTCTTTCGAGTACTTTTCCTCAACCAATGCCCCAATTCGCTCATAGGGAACAGTGGTGAGCTGCCCCTCTGCCTTCCAAGCGCCGCTCAATGCCCTCTTTACGGATTCCTCGGCCAGTTTGAGATTCATTAGGAAGTCACGGTGAGACCGGTTAAGACGATACCCGGGCTGGCGGCTCGGGAAGGGGAGCGCCTTCTCAATCAGAACCAAATCCATGTTCAGGAGGAAACATCCGTGGAAGAGCAAAAACCGTTTGCCCCGCCTTTGCGCGTTACCGGAGAATTTCAACCCCCCAATGGCGAGATCCGTATGGCCTTGCTTCTCCACGGGCGCATGCGCGAGTTCTCTCAGGATCGCCCGATGCCGCTCGAGAATAAAGTCATTTGTAGCTGAGATGCTGGCCAGGTCACTGACGCCCTCAAACCGGAGAACCAGTGAATAATTTAAGCAACCGGGACCTTGAAGCACGGTCCCACCGCCCGTGCATCTCCGGAGCACTGGGATGTCGTGTTCGCGGCAAAAGTCCAGGTTAACCTCCGTCCGCACCTGGTTCGCGTAACCAACGGCCACGAAATAGCGGGCCGCGCTCCAAAACCGCAACAAGCCTCCGTGGTCGGTCTGATCGCACAAGTTCAACAGGGCCTCGTCACACGCGAGGTTTTCCTCAGGCGCCTTTAACGTCAGATCACAGAGTTGCATGCATGAAGGGTCGGTTACGGAGTGTCCCCGAAGGCTGCGTTTACAGAACAACGGTCCCAATCGGAGCGCCGGTTTCCAACCGGCTTTGGCCGTCCGCTGTCCAAAGGGGTGCGGCAACGATCCTCGGCAGCCATAATCCGGCTGCAACCCGACGCTCCCCCGATGTGCCGATGGACCCCCAGACTTCGCCTCCGGCAGGTCACAGTTGCAAAATCAGTCTTTGCCTGTAGAATAGCGCTCCGAGTTATCACAAGCTCAACAAATTGATGCTATAGTGTTTTGTTGGCATCGAGCGTGCCATTCTGTCGAATGCGGCGCTTTTTTGACCCCGTAGTTTGGCAATCGAAACGTCCTAAGTATAACGAAGTGGATTTTGAGTGACAAAGTGAAAGTGCCGAAGAAAGAAACCCAAACCTCGCTGCCGGAGTTGCATATCCTGCCTGAACCCAATGGCAAACCGGAGGACAAGCTCCTGGATTCTTTGGAATCAGTAGTCGAGTACACCCTGCGCAACCAGGCGCAAGGCGCCACCACCCGGTTCTTCGGGAACCTCACGGGACGCTTGCGCGAGGACGGTATTGAAGCTCCGCGGGTGGTCAGCACGCCGTATATTAATACGATTCCCGCGGAAAAGCAGGCTCCTTTCCCGGGCGATTGGGAGATGGAGCGGCGCATCAAGAGCTACGTTCGCTGGAATGCCATGGCGATGGTGGTGAACGCGAATCGCGAGCACAGCGGCCTGGGCGGCCACATCTCCACGTACGCTTCCGCGGCGACTCTCTACGAGGTCGCTTTCAACCATTTCCTGCGCGCCCGAACTGACGATTTCCCCGGCGACCTGGTTTATTTCCAAGGCCACGCTACCCCGGGCATTTACGCGCGCGCTTTCGTCGAAGGTCGCCTTGACGAACACCACCTGCAGAATTTTCGCCAGGAGTTGGCGGAGGGCGGCGGGTTGTCGTCCTATCCGCACCCGTACCTGATGCCGGACTTTTGGCAGTTTCCCACCGTCTCGATGGGGCTGGGTCCGCTCATGTCTCTGTACCAGGCGCGTTTCAACCGTTATCTCCACGCGCGGGGCCTGGTCAAGGGCGAAGAGCCCCGAGTCTGGGCGTTTCTCGGCGATGGCGAAACCGACGAACCCGAAACCCTCGGCTCGCTCACGCTGGCTTCTCGCGAGAATCTCGACAACCTAATCTGGGTCATTAACTGCAATTTGCAGCGCCTCGACGGGCCGGTGCGCGGCAACGGCAAGATCATCCAGGAGCTTGAGGCGCTTTTCCAGGGCGCGGGTTGGAACGTGATCAAAGTAATCTGGGGCTCGGACTGGGACAAGCTCCTGGCGGCTGACCGCAGCGGCCTGTTGCTTCGCCGGATGGAGGAAGTCGTCGACGGCGATTATCAAAAGTACTCCGTCGAGCCCGGCAGCTACACCCGCAAACATTTCTTCGGCAAATATCCGGAGCTGCTCGCTTTGGTCAATCACCTTACCGACGAGCAAATCCATAAGCTGCTGCGCGGCGGCCACGATACGCGCAAGGTCTATGCCGCATATAAGTCCGCGGTGGAACACCCCGGTCAACCAACGGTTATTTTAGCCAAAACCGTCAAAGGCTACGGCTTGGGGGAAGCGGGCGAGGGCCGCAACATCACCCACCAGCAAAAGAAGCTTAACGAAAAGGAACTCCGCGAGTTCCGAGCCCGCTTCGGGATCCCTGTCAGCGATGAGGAGATTGCCCAGACGCCTTTTTTCCGTCCCGCGCCGGACAGCCGAGAGCGCCAATATCTTTTGGGCCGTCGCCAGAGTCTCGGTGGGTTTCTGCCCCGCCGGGTGGTTACCGCCAAGCCCGTGGATGTTCCCAAGCTGGACTCTTTTGCCGAGCTGCTGAAGGGGTCGGGGAAGTTCGAAGTGTCCACGACCATGGGCTTCGTCCGCTTGGTCAGCATGCTGGTGCGGAACAAGACGATTGGCGCCCAGGTGGTGCCGATCATCCCGGACGAGGCGCGCACCTTTGGTTTGGATGCCCTCTTCCGCGAGATCGGGATCTATTCGTCCAAAGGTCAGCTCTACGAACCGGTGGACAAGAAGTCCCTGCTGTACTATCACGAAGCGAAGGATGGGCAAATCCTGGAAGAAGGGATCACCGAGGCGGGGTCGATGGCCTCTTTCATCGCCGCCGGCACCTCCTACGCGAGTTTTGGCCGGCACATGATCCCTTTCTACATCTATTACTCGATGTTCGGTTTTCAGCGCATCGGCGACTTGATGTGGCTGGCGGGAGACATTAAGGCTCGTGGGTTCCTCCTCGGCGCAACTTCCGGGCGCACCACCCTCAACGGTGAGGGCCTCCAGCACCAGGATGGCCATAGCTTGCTCCTCTCAAGCACGATTCCCACTCTCCTCACCTACGATCCCGCTTTCGCTTACGAGGTGGCCGTCATTATCGCGGATGGCTTGAAGCGCATGTACGTCGATGGCGAAGACATTTTTTACTACCTGACCCTCTACAACGAGAACTACCTCATGCCCCCGATGCCTTCCGGGGCCGAAGAGGGCATTCTCAAAGGGCTCTATAAGTTCCGTCCCGGCCCAGACAAGCTCCCGCTCAAAGCCCAGATCCTGGGCAGCGGCCCCATCCTCCTCGAAGCCCTGCGCGCCCAGCAAATCCTGGCGGAGAAGTTTGGCGTCTCGGCTGATATTTGGAGTGCCACGAGCTACAAGCTGCTGCGCAATGATGCCCTCCGCGTGAAACGATGGAACATGCTCCACCCCGAAGCGGCCCAGCGCACCTCCTATGTCGAGAACTCCTTGCGCAACCAAAAGGGTCCGTTTATTGCCGTCTCCGACAATTTGAAACTGGTCCCGGACCAAATCGCGCCTTGGGTTCCCGGCGGGCTCACGACCCTGGGCACCGATGGCTTTGGCCGGAGCGACACCCGCGAGCGGTTGCGCCGCTTCTTCGAAGTCGACGCCGAATCCACCGTCGTGGCCACCCTCTATGCGCTGGCAGAAAAGGGCCAGGTCGACCGCGTCCTCGTCGGTAAAGCTATCCGCGAGCTGGGGGTCGATCCCGAGAAAATTCACCCGCAGCTGGTCTAGGGCGGGAGCGCGGGCGCCCTCGCCCGCGCGTATGGGCCGGCGCAGCGTGGACCTGAAGTGGCCGTTCCCGATAAAACGCAGCCTCGACAAATTTTTTAAACGCGAACTAAATCAGAGAAATGGACTTAAAACTTCCGCATCTCGGCGAAGGCGCCGACTCCGGCACCGTGGTGAACCTTTTTGTCAAAGAGGGCGATCAGGTCACCAAGGATCAGCCGATCCTTGAACTCGAAAACGAAAAGGCCGTCGCTACCATTCCCTCGACCTCCGCCGGCACGGTCGTGAAGCTTTTCGTAAAATCCGGAGACAAAATCAGCGTCGGTCAAAGGATTCTTTCGCTAACGGAATCCGGCGCCGCCCCTGCTCCCGCTGCGCCCCCCAAGGCTCAGCCGGCCGTGCGGCAGGAAACCGCCGAATCGGAACCCGGCGAAGCAGCGGAGCCGGAACCGCAGGCCGAACCCTCCGTCTCGAAGCCTGGAACACCAGTCGCTGCCGCCCCGTCCATTCGCAAGCTGGCTCGCGAGCTGGCGATCGACCTGACCAAAGTTCGCGGCCGCGCGCGCGGAGGCCGGATCGTGCTGGAAGACGTGCGCGCTTATATTCAGCGGCTCCAACGGCTCGCGGCTGAACCAAAAGCCGGTGCGGCAGGAGGGGCTCCCGCCGCCAAACCCGCGATTGAGTCGATCGACTTTTCCAAGTGGGGACCCATCACCAAGCAGCCGCTCTCGCCTTTGCGCCAGGTCATCGCGCGCCGGATGCACGAGAACTGGAATGCCGTGCCGCGCGTCACCCAGTTTGACGAAGCGGACATCACCGCGCTCAACGAACTGCGGAAGAAATATGCGCCGGCCTACGAAAAACAAGGCGCCCGGCTCACCGTGACCTCATTCGTGCTCAAGATTGTCGCGGACCTTCTGAAAAAATACCCGGTGTTCAATTCCAGCCTGGATGAAGTGAGCCAGGAACTCGTGCTTAAACAGTACTATCACGTCGGCGTTGCCGTGGACACTGATGCAGGCCTCATTGTGCCCGTCATCCGCGACGTGGATAAGAAGAGCCTGGTTGACCTCTCCAAGGAATTGGAGGGCCTGGCCAAGAAGGCGCGCGATCGCAAAGTGTCGGCCGAAGAACTCAAAGGCGGAACCTTCACGATTTCGAACCAGGGCGGTATTGGCGGGGCGCACTTCACGCCCATTGTGAACAAGCCGGAAGTGGCCATTTTGGGCCTGGGCCGAGGCGCTCTGAAACCGGTCGTTCGCGAGGGCAGGGTGGAGCCCCGGCTGATGTTGCCCATTGGCCTCTCGTATGACCATCGCGTGATCGACGGCGGCATTGCGGCCCGCTTCACGGTGGACCTGGTCAAGGCGTTCGAGAATTTTAACGAAGAGCTCGTCAAGTAAATCATGGATCCCATCAAAACTGAAATTGTTGTTGTCGGCGCTGGTCCGGGCGGGTATGCCGCGGCATTTTACGCCGCCGACCTGGGCAAGAAAGTCGTTCTGATCGAGCGCGACCCCCGGCTCGGAGGCGTGTGTCTGAACCGCGGCTGCATTCCCTCCAAAGCGCTCCTGCACGCCGCCCATACCGTGTCCTCGGCGCGTGAATCCGAACATCGCGGCATCACCTTCGGCACCCCGACCATCGATACCTCCAAGCTCCGAGCGTGGAAAGAGTCCATCCTCACCCGTTTGGCCGGCGGCATCGCGCAACTGGCCAAAATGCGCGGGGTCCAGGTCATGCACGGGCGCGCTTATTTCGAAGATTCCCGCAGCCTGCGCGTCGAAACGGACCAAGGCCAGCAGTTCGTACACTACGACAAGGCAATTGTGGCGGTCGGTTCCCGCTCGGCCATGCCCAAGGCGTTTGACCTGGGCAACCCGCGCATCATGACCTCCCGCGAGGCGCTCGAAGTCGAGGATATTCCCGAAAACCTGCTCGTCATCGGCGGCGGGTATATCGGCATGGAACTCGGAACCGTCTACGCCACCCTGGGCAGCAAGGTCGTGTTGGTCGAAGCGTTGGATACCATCTTGGCCGGCGCTGACCCGGACCTGGCGCGGCCGGTCATCGCCTATGCCAAAAAGGCCTTTAAAGAGGTCCGGCTCAAAACCAAGGTCGCCAAAATGGCCACCGTCGGAAAGCAGATCAAAGTCGAGTTCGACATGGGCGGCCAGAAAACAGAGGAGCTCTATGATCGGGTCCTGGTCGCCGTCGGCCGCGCCCCGAATGCCGAGGACCTCGGTCTCGAAAACACCAAGGTGTCTTTCGATGACAAGGGCTTTATCCACGTGGACGAAAAGCAGCAGACCACTGACCCGGCGATCTTCGCCATCGGCGACATCGCGGGAGGCGTGCTGCTCGCCCACAAAGCCGCCAAAGAAGCGCGAGTTGCAGTTGAGGTGATCGTGGGCGAAGACAGCGCGTTCACGGATATTACCATCCCGGCCGTCGTCTTCACCGACCCCGAACTCGCCTGGTGCGGCTTGACCGAATCCGAAGCGAAAGCGAAGGGAATCGAAATCCAGGTGGCCAAATTCCCATGGGCAGCTTCGGGCCGAGCCATGTCCTTCGACCGTCCGGACGGGTTGACCAAGCTGATCATCGACCCGGACACCGAACGGGTCCTGGGCGTGGGGATTGTCGGCACCGGGGCCGGGGAGCTGATTGCCGAAGGCGTGCTCGCCGTCGAGATGGGTGCCACCGCCAAGGACCTTGCGCTCGCGGTTCATCCGCACCCCACATTGTCGGAGACCATCATGGAAGCCGCCGAATCCTTTTACGGGCACGCGACTCACACCTGGACTCGCAAGAAGAATCCCGAGCCGTAACTTCCCGCGAATTCCTGTTGAATTCCCCCGCACGCTGCGTACTATTGCCTCGTGCCGGGCTCTTCCAGACCGGTGCAATGGTTCGGGGCGTAGCGTAGCTTGGTAGCGCGTCTGAATGGGGTTCAGAAGGTCGTGAGTTCAAATCTCACCGCCCCGACCATTTTTCCATTAGAAATCAAAGAGGTTGAATTTTCCTAGCGGATTCCCTAATATCTGACCGTGAAAAGGCCAAAAGCGAAGTCCAGGGAATCAGAGTTCCCTAGGACCGTAACGGTAAAAGGCATCCCCGGGATTTCGGCCATCATTTATCAGGTCCGAAAGGAGAAGCAGTTAAAAGAGGGG
>Ga0105240_10001893_pt1 | contig 34758 bp, 30 predicted proteins | sample KBSC54metaG_FD_80426 | JGI IMG/M metagenome (GOLD analysis project Ga0105240, IMG submission 80426) | Corn rhizosphere microbial communities from Kellogg Biological Station, Michigan, USA - KBS C5-4 metaG | ecosystem: Host-associated > Plants > Roots > Rhizosphere > Soil | place: Michigan, USA... | reverse complement strand
GGTTATCGAGAGGCTCGAGTCTCGCATACGGGACAACAGGATTGAGGCTCAGGTTGAAAAAGAGAACTTCCATCAATTCAAAATTCAGATCTCACAAGGAGAAGGAAATGGCAGATTTTCGCAAATGTCTTTATGCGCTTGCCCTAGTGGCCCTGCTCGCGGGGTTCACCGGATCGGCTAGCGCACAGGCTTTTCTATGCAACAGTAGTACCAGCTCATCGACCTTGGTTCGGGCGGAAGGATTCGCCGAGCTGTTGGGCGACATCCAGCTTGACTGCACGGGTGGAACTCCTACCCCTCCCGGTCAAACTGTACCGCCCGTCGGCATCACGGTTAACCTTGATGTCAACGTAACCAGCCAAACCACCAAGGTCATCAACCAGGTCGAGTTCCTCGAATCCTTGTTGATCATCGATGAACCGAATTCCCCGTCCAATCCGACGCGGCCCATCCTGAATTGTGGTCGCACGGACGCGCCCGACAATACTCAGGCGGGTGCGGGTGTTTGCACTATCGCGGGAGGCGGTTCCAACGGAGCGGCAGCCACCTACAACGGCACTCCGGGACACCCGAACGTGTTTCAGGGCCGCTCTTTCCGCCTGATCACGGGTCAGTACAATCAAGTGGTATTCGCGGGTATCCCGATCGATCCGCCCGGAACGATTTGCGCGGCGTCCATCGCCGTGCCGGGTGCTCCTTGCCACCGCATCATCCGCATCACCAACATTCGCGGCGATGCGACAGCTAAATCGGTGGTTGTGGCTAACGTGACGCAACAGATCAACGCCAGCATTATCGTCAACCCAGTTACCGGTCTTCCAGTGGACAGCCTTTCGCACCCGATCGCAACCGTACAGCTAGGCTTGGTCGGTCCGAATCTCAATGCCGCCAAGCTGGACTTCATCCAGTGCACTTCCTTGGCCGCGCAGACACAGAACCTAACCTATACGTTTCAGGAAGGCTTCAACGAAGCATTTAAGCCGCAGAGTCTCACTCAAGTGTTGAAGAACGGGCAAGCGAAACCGTCTTACCAGTTCCTTCAAGCTGACACGACTCAGGGTGTCGCCAACAACCAGAACGTCGCTGGCGCGGTGTACGAAACGGAAAGCGGCTATGTCAATAGCTTCGCGGCAACCGCGGGTGACAATCCGCTGGCGCCGCTAACGGGTCAGGCTGGCAACGGCGTCCCGTTCTCAAACGCGGGCGGAACCGATACCGGTATCACCTTGGCCGGAATTGCTACCCAGGGTACGCGGCTTGCCGTCAACTTGTCGAAGATTCCAGCGGGCTCCAGTGTATCGGTACCTAACTGCGCGAATCTCACGAACGTAATTGGCGGCGGTGTCACCGGTATCGCAATACTGATCACTGGAACCACGTCCACTGGTTTTGGCGGAACACCCGCCACCTGTACCACGGTAGGTGGTGTAGTTCAATCCAGTTCTCCATCGACTACTATCGCAGGAACGGTCGGTGGCATCGCAGCCCCCGGCTTCGCAGTGTACGAAGTGTTCTTCTCCAACCCCAGTGCTCTGGAGAAAGTCGCCATTCCGCTAACGGTCGCAGGCATCCCCAACCTGCCGTCCAATCTGCCTGCTCCGAACGTGATCTCGCAGATCCAGGGCAGCTTCGCTCCGTTCTATGATCCGCTCGACAACGTAAGGCGTACAGCCTTCGCTGCCGGCACGGAAAACACGGTCGCCATCCCGAATACCCTGGCTATTCCTCGGTTCCTCCGGATCGCGCCTCCGACCAACCTCTTTGCGATCTCGCAGTGTTCTTGCAACTTGCTGTTCCCGTATGTAACCAACGCGGCGACCGCCGGTGGCAGCTTCGACACTGGAATCGCAATTGCGAATACGTCGCTTGATCCCGGCAATACCGCTCCCTCGGTGTTCGGGTTCAAGGGTTCCGCGCAGTCCGGTCCCGTCCAGTTGTGGTTCTACAACCGCAATGCGACGCCGCCGGCCGAGCCGAACTTCCTCGGTCAGACGAACACGCAGTGCACCAACCAAACCACTCCCGGTAGCTGTACCGGAACGCTCACGAACGTTCCTGCCGGCGGTGTGCTCACGTACACTCTGTTCAATGGTGGAGCGATCAACGGTCAGACCCCGGCGGGGTCGGTTCTTCTACCTGCCACGGGCTTCACCGGCTACATCATTGCGCAAGCCCGATTCCAGTACTGCCACGGCTTTGCCTTCATCAGCAAGCAGGGCGCTGGATTCCAGGCGGATAACCTGGCGATGGGCTACCTAGCCATCGTGCTAGATACTCCGGGGCTGCCGCGCACCTCGTCCACGGGCGAGAACGACGGCCACTAGAAGTACGTTTTGTACGATCAGAAAGGGAGGAGCTTCGGCTCCTCCCTTTTTGCTTTTCGGGAAAGTTTAGGTCCAGAACAATCGGACTGCAATTTGTTTTTGGCTTTGCCGCTCTCGAATGCTATACTCATCTGTGTTCCGCCCGCGTCCCTTCCGATATATCCAATAGAGGTTTGTCCATGGTGAAACCACGTTTTGTTCCGGTCGTCTCCCTGTATCTGGCCCTCGCGGCGGCTGCATTTGCTCAGACTAGCTATATTTTTCAATTGCCAGGCTTGGCGCAGAGTGGACAGGCCCCGCAAGTTGGGGCCGTCGGCGATAACGATTTCAGCCGGAAACTCGGGCCGAGCAACAATTCAAGCTACGCGGGCGCGACCAAAGTGGTCGCGACACCAGATGGGTCGAAGTTTTACTTCGCGACCCCAAAGGGCATGTTCGAAGCGAAAATCACGACTAGCGACCGCACACTGAACAATCCCACGCCCCTGAGCGCGATCTCCGGGGCGGTTAGCGACGCCGTAATCACACCCGACGGCAAGTACCTGTTCGTGGTCGGCAGTCACTTATATACCGTCAATACCGCGACGGATGCCCTTGCGGCGGATGCAGACACCGGTGTTCCCGCCGGTAACGACCCAGTCGCGGTGGCCGTCAGCCATGACGGCACAACTGCGTGGATTCTCTCCACTTCGGGCACCGGCAGCACCATCACCTCTATGAATCTGAGTGCCACCGGCGGCCCGCAGGTCAGCGCCACCCAACTGACGCTGATCTCGGGAGCCACCTCCATGGTGCTTTCGCCCGGCAATCTACTTTACGTTACTACTGGTGCGAATAAGCTGTTCGAGATTGACCCAGTGACTTTGACGGTCACTCCGCTCGGCGAGATGACGTTCCCAGGACTCGCCGGACCGCTTCAATTCACTCCCGATGGAACCACCGCCTACTTCGTGAACCAAACTGCATGCGGGACCTGCTCAGCCATCTTCAAGTTATCTGTTCAGTCTCATGCCATCACGACGCTGCCATTGCCGGCGGATAATACCGCTCCTCCAACGGTGGACCAGATCCTGGTCGCCGGTAATAACCGGGTATTCGGTTTATCCTCGGTCACCAACATCTTGTACGACATAACCCCAACGCCCTTCACCATGACGCCTACTGTACTCGGACAGTTGCCAACGAGCACTGTAGTGGCCGCAGCAGTCTCTAACGAAAACCCAAGCTCGAGATTTCTTTATTTGTTGTTCGCCAATCACAACTTCGACCGCATTAATCTCGCTACCAACGGGGTCGATCAGCTGACTACGCTGGATCCAATCAACGGACAAATCTTGTCGTTCCTGTCGATCCCGGCGCAGTCCGGCGCGGCCAGTCTGTCATTGATCAACTCGAGCCAGAACCTCGCTCCCAATGCAACAGCCGTTCTCACTGGGCAGCTACTCGATCCGGTCGGCCGTCCGGTCATGGGAGCTACTGCGTCCTTCTCGGCGGATCCTGCGTCGGGGATTGCTATCACCAATCCGACCGTAACTACAACCGCTGGAGGCTGGGCGCAAACCACAATTACTGCGCCCGCGACGCCAGGGAATTACACCGTCACGTTATCCTCCGGAATACTGACCACTAGCTTTCAGCTCAACGTCAGCGGTAGCGGTACAGGCGGGAGCACAGGCGGAAACGGCAACCCCCAGATGTCGATCTATGCAGGCGACGGACAACTGCTCGGTCAGAGCACGCTGGCGCAGTTGCCACTGACGGTTAAGGTCGTCGATGGGAATGGCAATCCTTTAGCGGGTGTTTCTGTTGCCTTCCAGCTCACCGATGGTATAGGTACGATCTCCCCCCGTAATCAGGGCCTCACCGATCAGGACGGTTTGGCGAAAGCGGACTATTCCTCTGCTACCATCCCCCAAAATATCTCCACCAAGCTCAGTAAAATTTCAGCCACTTCGGTCTATGGCACGGTGGAGTTCTACGAAACCACCCATAATGCCGGACCCAACGACCTGCAGCCCGGATTTAATCTCCTCAGCCCTGTCACTCGCCGGATTTCGATCCCACAGGGAGGGTTTCTGCCCTCAGCGGTCACCATCCAAACGTTTACGGAAAAACAACCCGCGATGAATGTCCCCAACATTGGGCTGAGAATCGTCGATAACCCGCAAAATCTCACCGCTAATTCTCAGATTGCCGTCTGCCAGGGTCTTTCTCGCAGTGATAATTCCGGGATCTCTCATTGCGATTTACAATTGCTGCCCGGTGCCTGCCAATACGGTACACAGGATGTCGGCATATTCGTAGTGCCAGGCGAATCCCGGGTCACGGCCTTCCCCTTGACTCTTTCGATCACGCAGGGAAGTGCAACGGCACTCGTTCCGCTTTCCCCACTGAACCAAACCGGCACCCCGGGAAACACCTTTACGCTTACGGCGCGCGTGAACGATGGTTGCGGCAAGGCGATAAGTACCGGCGGTCTGGCCTGGGGCTTTATCCAAGGTTCGGCTCCGGCGAGTTTCGCCTCCGCGCAAACCTCGTCCGACGCGGGCGGTGCCGTGTCGGCCAGCGTTGTACTCGGCTCCTCGGCTGGCGTTGTCCAGGTCCAGCTTACGGGTGCAGGCTTGACCCCCGTCGTCTTTAAAATCACGAATCAAATCTCCATTTCCGGGATCTCAGTAGTCCAGCCGCTTCCGGCAGCCGTGGCCGTCGGACAGCAATTCCAACCGTTAACCTTTGTGGTCCGCGATGCGAACAACAACCCGGTTTCCGGTACTCAGGTCAACTTCTCCGTGTCGGCTGGCGCAACGCTTAACACGGGCAGCGCGACGACGAACGCGCAAGGCCAGGTGCAGGTTACTGTCACAGCGGGCAGCACTGCCGGGAACATCGTGGTCACTGCGACTGCCGGTAGTGCCACCACGACGGCGACTTTGTCGTCTCATCCTGCCGCCCCCTCGCTCACCAGCGCCAGCTTCACTAACGCCGCCACGGGCGCCCCCGGGATGACTCCGTGCGGCTTTGTCACCGTAACGGGAGCTGGCGTCGCTCCCGGCGTCACGGGCGTCGTCGCTCCGGTGAGCTTCTTCGGGGCTTATCCCTACAGCGTGGCTGGTCTGTCTATAACCGTGAATGGCACTCTGGTCCCGATTCAAGCGGTCGCCAACGACCAGTTCGGCCAGCGTGCTAACTTCCAGGCTCCCTGCGAACTTACCGGTAGCGGTGCCACCGTCGTAGTCACTGTGAACGGCGGCAGCACCACGATCACGAACGTGCCCGTATTGCAGGTGCAGCCCGGGATTTTCACCTACACCGGGCCTAACAACAAACTGTACGGCGCGGTGATTCGTGAAGTTGACGGCACTTATGTGACGGCTACTAACCCGGCGCATCAGGGGGAGAAGGTCTATGTGGTAACCACCGGCCTTGGCCAGACGACCCCAACGCTGGTCACGAATTCGGCCGGCACAGGAAGCCAAAATGTAATTCTGCCGACCGCCGTGTTCTTAAGCGGCCGTGGCATACCTGCCCTCTCGGCGCGCTATATGTTCGGATGGGTCGGCGCATACCTGGTCGAATTCCAGATTCCGGCGGATTCTTCCACCGGACCCGACCAGAGTTTGATTGTGATTGAAACGAGCACTGACGGCAGCACCTTCCTAGGAGTCAGTAATACGGTGTTGCTACCAGCAGTACAGTAAAAAAGAGGGGCGGTTCACCGCCCCTTTTTCAGCCCTACAACTTACCGATCGCCAGGTAGATCATGCGCAGCATTGCGCGGTCGTCCGGCGTGAACACGCCGCTGGCCTCATCAGCCGTTTCTTTAAGATCCGTGCGAACTACTCCCAGGATTCCCATCATCCCCGTGTACAATTGTTCGTTCGGCAGAAGGTCCCGAACGGGCATGGAACGCGGAGGGCGCGTATCATCTTCTCCGGTGGGCGCTGGAAGATCGGGAACCCATACCGGCTGAGGTGAGGACACGTCCCAATGCCCCGGAGCGCCGACTCCTTGCGCATTGCGCGTGAATAAAAGGGCGCCGACGTTCACCGGCTGGCCCTGCGCCAGAAAATACCACTGCCGGCGAGGCTCGTCGCTGGGATAACTGGCGGGATACGACGGCAGTTCCTCCTGTTGGAGGCCGGTGCCACCCAGTTGCATCATCAGTTCCTGAGCGTCGCTTTCCAGGCTTAGATAAATCGCGTTTAGAGTGGAACCGCCGCGCGTCGCGAGCGTAGGCGCCACGACATAAGGAGGATACCGAATCGCTCCGGGCAGATTTATCGTGGCTGCCTCTTGCGCCGGCATGACCATTTGCCGCAGGATCCCGTTGCCGTTCTGATCCTGCGCCACGACGCGGTACACTGCCACATTACTCGGATCGGAGACGTCCACCGTGGAATCGAACCAGCTCTTCCGAACACGGGTTGGATCGTATGCAGCCGCCTCCACTCCGAACGCGGCCCGGTAGCTATCGCGTGAATACGCCTTGAACAGCGCCAGATCCAGAATGTTATAAAACTCTGTATTCAGCTGGGCCGGAACTACGGGCGGGCTGACTAAATTGTTGGCCATGGAAAATCTCCTGATGTCATCAGGCTGATCCCAAAGCCGGTCTGTGCGATTCCAAATGAAGCTGCAACCGCTTCAGCAGTGAATGCTTAGAAACTTATCCTTTGTCGTGATCAAGCCCAGGGATTGGTGACTCCGGGGCCGTTGGCAAAATCGGTATTTACCGCGATCGAGCCGGCGGGCGCATTGTTCGGGTCGTAGGCTGTCTGACCGCCAATTGTGATTCCGGGCGTAGACACGTTCCCCTGGTTCCAGCTTGGCGCCCAAGTGTAGCCGTACATCTCGCGTGTCTGCATCGTCTTCATAGGATCCCAGCCCCAAACCATGATGGCTTTGTCGATGGTGTATCCCTGGTCCGCCAGCTGTTGCGCCATGGCACTCCGATCGGCGAGATCCGGGACATTACGCAGTTGTTGAACCGCGGCCGGCTGCGCAGCCCAATAGGCATCGACCTCGGTCATTGTGCTGGCGGGCGGCGTAGTGTTCGAAGACGTGTTGTTTGTCGTATCCGTAGCCGTCGTGCTCGTGGCCGTCGCGGCAGGCCCGCTGGCTGGCACGGAAACGAATCCCAGGAAGGTAGCCGTGGGTCCGTCGGTGGAGGTGGTGACAGTCGCCGCAGCTGTCTGGCCGGGCGCGCTATCAGGGCCCTTCGCCGTGGCAAGAAATTGACGAACGCCGGAATCCTGACTCGGCGCAGGCTGAACATCGACCAAGTTGTTGCCCGCCTGCGTCAGATGCCCTTTGAGCGCAGAAGTCAGCTGCGCGTCGAAAGAATCCATTGATCCTGAAGGAGTTGCTTGCTGCGGAACCGGAGCCGCCAGGATGCTCGCCGAGTGCGAATCCGTGATGGAACTGACCATGTACCGTGTTGCCTCCGCTTAGATAAAGGCAACTCGGTAACCAATGTTTCGTCCGCTTATTTTTGTGTCGCTGGCCCTGCTGCGGAAAAATTCACTTCAATCATGAAAGCCTGGTTCAGAGGCTGCACCACCAACTGCACCGTGATCGGATCTCTTCGCCCGGCCGAATCGCCCGGCTCGTAGCGGAAGACTACGGGGACGTCTCCGCCCGCTCGCACGTAAGGCTGGTCGACCTTCGCGCTAAAGCCCGGAACGTCGGGCCCGTTCACCTGCAGTTGAACCGAGCCGGGCATTCCGTTATGAAATACAACTCGGTCCTCGGAAACTTTGTTCACTGCCAGCGTGACCTGTTTCTTGTCCACGCCAACTTGTTGCAGGATGCTTTGAGCCGCCGAAGCGATGGCGTTCGCGTCGGGCAAGCCTGCATTGCCGGTGTTGTTACCGTGCGCGATGGAGGGCAGCGAAGTCCGGCCCGGATCCATCAGCGTGCCCGGTTTAGCGTCGTTGTACCAAACCCACTTGCCGTTCTCGATCTTCCATGTGGTAGTCGAAAGCGTCGTCATGGGGATTTCCTGACCGACGATCATAACCATTTTCGAAATCGATGCGGTTACCGTGGCTTTGGTTAAATTGTCCGAGAGTTTGACGTCGTTGATGTGGAAGCTCGTCAACTGGGCTTTTCCGGAGCCGAAGTATTCGTCCTTGGTGTCCTCGGCCACCATGTCGTAGGCTTTCCGGAAATTCCCTTCCACGTGATACTGCAGGAACTCGGTGACACGCGCGCGTACCGCCACCTCCGCTTGCTCCGCCGGAGTCTGGAGCTGACCCAGCACGATCCCAGGAGCCAGGATCAAAGAGAGCGCGATCAGTCGTTTGATGGGCATGCTTCTAATAGACGCGTACGGCGTCAATTCGTCCCCTTGGGGGAATGTTGATATGGCTGGGACGCAGGGATTCGAACCCCGATACACAGCTCCAGAGGCTGCAGTCTTACCGTTAGACGACGTCCCAAGACAGACTTTATTCAGTTTATCACTGCTGGCGTCTATTCCTGCCGCAGTGCCGAGGAGGGATCGATCCGGGTAGCCCGCCGAGCGGGTATATAGCATGCGATTAACGCTACGGCCGCCAGCAAGCCCGCCGCGCCCAGCAGTGTCGCCGGGCTAACTCCCGTCACGCCGATCAGCACACTGCGGAACAATGAGCTCAATGCGAAGGCGCCCGCCAGACCGACGGCGATGCCCACGGCGGATAGCTTCAAACCCTCACCCAGCGTTTCCCGCAGCACATCGCTGGGGAGAGCACCAAGGGCGATCCTCACGCCGAGTTCCCGGCGTCGCTGTGTAACTGCGTAGGCATTTACGCCGTAGATTCCCACCACGGCCAGCATGAGCGCGAGCGCGGCGAACGCTCCCATCAATCGCGATTGGAAGCGCGGCTCCGCGAACTGATCCGAGAAGGCCTGTTCCAGGCTCCCAATTTGTTCGACGGGCTGCTCCTTGTCGAGATTTGCCATTTCGCTGCGAATGGCCGGGGCGAGGCTGGTGGCGCTGCCGTGCGCGCGTACCGTCAAATATGTCACGGCTGACCAGACGCCCTGCGCCAAAGGGACGTACAGAATCGGCTCCGGCGGCGCGTTCAAATCGGCTAGCTTGACGTCGCCCGTCACTCCCACGATTTCAGCCCGAATCGTATCCGCGAATCCGTTTTGGCCTAGAACCGGCGCGTTGATCAGAATCCGGCGGCCCACGGGATCCTGATTGGGAAAATGCAGCGCAGCGAAAGCCTGGTTGATCAGAGCGACAGGCGGAGCGCTAGCGTTATCGTGATCCGTGAAGTCGCGTCCGCGCTTGAGTGCGATTCCGAGCGTATGCAGATACCCGGGACTGATGCTCGCATAGCCGACGTCGGGCCGCTCTGCTGGCCCCCGTGGAGGCGCCGTGTCCAGATCGAAAGGCGCATACATGCTCAACCGGGCTAAGGGCAGGTGGGTTCCCATACTCACGCTCTCGACACCCGGCAGGGCGGCGATCTTCTCGGTTGCGCGTGTCTGGAACTGATACGCCTGAAGTGCGTTATAGCGGGCAACCGGGAGAAAAATGCGCAGGGTGAGAACCTGGTGGAGATCGAAACCCAAATCGATCTCGGTCATGCGCCGAAGGCTTTCCGTCATCAGTGCGGCGCCCGCGAGCAGCACCAGAGCGACCGCCACTTCGATCACCACCATGGCTTGCCGGAAACGCTGCCGGCCCCGTCCGCCGGTGGAACCGCGGCTGGCATCATTGAGCGTGTCACGCACATCGTAACGCGCCAGGGAAAGCGCCGGCGCCAGTCCGAAGAGCACACCGGTCAAGACCGCGATCCCCACGGTAAAGAGCAGCACCAGAACGTTGAGTTGGATCGGCGCGGTGGTCGGAATCGCGTTGACCGGAACAAAGCCCGGCGCCAGATCGATCAACAGCGCCGCCAAACCGAGGCCCAGCGCGGCTCCCAGGAGCGCGAGCATTATGCTCTCCGTAAGCAACTGCCGCACCACGCGGCCGGGCGTCGCGCCCATCGACACGCGGACGGCAATCTCCCTACCTCGTGCGGCCGACCGTGCCAGCAGCAGGCTCGCGACGTTGGTGCAAGCCAGCAGCAGCACCGCGCCTACCGCTCCGAACAACACCAGCAGCCGCGTGCGCAGGTGACCGTTGACCAGGAAATCCTGAAAGTCTTGAACCTGAATGGTCCAGCCGCCATTGTTCTTGGGGTATGCTTCCGCCAGAGACCGACCCAGAGCAGTCATTTCGGCCTCCGCCGCGTCGCGCGAAGTATTCAGCCGCGCCACGACTGTCAGGTAGCGGTAATCCCGATTGGACGGGTCGATAACCGCCGGAACCCACACCTGATGCCGCCTCGCCAAAAACTGGAAGTCAGGTCCCATCACGCCGATGATGGCGTAGGGAGTTTGATTGAGCCGGATCGTGCGGCCTAGCACATTCGGATCGCCGTTCAGCGTGCTCTGCCAGGTGTCATAGCCGATCACGGCCACCTTGCTGGTGCCAGCCGCCCCGTCCAGCCCATCCTCACCTCGCAGGAAGGTTCTGCCCAGAACGGGTTTTACCCCAAGGGTTTTGAAAAATTCTCCCGTGACCCGCGCTCCGTAAATCTGCACCGGACGGTCCAGTCCAGTCAGCGTATAAGTTGAGGCCGCCCAGCCGGCGAAAGAGGAAAAAGACTTGGCCTTGCGCCAATCCAAGAAGTTTCCCGACGACGACCCGCGAATCTGCCCTTGCGGATCCGTGTCCCACACGACTACCAGCTCCGACGGATTCTGATATCGCAGCGGATGAAGGATCAACGCATCCACCACGCTGAACATCGCAGTGTTCGCGCCGATGCCGAGCGCCAGCGCCAGAATCACCGCCAGGGTCATGCCCGGCGAGCGCAATAGCACTCGCGCGCCGTAGCGAATGTCCTGAAACAGCGTTTGCATCGCTTTTCTAGCTATTGGTGCCCTCAGCGACGGTGGGATTCCTCAACTCGCCGATGCCGGAGATGCGCACGATCACTTCTTCGCCGGGTTTCAGCCAGCGCGGAGGTTTCCGGCCGAAGCCCACGCCCGCGGGCGTGCCGGTGATAAACACGTCGCCCGGCTCGAGCGTCACCGCCGTCGAGACGAATTCGATCAGTTCCGGAACGCGAAACACCATTTCGCGAGTATTGGAGCTTTGCAGCGTTTCGCCCCCGATTTCGAGCGAAATATCTAGCGCATGCGGGTCGGGAATCTCGTCCTTAGTCACGATCCAGGGTCCCATAGGCGCGAACGTGTCGAACGTCTTACCCATCAGCCACTGCGTTGTGGCGGTCTGGAAATCACGCGCGCTGACGTCGTTGGCGATGGTGTATCCCAACACATGATCCAGCGCCTTCGCGGCCGGAATATGGCGGCCACCGCGGCCAATCACGAAAGCGAATTCCGCTTCGTAATCCGGCTTGCGAGATGCTTTGGGCAGCACGATCGGATCACCCGGGCCGATGACCACGTTCGAGAACTTGCTGAAAATGGTAGGGACTTTGGGAATCTCCGACCTCGATTCCGCTGCGTGATCGCGATAATTCAGTCCCACGCAGATTATCTTCGGCGGACGCGGAACGGGAGCCAGCAGCTTGACCGATGCTAGATCAAAGGACGGCCCGCGCGCGTCCGGCACGCGACCCGCGGCGCATACGGTGAGCATGTCCACGCCCAGCCCTTGGACTCGATTTCCCTCCACAATTCCGGCTTCCGGGACGGACCCCGGCTGTTGAAATGTCACCAGTCGCATAGACGTTTCAGGGTACCTCATAATGAAAGATCCATGCCTCCTAACACGCGTATTGAACGTGCTCTCTTCAGCGTCACCGACAAGACCGGGATCGTCGAATTTGCCCGCGCGCTGGTCGCTTTGGGTGTCGAGATCCTGTCCACTGGTGGAACGTTTCGAGTATTGAAAGAGGCGGGTATAGCCCCGTTGCGAGAGGTCGCGGATGTTACCAACTTTCCAGAGATGCTGGACGGCCGGGTCAAGACCATTCACCCGCGGATCGCCGCAGGAATCCTGGCTGTCCGGTCCAAGCCGGAGCACATGCGAGCCATCGCCGAGCACGGCATCCCGCGTATCGATCTGGTGGCAGTTAGCCTCTACGAATTCGAGAAAGTGGCCGCGAAGAAGGATGCGTCGCTCGAAGAGCTGATCGAGAACATCGATATCGGTGGTCCAACCATGATCCGGGCCGCCGCAAAGAATTGGCAGGATGTGGCTGTGATTACTTCTGTCGCTGATTACGCGAACGTCATCGAGGAGATGCGCGCGCAAGGCGGGTCGCTTTCAGAAGAAACTCACTGGAAGCTGGCCAAGAAGGCCTTTGCGACCACCGCTGCCTATGATCGCGCCGTGAGCGCGCGATTGGCCGATATTCCTCCTACTGGCGATCCGCTGCCGGCCACGCTCGACATTCGTGCGCCTCGAACTCTGTCGCTGCGCTATGGAGAAAACCCGCACCAATCGGCTGCGCTGTATGCAACCGGTAAAGCCGGAATCGCCGGAGCAGAGCAACTTAACGGTAAGGAGCTTTCCTATAACAACCTCGTGGATCTGGATGCGGCCTGGCAGTTGGTTCTCGAATTCGAACAGCCCGCATCGGCCATCATCAAGCACACCAATCCGTGCGGCTGCGCGGAAAGTTCTACCCTCTCCCAAAGCTACCGTAGGGCATTCGAGGCCGATCCTGTATCGGCGTTCGGAGGAGTCTTGGCATTTAACCGGACAGTCGACGGCGAAACCGCCCAAGAGATCGCCAAGACCTTTGTGGAAGCCATCGCCGCGCCGGATTATTCAGCCGACGCCCTCAATGTTCTTACCTCGAAGAAGAATCTTCGCCTGTTACGAGTGATTGCGGAGGCACCCACAATGGTTGTGAAATCCATCAGCGGCGGATACCTCGCCCAGACTCCGGACGCGCACATTTTGTCGCGCGAAGAGACACGAGTGGTGACCGCTCGCGTCCCGACCGAAGAAGAATGGATCGCACTGGAATTTGGATGGAAAGTGTCGAAGCACGTGAAGTCGAACGCGATCGTCTACGCAGGTGCGGGTCAGACAATCAGCGTAGGCGCCGGTCAGATGAGTCGCGTGGATTCCGTGAAGGTCGGTGCGATGAAGGCCGTACTGCCGCTCAAAGGCTCGATCGTAGCTTCGGACGCTTTCTTCCCCTTCCCGGACGGCGTCGAGGAAGCGGCCAAATACGGAATTACGGCGGTGATCCAGCCAGGAGGTTCAGTTAACGATAACGATGTAATCGCCGCGGCCGACCGGTTAGGCCTCGCCATGGTCTTCACCGGCGTGCGGCACTTCCGGCATTGACGTTTTTCGGGTCACTGGCAGGGATCGGGAACTCTTTGATTCCCTTCGGTGTCTGAACTCAAGGTGAAACTCCCTATTCGTGTCGAAGAGGTTTGGAAGACCTACGGAGACATGGCGGCCGTGCGCGGGCTTAGCTTAAGCGTCCCTGCGCAAAGTGTATACGGCTTCCTCGGACCGAACGGAGCAGGGAAATCGACAACAATTCGGATGGTGTTGGGTCTGCAGCGTCCCGACCGAGGCACAATATCGCTGTTTGGCCGTCCTTTGGCCCGGGAGCGAATCGCCTTACTGCGACGTATCGGCTCGCTCGTAGAGTCCCCTTCTCTGTATTTGCACTTGACGGGTCGCGAAAACCTGGAAGTTCATCGGCGATTGCTTGGCTTGCCTGCGCGCGTGATTGACGAGGCGCTGGAGGCCGTCGAATTGAGCCCGGTGGCTAGCCGACTCGTGCGAAATTATTCTTCGGGCATGAAGCAACGGCTGGGCCTGGCGCAGGCGTTGCTCGGCAATCCAGAGCTGCTGTTGCTCGATGAACCGACCAATGGACTCGACCCCGCCGGTATTCATGAAGTGCGGACGCTCATTCGAGATCTGCCCCGGCGCCGCGGCGTGACGGTATTTCTCTCCAGCCATTTGCTGGCGGAGGTGGAGCAGGTCGCAACGCACCTGGGGATCATTTCCCAAGGCCAGTTGAAATTTGAAGGGAAACGGGAAGATCTTCAAACTCGGGGCAAACCAATGATCCTCGTAGAGGTGGATCGGCCGGAGCGGGCGCATGAGTTGATCGCAGGTCTCGGGTTGGCAGTGTCCCGTGAACGTAACCGGATGTGGATCGCGCAGGACGCTCAATACGTCTCAGCGCGAATCAACACGATCCTGGTGAACGCCGGAATCGCGGTGTCGCATCTTGCGACGCAGAATTTAACGCTTGAAGATCTCTTCCTGGAACTCACCAGCTCCGCTGCGCCAGAGAAAGAGTACGCGGGCCGATGACACTCTTTCGAGTTATCGATGCCGAGTTACTTAAGATGAAGCGGACCGTTGCGTTAAAGATGGTGGTGATTTCTCCCGCCGCCGTCGTGCTGCTGGTCTTCTTGGCCGCCTACCAGGCGCCATTTTCGACGCTGAATTTCAATGGCATCAGGAACAAGTGGATGGTACTTGCGAGCTTGACCCTGAGGGCGTGGGCAATCTTGATGATGCCGCTCTACATAACTCTGGAGACTGCCTTGGTTGCTGGGCTCGACCATTCCGAGAACCAGTGGAAGAGCCTGCTAGCGCGTCCCGTGCCTCGGTGGACGCTATACGTCGCCAAGCTGCTGGTTGTGATGGCCATGACGGTTCTCAGTACGCTGGTGCTTCTGTGCGGAATCCTGATCGACGGGTCTGTTCTCGCTCGTGTTCAATCGGCAGTCGCCTTTGGATTTCCTGTTCCGTGGGCCGCGATCTTTCAGGACGGTGCAAAAGTTATGGGGCTGGCGTTCCTGGCGCTTACGATCCAGCACTGGGTCAGTTTGCGATGGCGATCTTTTCCTGTCTCGATCGGAACCGGCATCCTGGCGTTGGTGGTCGGCTTCTTCGCAGTCGCGGCGGGGCAACAGGCGGATGGCTGGATCCAATACTTTCCGTGGGCGCTTCCCATGCTGGTGCTGGCGAGGCAGCCTCACAATATCGAAGCAGCCTTGTTGATTAGCACCGCGTTCGGTCTTGGTGTGGTCGCGGCCGGTTGTTTGGATTTCTGTAGACGAGAAGTTAAGTGACCGCGGGCCGTCCGGCCGGGCCTATTTGTCGCTATAGAGCTTGAGCTGATTGTCCACGTTGACCACGCCCTTCACCTTCTTGGTGATCTCGGTGGCCTTCTTGCGGCCCTTCTCAGTGTGCACTCGGCCTTGGATGGTGACGACGCCGTTCTTGACGGTTACATCCAGCGCCGCGCCACGAACGTCCGCATCGCTAGCGAGTCTTTGGCGTACGTTATCGGAAATCGCATCATCGGATACAGCCGATTTCGACTGGGCCACCAGCATCGGCACGGCCAGAGTCAGCAACAGCAACAAAGCTATGAGCCTCGGCAGCATGCTTTTATTCTACCCTCACGTGCCGGCCATGCCTCGCCAATCGGTGGCGGCCAGGAATTCCGAGTCCTGACGCCAGTTTGGCCGGACCTTGACGAAAGTTTGCAGGAAAACCTTCTTGTCTACCAGCGTTTCGATTTCCCGCCGCGCCAATGTGCCGATCTTCTTGAGAAGCGCTCCACCAGCGCCAATCAGAATTGCCTTCTGCCCCGGGCGTTCGATATAGATCGTCGCCGCGATACGCAGTAGACCGGGAGTGTCCTCCCAGTTTTCGATCATGACCGCCACGGCATGGGGTACTTCTTGCCGTGTCAGATGCAGAACCTTCTCGCGAATGATTTCCGCGGCCAGAAAACGCTCCGGCTGATCTGTCAAGTGATCCTTGGGATAGAGTGCCGGACCTTCGGGTAGCCGCGCCAGAATTTCCTTCCGAAGCAGATCCACCCCGTCACCCTTGAGCGCGGAGATGGGAACATAGGCCGCGAAATCATGCATCGCCTGATACCGCTCGATCAGTGCCAGTAGCTTTGCCTTCTCACGCAGCTTGTCGATTTTGTTGAACACCGCGATGGCCGGGGCTCCGGTTTTCTTTACCAGGTCGACGGCCCCGGCATCGTCCTCATTGAAGCGAGCCGTTGCGTCTACGAGAAACAGCACCACATCCGCATCCGCGGACGCACGGACCTGGTCCATCATCCTCTTGTTGAGTAGTGTGGAGGACTCGTGAATGCCCGGCGTATCCACGAATACGATCTGCGCTCCGGGCAGTTTCAGCACGCCCTGGATAGATGTGCGCGTGGTCTGCGGACGCGGCGCGACAATCGCCAGCTTGGTTCCCATCAGTGCGTTCAATAACGTCGATTTCCCGGCGTTGGGACGCCCCAGAATCGCAACAAACCCGGCTCTATGCTTCACTTTTGGCTGCTTTCACTACGCGCACCTGGTCGACACGAAGATTGTTCGATGCGAGCACCTTGATCTGAATGCCGTCGCGCTCGGCTTCTTCGCCGACGGTAGGGACGTGCCCCAGCCACTCAGTGACAAGTCCGCCGACAGTGGTCGATTCGGTGCCTTCCTTCGGGCGAAATCCCACCAGATCCTCCAGACGGCCGAGGTCGAAACTGCCGGAGACGACGTAGCTGCCATCGGGCTCCTCATGAAAATCGCGCTCCGGCTCGTGCTCGTCGTGAATCTCGCCGACGATCTCCTCCACCATGTCTTCCAGAGTGACGATGCCGGCGGTAGATCCATACTCATCCACAACTACGACCATGTGTACGCCCTCTTCCTGCATCTCGCGCAACAGATCGTTGACCGGTTTGGTTTCCGGGACCATGCGGATGGGCCGCAGAATGTCGCGTACCTTACGCTTGGCGCGCTCGTCTTCATCTAGCTCGAACATGTCGCGGACATGCACGAAACCGGTGATCGAATCGATATCGCCATCGTAAGCGGGGATGCGGGAATATTGCTCGTTTATAGCCAGCTCGCGCAGTTGGTCGAGCGTAGCGTCCTGGCTGATGGCTACGATGCGCGGCCTGGGCGTCAGCACCTCGCGCACGGTCTTGTCGCCGAATGCCACCACGGACTGGATCAATTCGCGGTCGCCTTCCTCGATAATGCCCTCTTCTTCACCCGCGCTGATCAATGCCTCGATGTGCTCTTCGGCGGCCGTTTCTTCACCGGGAGCGGGACGGCCGAGTTCGAACAGCGACTGTAAAAATTCCACACTCCAGGTCAGTGGGCGAGTGGCCAAAGCCAATACGCGAAATAAGGGAACCAGCGCAGCTAGACCCTGCCCGGTGGTCTTGCGATACACGATCTGGGGAATCAGGTGCGCCCCCAGCACCGTGGCAATACCTGTCATGAGAAAAGCTCCTACCAGCGCTTCCCACAAAGGAGAGCTCTCGATGGTAATCGCCACGATCAGGCAGCCCAGAATGCCCAGGCCGATGTGCTTGACCAGGGAAAAGGTAAGCGACCCACGCTCCGTCTCGAGGCCGATGCGCGGTTCGAGCGCTTCCCGGAAGAACAGCAAGGCGGGCAGCTCACGCGTGCGGATCCGCAGACTCTCGAGGTATAGCAGCTGAATGCAGGTGACCATTGTGACGATCAGCGCGACAGCCGCGGCCGCCAATGTGAGCAGCAGCGTCATGCGGTAACCCGTTCAATAAGTCCGGCAGGCAGTCCCAGCTTCTTGCGCCAGCGAGCCTCCACGCGTTTCATTTTGCCGCTGTCGGATTCGTGATCCATTCCGGCCAGGTGCAGCAGGCCGTGCAGCATTAGAATGCGCAATTCATCTTCTACGCTGTGTCCCAGTTCGGCGGCTTGCGCGACGGCGCGGTCGAAAGAGATTGCAATATCGTCAGGCTGGAAGGACAGCACATCCGTGGCGTAGCTCTTGCCGCGAAATTGTCGATTCAGCGCGCTCAAATCCGCATCCGACGCAATCAAACAGGTCACGCTTTGCGCCGGCAGAATTTCCCGCGTGAGATCCTTCAGAAACCGGCGCAGTTCGGTGCGGCGCACCTTGGGGGATGGGTGCCGAAAGATTACGGACGTGGGGTATTCGGGCATGAAACGGTCTTTAAGCGACCGGGAACTGCGAGGTTGGGTCCGCGGGAACCTCGGCGGCTTGCTCGGCCAGCCTCAGAGATAACTGGCGATTCGCGCCGATGGCTTCGTTATAGCGCTCGTACGCCTTCACGATCTTCTGCACGAGGCTGTGGCGCACCACGTCACGGTCATCGAACTGAACGAACTGGATACCTTCCACGCCGCGAAGAATATCGGCCACTTCGATGAGTCCGCTACGCTGTCCCATAGCGAGATCGATTTGGGTGACATCGCCCGTCACCACCATCTTCGAATTGAAGCCCTGACGCGTGAGGATCATCTTCATCTGCTCGGGCGTGGTGTTTTGAGCCTCGTCCATGATCACGAAACTATCGTTGAGCGTGCGGCCGCGCATGAAGGCGATGGGCGCCACTTCGATGACGTTGCGCTCCAGAAGTTTTTCGACCTTGTCCACTTCGAGCATGTCGAATAGAGCGTCGTACAAGGGGCGCAGATACGGGTCCACTTTTTCCTGGAATGTTCCCGGGAGAAAACCCAGACGCTCGCCGGCTTCGACGGCCGGCCGCGTCAAAATAATGCGGCTGACGCGTTTGGAGAGCAGCGCGGCTACGGCCATGGCCACGGCCAGATAGGTTTTGCCGGTGCCTGCCGGACCAATGCCGAATACCAGATCATAGCGTTCAATCGCGTCGATATAGCGCCGCTGCGTCATGCTCTTCGGCGTGATGACTTTCTTGCCGAAAGTGCGCTGTTTTCCGCTGTCCACCAGATTGCGCAGGGAGGTGTCAGCGTCGGCGGTCACTACGCGCAAATAGCTATTGAGATCGCCGTTGTTGAAAACATGCCCTTCGCGTACCAAAGCAACGTAGTCGTTCAGAATCTGAGCGGCCCGCGCGACGCTTGCCTCATCGCCTTCGAGCTCGAGAGAGTCGTTCAGCAGACGGGTGCGGATATTTAGGTTGCTTTCGATCAGGCGGATGTTCTCGTCCCGGGTCCCGAATAGGGATTCAATGCCGCGGCTGATCTGGACGATGGACTTCATTCGAGGCGAGACTTAGGTAGGTCCAGAGGAGCAGACATCCGCGAGCGCGGAGGCAGGAACAACATCCACTCCCAGGATATCAGAACCGAAATCGCATACGGGAGCAGAAAGGGAGCATGTGTTATGCTGGAAATCGCCGACCTGGCGTGCGCCGCGAATTCGCGCGGTGCCAAAATAGCGGGGACGTAGTTCAGTTGGTTAGAACGCCGGCCTGTCACGTCGGAGGTCGCGGGTTCGAGCCCCGTCGTCCCCGCCAAATTTCTTCCTTCTGGCCGTACGGTTTGGGCGTGCAATCTTACCGTTTTTCTGCGATCTGCGGCTTACCAAGCACACCCATTACGAGAGGGATGGTGCCTACCGCTAATAACGCCAAACCAGCGCCTTTTCGGGCATCCCTCCCCAGCTTTTCTCCGATTAATAGCCCCATGCCTGCCCCTAACGCGACACGGGTGCCGGCGATCAATATGAGTTCAGGGATCGTAAAACTTTTTTCTAGCATGGAACCTCCAACAAAGGTCCAAATCCAGTAGGTCTTGAGACCGTAGCCGCGCTCAATTAATTAGGCCCTCCAAGGAGTCTAACGTTCCTCTCCTTTACGGATGATAGACTTCCCGCCACTTTCCCGAGGGCAACTCAAGGCCGGCGATGATTCCGCCTCCGAGGCCAATGAGTCCGCCGACAGCGATCCGGAATCCGCCACATGCGATGCCGCTACAGTTATTCGCGACCGCCGCTCCGATGCCGAGACCAGCAGCCAGCCCGGCTCCCATGCCGATGAGCACATTGCGCACGCGGTTGCCCTTTTCCTTCAGGGAAATGCTACGGATGTCCGTCCTTGGGAAGGAGTGCGTTGCCGATGACTTTCTGATGACCAAGTTATCTTCAGTGACCGTCTCCAGCTTCCCGCGAACAGCTTTGGAATTGCCGACGGTAACTCGAACTTCCGCCCCCGGAGCTATCGTCTTCACGCTATCCCAGTTCGATGTTTGGCCCTGAGCGGTGACCACCAGAGACAGAATCGGGATCAAAACGATGGCGTGGTGGACGCTTCGCATGGGTGGCTAAGTGTACCAGGACTGCTAGCGAAGCGCGACCGCTTCCGGGGCGGGCACGCGCCGCCAGAGCCCGTATCCGCCGACTCTAATGGATGGACCTTCCACCGGTCTATAGTTTTGTTGCATCCACGATTCGAGATCCGCAAAGCGCCATTCCCGGCCGGTTGCATTCGGAAATACGCGCAACACCTCTTCGCGGGAAAGCGGCATGTAGAGCAGCCACTCGGGAGGCCGCGCCTCCAGCTCACTGAGCGCTTCGCTTGCCTGGCTGCGCGTCATCATGCCGGGCATGAGGTAGGAATACCGGGTCGGATTGTGCGCCTGCGTCAAGACGTATTGCATCGGCATGTAGGGATAGACGAACAGGCTATCGCCGGGATGTACTTGTTGCATCAGCCGCTGGACGTCCGGCGCCTGATCCCGGGCGACCTGCAAAATTCCGGCGGGTGACGCGACGGGCGAAGATTCCCGCAAATCCCGGAAATAATTTGAAGCGAAGACCGTGGATAGCAGGATGGAGACAATAGACAGCCAGCTTGCCGTACGGGCGGGTAACAAACTCGCCAACGCCGCGCCTACCAGCACGTAGGGCAGCGCCACGATGAACGCCAGATGCATCACATCGGCGCGCGGGAAAGCCGTGATTACTAACGCCGCCACGACCGGCGCCAGAAGAGTCAGGACCTCGCGTTGCTTGCCCCTCCGGAGTGCGAGGCCACCCAACAGAATCGCCAGAGGAGGAAGAATTGCGGGCAGAGCCACGCACGCGATCAGGATGAGCCGTACGGTCGTTTCGATAATTCCGTGGCTGCCCTCGAAGAGCGCCCGGTAACCTCCGATGATCGAGCCGTACGGCAGCGCGTTTACGCCGGAATAGTTCTGGCGCAGCCAGGCCATTTGCGCGAAGAATGCCGCCAGGCTTCCGGTTGACATCAAAGCGACTACCCCGGCTAGTCCGATGGCCGTCGCGCCTCCTATCAGAGGGATGAGACCATTTCGGCGGTCCCTTGAGACGAGCAGCCACAATGCCACCACCATCTCGACGATTGCCATGGACGGGGTGCACCAGGCGGCCGCGGCCAGCGCGGCGCCGCTCAAGGCCCATTTCCAATGCCGCCCGTCTCCAGCAGCACTGATTGCCAGGCACAGCCCGGCCAGCGCGAAGGTCGCGCTATCCCAGCGATGGGTCGAGGTGAGGAACGCCGGGTCGGCGACTTGAAATCCTGCAAAGGTGGCCGTCACTGCAGTCGCAGTACGCCACGAACTGAGTTTGGCGGCGAGCCAATATACCAGCGAGCATTGCGACGCGAAATCCAGAATCACGATCAGGCGTCCGGTCCACAGTGCGACTCCCAAGAGCTTGAACACCAGCGCCTGCATCCAGTAGCTGCCTGGGCTCATATAGCCGAAGAAATCGACGTAGATGCGCCCGCCGGCGGCCATGCGCTGCGCGGATTCGAGCACAATGCCTTCATCGTTGGTCAGCACCATCCGCTGACCGTGAAACGCCAGCAGTACCGCCGTTATCGACAGGAAAATCGCCGCCGCGATCCTGTTATTTCGCTGGCTCATGCCTTGCGCCAGGTGCCCGAGGCGTGCCATGCCAACATGGCCTCGGGCATAGATCGATTCCGCATAACCAGCTTATTTCTATCGGCAATTTGTTGCAGGCGCTACAGATAGAGGTATTCGGCCAAGATATGCGGCGGCGCGCGGTCCATGCTACACTGAATACTTTGGTTTTCCCACCAGAAAGATCGTAGCTACGCCCCCGTGGAGGATATTGCAAGTGTCTGAACGAATGCGACATATTTTCACGTCGGAATCCGTGACTGAAGGTCACCCCGATAAGATGGCTGACCAGATTTCGGACGCTGTATTAGACGCAGCGCTGGCCGTTGACCCTACCAGCCGCGTGGCCTGCGAAACGCTGGTCACCACGGGCATCTGCATGGTTGCTGGTGAAATCACCACCAAGGCAATTCTGGACGTCCCCAAACTTGCGCGTCAAGTCATCGCCGACATCGGTTTTACCGATGCCAGGATGGGCTTTGACGCCAAGACTTGCGGAATCCTGAACGTGATTCAGACCCAATCGCCCGATATCGCCATGGGCGTTGACACGGGCGGGGCCGGGGACCAGGGCCTGATGTTCGGTTACGCATGCGACGAAACCGCCGAACTGATGCCTCTGCCGATCCAGATGGCGCATCACCTGGTCAAGCAATTGAGCGACATGCGCCGCACCAGCAAGCTGACTTACCTGCGTCCCGACGGCAAGAGCCAGGTCAGCGTAGAGTATGTGGACGGCCAGCCCAAGCGTATCGACGCGGTGGTTATTTCCACCCAGCACGATGACGACGTCACCACCGAGCAGCTCCGCGCGGACGTGAAGAAGTACATCATCGATCCCATCGTTCCTTCGAACATGGTGGATTCGAACACCAAATATCACATCAACCCGACCGGCCGGTTCGTGATCGGCGGACCTCATGGCGACACGGGTTTGACGGGGCGCAAGATTATCGTCGACACCTACGGCGGCATGGGCCGCCACGGCGGCGGGGCGTTCTCGGGCAAGGATCCGACGAAGGTGGACCGGTCGGCGTGCTACATGGCGCGTTACGTCGCGAAGAACATCGTTGCGTCGGGTCTTGCCAAGCGTTGCGAAGTGCAGCTCGCCTACGCCATCGGCGTGGCCGAACCGGTATCGGTCATGGTGAACACATTCGGAACCGGGACGGTGCCGGAAGAGCGCCTGGTGGATCTCGTCCGGGCAACTTTCTCCCTTACTCCCAAGGGGATGATCGAGACACTGAAACTGCGCCGTCCGATCTACCGCAAAACCGCTGCGTTCGGCCACTTCGGCCGGACCGAAGACACCTTTAGCTGGGAGGCCACGGACAAGGCGCACGCGCTCAAAGAAGCCGCGCAGCCGGCCGCAGCCGCCCGGGGCTGAGCTGGTGGTTGAAACGCTCCATCACTCTCGGGGCTCGAGAGTGATGGGGTGTCATGAACACTACGTGTGGGAGAGAATGTGGCCTTAGTAGAAGGGTGCAAGCACGCCCTGGAAATCACTGTCCCCGTACCTGAGGTGGAACAGGAAACTGAGCGTGCGGCCGTCGCAATTCAAGGGAAAGCGCGCCTGCCGGGTTTTCGGCCCGGAAAGGCGCCGCTTTCGATCGTTAAGACCCGCTTCGCCGGCGATATCCGGCAGGAAGTCCTGGACGCGCTGGTGCCGCGGTTTCTGCAGGCCGCCGTGGAGAAGGAAAATCTCCAGTTGGTGGGTCGGCCGGGGATCTCCGACGTCCATTTTCATGCGGGGGAGCCGCTGCGCTTCAAGGCCGAATTCGAGGTTGCACCGACGTTTGAATTGGGCGAGTATCGCGGCGTCACCGTCACCTACAACGAACCCGAAGTGACCGACGCCGACGTGGATACGCGAATCGAACAAATCCGCGACCAGAAGGCTCAGTACGTCAACGAGGAGCCCCGGGCTCTAGTCGACGGCGACTATGCCGTGGTGTCCCTCGAAAGCCTGGAGGGTGTCCAGGAGAAGGTCTCGCAGGATGAGCTGATGCTCAAGATCGGCGACGAGGCCACCATGAAGGAGTTCAGCGAGAGTCTGCGCGGAGCTTCGCCCGAAGATGTGCGCGAGTTCGTCGTTACCTATCCGGAGGATTACGATCGCCCGGCGCTGGCGGGGAAGACCGTAAAATTCCGCGCGCTAGTGAAGGCCATTCGCCGCAAGGAACTGCCGGAGCTCAACGACGAGTTCGCGAAGGATTTGGGCGACTTCAAAACGCTGGAAGAACTGAAAGAGACCATCCGCAAGTCGATTCAGCAGGAACGCGGGCATCGCGCGCAGGAAGAAGCCAAGAGTCAGTTGATCGACAAGCTAGTGGATGCGCACGACTTCCCCGTGCCGGATGCTTACATCGACCGGCAGATCCAGATCAATGTCGAGAATCAATTGCGGTCGCTGGCCGCGCAGGGCGTCGATCCCAACCAGATCAAACTCGATTGGGCCAAAGTGCGCGAGCCGCAGAAAGACCGCGCGGTGCGCGACGTAAAAGCATCGCTGATCCTGGATAAGATCGGCGAACGGGAAGCGATCGGTGCGACACAGGAAGAAGTCGACCGTGAAGTAAACCGGATCGCCCGCCAGCAGCGCGAGGCTGCCGCGGTGACGCGCGCCAAGCTTCAGAAGGAAGGCGGACTGGCCCGCATCGCCGGCCACATCCGTACCGACAAGACTCTCGGCTTCCTGTTTGAGCAGGCTCGCAAAGAGGCCGGCAAAGAACCGGCGAAGCAAGAAACTGAAAACACCTAAATCTAATTCAAATGCGAAAAAAAATTACTGTAGTCGGCGGCGGCAACGTCGGCGCGAGCTGCGCTGTCAACCTCGCGTATAAGGAACTGGGCGACGTTGTACTCGTGGATGTGGTCGAAGGCGTTCCCCAAGGCAAAGCGCTCGATATGCTCCAGATGGGGCCCGTCGAGGGCTATGATGTCCGCATCACCGGCGCGAACGATTACGCGCCTACAGCGAATTCGGACGTGGTGGTGATCACGGCGGGACTGGCTCGCAAGCCCGGCATGAGCCGCGACGATCTTCTGCTGGCTAACCACGAAGTGGTTAAGGGCGTCTCCGAACAGATCGCGAAGTATTCGCCCAACGCAATCATTATCCTCGTGACGAATCCCCTGGACGCGATGTGCTGGAGCGCGTTTAAGGCTTCGAAATTCCCCAAGCACCGAGTGATCGGTATGGCGGGCGTGCTCGATTCAGCTCGCTTCCGCACATTCATCGCGCAGGAGTTGGATGTTTCGGTGGAGAATGTCACTGCGGTGGTGATGGGCGGACACGGCGACACCATGGTGCCGGTCGTCAGGCTCTCGGGTGTCTCAGGTATTCCGCTGACCGAGTTGATCGCGCCTGATAAGCTTGCGGCGATCGTCGACCGCACCCGCAATGGCGGCGCCGAGATCGTCAAATATCTCAAGACCGGCAGCGCATATTATGCTCCGTCGGCTTCGGCTGTAGAGATGGTCGAATCGATCCTCAAGGATAAGAAAAAGGTCCTGCCGTGCGCGTCATATCTCGAAGGAGAGTACGGCATCAACGGGCTCTTTGTTGGAGTTCCGGTAAAGCTGGGGGCGAAGGGGATCGAACAGATCTACGAGATCAAGCTGACGGAAGAAGAGAAGGGCATGCTCGCCAAGAGCGCCGCTTCGGTCCAGGAACTTATCGATATTCTAAAAACCAAGGTTTAATTTGTGGGGCAGGTCTTGAGACCTTTGGCCCGCCCCGTGAATTCTTAGCGGTCGCAGTTGCAGTTGCCCAAGGCTAATTTTGAAACCGCCTCCGCAGGCCTACGCCTATCAGCAGAAGGAGCCCGGTTCCCAACGTAAAGATAGATGCTGGCTCGGGAACGCTCGACGTCAGCGGCTGGTTAAATAAGACATTATCAATCGCAAAATCCCATGCGGTTGGGGCGCTGGTGTAGTCAATTGTCACGACGGTTCCGCTAGCGGCGAATCCTTCAGTTGCGAGTGAGCCGCCCGTGGTGGCGAGATTAAAGTTCAGCGAGTGACCATTATTGTCGGCCATGGTGTAGTTACCCGCGAGAGCATTCAGAATATCGATCTGAAAATTCTGGACAGGCGCGCTGAAGGTAACCGTCAGCGGGTTCGTAAATGACGTAGGACCGCCGCAAATGTCGCAAGTCGCATAAACATTTGAGTTGTCAGTGCTCTGGGCGGTTTCGTTGGTCAGGATAACGCCGCCAGTGAATGTTACTGTCAGCGCGCCGACGGTATATACCAGGGTATGGGCCCCACTTGTAGCGGCAAAATTAGTCGGGCCCGCGGGCTGGTCTTCGAAATTAATGACCGAGGCGCTCGCGGAAACAGCGAGTGAAGCGGCTAATATTGCAATGCTGGCAAGAGATTTCATGGTTATTCGCCCCTCCTAGGCGGATTCCAAAATCGCTGAAAGTATTAAATGAGTATAACGTTTTTGGACTTCATGTCAACGTTAATCTACTCGCTAAGTACTTGGAGTTCTAGTACTTCCGTATGCCGAACCGGACTGCTAGCAGAGACAATCAAGAGGTGCAGGGGCGGGTTCTTAATATAAAATCGACGGTAAATACGCTCCAGCGGGCTCGTTATAAAGCCCGAGAGTCATGAGGGTCATGGGCTCCGCCACACGCAGGCCGTTCGCCAGGCACCACCGGAACAACCCCGCATTGCGAGTCGGTACCAGTATTCCCGGTCCGCCAAATCCATCCGCAGCGGCAATCAGTGCCTGCAAGTCCAGATTGGTCTCGCCCACCGCGTGCCCGAAGAAAGCCAAGCTGCTGCAATAGGCCGTAATTCTTCCATGCCGCTCGACGACGGCCGCGGTCCCCTGGGCGATGGAATCTGCCAGATCGCCTCCGCGATGGTGCCCGTGAACTTTTACGCTCACCTGATTGCAAGCGTCCAAGTCCTCGGTCACTGCCGGACGCACGATGCACCCCTCCAGCTTCTTTTTGATTGCGGATCCCTGCATCACGGAAAGCGGCTCGCGTGCGTCGAATCCCAAAGTCGAGTATAGGGAGAGGGATCGCATGTGAAACGCCGCCTGCACCAGGCGAACTCCCGGAAAATTCCGCGCGCGGGCGCGATTAAGCACCGCTTGCATTAGACCCCGCCCCACGCCCCGATTCTGCGCTCCCGGATCGACGGTGATCGGCCCGATCCCCGCGATGGGCGAACGTTCATCCATGCAGTTGCTCCCTACGATGCGTCCGCCCTCCTCGGCGACGAGGCAGTAGAAGCCGGGATGCACGAACATCACTGACATCAAGCCCGCAGCCTGTTCCACGGCCGGTAGGTCGGGAGGAAATCCGTGGTCCGTATTGATCTTGTAGAACGCCTCGTAACAGATCTTGGCGCTGGCCGCCACGTCTTCGGGTTTCGCCTGTCGAATCGTCAGCGCAGACATAAGGTCAGTTTAACGCGGCAGGCTCTGTTCGGCTGCGGACAGCGGCTGCCGTATCCACGCACTGTCCGCAATCGGACGGGCTATTTAATCAAGGATTTATGTTGCTCCCCTGGCGGCTACGTGCCTGCAGTCTCGCAGGCGAGGTGCAGACATGTCACGAATCATCTTGCGCATAAGTCTTGCTTTCCTGAGTTCTGGACTGCAATTACCCGCACGGCCCCAAGCCGCCAGCGTTCCTACAGCCCAGGATGTGCTTGCATCAACCCTTGCAGACCTGCGGGGGGTGAGCGAAACGATCGAGACCTCCCGCCCGGAAGACCGGATGGAACGGAGCGCTCTGTGGTTCTCGATTCTAAACGATCCGACGGTCTCCATCGCGCGGCTGGACAGTGTGCACTTACCGGCGCAGCAACGCCCATCGCAGGGGACCATCTCGGCAAAACGGCTGCGGCATCGAGCGCCGAAAGCGGCGCGGCAGTCCTATAAAAAGGCCGCCAAGCTGTCAGGCGGAAAACACATTGAACAAGCCGCCAAGGAACTGGAGAAAGCACTCGCGATTGATCCTGACTTTGCCGAGGCGCACGACGCTCTGGGAGTAGCCTACGCCCAGCTGCAACGGTATCCGGAAGCCGCGCAGGAATTCCGGCGAACGATTGAGCTGATTCCCGATGAATCTCACCCTCATTCCAATTTGGCCTGGGTTTTATACGAAATGGGCCAACGAGCGGAAGCTGAAATCAGCGTCCGGCGCGCGATTCAACTTTCCCCGGACAACGCCGCGGCTCACTTGTTGATCGGACGCTTGCTGGTGGAGAGGCCGGATACTTTCGCGGAGGGGCTAGGGCATCTACAATACGCGGCGCGTAGCATGCCCGAAGCTGAACGGATGGCTAAAGCTCTTAGGCGACAGTAGGCGTCGCACGAGCTGCTGATTTACAGGTACAGTAGCTAGGTGAGAGGAGGACCTCGATGTCCAAACTGTACACGCTCTTCGCTCTTCCTTTACTGGCTGCGCTCGCGGCCGCACAAACCCCCTGCGATCAACTGAAACTTTCGTTTCCCGATGCGTCGGTCAAGTCGATCCAATTCATACCCGCTGGCCCCTTCGCGGCGCCCACAGGAACACTGACTCCGGTGCTGCCGGCTCTCGAAGGATCGGCACCAGGCCGTGGCGGACGCGGCGGTCCTGGCGGCCAAGCAAAGGGTCCGGCAGCTGGAGGACGAGCTCCCCAAGCTGCTCTTCCCGTGCCAGCCTATTGTCGTGTCCTCATGGTGCTTGAGCCGTCGTCGGACTCGCTGATTGATACGGCCGTGTTTCTGCCCATCGAGAACTGGAACGGAAAACTCCAGGTGGTGGGAAATGGCGGATGGGCCGGCACGGTGAGTTATCCCGCGATGGCGGCTGCGTTGCGCGAAGGCTACGCGACTGCGTCGAATGACGCTGGACACCGCGCCAACGACATGGGCGGAGGCGGCATGTTCGCACTCGGCCACCCCGAGAAGATCACCGATTTCGCTTATCGCGCTATGCACGAAACCGTCGTCAAGGCGAAATTGATCACCGCGGCGTTTTACGGCAGAGGTCCCAAGTACTCCTATTACAATGGCTGCTCCACCGGTGGCAGGCAGGGGCTTATCGAAATCACAAAGTTCCCGGAGGATTTTGATGCGGCCTCCGTGGGCGCTCCTGCGAATCCGCACGTGCATCTGCATGCGGCTGGAGTAGAACGATCGCTAGAGTTGATGAAGAACAACGCGCCGCTGACCCAGGCTAAAGTCGAAACGCTGCATAAGGCAGTGATGGACTCCTGCGATGCGCTGGACGGCGTGAAGGACGGCATCATTAGTAATCCTGAAAAATGCCATTACGATCCGTCAGCACTATTGTGCAAAGCGGCGGATGGTCCCACTTGTCTGACTGCGGGCGAGCTGGAAACGGTGCGCATCGTATTCGGCGACGTCAAGACGAAGAAGGGCGAAGTCATCTGGACCGGCTACGAGCCCGGCACGGAGTTGCAGGTTGGATCGCTCAAGACCGTTCCTGCCGGACCCGGCGGCGTTTGGGACGTGATCCGCATCTTGGGCCACCAGAACAAGGACTACGACTGGCACAATTTCGATCTCGACACCGAAGTGGCGCAAGCCGATAAGGCGGGCATCGACGTTCTAACTTACGATCTTTCAGCTTTCAAGGCGCATGGCGGAAAGTTGCTGCTGTACCACGGCTGGGCGGATCCCAGCATCCCGCCGGGTCACACCGTTCTGTACTACAAGGAAGTGCTGAACAAGATGGGAAAGAAGCAGGACGATTGGTTCAAGCTGTACATGGAACCCGGAATGGCGCACTGCGGTGGCGGCCCTGGCCCCGACCAGTTCAATAAAATGGGCGTGATTGAACGCTGGCGTGAAGCCGGGCAGGCTCCCGACGCGATCATTGCATCGCACGTAACGGGCAGTAGCGTGGACATGACACGTCCACTGTGCGCGTATCCGCAGGTTGCGGTGTACAAGGGCGTCGGCAGCACCAACGACGCGGCTAGTTTCTCCTGCAAGTTGCAGTAATCGTCAGGTAGGGCCGGTTTTGCAGGCCGGCCCATACTCTCTTCGCAGCTACGCCGCCGCGGGCGCACCCATTTCCATCTGGGGCCGGACCTCGACAGTTCCACGGCGGGCCGAAGGTATCTTCGCTGCGATCCCAATGGCCTCATCCAGATCTTTGGCCTCGATCAGGTAGTAACCTCCGAGTTGCTCGCGCGTCTCCGCAAACGGTCCATCAGTGACCACCCGTTTGCCGTCTCGGATCCGAACACTGGTAGCGGCTGTCGTCGGTTGCAGCCGAGCCGCCGTCTTATAGTGGCCACTCGCCTGGATTTCCTGGGTAAACTGCCCGTAATCTCCCATCAACTGGCGTCCCTCGGCTTCGGTCATCTTCTCGAAGCTTTTCTCCTCGTCGTAAATCAACAGTAGGTATTTCATATTCGAACCTCCGTCAGTAAGTCGAACGGCGCGCGCCAGAATCGACAGACTTAGAAAAAATATTTACAATCGGGCATGTCCCTGGATCAAGCGGCAGACCAAGCGGTCGACGCGGTCTGGCGCTCCGATTGGGGACGAATTCTCGCCACATTAATCCGGTTGGTCGGCGACTTCGAGGTAGCCGAAGATGCAGCGCAGGAAGCCTTTGCGGCTGCCGTGGACCAGTGGCGAACTTCTGGCGTCCCAGAGTCACCGCGTGCCTGGATCATTCAGACGGCTCGCCACAAGGCCATTGATCACATTCGCCGACGGGCGCGATTGGAGGAGAAGCTCGAATCGTATGTACCGCCTCAAATCTTCCACCAACCAGATCACGGGACCGCCGAAATTCCCGACGATCGTCTTCGGCTGATCTTTACCTGCTGCCACCCCGCGCTGGCTCTCGAAGCGCAGGTCGCTCTAACACTCCGCACGTTGGGCGGTCTCGAAACCGGCGAAATCGCGCGTGCGTTTCTGGTGCCGGAAGCGACCATGGCCCAACGCCTGGTGCGGGCCAAGCGCAAGATTCGGGATGCGGGCATTCCGTATGCCGTGCCCAGCGCACTGGACATGCCGAAGCGCATCGAGGCGGTTCTAACGGTGATTTACCTGGTCTTCAACGAGGGCTACGCGGCCACTCGCGGTGAGGCATTGGTGCGGACCGATCTTTGCGCGGATGCCATTCGGCTGGGGAATCTGATACGGACACTGATTTCGCCGCATCCGCCCGCAGAAGCCTCCGGTCTGGTCGCCCTGATGCTCCTCCACGATTCTCGACGAGCGGCCCGTCTCAATGACGCTGGCGACCTGGTGGTTCTGGAAGAACAAGACCGCAGCCGTTGGGATCATGCCAAGATCGCTCAGGCGTTGCCATTGGTTGAGGAGGCGCTTCGCGGCGGTCCAGGCCCGTTCGCGCTGCAAGCGGCGATTGCCGCTCTGCACTGCCAGGCGGCTCGACCTGGAGAAACGGACTGGGCTCAGATCGTTCGCCTCTACGATGTTCTCGAACGCCTGCAGGCGTCTCCTATTGTGTCGCTGAATCGTGCGGTGGCAGTCGCGATGGCGGGTGGCCCTCACGAAGGGCTGGTTCTTATCGACGCATTGGCCACGTCTGGCGAGCTGGACAGTTATCACCTGCTACACGCCGCGCGTGCCGATCTTCTGCGACGCGTCGGGTCCACGGAGGAAGCGGCCAAAAGCTACCGGCGAGCTCTGTCCCTCGTCAGCAACGAAAGCGAGCGTCGATTCCTCGAACGCCGGCTGCGGGAATTATAACGGCGACTACTTGCCGGTATAGCTGACGCGCCAAATGACTTTCGCGCCGTCGTCGGTGACCAGCAGCGAACCGTCGCCTGCCACGGCGACCCCAACGGGACGGCCCCAGACGACACCGTTAGTAGAAAACCCGGTCAGGAAATCCTCATACACCCCATTCGATCGGCCCTTCTCCAGTGGGATTCGGATAACTTCGTGACCCGAACCAGCGGCATGGTTCCAGGAGCCGTGCTCGGCGGCAAAAGCGTCGCCCGAATACTCCTTCGGAAATTGTTTCCCGTCGTAGAAGACCATGCCCAGCGATGCGCTATGCGGTTGGACCAGGACGTCGGGCACGATCACTTTGCTCTTCAGCTCAGGATGTTTGCCCTCGTGAGCAGGATCGTAGTTGCCTCCAATATAGAACCAGGGCCAGCCGTAGAATCCGCCGCGTTCGACGTGGGTAACGTAATCGGGAACCAGATTATCGCCGTAGGTATCGCGCTCGTTGATCGAAGTCCACAGCTCTCCGGTTTCAGGATTGATCGCCAGGCCGACGGGATTCCGAATGCCGGATGCGTAGATCCCCACGAACTTACCCTCGGGAGTGTACTCCAGAATATTAGCCCGATGGAATTCCTTGGCGTCGTCATTATTATTCGATGCAGACCCTACCGCCAGGAACAGGCTCTTGCCGTCCTTGGAAAAAACGATGTCGCGCGTGGAGTGTCCGCCACCCGCGGGGATGTCGGAGATCAGCGTCTGTGCTGGGCCGGTCGCCTTCAGATCGCCATTCTTATAGGGGAACCGCACCAGCGTGCTGGTATTGGTTACGTATACCCATTGCGGATTCGGACCGGGAGGATAGAAATTGATCCCGAAGGCCGCGGGAAAAGTCGCGAACACCGAGGATTGCTCCGGTTTGCCGTCGGCCATAATGCCGCGAAACACCTTGACGGCGCCGCCGCCGGTATCGGCAACGAAATAATCGCCATTGGGGGCCGTCCGAATCTGCCGGGGATTGGTGAGTCCGTCAGACACGTACATACTGACCTTGAACCCGGCGGGAGCCTGCGGCATCGCATTCGCCGGACGAGGTCCGGCACCGCCGCTCCTGCCCGACGGCGTGTCGCCGGGTTTGGGAAGATCCTTGGCGGTGATTCTATGGGCCAAGCCCGGTTTCAGCGACGCTGTGTTACTGAAAGCCTGTTTTCCGGTCAGCACGGTCAGGCCGTCGGTTTTAGCGGCGTAGAGCATCCAACTCGCGGACAAAACCAGCAATCCATTGGGAAGGATCCATTGGAGCGTTTTCATGCCCATCAGATTACCTCAGGGTGGACTGGGGCACAACGTGGTAACTCACTCCTCCGGATGCGGCTCGAGTATGTGTCGACATTTGGCGCACAGCAGGCCATAGTCCGGCGGATCATCGGAGCTAACGGAAGGGTTCGGATCGTTGAGAGGCTCGATCAACTCTCCGCAGTTCTCGCAGCGTGTTTCCATGCCGCCATTCTAGCGCCGCCCGCGAAAATTAGCGGTTCTTCGCCAAATCCCGTTTAATGAGTGGTCGCCTTACTCTGTTCCGTTAGTTCGGTCCCGCGTGCCTCTACATCCACCAGGAACATGGCAACTGTGCGGCCCTCCCAAAGAACATCGACGATGCCATCGCCGTTTTTCGGGCCTGAAACAACCTTGATGATCGCTCCGCTAGGTATGTGAACTGCAGTGCGCTTGCCTTCATCGACATGTAACGCAAGAGTCTCCTTGCATAGCGTAAATTTCTTTCCGGTGAGCATTGGACAGCCTTTTCTACCGTCGACGAAAGGGTCCTGTTTGCGGCTTGGCTAACATAGTGGCGGCTTGGATCGGGGTACACCCATTGTCTCGGCGGAGTACGGCAACCACAACTAGGTCCCACCCTAGCCCAGTCGACCTATGCCAAACGGCAAGGATGCTAGATATTTAACTTTGTTTACAACGTATGTGGTGATAGAATCTCTCAAGCGCGGTGGGCTTCTTCCTCCGAGGGCCCGCCCGCTCTCCCCAGAGACAATTGGCCGATCTGGGCGGTTTCGACCGCTGATGATCGGCCGGTCCCTGGGCCAATCCCAAACAAATCCTCTTTACTGTCGTCCTGCGGCTGGTGGCGGGGCTGGACGCTCGTTCCCAAAGTGATCCGCGAGCTGATCCGCAGTGAATCCACCGTTGGGTCGAGGCTGCTCCGCTAACATGGTCGCGTTCCAGTTCTCGTAGTCCCGAACCAAGCGGCGATACACATCCGGCTGGCGATTCTTGAGGTTGGCACGCTCCAACGGATCGTCCACCACGTTGAACAGGAACGTGTTCTCGCGAATCTTGAGGTATTTCATGTCGCCATCGCGGGTGGCATGCTGCGACTTTTCGTTGTAGCGCCAATAAAGCTTCCGCGGAACCGGCGCGGCGTTCTGCGTGAGCGTCGGCAGCAGACTCATGCCGTCGGGTGGATAGGCGGGATCGGGCTGCGTCCCGGCAGCGGCCAGCAGCGTAGGGAGCCAGTCCATCGAAATAGCGACTTGCTGGGTGGTACTCCCGGCCCTAACATGACCAGGCCAGCGGACCAGCGCAGGAATTCTTAGACCACCTTCCAGAAGTTCGGTTTTCTTACCAGTAAACGGCCAGGTATCGGCGAAACGCTCACCGCCGTTGTCGCTGGTGAAGATTACAATGGTGTTGTCCGCGATGCCGGTGCTGGAGAGCGCTTGAAGCACGCGGCCGACCTGCTTGTCCAGTTCCCCAACCATCGAGGCATAGGTTTTGAGCGAGCCGCCGTCGAAGTCGAAAAGCGACCGGACGCGCCGCGATTCGGCCTCGTCGTTCGGTCCTTCCCAAGGCCAGTGAGGTGCGTTGAAATGCAGGCTCACTAGGAACGGCCGGTGCTGCGCGGCGTAGTCGGTGATGGTTTTGATGGCGTGATCGCCCAGCAGAGTGGTGAAGTAGCCGGTTTGCTCGATCGGCATGTCGTCATCCCACAGATCCACTGCCGAATTGGGGCCCACTCCGGGCTTGTGCGTAAAGTAATCGATGCCTCCGTTATGGAATCCCCAGAAATGGTCGTAGCCGCTCTTG
>Ga0105240_10001891_pt1 | contig 34794 bp, 27 predicted proteins | sample KBSC54metaG_FD_80426 | JGI IMG/M metagenome (GOLD analysis project Ga0105240, IMG submission 80426) | Corn rhizosphere microbial communities from Kellogg Biological Station, Michigan, USA - KBS C5-4 metaG | ecosystem: Host-associated > Plants > Roots > Rhizosphere > Soil | place: Michigan, USA... | reverse complement strand
CTGCCGAGTTGAGCAGCCAGAAGCAGCAGTTGCTCGAGCGGGATAAAATGATTCGCCAGCACCGGCAGGGCCAAAAGTACGGCCGCTGCGTTGCTCGATCCGCCGCCGAGGCCTCCGCCCATGGGGATGCGTTTGGCGAGTCGGAAGCGGACGCGGGCGTGGAGATTCATGGCGTCGAGAGCCACGCGGGCGGCGCGGAGCACTAAGTTGTCAGGGATGGCTAACGGGTCGTCTAGCTCGAGCGCGGTTTGGCGCGACCGCTGGTATTCGATTTCAAGCGTATCGGCCAGTGAGATGGTCTGGAAGACGGTGCGGAGCTCGTGGAAACCGTCGAGACGTTTGTCGAGCACGCGCAGGTCCAGATTGACCTTCGCCAGCGACCGCAGCCGAACCCGCCGGATCATCGCTAGTAATTTACGAGCGCCTCTACCTTCAGGCCGGGAAGTTTTTCACGGCCCTTCAGGAAGCCCAGCTCGATTACGAACTGGAGGCCCACCACTTCGCCTTTCAATTGGCGCACCAGTTTGGTGACGGCGGCGGCGGTGCCTCCGGTGGCTAAGACGTCGTCCACGATCAGGACGCGGTGGCCAATATCGACAGCGTCGCGGTGGATTTCCAAGACATCGGTGCCGTATTCGAGCTGATATTCGACGCGCTCGGCGGCGGCCGGGAGCTTGCCGGGCTTGCGGACGGGGACGAAGCCGGCGCCGAGCGCGTAGGCCACGGCGGGCGCGAAGATGAAGCCGCGCGCTTCGATTCCGACCACGGTATCGATCTTCTGTCCTTTATAGTTCGCGCTCAGGCCGTCGATGACGCATTTCAATCCCTCGGCGTCCTTCAAAAGAGTGGTGATGTCATAGAAAAGGATGCCGGGCTTGGGGAAATCCGGCACCTCGCGGATCAAACCTTTGAGATGATTCATGGGCGGGAGTTTCAATTCTACAATACGCGGGTATCCTAAACCTATGTCTGACGCGCCGCCTCCGCTGGAATATGTTGCCGATCTGGTGGTGCGCGTGGCCGCACCTACGGTGGTCAGCGGCACGCGGCGCGTGGTCGGAATTACCGGCGGCGAGGTCACGGGGCCGAGGCTGCGCGGGAAAGTGCTGGCGGGCGGAGCGGACTTTCAGGTAATCCGCGCCGATTCGACTACCGAGCTAGAAGCGCGTTATGTGATCCAGACCGATTCGGGTGCGCTGATCTATGTGATCAACACCGGCTTCCGTCACGGCCCGGCCGAGGCGATGGAGCGGCTGCAAAAGGGCGAGGCGGTTGACCCGGGTCTGATTTATTTCCGGTGTACACCGCGGTTTGAGACTTCCGCAGCGGAATATCAATGGCTCACCAAGAACGTGTTTGTGGGCACGGCGGTGCGGCGTCCGGATAGCGTGGAGCTGGCGATTTATCAGTTGCTCTAAAAGAAAGATCCGCGGCACACCGAAGTGCGCCGCGGAGGTTGGAGGAGTGGTTTCTAGCCGTCTAGAAAATGAACTTCAACCCGAGCTGAATGACGCGCGGGTTGACATTAGTGGTGACGAAAGTGCCCTGGCCGGCAGTCAGAGGCTGCGGCAGGGACGACACCGTCCCGCCAGTTCCCGATCCCGGATCGAGATTGGAGAACTGGGGATGGTTTAACAAATTGAAGAACTCCGCGCGGAACTGGAGAGTAGTCCGTTCGGTGATGCTGGTGGTCTTCAGCAGCGAGGCATCGAAATTGACTTGGCCAGGCCCCAACAGGATGCCCATGCCGGTATTACCGAAGAGTGTGGCGCACGTCGGGCAAGCCGCTTGCGTTGTGACGGTGACACCATCGGGCATAATCGCCGGGGCGGGGCAGAACGCACTGGTGTTGAAATACCCGGGGCCGCCGCTATATCCTCCCAGCCGTGACTCGATGCCACCTGGGGTAGCGATGTCGGCATAAGTCTTCCCGGGGCAGAGTTGCGAACGGCCGAAGCCGGAAGTGGTGCCGGTCCCCTGGGTGCCGTATGCCGTTCCCGCACCACCATCCACAAACGTCATGGGTTGGCCATTCTGAACGGTAGCCACACCGGACAGGTTCCATCCGGAGATCAATTTACCCAAGGCTCCGTTGTGCTTGCCGGACGGGATGTCCCAGCTATAGTTCAGAATGAAGCGCTGGGGCCGATTGAAATACGACGGGCCGTACTGCTGCATTAGATCGCTTGCGTTATTACTATTGGCGGAGTCAACAGTAAGGTCAGTCAACGACTTGCTCCAGGTATACGCGCCCTGGAACGTCAGCCCGTGGGAGAGTTGCTTGCGGACCGTAATTTGCAAGCTGTTGTAATTGGAAATACCGTCGAAGGCGGTCGCCTGTAGACCAGCCGGAGCATAGCCTACGTAAGGTACCCGGAAAGCGGTATTGGCCACAGTGGTAGTCTTCAGCCCATTGACGGGGTTGCTGGCGCTAGCGATGTAGGCGGTATTGACGTTGTGGTTGTAGTCCAGCAGGTTGATGCCGCTGGAACCGACATAGCCGGCTTCGAGCACCCAAGTGGGAGCGAATTCATATTGAAAGTTCAAGTTATACTGCCGGATCAATGGGGTATGGATAGATTGGTTGATGAAAGGTACGCTCAAGTTCGAGGTCAGGCCGGTGGTAGGATTCGCCCAGCGTTGCACGAACTGGCCCAGTGGCAGATTAGGGAAGGGGTTCTGAATAGTGAAGGAAGCCGCAGCGGAGCCGCTGTAATCGAGAGTGGTGGCATAGGGATTGCCCTGCTCCACGGCGTGGACGAAACGATCGGCGCCGATGCGGTCATAGAACATTCCCGCACCACCGCGAACCACTAGCCTTCTATTCACCTGGTATGCAAATCCGAGACGCGGAGCGAAGTTGCTGAGCGGCGGGTGATCCTGAATCGCTCCGGTACCGCTAGTATTGACAAGTACACCTGCCGGTGGCGGCGGATAATGGTCCAGATAATTGCCGGCTGTTACCCAGCCTGCATAGTTCGCGGGTAGGCCCAGCGGGGCGGTCGGCACTTGCGAATTCGGCGCCAATTGGCTCAGCCAGGTATTGGTTAGATTGCCGAACTTTTCACCAAAGGTGCCATCGTATTCCCACCGCACTCCCAGATTTATCGTCAAACTCGCGCTGACTTTCCAATCGTCCTGAAAGAAGGCGTTCATGTTGGTTTCGCGATAGGCATGGATGATACCGCCAGCGGCGGGAGGACCGCTCGAGACACAAAACAAGCATTGGAAGATATCACCTGGATGATTGGCGTTAAGAAGGCTGGAAAAACTGCCCAAGAAGAGCCAGCCGCGTTCGAGACCGGCGAAATCGAGGTTCCATTGAGCTTTTTCGATCTCGAAACCAGCGCGGATGTTGTGTTTCCCGTGGGACCAGGAGATCTGGTCCTGGTATTGAAACTGATTGGTAGGGCTGAACTGAGGCTCCAAAAATCCGCCGGCGCCAAAGCCGTTAATCAAAAACGAAAGGGCTGGCCCTTGGGTCTGGCTGGGGACGATGGGCGTGATACCCAGATTTTGTGGTGTCCAACCTGCCGGCAGAGCGTCCGACGCCTGAGAAAACAGGCGCTGGAAGGAGCCGCGGGCCTCATTCACTAACGTGTTGGTCACGATGGTGGTGAGTTTCAGCACGGCGTTGGTGTTAGAGTATTCCGACACCAGCGGAGCCCCCGGTATGGCGCCACCGATGGGTGTATTGAACTGGGCGGTCCGCGGATCGGTGCTATAGAAGAAGCGCATCGCGAGAGTGTTCTTCTGGCTTATCAGATAGTCGCCGTTGATGAGGGTTTGCTTTTCCGAGAATAATGCTGGCTGATTGAAGCTGAGCGGATCTCCAAAGGTAGTATGCGTGGGGAAATAGTAGCTGCCATCCGCGTTCTTCACTTGCAGCATCTTCAAAGCCACGGGGCTGACCGAAGTGGCCGAGCACGGAAGGGGAGGACCGAAGAACGGAGGTTGCGCGAAGTTACAATTGCCGGCAATCAACGCCGAGAGGAATCCCGCCGAGGTGCGATCGCCCGCAGGAACGATGGGGTAGAGCGAAACTGCGGAATTGCCCGCCGGGGCGACTCCGTTTTTCACTCCAGTTCCCTGGTAGCTGCCGAAGATGAACAGCTTGTCCTTCTTGATCGGTCCACCGATTACGCCGCCATATTGGTTCTGGTTGAGAATCTGCTTGGGGCAGTCCCTGCCGGCAAACTGAACTCGGCAAGTGTCGCGATTATAAAAGAAATCGTTCGCATCCAGCTGCGCGTTACGAAGGAACTCAAAGGCTGTACCATGCCAGGTGTTGGTGCCCGACTTCGTGACGACATTTACATTCGCGCCGGGATTGCGTCCATAGGTGGCGTCGTAGGTGGACGTCTGAATCTTAAATTCTTGAATGGAGTCTGGATTGGGGATGGCGATGCCGACATAAATTCCGCCGTCATTCGCGCTCCCGTTGCCGGCCATACTTTGTATGGCAACGCCATCCATCTGAAAATTATTCTGACCCGGGGTGCTGCCGTTCACGCTGATATCCAATGTGCCTTTGCCGAATTGCGTCGCATTGTTCACGCCCACATTGGCTCCGGCCGACAGACTAATGATCTGGGTGTAGTTTCGATTCGCCAGGGGCAGTTCGACCACGGTACGGCTCCCCACGACGGTTCCCAGCGTTGAACTGGCGGTTTGCAAGGTTTCCGACGTGGCTTCGACGGTAACCTGCTCGCTCTGGGCGCCGATTTCGAGGCTTTTGTTCAGAACCGGCGATTCGGTGACGTTGAGCGTTACAGCGGAGACCTCAGAGGTCTTGAACCCATTCGCGGAGAAGCGCACTCTGTAGTTTCCCGGAGGCAGCAGAGTAAATTTGTACTGGCCATCTCCGCCGGTGACGGCAGTGCGCGCCTGGTTGGTATCGGTGCTAGTCAGGGTGACGGTCACGTTCGGAACGGAGGCGCCGGATGGGTCCGTAACGGTTCCTGTGAGGCCGGATGTGCCGGCGGACTGGGCTAAAACAAATGGCGCCGATATCGTGAGCAGCGTGACTAAGAGCGCCATTAAGCGCAAATAGACCAACTTCTTTGAATTCATTATTTTCCCTTTCCTCTGTGACATCGAATCCCTAGCAGACCCACCAAGGCCGCTAATACTATCTCCGCGATTGTATGCTACAATGCTCACGTTCGTCGATCAAAACAGCGTCAAATCTTTGTAAATGACTGCCATATGCCAGTAGGTCGCGAAATCGAATTCGGTCCTTTTCGGGCGGATACGACGATCAACCGCCTGACGCGGGATGAGGCGATCCTGGACCTCCGGCCGCAGGCGTTTCAGGTGCTTACTGCGCTAGCCTCCAACAGTGGATGCTTTGTGGGCTATGAGCAAATGATCCGCGAAGCCTGGGGCGGCACCGTGGTTTCCAAGCACACCGTGGCGGTGACGGTGGGCGAAGTGAAGAAAGCGCTGCAGGAGTTTGGCGGCTGGATCACTTACCGCCCCAAACTGGGCTACCAACTGGACGTGCCGAGGTCCGAAGGGCTGATCAAACGGGGCCGGCATTTTTCGAGCCGGCATACACGCGAAGGCTTCGAAAAAGCCATCCAATGTTTTCAGCAGGCAAGCGATGCCGATCCGAGCGATTTTCGGGCTTACGAAGGAATGTCATCGGCGCTGTTGATGCTGGCAACCTGGGGAATGCACTCACCTCGGGTGGCTTATGCGGGTTTTTTGGACGCGCATAGTCATGCGGTGGCGCTGCGCGGTCTGACGCCCGAATTACGCGCCGACCGGGCGCATGGGCTGCATGTATTCGAGCGCAAAATGGAAGAGGCCGAGGCCGAACTGTTGCAGGCGCAGCGGGAGAAACCGGGACTGATCGGGATCCAGATGCGTTTAGCAATGCTGCATGTTTCGCTCGGACGCTTCGATAAGGCGATCCAGGAATTAAACCGGACCTGCAGTGCGGACTCGCTCTCGCCGCTGCTGACCTCAACGGAAATCGTGGTGCGGATTTGTGCTCGGCAGTTTGACGAGGCTGTGGCCTACGGGAAGCGGGCGCTGGAACTGCATCCTTATCATCAGCTCTCCCGGTTCTTCTATGCCGATGCGCTGGGATGCGCCGGCCGTTTTGAGGAGGCCTTGAGCGAATACCGCCGGGCGAGCGTGGTGTCGCCCGATCTGCTGTGGCTGCGCGCGATGGAAGGCGGTTGCCTGGCCAAGAGCGGACGCTACCCCGAGGCTCTGGCCCTGTTGGGCGAACTGGAGCGCGTGCGCGTTACCGAATATCTGGACCCGTACCATCTTGCGTTGTTCCTGGATGCTTTGGACCGGCGCGGCCAGGCCTTTGCCGAACTGGAGCGCGCCTGTGAAGACAACTCTTCCATGCTGCATATGCTCTACGTCGATCCGAAGCTCGATAGCTTACGCAAGGATCCGCGCTTCAACCCTATACTTGACCGCGCGTTCCGTTCGGCGCTGACGCAGGCTCATGCGTCTTAGATCAACCTCGATTTGTTTCAGCCTCCATCGCCAGGCCGCCATGAGCGTTTTGCGCCCATAGGCGCACGGTTCCGTCGGGGTTGGGTTGGCCGCATACGGTGAAAGGCTCGGTGTCGAACAGCGGACTCACGGCGCGAAACTCAAAGCGCTTTACTGGCTCTTGGGGAAGTGAGCGGTCGAGGAGATCGAGCAGAAGCGTCGCAATCAGCGGTCCGTGCACCACCAGTCCGGGGTATCCTTCAACTTCAGTAGCGTAGCGACGGTCGTAATGGATTCGATGACCGTTGAAGGTAAGCGCGGAGTAGCGGAACAGCAACACATCGTCGGGATGAACGACGCGTTGCCAGGCGGCATCGGCGGGTGCGGGCGGCGGCGTGGGGGCGGGATCGCCCGGACGCGGAGACGCGCGAAAAACCATGTCGTGTTCCTCGGTAAGCGCCAGGCCCTGCTGGTTGCTGATTTCATGGCGCACCAGGACGAACACCAACGCCCCGCTGCGGCCTTGCTTGGACTTTACATCAATGATACGGGAGACGCGCGTTATGCGATCGCCAACGCGCAGCGGGTGATGGAATTCCAGGCGGCCTCCGGCCCACATGCGGCGCGGAAGAGGTACGGGCGGCAGAAAACCTCCGCGTTTCGCGTGACCGTCAGCGCCGAGTTCGGATTGCCGGTGAACCGGCAGGAAATACAACCAGTGCCATAGTGGCGGCAGGGGATCGCTTGCCTGCGGACGCGGGTTGTCGCGGTCCAGGGTCGCGGCCAGCGCCGCGATGGGGGCGGCGGTCACCAGGTCAGTGCGCGATTCGGTGCGGCCGATCCAATTCTCTAGCGGCTGTTCTAGCGGCTCGCCTTGAAGATGTACGCTGTCCACCATCTCTTCTCTCTTTCGAAAATCCTGCTCGAAGTGATACCGTAACATAAGTATGTCTCAACAAAACGTAGGTTTTATTGGTGTCGGGCGCATGGGCGGCCCGATGGCGCGCCGGTTGCTCGAAGCCGGATATGGATTGACGGTCTATGACACCAGCGAGGCGGCGATGGCGGCGCTCGAGAAACTGGGTGCGCGGCGCGCGGAAACACCTGCTGCGGTAGCCTCGGCCGCGGAGGTTGTGATCGGCAGTCTGCCGACGCCCCCGATCGTGCAGGCGGTGGCGCTGGGGCCCAAGGGCGTAATTGAAGGTTCCCAGGTCAAGATCTTCATCGACGTTTCAACGACGGGCTCGGTGTATGCCAAGCGGATCGCGGAGGGGCTGGCGAAGAAGGGAATCGTGCAAGTAGACGCGCCGGTAAGCGGCGGCGTGAAGGGCGCCGAAAACGGAACCCTGGCGGTGATGGTCTCGTGTTCAGACGAGATTTATACGAAAGTGCAAGTGATCCTCGCGGTGATCGGCAAGCTGTTCCATGTGGGCAAGGAACCGGGACAGGGGCAGACCATGAAGCTGCTCAACAATCTGCTCTCGGCGACTGCGATGGCGATTTCATCGGAGGCCGTGGTGATGGGCGTAAAGGCTGGGCTCGATCCGCAGATGATCGTGGACGTCATCAACGCCGGTAGCGGACGCAATAGCGCCACGCAGGATAAGATTCCGCGTTGCGTGATCCCGCGTACCTTCAACTTCGGCTTCGCGCTGGCGCTGCTGAACAAGGATCTCCGGCTGTGCATGGAGGAGGCCGATGCCATGGGCGTTCCCATGGTGGTGGGCAATTCGGTGCGCCAGTTACTGGCGATCACGGCGGTGACGGAAGGTCCCGAGGCGGATATGACCGATGTGGTCAAGAGTGTGGAACGGTGGGCCGGCGTGAAGGTCGGCTCGGAAGTAAAAAAGCAAAGCGCATAAGCGCACAGCCGGTTCCAGCGCGGTGCGCGTTTCAATAAAGATTTAAGGAGAATTCGTGAACAAAGAGTTGTTTGAGAAAGGTCTGGCTATCCGCAAGTCGGTGCTGGGCGCGGAATATGTGGAGAAGTCCATTGCAGCGGCGGACGATTTCAATCGCCCGATGCAGGAGCTGACCACCGAGTATTGCTGGGGCTGGTGCTGGGGCCGCGAAGGCCTGGACAAGAAAACACGCAGCATCATCAATCTGGCGATGATTTCGGCTTTGAATCGTCCGAATGAGCTGAAGATGCACGTGAAGGGCGCGATTCGCAATGGCTTGAGCAAAGAAGAGATCCGCGAAGTGCTCCTGCAAGTGGCGATCTACTGCGGGATTCCGGCCGGCGTCGACAGCTTCCGTGTTGCCAAGGAAGCATTCGCGGATCTGGATAAAAAATAACGGCTGCGCCGGCTAGATTTCGAGCTGTCCGGTGCTATCGCCGAGCGTATCCATGTGAATGCCGGACTTGTCGAGGACGGCCAGCAGCAAGTTCGCCATCGGGGTGCGCTCGGGGAACTTTAGATGACGACCGCCCTGGAGCTGGCCCACTCCGCCGCCGGCGACTAACAGCGGCAGCGGGAAATGGTTATGCTCGTTGGGATTGCTCATCGAGCTTCCGTACAGAATCATGGAGTGATCGAGCAGGTTGCCATCGCCATCGGGGGTGGCGCGGAGCTTGTCGAAGAAATAAGCCATGAGCGACACATGATAGTTGTTGATCTTGGCAAGTTTCGCGATCTGCACCGGATTATTGCCGTGGTGTGAGACCGAATGGTGCGGCTCGGGCACTCCAATCTGCGGGAAAGTGCGCTGGCTGAGGTCGCGAGCCAGCATGAAGCTCGACACGCGGGTGATCTCGGAGCGATAGGCCAGCACTTGTAGATCGAACATGAGTTTCGCGTGTTCGTCGAAGGATTCCGGAACGCCGATGGGGGTCTCGGGCACCTCCACCTGTGAGGCGACCTGCTTTTCGGCCTTCTGAATGCGGCGCTCGATTTCGCGCACATTGTCCAGGTATTCGGTGACGATGGTGCGATCGCGCTGGCCGAGGCCGCCGTTGAGCTGGCTGACTTCGCGGGTGACGGAATCGAGGATGCTGCGATCTTCCTGCTTGCGCTGCGCGCGCTCGGCGGCATTCGAGCCATCGCCGAACAGACGCTCAAAAATCACCCGAGGATTGATCTCCATAGGGAGCGGCAGCGACGGCGAACGCCAGGCGATGGAGTTCATGTAGGCGCAACTGTAGCCCACGTCGCAGACGCCCACGAGTCCGGTGTCTTCGGTGCCGAGTTCGAGCGAGGGCAAGGGCGTGTCCTGGCTGATGTGCTGCGCCGCGATCTGATCGACGGTGATGCCGGCGCGCACGTCTTCGCCTTCGGTGCGCTTGGGATGGACTCCGCTGAGGAACGATGGTCCGCTGCGGGCGTGATCTCCGCCGCCGTCGCCTTGGGATTCAGCGGCCTTATTCGCCAAGCCGGAAACGATCACCATCTGTGACTTGAAAGGCTCGAGCGGAACCATGATTTGATTGAGCTGAAAGTGAGAGCCGTCGCCAATGGGGGTCCACTTATCGAGCACGGCGCCGTGCGGGACGTAAACGAAACCCAGGCGCAGCTTGGGCGCGGCGGCGGTACGGGTCTGCGCAGTCAGCGCGGGGATCATGGCGTCGAGAAGGGGCAGCGCCACGGAGGCGCCCATTACCCCTTTGAGGAAGGTCCGGCGCGGAAGATGTTTTTTGGTGATCATCATGGTTTGGTTACTCCGGATGGTGCTGTTACTCCTGCAATTGCGGTGGCTTCCGATCGTCTCATTTGAAACGGCGTACTTTTGACGATACCCATCACCAGCGCCGAAAAACGGTAATCCTGGGCGGCGGCACCGCGCACGATCTTGCGGATCGCAGGCATATCATAATATTCCATGCCGCGGCCGAGCGCATAGGTCAGCATCTTTTCGGTCATGGTGCCCACGAAGACTTGCGGGCGGCTGAGCAGGTCTTTGCGCAGGGCGGCGGGGCCGTCTATCTTCGCACCGTCGGCGAGGACCACGGCGGCGTCGATGGGCGCACCGGCTTCGCTTAAGTCGCGCCATGCTCCGATGCCGTCGAAGTTGTCGAGCGCGAAACCGTAGGGGTCCATCACCTTGTGGCAGCCCGCGCAGGCGGGGTTGGAACGATGGGCCTCCATTCGCTGGCGCACGGAGAGGGCGGCAGAGCCGGCGGTATTTTCCTTGAGCGCCGGGACATTGGCGGGCGGCGGGTTGGGTGGCGTGCCCAGCACGTTTTCGAGCAGCCACTTGCCGCGTTCGACCGGCGAGGTGCGGGTGGCGACCGAAGTCACCGTGAGGATACTGCCCTGGCCGAGCAGGCCGCGGCGCGCCTCGCCCGTCAAAGAGACCCGGCGGAACTGGCTGCCGTAGACGTTGGGGATTCCGTAGTGGTGCGCCAGACGTTCATTGACGAAAGTGTAATCCGCGTCGAGCAGGCGCAGGACATTGCTGTCCTCGCGCAGGATGCTCTCAAAGAAAAGCTCGGTCTCGCGGCGGAAAGCCTGGCGCAGATTGTCGTCGAAGTTGGGGAAGGTTTCAAGGTCGGGAACGACGCCGCGCAGGTTGCGGAGGTACAGCCACTGGGCCGCGAAATTGTTGACTAAAGATTCGGAGCGCGGGTCGGCGAGCATGCGCTTCACTTGCCTCTCGAGAACGGCGGGGTCCTTCAGTTTGCCTTGGGCCGCTAGGTTGAGGAGCTGATCGTCGGGAAGACTGCTCCACAAAAAGAATGAGAGGCGCGAAGCCATTTCGAGATCACCGATGCGGTAGATGGCGCCCGGGGCGACGTTGGCGGGATCGCGCTCAAAGCGGTAGACGAACTGCGGGCTGGCCAGAATACGGCGCAGGGCCATCTCGATGCCGCTTTCAAAATTGCCATTGTTCTTGCCGGACTGATAAAAACTGAGCAGCGTTTCGATGTCATTGTCGGTAACCGGCCGGCGATAGGCGCGGCGCGCCAACACCGAAATGATTTTCTTGGCACAGGGCAGTTCGTCGCGCCCGCTGGTCGGGTGGCACACGAAAATTCGCTGACGGCTGGGAGTGTCTCCGGAGCCGGCCGGGTTGAAAGGCCCGGCGATGCTCACGCTGAGAACGTGCGGAAGGCCCTTCGGGTCGCTAGGATCGAAAGTGCTGCGCTCGAACGGCTGCATCAGGTCTTCGGCCAGCGCATAGCTCTTCTTCACGAAAGCCACGGTCACGATCTGGGGTCCGGCCTTCATGGGAACGCGCGCCTCCAGACTGTCGGGTGGCTGGCTGAGGCTGAGTTGCGTGGCGGCAGCGGGATCGAAGGCGCCGGGCGCTCCGCCGGCGGCTGCCACCGGCTTCGGCGTTTCCTTGGGCGTGGGGTTAATCGTGAGCGATCCCACGCGCTGTCCGTTGACCGCGATTTCCAGCGTCTCATCGGGAGCCGTTCCGCCAAACAACAGATCCACCGTCGATTTCAGGAGCTTGACTTTGATGGTGTACTCGCCATCGAGCGGGAAGTTATGTTCGATGCGAACTCCGCCCCGGGTACCCAGCGGCAGGCCCTCAATGTGTTCGTTCTGCGTGACGTCGGCGCGGACGCGATAGGTGTCGACGATGGGACTAGTCTTGGGATCTCCCACGGCCAGACGGCTGATCTTGCCCGCGGCCGCAAGATAGCGCTCAAGGAGCGCCGGGGAAACCGTGAGCACATCGGCGATGTTGTCGAAACCGAAGCTGGCGTCGTCGGTCGGAAGCAGCGCGGAGGCGTCGACATCCAGGTTGAGCAGGTCGCGGATGGCGTTGCCGTATTCGGTGCGATTCAGGCGGTGCAGGGTAGCGCGGCCCGGATTGGGCTGCGCGGCGGCGGCGCGGTCAAGCGAAGTTTCGAGAGAGGCGATCAAGGAATCGTAGACCGGCTGCGGGGGCTTGGGCATGCCGACCGGTGGCATGGCGCCGGTGCGCAGCTTGCGGACCACTTTTTCCCAAGCGGCCGGAGCCAGGGAAACGCGATCGGGATCAAGTTGGTCGAGGGCGAGTCCGCCGGTCTTCAGTTTTTCGTTGTGGCAGGTGACGCAGTATTGATTGAGCACCGCGCGCGGCTGAAGGGTGGGCGGGGTACCGGCCTGCATCCATGAGATCGCGCAGCCGAAGAGAACAAGTCGCCGCAACATCATTTCGATTGTAACCGAAATATTCGGCGGTCAATAGGAAAGGGTCGCGCAAGATGTGCAGTGTCCACCTTGCCGGCGCGGATGCGTGCGGTACAATACATGACGACGAGATCGCGGCGTCGCAGGAGGCCTACCAAAATGCGTCTCACCCTCAACCTTACTGGCATGTTCGCGGTGTTCGCCGTTGCTGCTTTCGCGGGAACCAGCGGGGAAGCGCGGCTGGCGGACGCGGTGATGAATCACGACCGGGCGGCGGTGGACGCGCTGTTGCAGCAGAAAGCCGACGTCAACGCAGCCCAGGCCGATGGGACCACGGCGCTGCATTGGGCGGCGCGCTGGGACGACCTCGCCACTGCCGATCGGCTGATCCGCGCCGGCGCGAACGCGAAGGCCGTAAACCGTTTCGGTATGCGCCCGATCTCGCTCGCATGCACCAATGGCAGCGCTCCTATGCTGGAAAGACTGCTGAACGCCGGCGAGAACGCCAACGTGATCGTAACTCCCGACGGCGATACTGCTTTAATGATGGCGGCGCGCACCGGGAAGCCGGATGCCATCAAAGTCTTGCTGGATCACGGCGCACAGGTGAATCAGACTAATCCGCGCGGCCAGACAGCACTGATGTGGGCGGTTTCGGAAAAGAACGCGGCGGCTGCAAAACTTTTGATCGATCGCGGAGCTGACGTAAATGCGAAAACCAATCCACTTCCTCCACCGCGCAAGCTCGACTTGATCTTTTCGGCGCCGACGCCGGCGGGAGGTATGGCCGCGTTGCTTTTCGCGGCGCGGCAGAACGATTTGGCTTCAGTAAAAGCGCTGCTCGCCGGTGGCGCGGACATCAACCTCACTTCGGCCGATGGCAGCACCGCGCTGCTGGTGGCCATCATCAACGAGCACAATGAGCTCGCCGAATTTTTAATGGACCACGGGGCGGATCCCAACTTAGCCGACGACAAAGGGCGCGCCGCGCTGTACACCGCAATCGACATGCGGAACCTGGAGTGGTCCACGCGGCCGGCGCCTCCGGAGAAGGACAAAGTCGATGGTCTGCATGTGATCCAGGCTCTGCTGGCGCATGGTGCGAATCCTAACGCACGGCTTACCAAGAAAATTCCGCTGCGCGGGCAGCCTTCGTTTGACGGCCGCTGGGCGAATCAAATCGGGACGACGCCGTTTTGGCGCGCGGCGCAATCGGATGACGTGACGGTGATGCGTCTGCTGCTCGAAAACAAGGCCGACGCGACGATTGCTTCGGCGGACCACACCACGCCTTTGATGGTGGCGGCGGGAGTGGGCTGGTCCGACGGACAGAGCCATGGCGCGCTGGCGGATGCTCCGGCTGCCATCCAGATTTGTCTGGATCATGGCGCCGATGTAAATGCCGTGAATGCTGACGGCTATACTGCCTTGCATGGAGCGTCTTTCCGCGGGGCCGCGAACGTGGTGGAACTGCTGGTGGCCAAAGGCGCGCGCATGGATATCAAGAACAAGGAAGGCCGCACCCCGGTTAACATGGCCGAAGGCATGCATATCGGCCCCGGCGGGTGGGTGGAACACGAGGACATCGTGGCCCTGTTCAAGCGCCTGATGGCCGCCCAGCCGGTCGCCGAAGCCAGCGCGGAGCGGCCGTAGCAGGCAAATTGGCGGCAAAAGTGCACCGGCGTAACTGGCTGGGCTAGGGGCAAACCGCCGCGCGGTGTTAACATCGACGGTTGGCCACCATTCGAGGGTTTCGTGTGGTGGTTCCGTGGGAGTTTTTATGACATCAGTTGGTTACATTCGGATTGTGAGTATTGTTGTGGGCGCGGCCGTGTTCGTAACCTTGCCCGCGTCGGCGCAAATGAACCTGTCGGGCGTTTGGGGCATGACGCTGTTTGAAGATTTTCCGGACCGCCTCCCCGGGCCGGAACTGGGCGACTACGGCGGTATTCCACTCAACGCGGCGGCGCGGATGCGTGCCGAGACCTGGGACGCGTCACTGATCGCGCTGCCGGAATACCAGTGCCGCGTTCACCCCTCCGACTATGCATCGAGTTTCGCCGATATCCGGATCTGGGAAGAGATCGATCCCGCCACGCAACAATTGGTGGCGCTTCACACGCATCATTTCGCGTGGGCAACCGAGCGCACCATTTGGATGGATGGGCGCGCGCATCCGCCGGATTACGCTCTACACACGGCCATGGGGTTTTCGACCGGTAAGTGGGAAGGCGACAAACTGGTGGTGACTACCACGCACTTGAAAGAAGGCTGGATCCGCCGCAACGGCGTGCCGCGCAGCGATCGCGCGGTAGTCACCGAGTATTTCATCCGCCATGGCAACAATCTCACCTGGGCAGCGCTGATTCACGATCCGACGTATCTGACAGAAACCTTCATCCGCTCGCGCGATTATATCTTGCAGCTGGGCGGACAGATTGCACCGTATCCCTGCGAAAGCGTGGTGGAAGTGGTCCGGCCCAAGGGCACCATTCCGCATCATCTGCCGGGCACGAATACGTTCTTGAAGGAATACCAGGACGCGCATCACATCCCCGCTGAAGGCGCCATGGGTGGGGCCATGACCATGTATCCCGAATACCGGAACCGGCTCACCTCGCTCGCGAAGAATTAAATCCATGACCAAAAGAAGCATTCGCATAACAGCTCTGTTCGCGGCCAGTATCGGTAGTTTGTTCGCGCAAGCGAGCGCCGACGTGCACGTCTGGCCGGTGCGCGATAACGTTTTTATGATCGTGGGCGCCGGCGGGAATATTACCGTACAGACCGGCAAAGACGGCGTGCTGGTGGTCGACAGCGGCCTGGCGAACATGAGCGGCAAAGTGTTGGAGGCAATTCGCTCGATTTCAAAAGCGCCGATCCGCTATCTGGTGAACACGCATTATCACCCGGATCACGTGGGAGGCAACGAGGCTATCCGCCAGGCTGGCTCCACTATTTCCGGCGGCAACGTGGCTTTCGATCTGGGCGCCAACGCCACCGAGGGCGCGCAAGTCATCGCGCACGAAAATGTTTTAAATCGCGTGAGTGCGCCGACCGGCAAGCAATCCGCGCTTCCGCCAGACGGTTGGCCCACCAACACCTTCTTCAACGACGAGAAGAAATTGTTCTTTAACGGCGAAGGCATCGAAGTGATTCATATGCCCGATGCCCATACCGACGGCGACAGCATCGTCTTTTTCCGCAGGTCCGACGTGATCGCAACTGGCGACCTGTTCACGACAACCATGTATCCGGTGATCGACGTCGCGGCCGGCGGCAATATTCAGGGCATCGTCGAGGCGCTCGACCGGATCGTCGATATGATCATTCCGGTGTACGGACAAGAAGGCGGCACGCTGGTGGTGCCGGGGCATGGACGCTTGTCCGAGTTGGGCGACGTCATCAACTATCGCGAGATGACCATCATTATTCGCGATCGCGTGCAGGACATGGTGAAGAAAGGGATGACGCTCGAACAGGTGAAAGCCGCCAAGCCGACCTTCGACTATGACCCCTTGTATGGAACTTCCAGTGGATTTTGGACCACCGACATGTTCGTCGAAGCGGTTTACAAGAGCTTGAAGAAGTAGGAATCATTCAATGAACTTCCGCACTGTCACGATACGGATTGCAGCGGCGCTGGCCGCGCTAGCCCTGGTCGCGCTACCGGCGCGGATGGCCGCACAGCCGCCGCCAGCGCCCGCAGGTCCACCGCCGGCACCAAGAGCACAGGCTCCTTGGGACATGACGGGATATTGGGTTTCGATTGTCACCGAAGACTGGCGCTTCCGGATGGTCACGCCCGGTAAGGGCGACTTTCCAGGGTTGCCTTTGAACCCGGAGGGAATGAAAATCGCCCAGGCATGGGATCCCGCTAAGGACGAAGCAGCGGGCGAACAATGCAAGGCTTATGGCGCCGCGGCGATTATGCGCGTGCCCGGACGCTTGCATATCACCTGGGAGAATGACAGCACCATGAAAGTGGACGCCGATGCCGGCACCCAGACTCGCGAGTTGCACTTCGGCGGGACGCCGTCCGGGAGTCCGTCGTGGCAGGGTTATTCGGTGGCCAGTTGGGAGCCGCTACAGAGCGGCCCGCCGCCGCATAAAGCTGGTTCTTTGAAGATAGTGACCACGCACCTGCGCGCCGGTTACCTGCGCAAGAATGGCGTGCCTTACAGTGCCAACGCTACCGTAACCGAGTACATCGACCTGTTGAACGATCCGAATATTCCCGAGCAGTGGCTGATGGTGAAGACCATAGTCGACGACCCGATGTATCTCACTACGCCGTTCATCACCAGCACGCATTTCAAGAAACAGGCGGACGCGACGGGCTGGAGTCCGTCGGCCTGTTCGGCGCGTTAAACCGGTTAGTCGTAATATCCCGGCGCTTTCTTGAGTTTCTGAAACGCCGCATAATCGTGCTGGATCCACAGCTTCGCGCCGGATTCTTTTAGAAATGCCTGGATCGCGATGCGGGACTGGTGGGTCTGATCCTTATTGAACTCATTGCTGGGGTAGCGATCCGCAGTGAGTTCTTCGGGATAGTGGTACAGATCGCCGCTCAACACCACCGGTCCGGTCTTGGCCAGCTTCACGAACAAAACCGAATGGCCCGGCGTGTGGCCATAGGCGGGCTTGATGACTACGGAGCCATCGCCGAAAACGTCGTAATCGCCTTCCGGCAGCGAGACGGTCTTACTGTTCTTGAGGGCGTTGTATTCATCCGGCGTGGAGCGTTCCGGAGGATTCGCGCCGAACAATATATTACGCTCCACGGGACGCACCAGCCAGGTAGAGTGCGCGAATTCATTGGCGTTGGCCAGGTGGTCCCAATGGGAATGGGACATGGCCAAATAGGTGATGTCATCCGCCTTGAATCCCGTGGTGGCGAGCTGCGATTTTAAGGTTTTGGTGGCGGTCGCGTAGAGCTTCGTCGCGGCCTGCCCATCGCTTGGAAACGCGCTATCGGGGATGACGCCCACGTCCCACATCAGCGTGCCCTTGGGATGCGCAATCAGGTAACAGCCCACCGAAAGATCGTAGACTTTGACTTCCTCTTTTTTGAAATTAAAGCGGCTGGGATCGGCATAGTGTAGCTTGCCGCAATCGAACACATACAGACGCAGCGATTTCACGGCAGGCTTGTCGGCGGCCAGCGCCGCGGCGGCCGCGAGAAACATCATCAGGAAAATCTTTTTCATGGCTACCTCAATACGAAAGGATTAGGGGCGTTGCCTGCGATATCGATCCATACGCTCTTGGTTTGCAGGTATTCGCGAATGGCATCGATACCACTTTCGCGCCCGATGCCCGACCGCTTGTACCCGCCAAACGGCGACATATAGCTTACCGCACGATAGGTGTTGACCCACACCGTGCCCGCTTCGAGGCGTTCCGACATCGTCAGCGCGCGGCGGATGCTCTTGGTCCAGACACCGGCGGCGAGGCCGTAGACCGTGCCGTTGGCAATACGGATGGCCTCTTCCTCGTCATCGAAGGGAATCACTGACAGCACCGGGCCGAAGACTTCTTCGTTGGCGATGCGCATCTTGGGATCGACGCCGGTGAAGATGGTGGGCTCGACAAACCAACCGGTGCCGCACTCCGGACGCGTGGCGGGGCTGCCACCCAGGCGGCACACCGCGCCTTCGTCTTTCGCGATACGGATGTAGTCCAGCACTTTCTGGTATTGCGGCTGGGTGGTGACGGGGCCGACCTGCGTGGTCATTTCGAGCGGGTTGCCCATGCGCGCGGTTTTGGCGAGATCGAGCAGCTTCTCGACAAACTGATCGTGAATCGGGCGGTGAATCAGTGCCCGCGAGCCGGCGATGCAGGTCTGGCCGGTGGCGGCGAAGATGCCGGAAACCACGCCTTTGACGGCCTCCTCGATCTCGGCATCGTCGAAAACGATGTTGGCGGATTTGCCGCCCAGCTCGAGCGTCACGTGCTTGATGCCGCGCGCTGCGAGCTGATACACGTGCTCGCCGGTGCGATCGCCGCCGGTGAAGGCGACTTTGGCGATGTCGGGATGCGTGATCAGCGGCTCGCCGACCTCACTGCCGAATCCAGTAACGATGTTGACCACCCCTGGCGGGAAACCGGCTTTCTCAAATAATTCAGCGAATGCGAAGGCCGAAACGGAGGAAAATTCGGAAGGTTTCCATACCACGGTGCAGCCCGCGGCGAGCAGCGGCGCCAGTTTCCAGGTGGCCAGCAAGAGCGGGGAATTCCACGGCGTGATGGCGGCGACTACACCCAGCGGTTCCTCGCGCGTGAAGTTGAAGACCCCCGGCTTGTCGATGGGTATGACCCGGCCTTCAATTTTGTCGGCGAGGCCGCCGTAGTAATGAAACCACTGCGGGATGTAGTTGAGCTGCGCCCGCATCTCGGCATACAGCTTGCCGTTGTCGGTGGATTCGATATGGGCGATGCGGTCCGCTTCGGCAGCGGCCAGATCCGCGAACTTACGTAACAGATGGCCGCGCGCGGTGGCGGTGAGGCCGCGCCAAGCGGGGCTGTAAAAGGCGGCTTTGGCGGCGGCTACCGCCTGGTCGATGTCTTCCTTCGCTCCACGTGGAACTAGCGCCCAGGGTTGCGCGGTGAAGGGGTTGAGGGATTCGAACCACTCGCCCGAGGAGGGGTCGGTCCAGGAGCCATTAATCAGGAGTTGATGCTTTTGCATGTTGAATGGGAGTAGTTGCCAGCAGGCGGGCGAGCGCGCCCGCGTCGTCTTGCTGATCCAGTTGATCGATGAATTTTTCGGCGGCCGTGGTGGCTTCGACGCCCAGAATCTTTTTCGCGGCGGAACGGAAGCGCGTGCGAATTTGATCCGGCGTTGCAGGAACCACATCGCTTAAGCCGCGCCGCAGGGTTCGCCCATCACGCAAAGTGATGATCACTTCGGCGCCTTGTTTTGCGGGATATGCGGCGGTCAACGCGGGATCGATTTCGACGGTAGTGATACCAGCGAGGCGGTTGATTTCAGTGTCGGACAAGTTGCGGTAATTCGCTTCCTCGATCACGCCACGCGCGAGCGCTGCAGCCACGCAAAAATGGATGCTCATTTTCGCCTGCAGGGTTTTCGTGAACGGGCCCGCATAATTACAACCGGGGTAGCCTACGGCCGCGGCGGTGGCCTTCACCTGAATGGCCGTGACGTCCGCGCCTTGGACGCCGTCTTCGCGAGCGAGCGCTTGTGCCAACTGGGTGGCTGTCTGCGCATAGTTACAGGCGGGCGCGGGCTTGTGGTAGACCTCGAGAATTTCCAGTCGCGGGCGAGCGAACAGCGCGACATCGGCGATTTTGTGGGTTCGTCGCAGCGCCGCGAACAGGCCGGCCGGTCCATCGAGCGAAGTCTCGGAGGCGCGCGCGCCCAACTGGGCGAGCTCCACGGACGTAACCGCGTTCCGAGCCGCGAATCCGACGTGAAAGAACATCTCATCGCCACCTGAGTACGGCCACTCATTGAGGCCCACCGTGGTGTTGGCGGCAAAACCCAGCGCGCTCACCGACGCGTCTTCGCTGAGCGAGAGCAAGCGGCTGCCGGCGACGGCCGCACCGATGGGGCCAGTAATACCGGTGGGCCGGTACTGACGCACATTTTCCTGATCCATCACGGCGCGGCCGACCGCGCAGCCCGCCTCGTATCCACACACGGCGGACAAAATAAAATCGCGGCCGTTAACTTTCTTCGATTCCGCCAGCGCCAGCAGCGCCGGTAAAACCACCACGCCTAAATGACTCACGGAGCCGGTGTGCATGTCCTCGCGCACCAGGCCGTGGCCTAGAATCGCATTGACGAAGGCGGCTTCAGAGACGGGCACGCGGAGAGGGGTGCCGATGACGTGCGCGTCGCCGCGAGCGCGCTGGGCGATCGCCATGGCTTGCTGGCTCCACGGCAGATCCTGGGCCTCATAGGCGCAGGACAGCAAATCGAGCAAGGCGATCTTGACCTTGGCCACCGCTTCGGGTGAAAGTTGTTCGATGGTGTACGCTCGTACAGCATGGATCATCCGGCGAGCGAGGGTAGAGCTGGTAGTCATTCAGAATTGGGCCGCAAGGTATAAGATAACCGATACGGGCATTTTCGCGAAAGGTGATCGGTGAGCAACGGGGTCTGGCAGGTTTACGCAATCAAATATGCAACCCATGATCGCATGGCGCGGGAGAACTTCATTGGCGGCGATCCGCACGATAACAGTCCCATGCCGCTGGATTATTTCGTGTGGGCAGTGGTCTCGGGCGATCGGGCTATTGTGATCGATACCGGTTTCGATGAAAGCGGCGCGAAGAAACGCGGGCGCACCCTGCTGAACAGCCCGGAAAAGGGGTTGAAGGCCATCGGTATCGATCCCGCGAAGGTCGGGGATGTGATCGTCTCGCACATGCACTACGATCATTCCGGCAACTACGACTTGTTCCCGGCGGCGCGTTATCACGTGCAGGACGAGGAGATGGCTTTCTGCACCGGGCGCTATATGACGCACCCGCTGATGCGGCTGCCGTTTGAAGCTGAAGATATCGTTGCGATGGTCCGGAAACTATACGCAGGCCGAGTGGTGTTCCACAACGGCGATGAAGATTTTGCGCCGGGACTCAGTCTGCATAAAGTGGGGGGGCACTCCAAGGGCCTGCAGATGGTGCGCGTGAACACGCGGCGCGGCCTGGTGGTGCTGGCTTCCGATGCCGCGCACTATTACGCCAACCTGGAACGGGACTTGCCGTATCCCTTCGTATTTAACATCGGCGATACGCTCGAGGGCTATCGGCGGGCATACGCGCTCGCAAGTTCGCCGCAGCACGTGATTCCAGGGCACGATCCCCTGGTGCTTGAGCGTTATCCGGCCGCTGCTCCGGGTCTTGAGGGGTGGGTGGCGCGTCTTGATTAAGGTGCAGCGCACTGACGCCGGGTTTCTGGGACCGGTAGTGATGATGGTGGCGACCCTGATCGCCTACATCGACAGACAGGCGCTGGCGGTGCTCTCGCCCATGATTTTGAAAGACACCGGCATGAGCGCGGGAACCTTCGGCGACGCGCTATCTGCGTTTTCGGTGGCCTATACCGTGTCGAACCTGCTGTGGGGCTCGGTTCTGGATTTTGTCGGGCTGCGAATGGGTATGGCGATCGCAGTATCGTGCTGGACTCTTTCGAGCATGTCGCACGCCTGGGTAGTCGGCCCGATTTCCCTGTTTCTGGCGCGCACCACGCTGGGCGTTTTCGAAGGCGGCGGCTTCCCGGGATGCATGAAAATGGCGAACGATTGTTTGCCGCCTTACCTGCGTTCGCGCGGCGTGGCCATCGGCTATAGCGGCGCGGCGTCGGGTTCGCTGATTGCACCGCTGCTGGTGACTCCTATTGCGCTGGCGTTCGGCTGGCGGTCCGCGTTTTGGATCACAGGGGGGCTGGGGACCGGATGGCTGGTGTGGTGGTATTTCGTGGCGCGCCCTCCGCGTCTGCCGCATCGCCCCGCCTTGCGGGGTTCAAAAATCATGCTGCCGAATCCATTCGACCGGCGTTTCTGGCTGGTGGTGACGACGTATGGCACGGGCGCGGTGGCGCTGGGCGTGGTGGGGTATTTGAGCCCGCTGTACTTGAGCCGGTCCCTGGGATTGTCGCAAAAAGCGTTGGGCTATATCCTGTGGATTCCCTCGGTGGGCTGGCTGGTGGGCTATTTCGTATGGGGATGGGTATCGGATCGCATCGTTAAAGACAATCCGCGTCCCGTCAAGACCCTGCTGTTGCTTTCGGCGCTAGCGCTGCCGGTGATGTTCGTAACGCATTTCCACACCTGGCCGGTAGTAGTGGTGTTTCTATTCTGGGCGCTGTTTATCGCGGACGGCTTTATCGTCATGGGCCTGCACATCGGCGCGCGCGTGTTCGGGAAGGATCAGGCGGGGATGGCGGCCGGCATTGCCACCGCATCGTGGGGCGCGGTGCTGGCGGTGCTACTGCCTATTTACGGACGTTTGATTGACAGCAGGAACTTCAGTGCCATTTTTGTTTCGATGAGCTTGATCCCGCTGGGCGGGACGCTGGTGTGGCTGTGGCTCAGCCGCCCTCGGGCCGGCACGCGCCGCCCTGCGGCAGTTGCCACAGAGGTATTATGAACGGGAAAAAGGAGTCTGCGACCATGTTGACCCGTGTTCTGCTGCTGGTCCTCAGCGTTACGGCGCTCGACGCCCAGGTGACCTTCGACCGGATTTTGCGCGCCGATAAAGAGCCACAGAACTGGCTCTCCTATTCCGGCTCGCCCTGGAGCCAACGCTTCAGCCCGCTCGCGCAGGTGACTCCGGCGAACGTCAATAATCTGCAATTGGAGTGGGCTTTCCAGGCCCGCTCGCTCGAGAAATTCGAAGCGACGCCGCTGGTGGTCGACGGCATCATGTATCTAACGCAGGCGCCCAATGACGTAGTGGCCCTCGACGCCGCCACCGGCCAGATCAAGTGGCTGTATTCGTATTCGCCCTCCCGCGAGGCGCGGGTCTGCTGCGGGCGCGTGAACCGCGGAGTGGCGATCCTCGGCAACACCCTCTACATGGGGACCATCGATGCCCACCTGGTGGCCCTCAACGCGCGCACCGGCGAATTGGTTTGGGATAAAGAGGTCGCGAAGCCCGAGGCGGGCTATTCGATTACCCATGCACCGTTGGTTGTGAAAGACAAAGTAATCGTGGGGACGGCGGGCGGCGAGTACGGCATTCGCGGCTTCATCGCGGCGTTCGACGGAGCCAGCGGCAACGAGGCGTGGCGGTTTTATACCGTCCCCGGCAAGGGCGAGCCCGGCAACGAAACCTGGGATGGCGATTCCTGGATGCACGGCGGCGCATCGGTGTGGATGACCGGTTCCTACGACCCGGATCTCAATCTGACCTACTGGGGCATCGGCAATCCGGGCGCCGACTTCAATGGCGACAAGCGCCCCGGCGACAACCTTTATAGCGATTGCGTGGTGGCGCTCGACGCCGACACCGGCAAGATCAAATGGTATTTTCAATTCACGCCGCATGACGTGTGGGACTACGACTCGACGCAGGTGCCGGTGCTGGCCGACCTGAATTGGGCCGGGAAAGATGGCCGCACGCAGCCCCGCAAGGTCATGATGTGGGGCAATCGTAATGGATTTTTCTACACGCTCGACCGGACTAGCGGGCAGTTCCTGCAAGGCAAGCCGTTCGTGAAGGTAAACTGGGCGAGCGGGCTCGATGAAGCGGGCCGGCCGATGCGCGTCGCCGGCATGGAGCCCAGCGCGGCGGGCGTGAAGGTCTATCCGAGCCTGACCGGTGGCACCAACTGGTATTCACCTTCATACAGCCCGCGTACCGGCTTGTTCTACGTCTCCGCCTGGGAAGACGCCTACGCCAATCTCACGAAGACGGATGAGAGCTTCAACGAAGGAAAGCTTTTCACCGGCGGATCGTTCCACACTTCGGTGCCGGGGCTGCGCGGCGGTCAGATCCGCAAGAATGGCGCTGAGGACGGGTATGGTGTGGTGCGCGCCATGGATCCCAAGACCGGCGAGAAGAAGTGGGAATTCAAGATGAACGACATGACCATGAGCGGCATCCTCACTACTGCTTCCGACCTGTTGTTCACCGGAGGACGGGAAGGATTGTTCCAGGCGCTCGACGCCCGCAGCGGGAAGCTGCTGTGGAAAGTGGCGGCCGGGGGAGAGATCGCGATGGGTCCGATGACCTACAGCGTGAACGGAAAACAATACGTGGCGTTTTCCGCCGGCAGTTCATTGTTCGTCTATGGGTTGAAGTGAAGCGGCGCCGGTGCTGAACCACGGCCCCCTTGCGCTGCGTCCGCGCTCACAATACACTTTATCAACGAGGTGTTACGAGTGACTATTCTACGCGTATCTCTTGCCGGTTGTTTAATGGGTTTTGCGGCTCTCGCCGCGTCGGGCGCTTCGGTCACATTTAACAAAGAAGTCCTGCCCATTCTGCAGAAGAATTGTCAGAGCTGCCATCGGCCCGGAGAAGTCGCGCCGATGTCGCTTCTTACCTACACGGAGGCGCGGCCGTGGGCCAAGGCGATAAAGGCCGCTGTGGTGACCCAGAAGATGCCGCCGTGGTTTGCGGATCCCAAAGTGGGTCATTTTTCGAACGAGCGTAAGCTGTCCCCGGCCGAGATTGCCACGCTGGTGTCGTGGGCCGACAACGGCGCGCCGGAAGGCGATGCGAATGACAAGCCCCCTGCACTTAGCTTCCCGGAAGGCTGGAACCTCAAACCTGACATGATCGTCGAGATGCCCAATGAGTTCCATGTGCCCGCCAGCGGTGCGATCGAATATCAATACGTGCTGGTCAAAGCGAGTTTCCCGGAGGACGTGTGGGTTAGCGCGGCCGAGATGCGTCCGGGCAATCCCAAGGTCGTGCACCACGGCGAGGTCTGGGTGCTGCCGCCTGGATCGAAGTGGATGGCGGACGCGACGCCGGGTGTATTCTACCCGCAGTCCGCGATGAAGAAACAGCCGGCCGATGGCATCGACATACTTGGAAAGTTCAACCCGGGAGTGGGCGCACAGAACTTCGTCTTTGGCGATTCGGCCAAGTTCGTCCCGAAGGGCTCCGACCTGGTGTTCGAGGTTCACTACACCTCCATGGGCCAAGCCACCACGGATAGGACCAAGGTGGGAATCGTGTTTGCAAAAGGCCCTCACACGACGCGTTATTTCACCTCCTACGGGCCGACCGCGAGCAATCTCGTGATTCCGGCCGGCGATAGCAATGCGGAAGTGGTGGGCGAAATCACCATGGCGACCGAAGCCAAACTGGTTTATGTGCAGCCTCATATGCACCTGCGCGGGAAAGATTACGAGCTGCGGTTGATCTATCCGACCGGCGAAACGCAAGTCGTGTTCAAGGGGAAGTTCGATTTCAATTGGCAACTGGGCTACTATCTGCAGGAGCCGATCTTGATGCCCAAGGGCACTCGCATGGTGGGAATCTCGCACTTTGACAACTCGCCGAACAACAAATTCAATCCCGATCCCACCAAGGAAATCCGTTGGGGTCTCCAGAATTGGGACGAGATGAGCAATGCTTTCATCGGCCTGGTCTATGACGCCAAGGTTGACCCGAAGAAAGCGGAGTTCCGCTCCGGGCCCAGCCTGTTGCCGGTGGGCAAGCCAGGACCGACGCTTGCTGCGCTGGACCTGCCTGCCACCAAGTAATTTCGGCGCGATCGAGTACCGCCATTGGAAGATCCCAGCGGATTACGTTCAGAAGTATACTGAACCATGTTTGGCATGAAGGGATCTTCCATGACACTTCCGAAAACAAGATTGGTCGCCGGCGCGCTGCTGCTGACGTCGAGCGTTTTAACGGCCGCGTCCATCAACCCGCCCACTGCTCCGCAAACGGTGCCGCTGACGGCGCAGGAGAAGCAGAACGTCGATTTTGTACTCAACTGGTGGCGCGAAGTGATTGACGGGGGACACTTGGAGCTCACTCCCAAATACCAGGCCGAGGATTACATCCAGCACAATCCCAACGTTCCCACCGGACGCGCCGGGTTTGTGGAATTTTTCAAGAAGTTCAGCAAGCCTAAGAATCCAATTCCCGCCAAGATGGCGAACCCGCCGGTGCTGGCGGGCGCCAAGGGCGACTTCGTGTGGCTGGTCTTCGAACAGGAAAAGAAAGATCCCCACGATCCTTCTAAAACGTTTTACGATACCAGCCTCGAAGTGCTGCGCCTGGAGAAAGGCAAGGTCCAGGAGCATTGGGATAGCCAGATGAAGATGCCGGGATCGGGCAAAGTGGTATCCGGAGTCTCGCCCAAACCGCCCATGCAATGGAACACCGGTAAACTCTCCAAGCAAGAAGAGCAGACCCTGGCGCTGGCCAAATCTGAAATGAAGGATATGTTGCAGTACGCCCACCTGGAACTGGCCGACAAGACCATGGACCCCGGCTACATTCAACACAATGCGAACTTCCCTCAGGGCCGCGAAGGTTTTAAGCGGATTATGAGCCAGCGTCCCGGTCGCCGGCCGCAGGATGCCAAACCGATTAAGGAAGAATGGATCGATCCACCAGTATTAACACTGGTCAACGGCCCTTATTGTCTGATGATGGCGCAGCGGACGGCAAAAGATCCCGACGATCCCGGCAGAGAATACCAGTGGAATCACTTTAACGTGATTCGCGTCGAGAACGGCCTGATTAAAGAGCATTGGGACGATTTCATCATCAACTGAACCTGGTCATGAGACAGCACTATTATTGGCGGCTCTGCTGCATCGCTGCGGGCACTCTGTTGCTTGCCGCCGGGCGCGCGCGCGGCGCGGACGATATTGAAGTCATTCGGGTACAACCAAACTTCTATATGATCGCCGGGGCCGGCGGAAATATCGCCGTGCAGATTGGACCGGATGGTGTCTTGCTTGTCGATACCGGCGCGGCGCGGATGTCGGACCGGGTGATGGCTGAGATCAGGAAACTGACCAGCCAGCCCATTCGCTTTATCATCGATACCAGCGCGGATGCCGACGATGTTGGCGGCAACGAAAAACTCGCCAAGGCCGTGGGCGCCGATGGGGCTGCCGCCGTGATCATTGCCACCGAGAACGTACTCACGCGGATGAGCGCGCCCACTGGTAAACAAGCCGCGTTCCCACTGGCAGCCTGGCCCACGGAGACTTTCTTCCAAAAGCAAAAGCCCATGTATTTTAATCGCGAGGGCATTCAGATCATGTCTCACGCCGCCCACTCCGACGGCGATAGTGTGGTGTTCTTTCGCCGCTCGGATGTCATTGTCGCCGGCGGGATCTACGATACCACCCGCTTTCCGGTGATCGATGTCGAAAAGGGTGGCGGCATCCAGCAGGAAATTGATGCCTTGAACCAGATTGTGGAGTTGGCGATCCCCTCGATTCCCATGATGTGGCAGGAGGGCGGAACTCAGGTGATTCCCGGCCGCGGCTGGTTGGCGGATCAGGCGGATGTGGTGGAGTACCGGGACATGGTGACAATCATTCGCGATGTAGTCGCGGACATGATGGGAAAAGACATGACGCTGGAACAGATTCAGGCGGCCAATCCCACCAGGGGCTACCGCAAGCAATACGGTTCCGAGTCAGGCTCCTGGACGACCAGTATGTTCGTGGAGGCAATCTACAAGAGCCTCACGGCAAAAAAGTAGGCAGGCGAACCCGATGTGTCACGAAAAGGCAAAATTGCTATTGGTCGCTGCGGTGCTTTCGCTTCAGAGCGTGGCGCAGGGACAGTCCGCCGCACCGGTCAAATCCGCCAAGGTGTCGGCTCCTATTGACTTGACCGGATACTGGGTTTCGGTAGTCACCGAGGACTGGCGCTGGCGCATGATCACGCCCGCCAAGGGAGATTACGCCAGTATTCCAATCACGCCCGCGGCCAAGAAGTTAGCCGACACCTGGGACCCCGCGAAAGACGAGGCGGCGGGCGAGCAATGCAGATCGTATGGAGCCCCTGCGATCATGCGAGTGCCCGGCCGTTTTCATATCACGTGGCAGGATGACAACACGCTGAAGGTTGAGACGGACTACGGAATGCAGACGCGCTTATTTCACTTCGGAAACTGGGCTGCATCGGGAGGCCCGCCGACCTGGCAGGGAGACTCGGCAGCTCGCTGGGAGATTCCTCGCACACGAGTGGGTGCAGGCAGCGTCGCCAGGGAAGTGGAGTCACAGGGGGGCTTCGGATCGCTCGCGGTAGAGACCACGCATATACGGCCGGGATATTTGCGCAAAAACGGCGTCCCCTACGGTGCCAAAGCCAAGCTGACTGAGTATTGGGACCTGAACCGGGAGACCAATGGAGATCAATGGCTGGTGATCACAACGCTGGTGGATGATCCGGATTACCTGCAAGAGCAGTGGGTCACGGCGCTGCACTTCAAAAAAGAGCCGGATGGCGCAAAGTGGGACCCATCGCCGTGTTCATCGAGATGGTAGGAGAGTGATATGAAGATACTTGCCGCTTTTGCGATGGCGGTAGTGATTTGCATGCCCGCGTCTGCCGAGATCGATCTGTCGGGAAACTGGTCCACTCGTCAGCATCAAGATTGGCAGGATCGGAATCCTGGTCCGGAGGCGGTCGACTATATCGGTCTGCCGATTAACGATGAAGCTCGCGCCCGGGCCTTGAGTTACTCGGCGTCTTTGTTGTCCCTCCCCGAACGCCAGTGTCTGTTCTATCCTCCGCAATATGTCGTCATCGGACCGCAAAGTATCAAAATGTGGGCGGAAACGGACCCGGTCACCGGCAAAATCATCGCCTGGAAGATCAGCGCGGCGCCGGACCGCGACGTGATTACGATATGGATGGACGGGCGCCCGCATCCTCCGAAGAACGCTCCGCACCCATACGCCGGCTTCACCACGGGCGTATGGCAAGGGGACACATTGACGGCTTACACAACCCATATCAAAGCCGGCTACATTCGGCGCAATGGCGTCCCCAGCAGCGATCAAGCCACCGTGACCCAGCACATCATGCGGCATGGCGATACCCTCACCATCACGGCTTTGATCGACGATCCGATCTATCTCACCGAGCCCTTCGTTCTGAGCCGGAGCTGGAAGCTTGACCCGAACGTGCAGATTCCGCCCACGCCTGAACCGTGCAGCCCGGCAGCCGAGGTAGCAAGGCTCGATGGAACCGGCGCGGTTCCGCATATTCTCCCGGGCGCGAATCCATTTGTGAACGAAGTCACCAAGATCTTCCATATTCCCCAGGAGACGGTGATGGGCGGCGCCGAGACGATGTATCCCGAGTACCGGAAAAAGCTTCGAGCCAGGTATGTTCGACCGGAGAAATGCGTGCGCTATTGCTGTGGGTGGGAAGGGCGAGAGGCCGTGGACACCTTAAAGGATTGCATCGGAGACTACCGGCAGACGCCGGGGTTATCGCTGCCCTCCCAGGGGCTCGACAAATGAAATACTCCGCATATGCGCTCATGCTGGGGTGCGCGAGTTTCTCTGCATTCGCCCAGACTGGCGCGAAGGGCGGAGAATGGCGCACTTATGGTGGCGATCTCGGCAACACCCATTACGCACCGCTGAATCAAATCAACGCAAATAATTTTAAAAGCCTGGAAATCGCATGGCGGTTCAAGACGGAAAATCTCGGTCCCCGGCCGGAATACAATCTCGAATCCACTCCGCTCATGGTGAAGGGAATTCTGTACTCTACCGCCGGTTCGCGCCGGGACGTGGTGGCGCTCGATGCGGCTACCGGTGAACTGCTCTGGGTTCACGGCGAGCGGGAAGGCGAGCGCGCCGCCGTAGCGCCGCGGCGGCTATCCGGACGCGGGCTGGCGTACTGGACTGACGGCCGGGAAGAGCGGATCCTATACGTAACGCCCGGCTACCGGCTGATCGCGCTCGATGCCCGGACCGGCGCTGTCATCCCGGCTTTCGGTACCGACGGAGCTGTCGACCTGAAGCTCGATGACGATCAGGAAATCGATCTGATGAATGCCGAGATAGGGCTGCATGCCGCGCCGGTGGTGGCCGGCGACACCGTGATCGTCGGCGCCGCGGGCAAGGCCGGCGATATCCCGAAAAGCAAGAGAAATGTGAAAGGTTTTGTGCGCGGGTTCGACGTGCGCACCGGCAAGCGTTTGTGGATCTTTCACACCATCCCGAAGCCCGGGGAGTTTGGCTACGACACCTGGGAACAGGATTCCGCCGATTACACCGGCAACGCCGGAGCCTGGGGCCAGATCAGCGTCGACGAAGACTTGGGATTAGCCTACCTTCCGGTGGAGTTGCCCACCGGCGATTTCTACGGCGGCCACCGTCCAGGCAATGGGCTGTTCGGCGAGAGCATCGTTGCCGTGGACCTGAAGACCGGGCAACGAAAATGGCATTACCAGTTGGTCCACCACGGGCTTTGGGATATGGATATCCCCTGCGCTCCAATGCTGGTGGATATTACGGTCAATGGCCGCACTATAAAAGCCGTCGCGCAGCCAACCAAGCAATCGTTCCTGTATGTGTTCGATCGCGCGACCGGGCAGCCGGTTTGGCCGATCGAGGAGCGGCCCGTTGAGCAATCGACAGTCCCCGGAGAAAAAACCAGCGCCACGCAGCCCTTTCCCACCAAACCTCCGGCCTATGAGCGCCAAGGTTCCTCGATCGATGACTTGATTGACTTCACGCCTGAGCTGCGCGCCGAAGCCGTGAAAATCGCTTCACGCTATAAACTGGGACCAATCTTCACGCCGCCGGTGCTCGCAAATCCGGAGGGTCCGATCGCTACACTCGCGATGTCGGGATTCGGCGGCGGGACAAATTGGCCGGGTGGATCCTACGATCCCGAGACCCACATCCTGTATGTCTTTTCGCAAAGAACGCTGGTCCCGTTTGGAGTGGTGAAACCCGAACCTGGACGCACGGATATGGCGTACGTGCTAGGGAAGCCACCGGGCACCAATGGCGCACCGCCTCCGCTCAATGTGCGGGGATTGCCCATGATCAAGCCGCCCTACGGGAGCATTAGTGCGATCGACTTGAACCAGGGCGAGATCCTATGGCAGATCGCGCACGGCGAGACCCCGGACAACGTGCGCAACCATCCGGCGTTGAAGGGCCTCACGATTCCTCGTACGGGAAGAGCCGGTGTGATCGGAACTCTGGTGACCGGCACTCTGCTAATCGCGGGTGAAAGTGGCATGTTCACCATGCCGTCGGGCCAGCGGGGAGCGATGCTGCGCGCTTATAACAAGGCCACCGGCCAGGAAGTGGGCGCCGTTGCCATGCCGGCGGGGCAGACGGGTTCGCCGATGACTTACATGTTAAATGGCAAACAGTACATTGTGGTAGCCAGCGGAGGCGCGGGCGTTCCAGCGGAGTTGGTGGCCTACAAACTGCCGTAAGTATCCACGGTTCAGATGACACGCTGGCTGCGCAGCTCGTCGATTCGCTCGGCCGAGTAACCGAGCAGACCGCCATAGACCGCGTCGTTGTGCTCACCGACCTGCGGAGGCGGCTGATCGAATCCAGTTTGGGCCGCCGAGAACTTCATGGGAAGGCCCATGCCGAACACGTCGTCAACGGCGCCGAACTTCGGATGAACCAAAGGGACGGTCTCTCTGCGGGCGACCACCCGCGGATCGCGAACCGCGGCGGTGGGGTCGCGCACCTCGGCTGCGGGAACGCCGGCTTGCTCGAGCATCGCCACCGCGGCGGCCACCGTACGTGTCCGAGTGAATTGTTCGACGATGCGGTCCACCTCGGCGACGTTGGCAACGCGCGCGTCGCGGGTGGCGAACCGTTCGTCGGTATTCAATTCAGGCCGGCCGATAGCCCCAAAAAGATTCTTTGCAAACGCTTCGGTGAAGGCGCAGATCGCAAGATAACCGTCGAGCGCAGGATAAATGCCGAAAGGCGCCAGCCGAGGAATGGTTTGGCCGGTGCGTTGCGGGACGCCGCAGCGCTCCAGAATATCGAACGGCTCGCTGGCCACCAGCATGGTGAGCACCCCCAGCATGGAAACGTCGACGTGCTGCCCGATTCCCGTCTGCCGGGCTTGAAGCAGCGCCGCCAGGACTCCAATCACCCCGAAAAGCGGCGCACTCAAATCGGCGAAAGGCACGCCCACCCGCACCGGCGGATCCCCAACACTTCCGGAAGTGAGCATCACGCCGCTCAGCGCCTGAATGATGGTGTCCGCTGCTTTTCCGGATCCGGAATCTCCTTCACTGCCAAACCCGGTAATGGAACAATAAACGATTCGCGGATTCACTTCCCGCGCGAAAGCGTAGCCGGCTCCCAAGCGGTCCATGGTGCCGCGACTGAAATTTTCGACGACGATATCGGCCTTCTTGAGCAGATCGGCAAGAACACTTCGGGCTTCCGGGTTCTTCAAATCGAGCGTTACTCCCAATTTATTGCGCAGGCGGTTGATGGCTGAAATCGAGATGTCATCGGGATGCCGGCGCGTGAGCGTCGCACCTTCCGAGCCCAGATACGGCGCATTTTCGCGGCAGGTGTCCGGACTCAATGGGTTCTCAATCTTGATGACGCGTGCACCTAGGCCTGCGAGCAACATGGTGGCGAAGGGACCTGCCAGCGCCGTCGTCAGATCCAGAACGGTGACATCCTCAAGTGGCCGAATCAGAGGGTTGGCCTCATTTGCGTGTCGAGAAAATTGCTCCGCAAGTGCATCGTGCCTCACAGTTTACGGCACGCGGCGAAATCAAGGCAAGCTACGCAGCTCTTAAGAGCTAGACCTTAGTTGTCCTAAGTTCTCCTTAGAAAAGTAAACTGACGAGCTATGTAACAAATGGCGCGTGAGTACCATTCTCTCGATACAACCGCGACTGTATTCTTGCTGTGCATGGCTAGGGAGTACTAAACATATGGCATCGATCTCGTACTGGTTTCTTTCACCAAGCCTGCTGCTCGCCATGATCGGAAAAGTGCGCGGCTGGGACCGCACCAAGCCGACGCCGTCGGTCAACTGGAAAGAAGTGACGGTGGATGTGGTGCTTCCCGCAAAGAACGAGGAGCAGAACATTGCCACCGCCTTATCTTCCTTGCTGGCTCAGGATTTTCCATTCCGCAATATTGTCGTGTTCGACGATGGCTCAACCGACCGAACCAGCGAAATCGTTACCCGCTATCGAGAACTGACCGGCCGCAACATTCAATTGATCACCAGGAAGTCTTCTATTGGTAAGACTCCCGCTCTGCGCGAGTTTTGTGAGCGCACGGATGCGGAAGCAGTCGTTGTTCTGGATGCCGACACCGTTGTCGTAAGCACGAACTACATTTCGCGCCTGATCGAAGAGCTATTCAAGAATGCCGGGGTTTCGGCGGCCTGCGGAGAAGTTATGCCCCTGACCCTAAGGCGCAAGAATTTGATCGCCAAGTCTGACCCGCATCTTCAGACCGTGGCCGCCGAATTTCCGGGAACGGCGGCGGTAAAACCCGGTCTATTTCGCCGCTTCTTGAACTGGCTCACGATCTGTTATCGCCACCCTCTTTATATTCTGTTGCAGCGAACACTCTACGATGGCCACCTGAAGCTCTTCGGAGCCCAACTGAACCCGGTCGGCTGCGCAGTCGCTTATAAGACCGAGCGATTGATGGAGTGCTTCGCCTACGCCAAACCGCGTGTCGGCGATAATCTCACCAACTCGGAAGACATCTACATCGGCCATTTTTTCAATTGGAAGGGATACCGTAGCGTCCAGGTAATCGACGTACTCTGTGAATCCTCGGAACCGCCCGTGACGCGGCTACCTCACCAGTTGTACCTTTGGTCCAGCGCGTTCTTGCAATCGAACTACTACTTCAAAGATCTACTGCTTTCGCCGTTTCGACGTATTTTCCGCAGCGGCAAGCACCAAGATCACAGTGCCGAAGTCGGTAAACGCGTGATACGTGAACAGTACCGTGCGGCTTGGGGTGAACAAATCACGAAGCGAGAAGGACGGCGAGTAGGCTGGCTGGAGTTGATTTGCTTAGCGGAAAAATTGACTTACCCGATAATCCTGCTGTACTTCGCACTCTTTAATCATGAGGCGCTACTGCTGACACTGATCATCGAGACGGTGTTCTGCATGGGCTTGGTGCTGGCAACCGCGAACAAGGGTACCCGGCTGAAGAGCGCCGCGATGCTGATCCCCGCGATGCCCATCCGGCTTTTGAGCCTGGGGGTGGATATGTACGCAACGATCCGCTGTCTTGGCGACATCACAACCGGCAATAGGGCGTGGAGAAAGTAGAAAGAAATGCCAACGCCCTCTCCATTCATCGGCTGCCTTTTAGCCACCGCCATTCTAGCCAGCGGGCAGGCGCCGCTTCCCGCCGGCTACGCAGAGCAGATTGCCGCACTAGAGGAATCTCACAAGATATCGCCAACCGACCTGGAAATCCTCGATACGCTTGCCGCTTCCTACTCGATGGGCGGCCGGTATCAAGAAGCCGTGCCCATCGTCAAGGAAATGATCGCAATAGAAGGTGCGCTCCCCGAACTTCAATTGCGCCTAGCCAAATATTATGCTTGGGGCAAGAATGTAGATGCATCGCTTGAGACGCTGAATAGCGCTCCGCTGGATAAAAATATCGAAGCCCAGGAATTTCGCTGCCAACTCCTGTCGAACTCGCAGCGTGCGGCGGAAGCCACCTCGTGCTACGCGACCTTGCTGAACCTCGCCGCTCAGGATCCTGCGGTTACACAGCCGGCATTGCTTGGCCTAGCCAGAAATCGGCTGTGGTCCGGAGATTCAGTGGGTGCCATGCGATCGTATGAGGACTACGTTCGT
>Ga0105240_10001886_pt1 | contig 34847 bp, 52 predicted proteins | sample KBSC54metaG_FD_80426 | JGI IMG/M metagenome (GOLD analysis project Ga0105240, IMG submission 80426) | Corn rhizosphere microbial communities from Kellogg Biological Station, Michigan, USA - KBS C5-4 metaG | ecosystem: Host-associated > Plants > Roots > Rhizosphere > Soil | place: Michigan, USA... | reverse complement strand
GGGCGCCAAGTACCGCTACCCGAACGTCTCCCAGGAGCAATTCGACGAGTTGATGGTGGCGAAGTCGATCGGGGCCCACTACATGAAGCATTTCCGCGGGAATGCGGACCATCCGGCGGTGAAGATGGATGAGCCATGAACCAGCGCTTGCTGCAAATCCTTCAGCACACGCTAGGCGCGGACGAATACGGGCGCGGAAATCAGTACCGCAACCACTTCGTTGCCGGCGGGAAAGACCAAGTGCTTTGCGAGGAATTGGTCGTGCTCGGATTCATGGAGAAATCGAAACGCCGCGGCGCTCCCGATGATGAACTGACCGGCGGAATGCCATGCTATTTCGTTACCGCTGCCGGCAAGCAGGAGATGATCAACCAGAGTCCGAAACCGCCAAAACCAAGACGCACGCGCGTGTTCGAAGCATGGCGGAATTACTGTGATGCGTTCGGAACTTTTCCGTTCTCCCGATTCTGGAAAGAAATTTGGCCCACCTGCGAATTCAAATGACTCACATTGCCCGCCTCACCACCACGAACACCAAGGGCAGGTCCTTCAACCTGTCCTTCGATCCGCTGACTCTCATCGTTGGCGCAAACTTTGCCGGGAAAACCACCGTGCTCGACAGCATCCGCCTGGCGCTGATGGGCAAACTGCCAGACGCCGCGCGCAACGCCGACATCTTCCGCATGAGCAGCGGTTCCCGGATGGCGATTTCCTTGCACCTGTCCGATGACATCGTGATCTCCCGGGAGTACTGGACGGAAGGCGATGGCGTGCGCTCCAGCGGCACCGATGCAGCGGAGTATGTCACGCCCCTGTTGAACTCGGCGGAATACTTCGGGCTGACGGCCGGCGAGCGGCTTGGCTACATCGCAGCCCGGGTGAAGGGCGGAGCGCAGAAGGACAGCAAAGGCATCATGGCGGAGTTGCTGGCACGCTGGCGCGAGGCCGGAATCGATACCAGCGCTGAAGGAGTGGAGAATTTGAATCGGATGATTGTGTCGGAACTTTCCAAGGGTGGACTACAGGAATGCCTGAACCGGCTCCTCGACAAGAAAAGCAAATCTCCCGTTACTCTCCCGAACCAATTCTCGCACTGGAACGCCGTGGTGAAGGACCGCGCCGGCGCCGTCCGTACCCTAGCCGAACTGAAGAACCGCGAGGCAGAATGCTCCGCGGAGACGATCGGCGAGATCCGGGAGGAGATTGCCACCATTCAAAGGGACCTGGCGGAAGCAACCGAGCGGAAGGGGAAGTTTCAGCAGGCCAAGGAACGCAGTGAAGCAACCGCCGCACGGGAGAAGGAACTGAAGGCGTGGATGGCCAAGCCGAAGGGTGATTTTGAAGCTCAACTTACAACACTGCGCGCCATACTAAAAGAGCAGCAGGATCGACTTTCGAAGATCGATCTTTCGGGCGAGTCTGCGCGGGATCTGATGAAGCTGATGCAGGAGAAGGCGCAGCGGCACAGCCAGGCACTCGCGGACTGTCAGCAGTTTGATGCGAAGGCAAAGGAGATTTTGGAGGAAATCTCCGATGTCGAGCACGAGTTACAGTGCCCGCGGTGCGGATCAAAGTCGAAGGAATGGAAGAAAAAGAAGGAGGACAAGATCCAGTCGCTAAACGCTGAACTTGGACAGAAGAACCTAAGTCTTAACGAGGCTATCAGTCGGCGTGATTCCTTGGCCTCCGAACACACTGAACTGCAAAGTCGCCATAATGTCCGATTCCAACAGGAAGAGCTTTCGCGATCACTCACCAGTGAAATCGAGCGCACGGAATCGAAGATCATGCTGACGGAGCGCGACGACCGCGAGGAAAAGCATTTCGTGCAGAGCTTCACTGAAGAGTTGAAGACGCTTACCGCTTCCGCTTTCGACCCCGACGACCTCGCCGGCGCGGAAGGCGACGTACGCCGCCTCACGGGCGAACTCCACGCCGCCCAGGAACGTCTCCAGACCGCGACGAAGCTCCAGCAGCAACTGGTCAGCGCCGTGGAGGCGCAGGAGGAGCACGAGACCGCCAGCAAGATGCTCGAGGCGGTGAAGATTGCCGGGACGTTCCTGAAAGAGAAACAGCAGGAAGGCACCAATGCGCTGATTGGCGGGCTGCTCGGCACGGTCAATTTCTTCACCAAGGACATCATGGTGGCGCCGCTGGCCCTGCACGAGTCCGAACTCGGCTACTTCCTACCCAACGGCCGGTTCGTCCAGCACGACACATTCTCCGGCCTGGAGAAGCTGCTCACCTACTGCGCCATGGGGTGCGCGCTGTCGACCACGGGCCGGTTGCGCGTGGCACTCCTCGACGAGCTCGGCAATCTCACCACGAGCATGCGGCACGCGATCCTGGCGCGGGCGCGCGCGGCGGTGGCGGCCGGGATGCTGGATCAGGTGATTTCAGTCCTTCCGCTCGACCAAATAGATACAGATCCACAGCATGAAGGCTGGAAAATCATTCGTTTGACACAGAAAGCGCTTTCAGTAAAATCGGAGGATGATTCACTATGACACACAAGGAAATGTCCAAAAAGGGAGGACGTTCACGATCTCCAAAGAAGCTAGCAGCCCTGAGAAAGACGCTGAAGCGCGCACGCGAAGCATTAGCCCAGAAACGCAAAAACGCTTCTGGTCAAAAGTAAATATACTTGGACAAAACGACTGCTGGGAGTGGATTCCAAAATGCGAAAGATATGGCCAATTTAAAATTAAAGGACTTTCATTTGGGGCGCACCGTATCGCATTCATACTTGGCGGAGGAGTCATTGGGCAAGATGAACTAGTTAGGCACGTTGTTTGTAGAAATACAATATGCTGCAACCCGTCGCACTTAAAGTCAGGAACCGACAAGGACAATGTAGATGATATGATTCGAGACGGGACACAAGCAAGGGGCGACAGACATTGGGCCAGGAAGCATCCAGAAAAAGTTCGTAGAGGCAGCGATAGCGCAAACGCAAAGATTACAGAAAACGATGTGCTAGAAATACGCAGAATAATTTTCTCAAAAGAGTCAAACATGAATCAACTTCGCAAGAAATACGGGATAACAAAGTATGCCATTTGGTGTATAGTTAATCGCGTAACATGGAGGCATGTTCTGTGATCACGATCAACGACGAGCAGAAAGCCATTGTCACCAGCACCGCGCCGGCAATCATCGTGGCGGCCGGCCCGGGCTCCGGGAAGTCGACAACGCTAGTCTCCCGCATCGCCGCGCGCGTAGCCACCGGCACCGACCCGGAAAAGGTGGCCATCATCAGCTTCAGCAACTCCGCCGCAAAGGTGTTCACCGAACGCTTGGAGAAAGTCGGCATCGAAGTCGGGTATGCTGGCACGTTGCATGGGTATATGCTGAAAACCTTGAACAAATACGGCGGACTCCTCGGCTACCGTAGCGGCCAGCCGCTCACGATCCTGAACGAAGACGCCCGGGCCCAGATGCTGCGCGAAACGGCGGAACGACTGGGGTATGGGAAACTCAGCCAAGCGGCCATTGAGCGCAACGAGGACCGGAAGGCGCAAATGGTGAACCGAGAGTATGCCTTCACATTACGCCGGAATTCGATGGTGGATTATGATGGGATTCTCAGCGAAGGGCTAAAATTGATCTGGAAGCTGAACACCCCTAGCATCGGCGAACTGGACCCGCTCGAGGAACTTCTCGTCGACGAGTGCCAGGATAATTCTGCCATCGACTGGGACATCATCGACGCCATCCCGGCCGAGACGAAAACCGTCGTCGGCGATGACCTCCAGTCCATGTACGGCTTCCGTGGCGCCCGGCCGGAACTCTTTGTCGAGCGGGCCCGCACTGGAGTTTTCTTCACCCTCGAGCGCAACTACCGCTCGGACCGCGCCATCTGCCAGGCGGCGAATCGCCTCATCGCCCACAACGGCGGACAGCTTCCCAAAATCATCCGCCCGGTGAGCGAGGCGGAAGGCTCCATTGAAGTAGTGCCGATCGAGCACAGCCGGGACGAGGGATCGCGTGTCCTGCTCTCCCTCCGCCGCCAGAACGCCGCCGGCACGCCATGGGCGGAAATGGCCGTGCTGGCACGCACCAACGCCATTGTGGACGGGATCCGGGACTGCCTGCTACGCACCGGCATCCCGCTCGCCGACAGCGGCCGGCCAGCGCTGCCGGTGGATTGGTCCCTGTGTCTTACGGCCCTGCAGCTCATCCAGGACCCGCGGAACAACATCCTTTGCGAGCAATACTTGAAGGGGAGGATGATCGCCGCGGCGGTGGTGAACCGGCTGAAGATGGATGCGGTGAAGAGCGGGATGCCGATGGCGGTTATGGCGCATGGGGCGGCGCTCGCGGTTCCACGCACAGGGTTTTCCAAAATAGATGGCGTTCCGGAGGAGTTGACCAAGCTCGGCATCGGACAGGAATCAGTGGAACTCGTGCACCAGCGCATCCAGGCCCTCCCGGGCCGGCGTCCGTCGCTGGCGGATTTGCTTGCAGACATCTACGCTCCGGACGACTGGGAGACCGAGCGTCGGCCGGGAGTTTTCGTTGGCACCGCCCATAGAGCGAAAGGAGCCGAGTGGGATTTTGTGATCGTGGCCGGGGTGGAGGAGGGGATCATGCCGTCGCTTTCGAAGTCTGCCAGCATAGAGGAAGAGCGCCGGATCGCCTTCGTTTGCGCCACTCGCGCGCGGCACCGGCTGGAGCTGATGTGGTGCGAGAATCGTTTTCAGTACGGGAAGCTGAGCGCGCAGCAGCCGAGCCGGTTTATTCAAGAGATGCACCTATGATCCAAGATCCAAACCCAACAGATCCCGTCAAATGCGGCGAACTTGTTTTCGCCATCAACGGCAATCCCGTCGGCTTTCCTGCCGAGATGATTCCGAAACTGTTTGTCGCCTACCAGAGCGCGTAGGATGCAGGATGGAAGATGCTGCGTGCATTGGATCGGGCTTCACTCCGATGCCCAATCAGCGTGTCAACGCACCCCCAATCCGGTTGCAAAATAGTTTGAAAATAGTTCTAGACACAACCCAACGCTGGGTTTATTCTCCACCTGTCATGCAAACCCAATTCGAGACAATCCACTTCGAGCACCGATTGGAGATTCCTACCGAGACGGAGCAAGTGCTGTTCAATGCCGTCTCTCTACTGCCTGACTCAGCCCCTAAAAATATCGCAGGATTTGATCAGCTTATTTCTGCTGGTCGTCGGCGCATTGCGGCCAAGAGGATACTGGAGCAAGCAGAAAGCGATTTAAAGGATGCTGCCGATGCCTTCAATCGCGAGGTGTGCAAACAATGGTCAGTATCCGAAATTCCAGACGAAACCTATTCCCTGTTGAATATATGGGGGAGAATGCCACGAAAAACGAAAGCCAAGCCATGAATCTATTATGTCAATTGTTCGGCCACCATCCGGAAACCGGCTGGTGTGGAGGACCGCCGTACTTCAAGATTGCAAGAGTTGTTGCGGATGGAATGGGATGCTTGCACGCGCATCTCGAAACGGATTGTGATCGCTGCCACCAAAAATACCAAATTGGCATTGTGCACCTTCCGCGACAAGAGCCCGAATACATCGCGCAAAACGAATCATCCATACCGGAAGAGGTAATTAATGGAGACTCTGATTTGTGCGGTCCGTATGGATTCTAAATCATGAAACCAACCAAAAACCCCGCAGCCGTAGCCCTCGGAAAGATCAAGAGCGCGAAGAAAGCTGAAGCGGCAAGGACGAACGGCGCTCTAGCCCACCGCTGGAAAACCTGCCAGTGCGATACCTGCAAAGGACGGCGGGCACGACTCAAATGCACAACCCCGAAGAAACCCAAGATATGATCCAAGATCCAAACCCTGTTGACCCTGTGAAATGCGGCGAACTCGTCTTCGCCATCAATGGAAATCCAATCGGATTTCCTGCCGAGATGATTCCGAAACTGTTTGTCGCCTACGTCGCCGCAGTTCGCGCCGAATACTACGCGGGTGTTGACGACTCCAAAAGCCCCGGCTGCTTCGATCAGGTATTCAGTGAAGAGGTTCGCCACGCCATCCGCGACCGCTCAGAAATCAAGGACTGGATGGACAACAACATGGACGTTGAGGACGAGCCGTGTGACGAAATCGGAATCCTTTACAAGCGCGCATGAAACGCACCCCTCTCCGCCGCGTCTCCAAAAACAACTGGTGGCAGAAGCTCCTGCCCAAGCTGAAGCTGGCCTTCGCGCGTGTGGGGATCACCACTTGCGAGCGGCGCGGGCCGAAATGTTTCCGGGACAATTACCTGGGGTTTGCGCATTCAGTCCGGCGCCGGTTCATCACCACGGAGGAATTGCGCACCGAGGTGATACTTTGCTGCGGTCCATGCCACGATGAATTGGACTCGCATCCGCACGAAGAGACGACCCGAATCGTGCGCGAGATCATTGCCGCAAGGGCTGTTCCTGTTAAACTATGAAACTATTTTTCGACACCGAAACAACTGGTAAGGCTGACTTTAAGGCTAGCCACGAAGCAAATCATCAGCCACACATCGTTCAACTTGGCGCGTTGCTGACAGAAGATGATGGAACAGAACGCGCATCAATCGATGTCATTATAAAACCGGATGGGTGGACGGTTTCTACAGATGTCGCGGCGATCCATGGAATCTCAACCGAGATGGCGATGCGGTGCGGCATCCCGCTTTTCAGCGCCATGTCGGCATTCAATAACATGCTGGCGTGTGCGGATACCTTGGTGGCGCATAACATCGACTTCGATTTGAAGATGATGAAGGCGGAATTTTTCAGGCTTGGAAAGACGTTCGTGGAGAATGGTAAGACGATCTACTGCACGATGAAGAATTCGACGAATATCCTGAAGCTTCCAGGACCATACGGATTCAAATGGCCGACACTGCAGGAGGCGCATCTGCATTTTCTGAAGGATGGATTTTCCGGAGCACACTCGGCAATGGTCGATGTGCTGGCATGCAAGCGCGTCTACTACGCGATGAATCAGCCAGTGCAGCCAGTGCAGCCAGTGCAGCCAGTGCAGAAGGTTGAGAAAAATGAACTCGACGACCTCGGTCCTATGCCGTTTGGAGATCGAAAGGGAACACCGATGCAAGACGTTCCTGCCAGCTATCTTTTCTATCTGCACACGACCGGCATCCACGACGACAAGCGACCGGACCGAATGGCCGTGGCTGATTACATCCGTCGCAACATCGAGGCCTTGAAAAAGGATCACCCGGACGGAATATGGTGATCGATGTCTCGCTCACGTCCAGTCCAGCTAGAACTCCTCGCCCCGCCGGCCCCGCGCAAGATCGCCGCGCCGCCGCCGCACGAGCAGGAAACGCTGGCCAAGTTGCGCGCGACGTTAAGCATCTGCGTCCGTACCGCGGCGCAATGGCACATGCGCCACGAGTGGGGGCTGTTGCCGCCTTACAGGTGCCGGTGGTGCGGAGTTACTATTGACTAATACTTTATGACAAACCAACGCCTAGTATTGATCGAAACCAGCTACGGAACCGGAATCCTTTTTGACCAAAAGGACAGCGCAGAAGCCTATCGCCTTTTGTGCCGCGCCACCATGGTAAACATTGGACGATTCATCACTCCGAAAGGGGATGGAGAGGACATCGACATCAAGCTCATCGCGCCATCGCGCTTTCTCCCGGAACAGCCGGCGCGGCCTATGACCCGAGAGGAGATCATCGATGCGCTACGAGCACCTCAACCCGCTGAAGCACCAGCGCCTACGCCATGCGACCCGTCGATTGAATTCTGATTGACTCCACGCAGGATTTCAGAGACACCAGCACCGCCGACTGAGCCCCGGCAAGTAGCATCGCAGATGAAGACAACCCACAGAACAGACAACTCAGGACTATCCGCCTCCGTAGCGATGCACGGGCTCAAGGTGGGTAGTCCTGAGTTTTTTGCGTGATTATGGGACTCTCAACTATTCAGTGGACGGACTACACCTTCAATCCGTGGATCGGATGCCGGAAGGTGGCGCCGGAGTGCGCAAACTGCTACGCCGAAACACTCGACAGGAACCGCTACAGCAAGACGCTGGTGCCCGGCACGAAGGAAAATCCTGTGAGCCATTGGGGCAGCGGACCAAGGCACCGAACGAAAACGTGGGATCAGCCGTTGAAGTGGAATAGCGAAGCTGGCAGGAATCTAAACGCCAGGACGACCATCCACCGCCCGCGCGTCTTCTGCGCCTCGCTCGCCGACTGGCTGGATGATGAGAACGTGCCGATCGAGTGGTTTGTTGACCTGCTCGAACTGATTTTCAGGACGAAGAATCTCGACTGGCTACTGCTCACGAAGCGGCCGAAGAATTGGGTCAAGCGCATGATGGCCGCGCGCCGCGCCGCAAATGACCGTGGGCTGATTTTTGAAGGATGGCTTGACCAGTGGATCAAAGGCGATGCGCCAAGCAATGTCTGGATCGGGGTGAGCGCCGGCGCCGATCAGTTAGCCGCCCTGTCCATCCCTGCTGGCATCCACTTTCTTAGTTGTGAGCCGATGCTGACCGGACTCGTCGCGACATGCGCCTCGCGCTTCGACTGGATCATCTTCGGCGGTGAGAGTGGAAAGCACGCGCGGCCTATGGACATCGACTGGATCCGTCGCGGAGTCGCGATGTGCCGAGCGAATGGCATAGCGCCGTTTGTGAAGCAACTCGGCAAAGTGCCGTATCGAAGCATCCCAGGATCGCTCAACATGCCACTGATGCTGAAGGATTCCCACGGCGGCGACATGGACGAGTGGCCCGAGGATCTGCGCGTGCGGGAATTTCCGACAGTAAAGGAGGCCAAATGATCGTTCGGAAAATGGTCAGCCTTGGGGAGATGGAGGTCGACGTGTCGATCTCCACGGAAGACATCACCGCGGCGCTCTTTGAGGAGCCAGACAACCCGCGCATGGTGATGATCGGCGTGAACTCATGTGCGCAGTTTTTGAAGGCCATAACGCCCGCCATGATCGACGAAATGAATTTCGCTCAGCGGCAAATAGTCCGAAATTTTCTGACAGAGCAGGCGGCCCGATTCCATCTTTCGGAACCAAAATGAGCACCACCGACGTTCTACGCAGTGAAACCCCCGCCACGGCCGGCCGCCGTGGCGCAGCGCCAGCCACCCAAAATGACCCCCGAGACCATCGACAAGCTGATCATCTTGATCCAGCAAGGCTGGAACTGCTCCATCCTGGTAATCAAAGACAAAAAGCGCGAGGTCGAGTACGGCGTCGTGCAGCCGCTCAAGCCCGCGGGGTAACGCGCCGCCTCCCCCTGGACTTCGCCGTGCCAGCACATCCCGTAGAGCACGCGCGCGGGCGGGAGTTGATGCGGGCCATGGTGGCGGAGTTGGAGAAAAAGTACGGAAATCGCCCATGAAAAGGTTCACAGAAACGGACAAGTGGGAGGATCCTTGGTTCCGAAAACTTCCAGGCGTCCACAAGCTGGTCTTTATCTTCCTGATCGAGAACTGCAACAACGCGGGATTTTACGAGCTCGACATCGATCACGTCGCATACCTCACCGGCCTCGAAAAGCGCCACGTTGAAGGTGCATTAAAGGCCCTTGAAAGGGGCATACAAGGGGCTTCCGGATGGGTTTGGGTGAAGAACTTTTTGCGCCACCAGAAGAACGAAGAATTGAACATTGCCAATCCGGCGCACCGGCAAATTTTGGGGCTGATAAAGGTTCAGATGGAGAGATTTTTATCTGTTCCAGATTTCGAGAAATTCGTAGCCCCTTACAAGGGGCTTCTAAGCCCCATAGGTACAGTACAGGTAAAGGACAGGAAGGAGAGTGCAGAGAGGAAACCAAAATCGAAACCCTCAGAACTTCCGGATCTTCCTCCGGCGCTGGCCGAGGTTCCGGGGTTCGCCGAAATTTGGCCGTCGTTTATTCTGCATCGGAAGCAGATTCGAAAGCCGCTTACCCCGCTCGCCGCCGCCGGCCTTTTCAAAACGCTGTGCGAACGGCCAGCCGATGCGCTGCGCGCCATCGAGACCGCCATCCGCCGGAGTTGGCAGGGCTTCGAGTGGGACTGGCTGGAAAATGACCGCCAGAACGGGATTAATGGCCATGCGCCCACCCCGCCGCCCGTCGATTACACCGAGGAGTGGGAAGCCTGGCTGAAATCCAATGGCCATGGATTCCGCGAATACCAGTTCGCCCCGGACTTCCTAAAAAGCGACTTCCACAAAGACCGAAAGGCCGCGAAAACGTGACCGAAGACCTCACAGACCTGAGCTCGTCGAAGGTCAGCTACCTCCCGGACATCCATCGCCTGCTCCCCCAAGCCGGCGATGCTGAGCGCGGGATCCTGTGTAGCTTCCTCCTCTGCCCAATCGAGATCGGTGGATTTTGCAGCGACAGGGACATCACACCGGAGTGGATGCACCTGCCAGCACACGCCACTATCCTCTCGACCATGCAGGAATTGTGGCGGGAAAATAAGCCCGTGGACCTGATTTCGCTGACCGGGCTGCTCCGGGACCGCGGGCAGCTTGAGCAGGTGGGCGGGGCTCATTACCTCACCGAACTCCAGACCTACCTCCCCACGGCCGCCAACGCGGCGTATTACGTCGAAATGTGCCAGGAGAAGGTGACCCTCCGGGAGATCATCAAAGTCGGCACAGAATTCGCCGCGCGCAGCTACGACGAGCAGGACCAAGCGGCCGACATTCTGGACGAATTCGAGAAGCGAGTGATGACCATCCGGAAGGGCAACAGCGACGAGATGGCGACCGTCGCGCCGAAGGACGGCGCCATGGCTGCGATGGCGGCGATCGAAGCGATGTACGAGCGGCGCGGAGCGTGCACCGGACTCACCACCGGCTTCCCGGAGCTCGACAAAATGCTCGACGGTCTCCGGCCGGCGCAAATGATCGTCATCGCCGCCCGGCCGAGCATGGGCAAGACCGCCATCGCCATGAACATCGCCGAGCACATCGCGGTGGAGACGAAGGAGCCGGTGGCATTCTTCAGCCTCGAGATGAGCAGCCAGGAGCTTCACATGCGGATGCTGTGCTCAAGGGCGAAGGTGAACATGGCCCGGGTGCGGGACGGGTTTCTGGCGGACCGTGATTTCCCGTCGCTCACCCATGCCGCCACAAAGATTGCCGAAAGCAAATTGCTCGTCGTCGACGCCACCGGTGCCAGCATCACGGGAATCCGCTCCCATGCCCGCCGCCTGCACCGCCGGCACAAACTGGCGGCCGTGTTCATCGACTACCTGCAGCTCGTCCGGAGCCTTTCCAAACAGGCCCAGAACAATCGCGAGCGCGAGATTTCGGAGATCAGCAGCGGACTCAAGAATTTGTCGAAGGAACTGGGGCTGCCAGTCGTCGTCCTGGCGCAGTTGAATCGCGAGGTGGACAAGCGGAGCGGGGACAGCCGAGGGCGCCCGCGCTTGAGCGATTTGCGCGAGTCCGGATCCATTGAACAGGATGCCGACGTGGTGGGGTTGCTCACGCGGGAGGAGTACTACGCGGAGAACGAGGAGCAGAAGCGCGAGGTGGAGGGAAAGGCGACTCTGATCATCGCGAAACAAAGAAACGGTCCGATTGGCGACATTCCGCTCACGTTCCTGAAAGAATTTGCACGGTTCACTACCAGGGCCCGCGAGGCGGATCCGGAACCGCGCAATTACCACGCAGACTAAATCACCATGAAAACCACCATCCTACAAATTGTCGAGATTGACACCGAAGTAACCTCGCCCACCGGCTCCCGCGAAATCGCCCGCGTGGAGATCCCGCCCGTAGCCGAGCCCCTGAAACTCCTGGTCAGCCTGCTCCAGACCGTGGACGCCGCGGGCAAGCCAAAGAAGCCCAGGAAGCAGCGGGCCGATGCGGGGAAGAGCCGGACCAATGGGACGGGGGTGACGGCGTGAAATTCCCGGAGCTTTACCGCTGGGTGGACGCGCCGATGGGCTACAACACCAGTCCGGGCAGTCCGTTCGGAATGTTCCGAATCCCGGGGCGCGCGGCGAACGGCCGCGAACTGCGCGTGATCGCGGTAGATGGACAGGAAACCGGCTGGGAGCACGTCAGCGTATCGATCGAAGGCCGGCGCGACCAGTGCCCGTCTTGGCCGGAAATGTGCGCGGTGAAAGCGTTGTTCTGGGACACCAACGAGGCCGTGATCCAATTCCATCCGCCCGAGCTGGACTACGTGAATTTCCATCCCGGGTGCCTGCACCTGTGGAAGCAGAGCAATGCGGAGTTTCCGATCCCGCCGGCCATTCTGGTCGGACCGCAGTCGAAAAAGGTGCCAGCATGAGCGTTTACGAACTCACCGAGATGCGGGACTTCGACTGCGTTGCCTCGCACATTCATTGCCGCGCCGACCGGGAAGGAGCCCAAGTTTTCGAGGTCCAATCTGGGAATGTGCTTGTGCGAGTGCTGGCACACACCGATCTCGACGCTCACGAAGCGGCCGAGGCCTACGCCGCACAGTGGATGGACGGGAACGCATAATGGCCAAAATGACGATCGAGCAGGTGCGGGCCCACGCCGCCAAAAACAACCTTCCGCTGCCCCCAGGCCTGGAAACCCCGTCGAAAGCGCCAATCCCCACGCGCCCGGAGCCGCCAGCAGGGCCAGGAATGGCCGGAAGGAAGATTCCGGCGCAGGATAGCGGACCGGCGGCTCCGGCCAAGCCACGGTCAAAATGGCTGTTTACGATACCGGGTGCACCGATGGGCAAGCCGCGGATGACGCGCCGGGACAAATGGAAGAAGCGGCCAGCCGTGGTGAAATACAGGAACTGGGCCGATCGCGCGCGGGCAGCAGCGCCGTCGGACTTGCCAGCAGAACCGATCAGCGTTTCATGGGTGGCGTACCTGCCGCTTCCGAAATCCTGGAGAAAGCCGCTTCAGGATGCGATGCGCTGGCAACTTCACAGGCACAAACCGGACAGGGACAATATCGACAAAGCCCTGCTCGACGCGCTTTTCAAGAACGATGCGGGAGTGTGCCAGGGAACGCTGGAAAAAAGATGGGACGACGGATCCGGCCCGCGGCTGGAAGTGACCGTGGAAAGCGTTCCTACGCACGGTTGACGCCGCCCCGGCTGGCGGCCGTGGCGCAGCGCCAGCTACCCAAAATGCCGGGACTTCAGCGCATAGTTCCTCAGTACCCACTCCACCGCCGCCTCAATATGGGCGCAGGGATGCCCATGGTGATGCCTAGAAAGTGTGAACCTAGGACAAGAACACCTGTACGGTTTCTCCCCGTCATGCTCGAGGTCCACATAATGCACCACACCGATCCGCGACCGGCTGGACACCTCGAACTGCAGCCGGCCGGTTTCCTTTACCTCCACAACGAATCCCACCCTCCAGAAGCGATGACCTGGCGGACGAGGAGGATGATGCCAGCAGCGAGCACGAGGAGGAGAAAACAGGACAACCGGCGGTGGAAGACCCGGGCCTGGCGCTCCCGGGCCGTGTCGATCGATTCGTAACAGTAGAGTTTGATTTTCATGGTGGGTAATTTAGGACGGACTACGCAGATGGCGCCCCGCTGTCAGATGGAGGCCGTGGCGTAGCGCCAGCTTCCAAGGCTGCATCGAACCCGCAGTTGCAAGCCTGCCGGTGAAAGAATGCGCAGCCATCCCGGTGCCGTCCGAACTGCTGAAGAGCTTGGCGCAGCCTGGCGTTTTCGGAAGATCGGGTATTCCATGCTTTTGCCGCCCGCTCAAAAGCTGCGCTCCACGCATTGTCGCCGTCGTCAGCGTCAAGGTTTTCATTTACGAGCGGAAGAACACCGCACGCTCTGTTTGCGCATTCGATCTCGTGATAGGCGTATTCAACTTCGCCGAATTCGTCATGGCTTTGGCGAAGGGCACTGTTTGGCGCAGAGCCACAAAACGGGCAAGGGAGTAGCGGTTCGCTCACAACCCCTCCTCTCCGCTCGCGGGTTGCATTGAATCCCAAAAAGCAATCGCTTGCCCCAAGTGGCAGTTGTCTTTGTGCGGCTTTTGCTGCGAGACGTTGCACCCACATTCAGCACAGAATAGGTCACGCGGCCAATCGCCGCGCTTTGTGGTCCATACCTCATCAAGCTTGTTTCCGAGGTGAACCAAGGCTTGCTCCTTATCTCGCCTCAGTCGCTCGCACTCAGCCCACGCATTGTCTCGCTGGCTCGCTATCAGTGCCACGCATTCAGCGGGCGCGCCTCCCTCAAACGCCTCGTCCGAATCTATGGCGGCGCGAATGTGCTTTTGAATCGCTTCGATCTCGGCGTTGAATCTGGCGCACTCAGCCCGTGAGGCTTCGAGTTGGGATCGGAGTTGATCGCGCTCCCTGGTCAGCCGCTCCACTTCGGCGCGAAACTCACTGCGCAGCTTTAACTCCAGATCCAGAGCAAATTGCTTCGCCTCCTTCGCCTCTTCGATGGCGGTGTCTCGCTGGCGTTCGAGGGTGCGGGCGAAGTTGGCCCATTGCTCGCAGCATGCAGGCCAATCTGGTTGGCCGTTGCCGTTAATCGGTGCGGGCGCTTCTGCGAAGGCATCCGACTCCGGTGTTGGGTTGTTATTGCTCATTGGGTGCGGCCTGTGGGTTAAAAGCAAAGTCCAGTACCTGCCCGCGGGACTGTCCGTTTTTGCACATGGCATCGATCACCTTTTTCGTGCTCGGATGGATGGTGCAGGAGAAATGGACCCGCCTTTTTCCTGGGGGAAGTTTGGGATGCCCTACCGGGCGAGGGGTGTTGCTCATGGAATTAGGAGTAATTTAGGTGGTATTTTAATGCAAGAGAGTTTGTGACTGTTTGGGAAGCTGGCGCTGCGCCACGTCCGCCGTCTGCAAAGGAGCGTCTTCTGCGTAGGTGCGCTCCAATTCCTGAAGCTCCCGCGTGCGACTTTCCACGCTGAATTGCGCGGACCTGAGTGACTGCTCCGCTTCTTCCAAGCGGGCCCGCGCATTGGCGATCTTTGTTCCCATATCCGGCTTGGCTCCTTTCCTGATGAACCAGCGCGTATAGCACCCATGCTGCTCCGTGGTTTTCTTGCGGTCGTCGGGGTGGTATTGCTCCCACTTGTATCGGGATGATGAGGAGTATCGATCTAGTTCATCGTAATCGGAGGAATCAAACAGGAGAACGGCCGAGCTTTTTTCCGCCTCGCTCAGATGGCTGAATTCAGACCAGTGCGCTCCCCCAATATGTATCGATGATGCCGCGCTCAGTGACTTCAGCGATACCTTCACGGCACCAGGAATTTCCAGGCGTGTAGCGGTAAAACTCTCCAACTTTAAATGTGCTCATAACAGTGTTGCGTAACTACGTAGGGTTGATGTGATTTCGGATGGGGCGCCGACCGCAGCGCCAGCTTCAATAAATAGTGACTACACCGCCAGTGCCCGCGGTTCCGGCCGGGCAATACTGGCCGCACAGCGTTCCTCGAGAGTGGCCGCAATGGATTCCAAGGGGACACTAAGGCGAATCGATCGGCCGAGCTCCAAGGCGATGGTGTAGGGATGGATAGTGACTGCCGGAGCGAGCGCCAGCTTGCGCTTGCCCTTGTTTTTCCTCACCGCCGGCGCGACGATGGGCGGCAGCATTTGTCCGGGTCGGCGGTCGTCGGACATCATGGAGTCGTAGAGACCGAGGAGGAACACCTTGCGCCAGGATGGCGGGACGCCGGGTTGCGCGGAGAAGCTGGCCCACAGCTCCCGGAAGGCCCGCCGGATGACTTCGGCGATCGGTTGCAGGCGTTTGATCGTGCTCGCATCCGATTCGACCCAGAGTTCCACCCCGAAGGACGGGGAGCGCAGCGCGCCATTGATATTCGCGGCCTGGGACACCGCCCATTGCACGTATGGCGCAATATCCATCTCCGCGGCCGGGAAGGATGCCAGCAGGCGCGCGGTAGTGGATCTCTGCGCGAACTTGCATCCGGCGAAAATATCGCCCTTGGCCTGCTCACAGGGCGCGCTCCAATCGTACCGCGCCTCGAGCCGCGCCAGTTTCCTTTGCGCGGTCTCCGCTTCCCCGGCGATGCCGCGGGCGGCCAGTGCTTGAAGTTTGGCGCGGACTTCGCGCGCGGCTTGTGTGGCGGGAGGTTTCATGCTGGCACCTCCACGGGTTCGCCCTTCGCCTTGAAAAGCGCCTTGCCCGCGGCGGCCTCTGCGACCATCAGCGAGAAGTGCTTTTTCACGTCCATTTTGACGTGCGCGCGAAGCTGTTTTTGCAGGTTCTCCAACGCGGCGATCAGGTCAGGAAGCGCCGCGATGGCGCGCGCATTGGCCGCGCCGCGGTTCGCCGTGTCTTCGGTGAAACGGCCTTCGCCGTCTGTTGTGACTATCTGACAGACGGCGACCCCGCCGGCGACGGGCCCGATGTCGAGGGATTTTTCGCCAGGGGTGCCCCAGATTTCCCAAGGGCCGGGAGTGATTTCGGAATTATTCATAGTGAGAAGTTAGTGACTGTCGTTGCTGTAAATCGCATCGATGTCCGGCACCTGGACAACGCACACGGTCGGGACGTAATGGTACGTGCTCCAGAACCGCTTGAGCGCCGCCATGCTGGCGCGGATGCCTGTGCGGCTCTCTGCGTGATAGCCGTCGTATTCCACGACGCGAGGGAGGCAGCGCATGCTGACGCGGCCGTCCTCCAGTTCCTTTTTGATGGGCCTGGCGCCATGGCGTACGAGTTGGATTTTTGTGGCGCGGTTGGCACCGAATCGGCGCGCGGCGCGGTTGGCGATGAGTTGGGCAGATGGGGTTTTCATGGGGTACTGTTATTTTTTGAGGGAGTGACTTCAGTTGCCATCGATCTCCGGCGACAGGATCCCGTAGCCGCCGAAATCCGTATGCAGTCCCACGGCGCGAATCAGGGCCAGGCCGGCCGGGTTTTCGTTGTCGATCTTGAGTGCGTATCCGCGCGGGTCTCCATTGATGAAGAACCCAGGAGGAATGGTGCCTAGCGCATCCTCCACCATCAGACAGACATCATGCCGGCACTGGCTCTGCATTTCTTCCCCATAACTGGAATCGTTGCACATGTGGAGAGCGCGTTCGGCCCCGAGTTTCTCCGCTTTCCACAGCGCGACGGAGATTTTCTTCCCGTCCGGGTCAGTGACACCGAGGTGGCGTGCCAGGCGTTCGCAGGTGGCATAGTGCGCGAGGAGCGCGGCGGCGCGGCGCTCGCGTTTGTTTAGTTTGGCGTTGAGGCTCATTTTTCAGGGTGCCCGCATCAGATCGGCGGGTCGGATGTTTTGTGAAGCGTGATTACTTCCGTGCGCGCCCCGGGAGTCCCGCGGCGCGCAGTGGAAACACTCAGGCTTAGAAACTGTGCTTCTCGCAGGTGGCGATTTCGGCGCGCAGGTCCGCAAGTTCCGCTTTTGCGTTGAGCACTTCGTTTGCCTCGTCGTCTTCGTGCGCGTCCTCGATCAGCGTTTCCAAGTCATCCGCCTTGCTCTCCAGGTCTGAGATAAATTCAGCCTTGGCTTTCTCGGCCTCGTCGCGCTCGTAGTAGTCGTCGCCGATCTCCACCAAGTTCTCGCTGTCCTCGTAATCATTGACGCCGCAACGATAGGCGATGGGGTCCACTTCCTTGAGCACGCGGGACGGGCTCATGCTGGCAAAGATGCTGCCCACTTTTTCAAACGAGTAACACTCGTCGAGCATTTCATCAAAGCGCGCTTCACGGTCAACCGTGCGGCATTCTGAAATGATGAAGGCTTCGAGTTCGGCGATGGTTTCTTTTTCGGTTTTCATTTGGTATTTTGCCCGCATCTAAGCGGCGGGCCGGCGTTTACTGACTGAGTGACTGTAATTCTTCTGGTATTAAAATGCAAGGTTTATTTTTCGAGGGAGTGATTTAGCGCGATGCGATGCAGTTCCGCGGGCGTGTGTTCCACGCGGCCGTAGGTGCGGAGATCCGATGCCACCGCGGCGCCGAGTGCATCCGCTTCCGCCTGGGTGAGACCTGCCGAGCGCATCCGCCGGCGGCTGTTTAGCGCGTCCCGGACTTCGGCCATGGTCGCGAGGTTCCGGCCGAGGAGCCGCACGGCAAGGATGGCGACTTGCGCGCGGTAATTGCTGGCCACGATGAGAGAGAGCGGGAAGAGGGTTTTCATGGAGTGACTTCCTTTCAATCGGTTAGAACGTGCAGCACCCGCAGCAGGGTGCGTCCTCGCACCGTCCGCGGCTGTTCCGTGTCATCGACTCCCCAGAGGAGAAACGAACCACCGTCAAGCCTTGGCGCGCCAACCGGCGATCGCTGGCCAGTGTGCCAGGCTCGAGGCGCGCGCGTTCGTCCTCGTCGTATTCTTCAGGTCCGTTGCCACTCGCGCACGCGGCGCAAGTGATGCCGGAGCCGCGGCCGTGGTAAATGATTTCCGCGCCGCGAGGGACACGGGCGCCGCAGTCGCGGCAGGTTCCGGGGAATTTGCTAAGCATGGTTTTCATATGGGTATTTTTGTTTTTTGGTTTGTGACTATCGGCAGAAGGAACAGGTGGAGATGTCGCGCGGCTTGTCGCATTGCTTTTTGTAGCAGTAGACCGAACGGCCGCGACCGCAGCGCGCGCAGCGGTGCGCGTGCCTGGCGCGCGGAAAGGGCCCGGGATAAATTGTGACTGCAGGACGCGCGGCCGGCGGCCGGGCCGGGGATGCTGGCATGGGATGCGGTTCCGGCATGGGAGCGATGGACGGGCGCCCGTCGACCATTACAATGCGCGCGTTGTCCATTACGATGCGGTATGCGGGGACCTCGGCAGAAGCGTAAAGGCTCCCACGATCATCCTCGCCCATCGCTTCATAGATCCAGAGCTCACCCTCTTTTTCTCCCGTCCATTTGTCCCCATTGCGCGCAGTGGCGTAAAAGGGGGCGGGATTCGTGGCAGGTGCCGGACTACGCACGGGGAGCGTGTTAGGAGTCGCAGCGTGCTCCGCAGCGGGAGCAAACATATCTAACTGTGTCGTCATTTTTTCGTATGGGGTTAAGAGACCGCCGCTAACCGGCGCGCGATCTCGGCTTTCTTGTCGTCTTCAAGTTTTTGGGCATAGGCCTTGGAATCGGCCGCCCACCGGGCCCTATCCTCTGCAGTCGGCTCCGCATAGGCCGAAGGGGCCCGCATTGATTCCTCACCCTCCTCCCACCGGCAGAGAGCAGAAGAGCCGGCGCTCTTCTCGTTCCACCGATTCAACCAGGGAGCATCCCAACCTAACCACCGGCACGCGCGCGCCGCGATCGATTCCGCGTCAGGGGCAATGCCAGCATGGTTCACGAAATCGACCGAGCCAGGCAGATAGGACCGCTCCGCAGGGTGCGAGGATTTATTCCAGTGTTTCCGGATTTCCAGCCCTTTCCGGACCATAAAGGAGAACGATACGACGTCCCGGAAGCGGGAATTAATCACAAACGCAAGCCGCTCAAAATCCATATCGCCAGTGATTAGGGGAACGTGAAACACGAACCCTTCCCGGCCGCCGGCATTCAACCACGCGCCCTGCCAAACGACGTGAACGGGCCGAAACTGTTGCACGAGTTTGACGGTCGCAATAAAGGCCGCCAAAGATTCCGCGCTTACTTCGCTACTATCGGTGGAGACCGTCACAAGCACAGGCTCACCGCTCGCCGCTTCACTGGTCTCAGTGCGACGACGAGCAAAGAAAGCGTTTTCCTCACCTGCCAGCAGAAGAGCGGGGCAAGCGGTTTCCCCCTCGCAGGACCGCACCCAGGACGGACGCCGGACCAAACGCGGATCCAGTGCTTGAACATCAGCAATCATTCGTTCGGCGTGCCCGTCCGCGGTCGCAATCGCCGCTTTGTCAGGATTGCGCAATTCGCGCTTTGCCGCTTGCATCGTTTCCAACTTGTTTGACCCTTGCCGATACCCCAGCTTTTCCGTCCGATAATCGACCGCGCGCGGAGCATCCGTAAGCGTCTCTTTCCAGACCTCGAGACGATCCATTGAGCCCGAGAATATGGACGTTTTCAGATTAGAAGTGCCGTTCATTCTGCTCATATCACAGCCCCTCCGGATTGCCACAGTGGGAGATAATCGCCGCGCGCGTTTCCGGCGGGGCGAGTTTGAAAACCAAGGCCTCCGCCACCTCGCCAACCGGAATGCCAGCACGAAGGGCCTTGCATCCGTTCATCGATGCCCGGGGGGAAACCAGCAGCGAATTGCCGATCCGAGCCCGGACGGATTGCACCCAGGACACCCAGGCCGCGCACCGCTCTTCTTTGTGCTCCGCTTTCTGCCAATCCTTTGCGGTCGAAGGGATGCCACAACAAAGCGCCATCTCCAACCCTTCATCATACTTGAGCTCGACACACGCGAAACGGTCAAGCGTGGCACCGTCTAATTTTACCCGCGCGGAGAACCATCCCACCGCCCCGCAGCCTTTGGTGTTCGCGCCCGCCATCACGTAAAAGGCCGGATGTTTCGCGACCGTTTCCCCGTTCGGAAAAAGGAAGCGATCATTGGCCAGCAGGCTATTCAGCCCGGCCAGAATGGACGCATCACCCGTATCAATTTCATCCAAGCAGACGAGCCCGCCCTCCTTGTACGGTTTATAGAGCAGACCCTCCACAAACTCACCCGTGACGAGATTCCGGAACCCAATCAGTTTCCCCATTGTCGCCGTGGGATCGATGCTGACAACGTAGGGAAGCACCCCGAGCCCCGCCGCAAGTTGCCGGGCCATTGTCGTTTTTCCCGCACCCGCCCCGCCCCAGAGCCAGAGAGGAACGCCCGCGGCGAGCCAGGTCAGGACCTGATTGAATTGAAAATGGCGAAGGCCTTCCACCACGTTGACGGCTCCGGCGATCGATACCTCGAGCACGGACTTCGCCGGTTTCACCTCTGCCAGCATTTCCGACACGATGTTTTTTACACGGTCGACAGGAAAGGCGCCATTGTTCAGTGCTTTCGTCGCTTCATCGTGTGCGAGCTCCCTCACCTCGTCTTCATCCAGGGGCGGACGTTGCGCCGCCATTGCGGCCCGGAGTGCATCCGCCAAGGCCGCCGCCGGATCCCCATTAGCGCCGATGCTGGCACGCGGTTCAGGCAGCTTTTCACCAAGGAGAAGCGCGATACAGTCATCCCGCCGGAGTCGTTCGGGAGCATTGTGCAGACCATCGCGCCGCACGTGCGAGCGCAGACCCGCCACCAAAGCGGAGTCTGTGACCGTGAGGCGCGAGAGTTCTTCAGGATTGTAGGGAGAGGAGAGGTAGTTCATGGATTTTGAGAGAGTGGAAAGGGCCGGACTACGTAAGGTTGACGATTTTGCAGATGCAGCGTGCCGCGCAGCGAGAGCTACCCAACCACCTCAAGCTCCCCATGAATAACCTCCAGCCTCGCCTTGGTAGCTTCCCGATCCAGTTCCGAAGCATCACCCCACTTGGTACCGAAGCACGCCCGCAACCCCGGAACATCCGTCAAGGTATTGGTAGGACTCGACACCCAGAGCCCATCCGCCACGCGCCGCAAAGAGTAGCTTTTGCCGCTATTCTGGCCAGCGGGAGCCGTTGAGGATTGGAGCTTGGTGTTTTTCATGGAGATCAGAGGAGGAGGATTATTCAAGAGCCGCAGAGACGACACCAAAGCCCATCATTGGCACCAAGGAGGCGAACCACGCGCCATAGCCCAGATCGAAACCAGCAGGAACGCCGATCGAATCCGCATAGATGCCAAGGGTCATGCAGGCAAAGCCAGCAAAGCACGAAGCACAGGCCAGAGTGAAGCAGAGGAAGCGGAGGTAGTTTTTCATGGAGTTTGGAGTTGAAAGTTGCTGGTCTATCTCCCGGCCAGCAGGGGAGCGGCAATCTGGCAGTCGCTCAGTGTCCCGCGGCTTCAGTAGCGAGCCGGGCAGCTTACGTCTCTTTTCGACGGGTCAGTTACTCAGTGGTAACGAGAAGACAGTAATACACCTTGCATTAAAATGCAAGGAGAATTGCCAGCATGGGCATTTTACAGAGGAAAATAGGCAGAGTTTGCGCCCGGACTTGCCAGCAACGCGGGGCCTGCTATGCCTGCCAGCATGCCGAAAGCACGTCCATTGCCTGTAGATCCGGAGGAGCGCCGGCGGATGCTGGCACGCAGAGAGCAGACAAAGCGAGCGGTCAGGAAGTGGAGAGCTCGCCACCCACAGAAAGCCCGGGCAATGTTCCGTCACTGTGTCGCACTGCAGCGTTACAGGGCCTCGCGCCGCGCACTGCTGGCATTGGCCGTTGCCGCTTAGCACACGGCCGGAAATTGGGGCGCATTTAGGCTACAGAGGAGGAAGACGCCGCGCGCAACTTCTCATTCTGCCAGCACGCCGCGCACTGGCCCGCCGCTATGGCGTTTTTCCGCGGCACCCTTCACCGGACACCGGACGACCAATCAAAAGCCCGCCACGAGGCTCCTAGCGCGTGCCAGCATCTGCCGGAGATCGACCTCGGGCCAGCTACCAGGCAAAAGCCCCGTTTGGCCAGCTATGCGTAAGTGCCTCTGCCACAATGGTTTACGCGCATAACATCACACAATGAATATCATGTAAAGTCTACGTGTTTACAGTGTAGCGCTACGTAGTTGCGACAAGGACACGCGCCGAGCGGGCCCGGACTGGAGACCGAGGGGGGGGTGGTGCACTCCCCCGGGCCATGGGCGAGCGAAAGCCGGGCGGCGCTACGAAGTCCCCCCGCGAAAATTTCCTGACCGAAATCGCCTTTTTACAGTGGCTACAGTGAAAAGCTCACCGCCCTCCTTCTCTGTAAACCTCCCCTCGATCGCCCCTTTGCTCACCATCCCCTGGCAAATATAGGGAGCAGCTACCCATGTTTGAAAATGCAGCTCCCCATATTTGCTGGAAGCGAAGGGCTTCGAAGCCATTGGCAAGCCATTCCTGGTCGGCACCGCTGGCAACTGCATTTGGAATAATTTCACCGTTACGCTGGTATTATCACTTGTTTTTGCATAGTTACTGTGAAATTATCACCGTAAATGAGCCGTCCAAAAGGATCCAGAGACCGGAAACCGCGCAAAATGTCGGAGGCAAGCCTGGCAAATATGCGGGTGGCGCTGCCTGGATTCTCGACCGTCGTGGTGAGAATTTACGGGCCGACGAACGATGTCCGGTGGTTTGCGCGAATGACGACAGCGCAGAGAGGATCGGTCGTCACTGTGGCGAAGAAGGCTTTTACAGAGGAGTCTCTGTGATCGACCTCGACCCTATCCAGGTGGAGCAGTACTGCTTTGGGAAGTGCCTGGAGGCGAAGAGGCGGATGCTTGGGATGAAGGTCGTCCATGAAGGGTGCGGGAGGTTCAGGGTGGACATCATGGAGGAGAGTGTGGTGAAGCATGGGCCTTTGGGGGAGAATGAGAGGGAGGCGCTTTACCTGGCTTGTAGGCAGTATTTTGGGGAGTGGGGGTAGCTCGCGCTGCGCCACAGCCTGCGGCCGGGGAGACGGTTTTCGTGCGTAGGGAAGCCCCTTCCGTGGCCCTTGGAAGCCCCTTATATGGGGCTTCAGATCCGCCATTCCTTGACCAACGCGCCTGGGATGCCGGACGACTCGAGCGCCGCCACATTCCCGGCTCCGTACGCAATCAGGGCCGACGGTGCCCCGCCGTCTTTTGCGCCCAGAGTCCCGTCGGCGTGATAGAATCGGAGGCGCCCGTAGAGGAACAGGATCGCATCCGCCTTCGCCCACACCTCCTTTTTCCAGTCATCGGTCTCGGTCCTGGCGAAAATGAGGGCGATGCCGTCGCCATGGGCGGCGAGCCTGTTGAGCCAGATGCCCGTCTGCTGCCCGTACGGAGGATTCATCCAGACCCTGCCTTCCCATGGATGATCGAGCCCGTCGTCGTCGATCGTCAAGTGTCGGGCCGCGGTGGGCCACGGGCGAACGATTGGCGCGCACGGATCGAGATCGAAATGGCCGAGCGCCCGAACCAGCGCCGGCGGCGTAAGCCACTCGTCCTTTCCGGCCGATGCGCTGTGATGGCTTCCCATGCCCGGGAGGTTCATAAAAGCACCCCCTGCGCCAACCGCCTGACAATCTCCTCGCACTGGCTCTCCCGTTTCTCAATCCCGACACACCGCTTCCCCTGCTGGCGCGCGACGGCGAGAGTGGTGCCCGAACCTGCGAACAGATCGATGCAGGATCCGCCCTGGGGAACGCTGTACTCCATCAGCGGAGAAACGATGCCCTCCGGCTTCTGTGTCTCGTTGACCGCGTAGCCGTGGCAGGAGCGAACGTAGATCACGCTGCGCTGCAGCCGTGGACCGCCATCCTCGCTCACGTAGGTGCTGTTCTCAATCCTCCCGGTATGTGGCGGGCGCTCCTTCCGCCGGACAGTCCGCGGAGTGGCATCGGGCGTGGTCGGCGCCTCGTGGAAAATCTGGTTCCATTCACCGCTGTAAAAATGACACGCGAGCTCGTGGACGCGCTTGAAACGATCTGCGGCAAACCCCGATCCATTATGCTTCTCCCACACAATATCCTGGGCGAACTTCCACCCCGAAAATTCGTCCCGACGGTCGAGGAACATCCGCATCGAGCCGAAGCACCAGAGCGAATCGGTGACCAGCGAGGCCATGGCCGGCCATCCTCCAGGCCAGATGTCCCAGTCGAGCGACGTCTCGCCGTAGGGCGGATCGCAAATGGCGCTGTCGAAGCGCTCCTCGAGGAGGGGGACGATCTCCATCGCATCGCCGTGGTAGAGGGTGATGCCGTCCTGCTGGTAGTAGGGGCTCATCAGAATGCGAATCCCGGCGTCACATTGGTCATTTCGGAAACTCCAGGGCTGTGAGTTTCTTCGCTTCTGCCTTTCCGCACCGCTGGCAGTAATCGCCGCATCGGGCATTGTATCGATTGTAGAGCGTGACGGTCGCTTTCGCGCCGCACCGGCACTTGGGCTTTGGGATTTCTCGGAGGTGGGCCATAAATCCCACCATTACGAACACCGTGTTAAAAAGTCCACCTTTTCCTTGCCTTGGCAAAACTTCCTGCCAGAATTCCCCGCATGCCGGACACTCTCGCCCAACAATTCGACACGCGGTTCCTGCACAACTTCGGGGACCTCGATCCCATCCCGGTGGGCGCTGTGGCGATTTGCGGCGCGGTGAGCACCCGTGAAGGAAGTGGCGAGATAGAACCGTTGCGCAGTGAGTGCTGCCCGATCTGCCTTGCCCTCAAGGAAGCTGACAATGAAAACTGACCTGAATACTCTCGCGATTATTGTGCACGAAGCTAACAAGAAATGGTGGCAGGACATTGATACCGGAGCACCACTCAAGCGCAACAAGGGTGAGCTTTTAATGCTGATCGTGTCTGAGATTTCCGAAGCTATGGAGGGCGAGAGAAAGGACCTGATGGATGACAAGCTGCCGCATCGCAAGATGGCAGAGGTGGAACTCGCCGACGCACTGATCCGAATCCTCGATTACGCAGCCGGATTCAGGTATGACCTGCAGGGTGCATTCGATGAGAAGATGGCATACAACGCCACCCGCGAAGATCACACTCACGAAGCTCGCCGAATCGCTGGCGGAAAACAATTTTGATCATGCCCCGCCGCACCGAACGCTGGTCCACCAAATCCCGCAAGCCGCTCACCACGCCACTCACCGCGCGCCAGGCGGAGACGGTCTACGCCATCGAACGATTCACCAAGATGCACGGCTACAGCCCCACCACCCGGGAGATCGGCGACATGCTCGACGTGAACCAGACGGCGGCGAGCAACCTCGTGGCGGCGTGCGTGCGCAAGGGGAAGCTGAAGAGGATCGCGGGGAAGGCACGGACGATCACGATTGTGGAGGTGTCAGCATGATCATCGAAAAGTCGCACGAAGCCGGCCCGATCAGCACCATCGGCCAGCACTGCGCCCGCTGTCACGGCATCATCAACCCGGGGCCGGTGTTCTACCATTCCGGGCAGCGGGTCGGGGTGATCATTGCTCCAAAGGCCGAGGTGAGCAGCCATTATCCGGTTGTTACTGTGACGACGGAGACTCCGAGGATGTGTGGCACTTAGAACTTACTAACATGGGCTGGAAAAACGTCAAAACACACTACCGCATTGGGCATATGGTTGCAGTCTACGAAGGCGAAGGCCTTTGCATCGGATCTCCTTACGTGCACAACCTGATCATCATCACGCCGGGCGAAATAAAGTGGGGTGCAATGGGTCCGTCAAAGAACGACGATCTCGCGCGCTACTATAAGGAGATGATGGAGGATCCCGCCCTGCTGGCAGCGCTGATCGAATCTCCGGACACTTTCAAGGCATCCATCCCGGTCTACACCTACAAGGGCGGCGAGATCATCGAAAAGTTTTGCGAGGAGCCCGGATGGCCGAATGTGACGCACGATGGCTGCATGATGTACGAGAACAGTTTTTCGACCGATCGCGCACAGGTGGTGAAATGGGCGAAGCTGAACGCGCAGGCCGGCGTGGAGATGGCGGAGCGCAGAATCAAGGAAGAGCAGGAAAGAATGATCGGTCTCATCGCCTGGCGCGATAAGGACTCCGCCGATCTTGCCAAACTCAACTCCGACTGGCCATGACTCCCGAAGAAAAATCCGACCTGAAGGGCGACATCCAGCGCGCCGACGAAAGCGATGCGGACCGGATGGCCGCGGCCGGGCTGCACCGGCGCCCGTTCGTCATCCTCGAGGAGCCGGTGCGGATGCCGGCGGAGAGGCATGGGGTGCACTGTCCTTGCCGGAGTTGTTTTGAGGCGCAGCGGAGATGAACTACTACAACGAATTCGATCCCAAGGCCGCCGCCTGGCTTCGCGAACTGATCGCCGCTGGCCACATCCCGCCCGGCGACGTGGACGAACGCAGCATTACCGAAGTCCGACCGCATGAACTCACACCCTATGTCCAACAACATTTTTTCGCAGGCATCGGAGGCTGGCCGCTCGCGCTCCGACTCGCCGGATGGCCCGACAATCGCCCCGTCCGAACCGGAAGCTGCCCCTGTCAGCCCTTCAGCATCGCGGGCCAAGGGCGCGGCGAGGCGGACGAAAGACACCTCTGGCCCAACTTCCGCGACCTTATCACGTTCGGCGAACCTACAATCACGTTTGGAGAGCAGGTTGCGAGCAAGGATGGCCGCGACTGGCTCGCTGGAGTACGCGCTGACTTGGAAGGCCTGGGATATGAAGTCGGGGCCGCAGATTTGTGCGCTGCGGGCGTCGGCGCGCCGCACCCAAGACAACGGCTTTTCTGGATGGCCAACCCCCAACGTCCCAAACGGCGGGCGATCACCAAAGGGCGGCATGACTTCGACCGGCATGACTTCGACCGGCAAGAAGCGGCAAGTAGGCACGGAGCAGATTGCGAAGCTGGTCGGATGGTGCTCGCCAACGGCGCAGGACGGGACACGGGGCGACAAGGGGCCGCGACCGACGGACACGGGCGTGCCGCTGAGTCAGCAGGCGGCAATGGTGTTGAGCGGCTGGCGGACGCCGGACCACAACCAGCGGGGGGGGTGCTACAGCGATCCGGAGAAGGCGTTGGCGCGGCTGGAGAGCGGGCATCAAATCAATCTGGAGGATCAAGCAGTTTTGGCGCATGGGATGCCTTCGACGTGCTCCCCTTCCGCGACGGAAAGTTTAGGCGCGTTGAGGCCGGGACATTCCCGCTGGCTCATGGGGTATCCAATCGAGTGGGACTCCTGCGGGGCTACGGCAATGCAATCGTGCCGCAAGTCGCCGCGACCTTCATCCAAGCCTGCGAAGAAGCCCTAACTGAATGATCGACGAACCTTTCATCCCGGACGACCAGCTCGACGACTGGGCCCTGCTTTCCGTCGTCCGGAATGCACCATTCAATGGGCGGGTCCGGTCGCACAAGAGCCATCGTTCCTACCAGGGGTTTGTTCGGTTGACGGCGTGGGGGAAGATGAGGATGGAGGAGTTGGAGGGGGAGGTGTGGTTCGAGGTTTTGGATTGAAGCTGTCGATCCCGTCATCACGTTCCGCCCGCACCGTAGTCACGTGCGAAATCCCGTGCGTCCACCGAGCCACCGGCCCGCGATTCGGCCACATGACTCTTCTCCCTATCCTATACTGGATCGTCCTGATCCTCTCCGTCATCGGCTACTTCGCCCCTGCGACCTGGCCCGGTGGCCGCTACCTGTCCGGCGGCGCCGCCACGGTGCTCTTCATCATCATCGGGCTCCGGATTTTCAGGATTCCGATTCAGTAAAAAAAGTTCTTGCCGATCGCGCCCGGCGGTGGCAGTTTCGCGGTGTTCGCAGAGTACTGCCTGCTGAGACAAAGATTTTCCGTGGTGGACACAGTTCGCCGCAAAAAGCCCCAATCAGTTAGCAGTACCTGAGCGGGGCTTTTTGTTGCCCTGATGATCTTTGAAGTTTGAATTGAGAGAATCCGGTAGAGAGCCTTGCGCAGACTCCACTCCTAACTCGAGTGTGGAGGGAGAACGCCCCGGATGGCCCGCTAACCCCGAGGCCGAAACACCCAGCAGAAACGCAAATTGGCGGAAGGGCTGAAATATCGGGGACTTGAACAGGTGCGGAGCGGGGACTACACCCGCCCTCTCAATTCAGACTTCCAGGATCCCGATCTTCCGTCCCTTCAGTAGAGCGTTGGATGCGGCCAGCCAAGCCGCCTTCGTCACGAGACCGCACATGAAAAATGCGACTGCGGAGTGAAACGTCTCCAAGCGCGCTCGCCCGGCGTGGCACCCGGGGCGCTCCACTGAGGGGATGGGGGTGCGAATGTCAGGCCCGGCTTCGGCCGGTGCTTCTCGTAACGGCACGCGCCCGCGGCCTCAGTCCTGTCCCAACTGAGAGCACCAAAGGCACCGGGCCGGAAAGCGAAAGGTAAAATGTGAGAGAGTCGCCGCGCGCGGCCCTCTGATTTTACTTTTCTCTTTCTTTTTTCTCACGGCTTCGCAGGGACTTGTCTCTCTGTTCCTCGTTTCTCTTTTCCTTTTAAGGTTGATACCAGCCACTCTCCGCCGTAGAAGGGAATTCCACATGGGACTCGCCGATCTCTTCCACCAGCACAGTGATCGCGACCTCCTGCTCCACATCCTCGAAAACCAGAACAAAATCATGTCAAAGCTATCCGATCTCCAATCCGCCGTTGCCGCCGAAGACCAGGTAATCGCCGGTGCCATCACCCTCATCAACGGACTCGCCGCGGAAATTGCGGCCCTGCCGGCTGACCAGGCCGCCATCGACGCGCTGGCGGCCGATGTGAAGGCGCGCAGTGCGGATCTCGCCGCCGCGGTCGCTGCCGGCACGCCAGCACAGCCCGCTGCGTAATCCCTTTTTCATGGGGTATGCCGCGCCGGTCGTCGTGAGATGGCCGGCGCGTTTTTGCTGTTGACGATCGATGCGGAAAAGCGAATCGTCACATCGGGGGCGAGTCAAAAACTATGCCGGTTATCGCGAGTGCGAGGAGTAATTACCCACGCATTAAAGCCGGATGCTGGTGCAACCCCAGCCGCTTCCACCATTTTTCAAAAGCAGGGTCGTCAAGCGGCAAGACGCGAGGCCCATAACCTCGTTACCGTGGGTTCGAATCCCACCACTGCCACCACTCTCCATTGAGTCGAGCGCGATGATTGTGCGCTGACTGCCGACGAGCCCGGCGATGATGCTCTGGACCTGGCCGTAGGTTCAGAGCGCTCCTACGCACGAACCGCATGCTGGCAGATGGAGACCGTGGCGCAGCGCCAGCTTACAAAACCCGCACTGGCGGCACCTTTACCGCCGTGCGCCGCGCCAGCTTCTCGAAAAAGAGATCATGCCGGCGCTGCTCCTCCCGCAAACGCTGCGCCTCAACAGCCGAAAGCGCGTCTCGGTCCAGGACGAACGGTTTTGGCTCAAGGATGACGAATTTCGTTTCCACAATTCGTCCATAGTGCCGATTTTCGGCAAAGCAACCATTAAAATGTCACGTTTGTGACAATTTCTCCGCAGCAATGCGCCGTTTTTCATCACAAGTCAGGCAGCGGCCGGCCCGAACCTTGACGGACTCGAGCGGCAGCGTCTCCAGGCGAACATCATTAGGGCACACCTCGCCTTCCCTCAGCACAAATGAGCCGGTGAGGCAGTTGGCGCAATGGGCGGTGCCGTGTTTTTCAGGGATGGTGCACGTCATACCGATAGCGTGATGGTTCCGCCGTAGGCGCCGATGGTGGAACCCGAGCCGCAATCTGCCAGCACGAAGATGCTGTTCATCGGGTCGCCGAAAGGGACCGGGGTGGCCGCGTTGCTGTCAAAGACGGACACCGACAGCGCTCCGCCGGCAACCGCATTGGCGACGAACAGATTCTCGCCCTGGCAGGTGAGTGAGAGAACGACATCCTCCGTGCTGGTCGTCGTGGCGCCGGTACAGGATCCGTTCGAGCTCGCGAAAAACGTGATCGTCACCGTGCCGATCGTCACCTCCCATGCCGAGGTGATGGCGTTCCACGTCGCGGTGAACATCCCATTCAGGCCCGTGAAAGAAAACTGCACGTCTTGCGGACCACCGCCGGGATTGATGGTGTAGCATCCATCGCAGGTGTGGATGCCGGAAATCGCCGCTTGGAGCGTGTCGCCGTAGAGATCGTGGCAAAACTTCGGGTTGCAGCACCCCTCGCACGGAATCGTGATCGTGAGTTGCGGCATCAGGTCGACAACTTGAAGGTGAATGTGGACGTGCCATCTGCGTTGCAAACACCACTGCCCGTCATGGACAGCGCATCCGGATCGAGTTGAAACGTCCAGTTCCCGTTTCCGCCGGTGATATTCATCCCAGGGCCGGCCTGCATGACGAGTTGCTTGATTCGCGCATCCACCGCCGCATCCACCAAGCGCTTCAGCATCTCCTCCTGTTGCTGCTCCGGGGTGAGCTTGGCAAAATTGCGATCGGCAATTCGCTCATCACGCTTCTCCCGGGCGTGCGCCGCCGCCGCCGCGTCCGCCTCGTGCCGTTGTTGTTCGTCCGGACTCATGCGAGGATCTTGGCGTTGATGCTCGAGCCGGTGGTGTTGGCGTTGGCCGAGACATTCAGCCGGACATAGGAGAACCACTTCTCCGCCGGATCGATGTGCTGCACGTTATTGTCGAGATCAGTGATCGACGTCGTGCCCACCAGGAAATTGGTCTGGTCGTTCGAAAACTCGTACGAGACCGAGACTCCGCTGACGAGATTTGCCGCGCGGAGTTGAAAGATTGGCCGCCCGAAAACCCCCATCCAGTCGCTCTTTCCAGTGAACAGGGCCGGGAGCTTGTTGGCCGAGAGCGATTCGTCGTCCAGGTCGAAGTTGTTGAAGGCGTAGGTATCGCCAGGCGCCAGGGAGGCGAGCAGCAACCCATCGACTCCACCGGATAGGGTTGATGGGAGGGAAAGCCCGGTGCCGCTCTGCGTGAAGCTCCAAGCGAGCTGGCGCGAGCATTCCAAGAGGTCCCGGACGGCGATTTGCGAACCGCTGATGCCTGTCGGCTCGAGGTAGGGATTGGCCACGGTGCTGTTGCCGTAGAGCGTTCCTGCTCCCGTACCATCGCCGCGGGCCGCGCTCCCGTTCCACAGGGCCCGGCGCAGATTCTCCGCCGTGTCGGCCGCGGTGGCGCCAATCAGGACATCGTAGGCCGATGCCAGCACGCTCTTGAAGGTGTAGGCCTGAGTGAATCCCGTGAGCCCGATCGTCACCGTGTCGCCGTTGGAAGGGTTGGTGGAGACGATGATCGAACCGGTTCCCTTGGAGCCGAGTTGCCGGACGGTCACCGTGCCGGCGGCGGCCGATGCCAGCAGGACCTGGATCAGCGAGGAAAAGGTGTCGCTGGTGCGCAGCTCCCGTTTTCCGGTAAGTGCATTGGTCTCCGAGGTGTTGACCGCCGATACCAGCCCGACGGTGGAGACGTTCATCGTGTCCGATGCGCTCGAGGAGCGGACGATCAACTTCTGACCCGAGGTCATCGCGGCCAAGAGTTGATGAGGGGAGGAGAATGTGAATGCGGTCGCCGGCATGGTATTTAATGTGGTTAAGGTTCGAAATACTCCACCGTCTTCGTTCTCCAGCCGGTGGTACCCCAGGGAGTTGTTTGCCGGCTGATCAGCCACCACTTCCCGCCGAAGGATGTGGCACTGGGGTTGGAGGCAGGGAAGTTGTATGCTTCAGTCCACGTACACCCGCCGACAGTAGCAATGCCGCTGAACACGATCGCGTCATTCAAAACCCCGTGGTAGTGATGATTGATGGCCTTCCCTTCGTAGTCGAGATCCGCGCGGGTAATGATGTTCAGCGCCGTATCCCCGGGAGGAGTGGCGGAATAGGAGATGGTCGTCCGGTGCTTGCGCATGAACGATCCGGCAGGTTTGGTGACCGGCCGCACCAGCAGCGCGTATTGATCGGTCAGATTGCAAACCACCTCGATATTCAGCGCGAAAATCCGGCGCGGGATGTCGGCGTACTGGTAGTCGTACCAGACTTCATCCGGCGGAAGCTCGGCAATCTTCTCACTCACCCGCTGTTCCACCACTGAACTGACGGGACTGACTTTGGAGGAGATGACGAGCGTTCCGCTTTCCGAAGGGAGCGTGCCAGTCGCCGCCTTTTGCGCGTAGATGTCCACCTCGACATTCCGCACCGATTCAGAGCGCTGCTTTTCGACCAGGATCGGGCCCGGGAGTGTGTCGTAGATGCGCGTGACGAGGAGGTAGAGCGAGCGGTACGGGTCCGGCGCGTTGTCCGATGCCTGTTCCTTGATCAGCAGGCAGGTGTCCGGCTGAATGATGGCCGTGGCCGTGGCGCCGGTGCCGGGATCGCCAGCTGCCGCGGTGATGGAGACGGTCGGGACTGAGGTGTATGTCCCTTCGACCTTGACTGTGATCTTGGTGACTTGGCCCGCGTTATTGATGATCGCCACCGCCACCGCACCGGGACTGGAGAAGGAGACCGTTGGTGGGACTTTGTAGCCGGACCCTGGCGCGGTGACCTGGATGCGGTAGAGCCCGGGCAGCGCGGTGAGTTTGGTGCGCGGGGCGTAGGTGTCGCGCTTCTCGAGGTAGCGGCGCTGGAAAGTCGGGTGCGGATTGCTGTCTTCAGCGAAGGATTCGTCCCAGTTGGCGACGTCCTTCGCGGTAGGAACGCTTCCGAAAAAGCGTTGCATCCACTGCTCGTCCGAAGTGGCTTTCTGGCCGAGGAATTCGTTGCCATCGAACAGCCCAACCTGCGCCGCCGTATGGGTTTCCTTCGGATACGGAGCGCCAGGCTCCACCGGATCGTAATTTCCGAGCTTGTTGCTTGTCCTTTCGATCAGAACCGTGTCAACGATGACACTCTGATGCGGAAAGTCGACGATCGGATCATTGGGGACTGGTCCAGGCATCAGTGCGCGGGGATTCGGCCCAAGGAACGGCCGCGTTCAAATTGCACGATTGGAGTCGCCCCGCCACTGTCCTCGCCGAGTTCGGCGTTGAGAAGCGCGAAGGCGTCCGCCCAGTATTTCGCGGCCGTCGGAGGATCATTCTGGAGATCGTATCGGCGCCCATGAAATCCGAGTTCGATTGCACCAAGATTCCCAGGGATCACCTCGTCCGCATCCACCAGCGCCGGGATGAAGCGCCGCTTGCACATCGCCTGCACGATGGTTGCGGGTTGGGTGCTGGCAATGCGGTAGCGGCGGAAGCTGGGGGCTTTGTCGCCCGGGTCGTAGATGCCGATCAGCGTTTCCGTCGCGGTGGCCACGCTGACCGAGTAGAGTCGCACGACGCCGTAGGTGGCCGGCTTTTGGATGGTCGTCGGGATGGCCGAAAATTGCTGAGTGGTGGTGGTGATTAGCCCGGTGGAAATATCCAAGTCCACACCCTCATACCGATTCGTGCCCGTCCCGGTGTAAATCGCCTCGCCGTTCTGGTCCAAGCCGCGAAACCGGATCTTCGCGCCGGTCAACTCCGCCACCTCGGTCTTCACCCGCAGATAACTCGGCTCGGTGATGTCCCGGAAGCAGGTGTATCCGTCCCCGGCATCCTGCAGGCCGCTGCCGGCCATGGCATCACCCACCCCCCAGCCGCCGGTCTGAAATTCGAACCACGTCCCGCGGATGCGATCGACGGAAAAGCGGGCCTGGAGACTATTGCCGGGGTCGCCGTGCGAGGCGCCGAGAATGTTGGCGATGTTGCGAGGCAGCGTGAAGAACCGGCCGCCCCAAGGGTCGTTGAACACGGCGAAATTCACCAGCGTATCGGCACCGCGCCACCGGATCTCGGTCCCCACCCACTTTCCAACCGTGAAAAATCGCGCGCAAACGGCATTCAACCACGGGATGGATTTCGTGTCGTCTGCTGGCAGGACCTCGGGGGCGAGATTGGCCAGGGCTTCGGCCAGGAGCAATTTCATGTTCGCCACTGAATACCCTTCATCGCCGGTTGTCGAGCGTGGTTTGAGCGGGCGACGACATCGCGCTTCTTTTTCAGCGCCAGCCAGTCGCCGGCGGTGGATGACGGGCCGGACGACATCCCGGCCTTGATCATCAGCCGCTCGCGAATAACGGCCAACCCGACCGCTCCGGCGTCGGCGATGTCCGGAGAGAATCCCAAGCGCTTTTTCATATCCCGCTTGCTCTCGATCCGGATCTTGCCTCCGGTAATCTGCTCAAACTGTCGATTTGTCAATTCCTTCGCGTGCGCCGGTCGGACGCCGCGGACGTGGTTGTTGTTCAGGAATTCGACGAACACGTAATGGAGCTCAGAAGTCCGGTTGGCGTAGAGCTGAGAGGCGAGGCGGTTGTCGTACATGCTCACCGGAAGGTCCGTCGGCGCTCCCCCGAACGGCACGGCCAGGATTTCCTGAGACCATTCCCGGTGTGCGATGGACAAGAGAGCAGTGCCAGCACTCGCGTCCATCCCCACCATCCGGGGCCCGATGCCGCGCTCGTCGGCAATCTGTTTGCACGCGCG